>Ga0307507_10000937_pt1 | contig 64970 bp, 17 predicted proteins | sample 7_EM_MG_FD_207223 | JGI IMG/M metagenome (GOLD analysis project Ga0307507, IMG submission 207223) | Populus trichocarpa ectomycorrhiza microbial communities from riparian zone in the Pacific Northwest, United States - 7_EM | ecosystem: Host-associated > Plants > Roots > Unclassified | place...
TGCATGTTAAGAAATATATAGTTACCTTTTAAAGTTGCTAAGTAGGTTAACTGCGTGTTAAGGAACATATAGTTAGCTTTTAAAGTTGTTAAGTAGGTTAACTACGTATTATTTAACTTTTAAAGTTGTTAAGTTAGTTAATTGCATATCAAGTTAGTTAAATTGCGTGTTAAGTTAGTTAATTGCATGTTAAGTTAGTTAAATTGCGTGTTAAGTTAGTTAATTGCGTGTTAAGTTAGTTAATTGCGTATTAAGTTAGTTAAATTGCATGTTAATTACGCGAAACGCGAAAATTAAAGTCTACTTAAATCTTATCCTGCGAATATTTTCCCGATGTATATTGTTGATTTGTTCTTACCTATATACTTAGCCTAATAATAGGACCTACTGTAGTTTCTGCTATAAGGTTCCGTTACACATTCACTACTAAGGTTATGGTATTGAATAAGATTAAACAATATGCCACCTAAAGTACCAGTTACGACAACGTTAACGGCAGCCATAACCTTAGGGTTAGGAGATACTAGTATAGCAGATATGGATTCTTAAGTGGTTACGCGAGGTTAGTTATAGGAAATGGTTAATTGCTTATAGGATAATAGTAGGCTACTTAAAGAACGCATTAATGGAATCAGAGTAGTAAAGGTTAAATTACCTTTAATTAAACGGTTCTTAGGGGAGAAGTTAAAGCTTAAAGGGTTTTTTACATAGATGTATTTTAAGGTTATACAGAAAGGAGCGAAGTTAGTAACACCTACGGACTAGATAGTATACGCAGGACTATTCTTATTAGGAAGAGCTTTAGAGTGGTTTAAGCCTTACCTTACAGAGATATAAGTAAATAGTATAACGACTACTAACCTAGATATACAGTATGTGTTTGCAAGTTGGAACGGATTTATAGAATAGTTAACGCAAATATTTAGAGACCCTAAAGCAACTACAACAGCAGAACAAAAACTTTAGAACTTAGTATAACGCACTTTAGCAATTAAGTATATAACGTAGTTTTAAACACTAGCCATATAGGTTAAGTGGAATAATAGGGCGCTTATAGTATAGTATAAGCAAGGACTTAAGGCTAAAGTCTAGAACGCAATTATCCTAATAAAAGATGCGGATACTCTAAGAAAACTAATAGACTAGTTAATAAAGATTAATAATAGGATCTATTAAAGAGAACAGGCTAAGAAGGGTTAGGATAGAGTTCTATAGTTATATAAGGCGCAGAGTACGCAACAATAGACATAGAGTTAAAAACTATAGAATAGCGTAGAGCTAATAGACCTAAGTGGTACTAAAGAAACCTAAAGGTGGGAAAAGAAACTATAGAAACCTAGAGGTTAAGGATTTAGTAATTAAAGAACCTAGGAGTAGAGGCCAAACTAGGGATCTTAGCAGTAGAAGACGTTTAGGCGGACTCTATAATAAGAAAAATGGTTTAAAGATAGGGCTTATATAAATTATAGAAAACAAGATTATTTTGCTAAAGACTATAGAGGTGGTTAGAGTAACTATATAGTAAAGGGAACCCAACTAGCAGGGGACATATATATACAGAGGGACGACGGTACACTATAAGGAATAAAAGAATGTTTAATTAATAGTTTCGCGTATTGTTATAATAATGCATGCTAAATTTATAAAGATGCTAAGTACAGCGCAAGCTATTAGCTATAGGAGCTATTGTTATCTAAGTTTAGAGGAACTAATAAACCAGCTTATAGATTAGATATTAAAGATAATAAGTTTAACACAGGCAAAGCATTTACTAATAATAAGGTAATAAGGGCAGCTTACTAGGAGCATATAAACCTTAAAAAAGTTAAAATAGAAGTAGAAACTAAGACTATTACAGAATAAGGTTTAGTAACGGGTATTACAATACTATTAGATACAATTTCCATCGCTTTATAAGACAATAGGAGTAATATTTAGAAGAAACTAAGTAAGTAGACAACTACTAGTACTAGCTTATTACTTAATAAAGGTAAAAGGCTACAGGCTTAAGATTCTTAAGAAGAGATATAAGAAGCTTAAGATTCTTAAGATAAAATAAAATATACCTAAGGACCCACAACGGACAAAAACTAATGGGAAAGGGCAGCTACTTAGTTTATAGATAAACGAATAAGTATAGGACGCAAGTTCAAGAACTACAAGTTTAGGGAATAAATAAGAACGTTAGTAATTCTAGGTAAACGTAGTGTTCAGCCTAAAGATTAAATAGTTAATACTAGGATTAAGAAGTAAGATAACTATAAGGATCTAGCTACAAGACATAGAAAATAAGAAACTATAGATAAGTTTAGGATAAAAATTATTATATAGTAAAAGCAAAAGCTAGATAAGAGGTCAGCTATACTAGGTTATATAAGGGACAGAGCACCTATATAAAGAATTACTAATAGGCTAAGTATAGGGACACCTAGGGCAAAGTAGTTAGATAAATTGGAATAAGAAGAGGATCTAGGGATTCCAACTAGATTTAAAGAAAGACATACTAAAGGATATTATAACGCAGTAATAATAAGGTACTTTCTTATAGATAAACCCTATACACTAAACTAACTGTATAGAAAGTGGTATAGACAATAAAGCAATAATAAATAGGAAGACTTTTATATATAGCTAAATAAAAAAGTAGTCTAAGACTAACCTATTATGGAGAAATATATGAACCATATTAAAGGAGCGTTGGTTATAATATTAAGGAATTTAGAAGAAGGATCTAGGGACTAGAGAAGTGAGCGATAAATCTTAATATCTGTAGAAGAAAGACTAACAGTTAGATTAGCTAGATAGAGGTTTAAACTTAAGAGTAAAGATAAGCTAAGAGTAGACCTAAGTCACTTAGCGTATTATATGCTATTGTGGATAGCTTATATGGATAACACCTATAATATATATAGAGCACCAAAAGATAAAAACCGGAAGTACTTAGTAAGGATATATTGGGCACCTAAGGAAAGGCGGTTTAGAAATGCTAAGTATATGTATAGATAGCACCCAGTAGAAGTATAAGGTTAAGGAGACTTAATACTTTAACTAGGAAGATTCCTTACGGAAAAATGCCTAGAGGGATAATAGTAGTAGAAGTGCCTAGAAAATACTTATCTATAGTATATAGAGAAAAAGAAACAAACTAAGTATTGGCTAAGGTTAGATTAAGTATAAATAGGATCTAGCAGCCAATAGTTAGGAAAAGGGGAGGTGTATAGGACTAAAGGGAACTAGTATTAGAGCCTTAGGCCCTTAAAGGAATTTAAAAACAACACCTAAATTTATAAGTTAAATAGCAAGATTAGTAGTTTAAAGTATTAGTAGATAGTGGAGTAACTAGGAACCACATATTACTAAGGGCAGTAGAAAGGATAGGGTTACTATATAGATAGAAGAAACACCTATATCCACTTATAACAATTTTAGGAGATTAGATAGCCTATAGAGGAGACGTTATTAATCTTAAAATAGAACCTATTTAGTTAACTATTAAAGGAAGACTAGTTAAAATGTCTTTTAATATCCTACTATTAGGACAGGATAAGGCGATATTAGAAATACCTTAGTTATAGGAGTATAATCCAAAAATTGATTAGGTTATAGGTTAGGTTAATATTAAAGATACTTAATAGCGTAAAGTGTAATAGTAAACTAAGTTGGTATAGTACCAAGTTGGAGCGACATACGAAGAGACTGAGTGGGGCTTAAGTTATGTACCAAAGAGATACTATAAGTATAGTAAGAAGTTATAGTTACTAGAAAGTGAAAAGCTATTAGAACATATAGTATGGGACCATAAGATAGAATTAGAAGAAGGAATAAGTTTAAAGTTCTTTCTAATCTATAAGCTTACTAAAATAGAGTTAGTAGCGCTTAAGGAGTTTATCTAGGAGAACTTATAAAAGGGATATATTAGACTATTATAGTTATTAGCAGGATATCTAGTACTATTCATCCTAAAGAAAAACGGAAAACTTAGGATATATATAGATTATAAACGGTTAAACGGTATTATTAAAAAGGATAGGTATCCTTTACCCTTAATTAGCGAAATCTAAGATAGGATAGGTAACGCAAAAATCTTTATAAAGATAGATCTAAGGTGGGCGTACCATTAGATTAGGATTAAGGAAGGCGACAAATAAAAGGCAGCCTTTAGGTTAAAGGAAGGACTATATAAGCTATTAGTTATACAATTTGGGCTTATAAATATACTAGTAACGTTCTAGAAGCGAATTAATAGTGTATTAGAAGAACACCTAGATGAGTTTGTTATAGCATATCTTAATAACATTATTATTTACTTAGAGAATAAGGGAGAATATAGAGAATACGTTAAATAGGTCTTAAAGAGACTATAGAAAGAATAGATACTAATAGCAATTAAAAAATGCGAGTTCTTTATAAGGAAAACCGATTTTATAGGATTTATTATTAAACTAGGGAAAATCAGCATAGACCTAAAGAAAGTTAAAGCTATAGTAAGTTGGTAAGAGCTAGAGGATATTATATAGTTAAGGTCGTTTCTATAACGGAACCTTGTAGTAGGAACTACGGTGGGTTCTATTATTAGGCTAGGTATATAGGTAAGAACAAAACAACAATATAATAATAATTAGTGGAGTGGTTGCCTAATAGATTAACTCTAATTATATTCTAAGATTTACTACAAGGAGAGAACTATCTATAGTAGGGACTGAGGTCCTTTAAATATATAACTATACTCCTAAGAAATCCTCTCTTGTATATAAGGTACGTGTTATCTATATTAAACGTAACGTCCCTTTTATTTAACGTAGTTAACGCGTTTAACACTATATGACCTTAGTTACTATTCCTTGTTATATAGTTTTACTAGATCTATCCTAGACTGTACCTATATTAACTAACTAGCTTCCTACAACTCCTCTCTAAGTAGTCATAATATTGTACTTAAAGCGTCCGTAACACTATCTCCCTTCTCTTTATCTTTGTTCTTGAAGATTCCTAACATCTCTAAGTCGTCCACTAGAGGTGTAATGTCCGTTTAATTAGTCTAGTTAATATTTTTGCTTATTATACCTAAAGCCTCTTCTTCTCTTTCCTAGGTTGAGTGTTGCCTTCGTATAGTCTCCTCTATACTATTGCTTAGTGAAGTGATGGTGATTTCTTGCTTAAGGTGCGCGAAAGAGGGATTAGTCTATATTGCGTTAGCAAGTCCTTTGTCTTAACAACCCTCCTCTTACTCTAAGTGTACTAAAGCAAACGTTTAATTGTCCTACGATATTCGCTCTATCTCTAATACTAAGTATACGCGTCCTATTACTCTTAATAGTCTTTAAGTTCCCTAAGTAACTTATTATAGGGTCTTATATTTAATCTACCACTATAAAGCTTAACGGTAAGCTAGCCTCTACGCTACTTAAGGTTTAACGTGCTTTAAAAGAGTCCACACACGTCCTTAAAGCTTAACGTTTGGCTTATGCTTGTCTTTAACGTCTTAAACATGTTTATAAGAAGGTTTATTTTAAGGAGTAGAAACTAGTTTAATAGGGTTTGTCTAAGCTAGGTAATAAAAGAACTGGCTCTTCTCCTATAAGGGAAATAACTCTAAGTAGCTCGGCAATTGCTCCTCTTGGGTCCCCCTTAAGTGACTTATTCTTTAGCGATTCTTCTTTATTAATATTGCCTAACCTACTTTCTTCTAATACTCCTATACCTTTTCTATAGCGTTCTTTAGGTTGCTTAGTGGTTTTTAGGTAGTCTTACTATAGCCTATCTACTTTACTTTATACTATGTTTCGTTATTTATATCCTCATAACTAATAATTTTTAAAACTTACTATTTATCTTCCTTTTGTCCTCTATATATGTCTGCCTTATAGACTGGTGGCTTAATATTCCTATATGCTGGCTCTAGTATTACAATATGCTGTATAGGGTAGATTTTTATTTTAGCTAATAGGTTTAACTTATACATAACTAATAAAATTCTTTACTTAACTTTAAAAGGTCCTAGTCTAACATAGTCCAACTTCTTACTTAGTCGTCAACTCTTGAAATTTTTGTATAGTAGCTATACTTTATCCCCCTTCTTAAGATCTGGTCCCTTAGATCTCTTAGTATTATAGTACCTTTTTATTTACTCTTATACTAGTTTAGCTGTTTCTTTAAGGTCTATATAAAGATTTATTAACGTCTCTATTCTTTACTTAGCTGTGCTACTCGTCTTTTTTGCTTAATATAGCAATAATAATGTTCTTGGCTTATATCTATAATTTGCCTTAAATAGTAATGTCCCTATTCCTTTTTATAGTGTTGTATTATATATAAACTGTGTAACTAGTAATAACAATACCCAATTATTCTATACGTGATTAATATAATGCCTTAGATACTACTCTAGTATCTAGTTTAGTCTTTCTATTTATCCGTCCGTCTGCGGATAATATACTATAGATATTACTACACAAACTCCTTATTTTACTAGAAACACTTCCTAAAATACTATTATAAATCTTAAATCTCTATCCGATATAATCTTATCTAGTGCTCTATATCTTGCGAATACTTCCTTTATATAGATTCTAGCGACATCTTCTGCTAATATCTCTTTAGTGCATACTATAAAGTATCCCTACTTTATTAGCTTATCTACTATTACTAAAATCGCGTTATAATCTTGTCCTATAATAGGATCTCTTAACTTTAGTAACTTAATAATAAAGTCCTATAATATAACTTCCCATAGTCTTCCTGGTGTCTCGATAGGTTATAGCCCTCCATACGGCTTATGCCTTGTTGGTTTGTTTCTTTAGCAATCTAGATATTCCTTTATAACTTATCTTGCTAGTCCCTAGATTCCTTAAATAATGTACTTCTTTTAAAGTCTTAATACTAAGCCTATAGCTCTGTTATATCCTTGTGTTATTCCCTTATAGAATTCCTTAATAAACTCTTCTGCGATAGACTTAGGCATATATATTGCTTCTCTGTTTTTATATTACTTTAAGTTTGGATCCTCTGCCTATACTTTTTAGATCTTTTATATTTAGTTACTCTCTAGTAATTTATAGATCTAACTTTCTTTAGTTACTATAATCTTTGGATAATTATACCTGGTTAATCCGTCTTAATCCTTTTACAATAAAGCTCCTAATAGCTTTTTATCGCTTTATAGTTTAGCTTTTCTACTTAGAGCGTCTACTCATGCATTATCTATACCTTTGGTATGCTGAATTTCAAAATAGTATTTTATAAGCATTTCCACCCATCTAACCTGTCTTTAGTTGAGTTTCTTTATTATTAGGAATCCTGTAAGGTTCTTATAGTCTGTCTTAACTATAAATGGTTTTTCTATACCTTATAAGAATGCTCTTTATTCCTTAAGTACTGTAACTATACCTAATAACTCCTTGTTGTAGATGTTATAGTTTAACTCTAGTAGTGTTATCTTTCGACTATAGTATACCACTGGGTGCTATCTATTTTGATATTTCTATATAAAGTATGCCCCTAGTGTAAAGTCTAATATATCTATTTTTATAACTGTTTTTAGACCTGGTTAATAGATCTTAAGAACTAGCTCTTAGGTAAATAACTCTTTAATTCTTTTAAATAGTTCTTCTTTCTTTGTTAACTGCGTAAATGGCTTAATGTTTTATAACTATTACGCTATAAACCTTCTATAGTAATTGCAAAACCCTAGGAACGATTTTAACTACATAACGTTCTCTAGTTCTTGCTAATTTACTATAGCCTTAATCTTCTTTAGATCTATACTAAGTTGGCCTAGTTTAATAATAAATCTAATAAAATTAGTCTTCCTTATAAAGAACTCGCATTTCTTAATTGCTACTAGCATTTGTTCTTCTTATAGTCTTTTTAAAACCTACTTAACGTGTTCTTTATATTCTTCCTTACTTTCTAAGTAGATAATAATATTGTTAAGGTATGCTATAATAAATTTATCTAAGTGTTCTTCTAATACACTATTAATTTACTTCTGGAATATTACTAGTGTGTTTATAAGCCCAAATTGTATAACTAATGGCTTATATAGTCCTTCCTTTAACCTAAAGGCTGCCTTCTATTTATTGCCTTTCTTAATTCTAATCTGGTGGTACACCTATCTTAGATTTATCTTTATAAAGATCTTTACGTTGCCTATCCTGTCTTAGATTTCGCTAATTAAGGGTAAAGGATATCTATCCTTCCTAATAATGCTGTTTAACTGTTTGTAGTCTATACACATCCTAAGTTTTCCATTTTTCTTTAGGATAAACAGTACTGGATATCCTGCTAATAACTATAATGGTCTAATATATCCCTTTTATAAGTTCTCTTAGATAAACTCCTTAAGCGCTACTAACTCCATTTTAGTAAGCTTATAGATTAGAAAGAACTTTAGACTTATTTCTTCTTTTAATTCTATTTTATAGTCCTAAGCTGTATGCCCTAATAGCTTCTCACTTTCTAGTAACTATAACTTTTTACCATACTTATAGTATCTCTTTGGTATATAACTTAAGCCTTACTTAGTCTCTTTATATATCGCTCTAACTTGGTACTATACTAACTTGGTTTACTATTGTACTTTGCGCTATTATATATCTTTAATATTAACCTAACCTATAACCCAATTGATTTTTGGATTGTACTCCTATAACTAAAGCATTTCTAGTATCGCCTTGTCCTGTCCTAATAGTAGGATATTAAAAGACATTCTAACTAGTCTCCCTTTAATAGTTATCTAAATAGGTCCTATTTTAAGATTAATAATGCTTCCTCTATAGGCTATCTAATCTTCTAAAATTATTATAAGTAGATATAGGTGTTCCTTTTGTTTATATAGTAACCCCATCCTTTTTACTACCTTTAGTAATATATGGTTTCTAGTTGCTCCACTATCTACTAATACTTTAAACTGCTGATCTTGCTATTTAACTTATAAATTTAAGTATTATTCTTAAATTCCTTTAAGGGTTTAAGGCTCTAATACTAGTTCCCTCTAGTCCTATACGCCTCCCTTTTTTCTAACTATTAGCTGCTAGATCCTGCTTATACTTAGTCCAACTTTGGCTAATACTTAGTTTGTTTCTTTTCCTCTATATACTATAGATAAGTGTTCTCTAGGCACTCCCACTACTATTATCTATCTAGGTATTTTTCCGTAAGGAATCTTCCTAGTTAAAATATTAAGTCTTCTTAACCTTATACTTCTACTAGGTACCAACTATATATATACTTAGTGTTTCTAAACCGTTTTTCCTCTGGTGCCCAATATATCCTTACTAAGTACTTTTGGTTCTTATCTTTAGGTGCTCTATATATATTACATATATTATCCACACAAGCTATCCACGATAGTGTATAATACACTATATATTTTAGGTTAACTCTTAGTTTGTCTTTATTTTTAAGTTTAAATCTATACCTGGTTAACCTAACCACTAGTATCTTTGCTATAGGTACTAAGATTTATTATTTACTTTTCTAGTCCCTAAATCCCTCTTCTAGGTTCCTTAATATTATAATTAATGCTTCTTTAATATGACTTATGCGTTTTTCCGTAATAGGTTAGTCTTGGACAACTTTTTTATCTAGCTATATATAAAAGTCTTTCTATTTATTATTATGTTGTTGCCTATACCACTTTCCATATAACTGGTTTAGTGTATATAGTCTATCCGTTAGAAAGTACCTTGTTATTACTACGTTATAACATCCTTTGGTATATCTTTCTTTAAACCTAGTTGAAATATTTAGATTCTTTTCTTATTCTAGTTTATCTAACTACTTTACCCTAGGTGTCCCTACACTTGGCCTATTAATAATTCTTTATATGGGTACTCTATCCCTTATATAACCTGGTATAGCTAACCTCTTATCTAGCTTCTGCTCTTACTATATAATAATTCTTGTTTTAAACTTATCTATAGTTTCTTGTTTTCTGCATCTTGCAGCTAGATCTTTATAGTTGTCTTACTTTTTAATCCTAGTATTAACTATTTAATCTTTAGGCTAAACACTATATTTACCTAGGATTACTAACGTTCTTACTTATTCTCTAAACTTGTAGTTCTTAAACTTGCGTCCTATACTTATTCGTTTATTACTAAACTAAGTTACTGCCCTTTCCCATCGGTTTTTGTCCGTTGTGGGTCTTTAGGTATATCTTATCTTACTTTAAGAATCTTAAGCTTTTCTTATCTCCTTTTAAGAATTTTAAGCCTGTGGCCTTTTACCTTTATTAAGTAATAAGCTAGCACTAGTAGTTATTTACTTGCTTAGTTTCTTCTAAACATTACTTCTATTATCTTATAAAGCAATAGAAATTATATCTAATGGTGTTATAATACCCGTTACTAAACCCTATTCTATAATGGTCTTAGTCTCTGCTTTTATTTTAACTTCTTTAAGGTTTGCATGCTCCTAGTAAGCTACCTTTATTGCCTTATTATTAGTAAATGCTTCGCCTGTGTTAAATTTATTATCTTTAATATCCGATCTATAAGCTGGTTTATTAGTTCCTCTAAACTTAGGTAATAATAGCTCCTATAGCCAATAGCTTGCGCCGTACTTGGCGTCCTTATAAATTCAGTATACGTTGTTGTAATAATACGCAAAACTATTAATTAAACACTTTTTTATTTCTTATAGTGTACTATCGTCCCTCTATATATACGTGCCGTCTGCTAGCCTAGTTCCCTTTACTATATGGTTACTCTAACTACCTCTATAGTCTCTAGCAAAATAACCTTATTTTCTATAATTTATATAAGCCCCATCTTTAAACCATTTTTTTTGCTATAGAGTCCGCCTAAATATCTTCTACTGCTAAGATCCCTAGTTTAGCCTCTACTCCTAGGTTCTTTAATTACTTAATCCTTAACCTCTAGGTTTCTATAGTTTCTTTTCCTATTTTTAGGTTTCTTTGGTACCACTTAGGTCTATTAGCTCTACGCCATTCTATAGTTTTTAACTCTATATCTGTCGCTGCGTACTCTGCGCCTTATATAACTATGGAACTCTGTTTTGCCCTCTCTTAGCTTGTTCCCTTTAGTAGATCCTATTATTAATCTTTATTAACTAATCTATTAACTCTTTTAGAGTATCCGCATCTTCTATTAGGATAATTGCGTCCTAGACTTTAGCCTTAAGTCCCTATTTATACTGTGCTATAAGCGCCCTATTATTCCACTTAACCTATATAGCTAGTATTTAAAACTGTGTTATATATTTAATTACTAAAGTGCGTTATACTAAGTTCTAAAGCTTTCGTTCCGCTGTAGTTATAACCTCCAGGTCTTTAAATATCTGCGTTAGTTATTCCGCGAACCCGTTCTAACTGGCAAATATATACTGTACGTCCTAGTTAGTAGTTGTTATGCTATTAGCCTATATTTCCATAAGATACAGCTTAAACCACTTAAGTGCCCTCCCTGTTAGAAATAATCCTGTATAGGCTACTTAATCTAATAATATTGCTAACTTTGCTCCTTTCTATACTACCTTAAAGTGCATTTATATAAGAAATCCCTTAAGCTTTAACTTCTCTTCTAAGAATTATTTAATTAAAGGTAGCTTAATCTTTACTACTCTAATTCCATTAATGCGTTCTTTAAGTATTCTATTATTATCTTATAAGTGATTAACTATTTCCTATAACTGACCTTGTATAACTACTTGAGAATCCCTATCGTCCATATTAGTATTACCTGGCCCTAAGGTTGTGGCTGCTGTTAACGCCGTTATGACTAGTACTACTCTTAGTGGCATATTATTTGATCTTATTTAATACCGTAACCTTAGTAGTGAATGTGTAACGGAACCTTATAGTAGGAACTATGGTGGGTTCTATTATTAGGCTGGGTATATAGGTAAGAATAAAACAACAATATAATAATAATTGGTGGAGTGGTTGCCTAATAGATTAACTCTAATTATATTCTAAGATTTACTACAAGGAGAGAACTATCTATGGTAGGGACTAAGGTCCTTTAAATACACAACCGTACTCCTAAGAAATCCTTTCTTGTATGTGAGGTACGTGTTGTCTATATTAAATGTAACGTCCCTCTTGTTTAACGCAGTTAACGCGTTCAATACTATGTGACCTCGGTTACTATTCCTCGTTATATGGTTCCACCGGATCCACCCTAGACCGTGCCTGTATTAACCAACTAGCTTCCTGCGACTCCTCTCTAAGTAGTCGTAATATTGTACTTAAAGCGTCCGTAACAGTTTCTAGGGTTTTATAACTACTATAGGAGGTTTATAGCATAATAGTTAAAAAGCATTGAGCCGTTTATAAGGCTAATAAAGAAGGAGGAACTATGGGTTTAGGGTAGTAAGTAGAAGAAGCTATTCTAGGAACTTAAAGAGTTGTTTACCTAAGAGCTAGTCCTTAAGATCTATTAACTAAAGTTAGAAATAGTTATTGAGATAGACGTATTAGACTTTGCACTAGGAGTATATTTGCTATAGAAGCACTAGGACGCATAGCATCTAGTAGTGTACTATAGTTAGAAAATAACACCACTAGAGTTAAACTACAACATCTATAATAAGGAGTTATTAGGTATAGTTACAGCACTTAAGGAATAGAGAGCATTCTTATAAGGCATAGAGAAACTATTTGTGGTTAAGATAAACTATAAGAACCTTATAGGATTCTTAATAATAAAGGAACTCAACCAAAGATAGGTTAGATAGGCGGAAATGCTTATAGAATACTATTTTGAGATTTAGTATACTAAGGGTATAGACAACGCATAAGCAGATGCTCTAAGTAGAAAAGCTGAACTATAAAGTAATAAAAAGCTATTAGGAGCTTTATTACAAAAGGATTAAGACGGATTAATTAGGTATAATTATTTAAAGATTATAATAACTAAGGAAAGTTAGATCCATAAATTACTAAAGAGTAATTAGATATAGAAGATTTAAGAAGTATAGGTAGAGGATCCAGACTTAGAGCAATATAAGAATAGAGAAGTAACATATATACCTAAGTCTATTATAGAAGAATTTGTTAAGAAATTCCATAAGGGAATAATATAAGGATATAATAGAGCTATAGGCTTAGTGTTAAGACTTTAAAAGGAGTATATTATTTAAGGAATCTGGGAACTAGTAAGATAAGTTATAAAGGAATGTTTAAATTGCTAAAGAAATAAACTAACAAGGTATAAGCCGTATAGAGGGCTATAACCTATTAAAGTACTAGGAAGACCATAGGAGGTTATATTATAGGACTTTATTATTAAGTTACTAAAGTTAAAAGATCCTATTATAGGACAAGATTATAACATAATCTTAGTAATAGTAGATAAGCTTACAAAGTGGGGATACTTTATAGCATGCATAGAAGAGATATTAGTAGAGGATATTGCTAGAATCTATATAAAGAAAGTGTTTGCAAGATATAAAGCACTAGATAAAATTATATTAGATAGAGATCTAAGATTTATAGCAGTATTTTAGGAAGTGTTTTTAGTAGAATAGGGAGTTTGCGCAGTAACCTCTATAGCGTATTATCCGCAGACGGATGGATAAACGGAAAGACTAAACTAGACACTAGAACAGTATCTAAGGTATTATATTAATTATATATAGAATAATTAGGTATCGTTATTACCAGTTATATAGTTTACATACAATACAACACTATAAGAAGGAATAGGGATATTACTATTTAAGGCGAATTATGGGTATAAGCTAAGAACGTCATTATTGCTATACCAAGCAAAGAAAACGAGTAGCACAGCTAAGTAAAGAATAGAGATGTTAATAAATCTTTATATAGACCTTACGGAAACAGCTAAGCTAGTACAGCAAAGGATAAAAAGGTATTATAACGCTAAAAGATCTAAGGGACCAGATCTAAAGGAGGGAGATAGAGTATAGCTACTATACAAAAATTTTAAGGGTTAATAACTAAGTAAGAAGTTGGACTATATTAGACTAGGACCTTTTAAAGTTAAGTAAAGAATTTTATTGGTTATGTATAAGTTAAATCTACTAGCTAAAATAAGAATCTATTCTATATAGTATATCGCGATGCTAGAACTAGCATATGGAGATATTAAGCTACTAGTTTATAAGGTAGATACGTATAGAGAATAAAAAAAAGACAAATAGTAAGTTTTAAAGATTATTAGTTATAAGGACGTAGATAACAAAATATAGTATAAAGTAAAGTAGATAGGCTATAGTAAGACTACCTAGGAACTACTAAGCAACCTAAAGAACGCTATAGGAAAGGTACGGGAGTATTAAAAGAAAGTAGGTTAGGTAATATTAATAAGAAAAGATTGCTAAAAAATAAGTTACCTAAGGGGGACCTAAGAGGAGCAATTGCTAAGCTACTTGGAGTTGTTTCCCTTATAGGAAGAGAGCTAGTTCTTTTATTACCTAGCTTAGATAGACCTTGTTAAACCAGTTTCTACTTCTTAAAATAGACTTTCTTATAAACCTTCTTAAGACGAAGAAGACGCGCTAAGGTAGATAAGTACGCCTTATAAGTAGCATAAGTATGTTAAAGCTCCGTAAGGGAAGCTAAGAGCTTATTGTTGAGTTTTATAGCGGTAGATTAAATATAAGACCCTATAATAAATTACTTAGGGAACCTAAAGACTGTTAAGAGTTATAGGACGCGTATATTTAGTGTTAAAGATAAAGCGAACATTATAGGATAATTAAACGTTTGCTTTAGTACACTCTAAATAAAAAAACGGTTATTAGGTAGAAGGACTTACTAGTATAATATAAACTAACCCCTCTTTTATATAACGAGAATACGGAGACGGCATTATCTCACCTAGTAATAGTATGGAGAAAACCGTACGCGCACAATAAAGGGTTAAAGAAGAAGAAGAAGCTTTAGGTATAATAAGTAAAGATATTAACTAAATTAATTAAATAGACATTACACCTCTAGTAGACAACTTAAAGATATTAAAAATCTTCAAGAACAAAGATAAAGAGGAGGGAGATAGTATTATAGATAGCTTAAGTATAATATTATAACTACTTAGAGAAGAGTTGGAGGAAGCTAGTTAGTTAATATAGGTATAGTCTAGGATGGATCTAGTGGAACCATATAACAAAAAATAGTAGCTAAGGTTATGTGATATAATTTATATAATCTGTATAATCTGTATAATCTATATAGAGTATATAGAGCACACATACCTTACGGAGCGAAGGGATTTCTTAGGCGTATGGTTGTGTATTTAAAGGACCACAGTCTATACCTAGATAGTTCTCTCTTTGTAGTGAATCTTAGAATACAATTAGAGTTAATCTGTTGGGCAACCACTCCACTAGTTGTTATTACGTTGTTGATTTGTTCTTACCTATATACCTAGCCTAATAACAGGACCCACTGTAGTTTCTGCTATAAGGTTCCGTTACAATAACAGCGATACCGTTACGGAAGAAAAGCTACTCCTTTTACTTATTAAGGAGGTTATAGGCTGGCCACTAAAAGTAAAAAGCTGTAAGGTTAGTAATAATATACCCCAGAATAAAACACGGCTCTCTTAGCGCCTAGTTCGCGGCTATGAGCTCGCTGAGGTAATTTAAACCCGTCTCATCTAAAAAATCTCATGTACCTAACCTAAATCAGCAGCTCTCCCGTCCTTACTCGCAGGGTTAATTATCACTGATCTTCTCTACCTGTTCTGTCATCTCTTCTTTTTCTCGTTTTCCTGCCTGCAGAAGTCGTATCTCCTTTTCCTCCCTTAATTCAGTCGGACTCATTCCCGCTTGCGGGTCTAATCTCAGTATCCTCGTGCCGAAACAGATCATGCCTCTCACAGTCAGTAGATGTAGTCGTGTTGCCCAAAATTGTCTATTAAACTCCTCCAGTCACGTCCTCGCGAATATCAAAGGATGGGCCTCAAAGACCTTCGCCTAGAATGTCGCTTGAGAATGTTGTCAACTGAAGGGGGCGTGAAAGTCCTGGTTGCGCGACTGCTTGCACATGACAGAATCCAAGCAGCGGAAACCGAGTCCACGGTTCGCGGGGACTTGGGCGAACTGTCTTCACAAAGGTCAACGCCCTACGTGGGCACCATTTCACCTACGGCCAATTCAAGCGCTATTCCCCAAAGTCTGGCTGTGTCGGTCCACGGAGCTCGATCACGTCCCCTCCTGGCAACTCGCTCTAAGGCATATAGAAGTCAATAAACCCCTCGATGACCACATAACGGCGGAGCCATGGGAGCAAAGTCAGGCTTCATCTCTTGATTCGTTGCCGGGTACCAACAAAAGCGCAGACTCCTCGTTCTTCCCGTCCCAACATCATGGAATGGCCGGCATCATGTCAAAACGGACGGGCTGGCACCAGTCTTTGAGGCTGCCACGCCGATTAAGCGTCCGATAGCATCCATGGACACCACGGAGAGTCCCAGGCCGGCCAGACGACGCCTCGTCGCGCACTCGAGTAGGCAAGGCGAAATGGCATCAGCCGCTGCACAAGGTGACGAAATCACTTCTACCCGTACGGCACTCGAAGATAGAGTCGTGGTTTTCCCAGCGCCTGTGAGTACGAGCCTAATTCCTCCGAATGGGTTCGCAAAGATCATTTCTTTTTCGCGGTTCTCACCGTCACGAAAGGTCAATCAGAGTATATTCCCAACCAATGCAAAGTACTGGTGCAGCATCATGCACCCGAAGAACCGTAAACTTCGGGACTTTGCGATGAACCAGTGGCACTTACACCATCACAGAGGTTGTGAATGCCAGCCTGAGTTTGTGAGCGTGTTCGGCATCCTCTCCTTAAACGAGAACTTTGCGACCACAGGTAACACCGAGATGTCATTGCTGCGTGAGGCAATGTCGGAGAGCCTAACTTTTTGTCAACCTTCAACTTTCAACCTTCAGCCATTTTGGCTCAATGGTAAATCAGCACTTCAGCTGAGTTTGTCGAATTGAATCACGCTTATGACTGCTGTTGTGGCGTCCGAACGAGTCTAACCATTCATCAGATTCGAGCAAAATCTCTGGATCGCCGAAAAGTCCAAGTGACCGCATGACTTCGACGCCCAACAAGCAACCCCAAAAATTCCATCAAACCGAAGTCATGCCATCTCTAGACTGCGTTTAACTCAGAAGAGGATTGCAGTAAGTTTAAAGCCATGCACTGACCAAGCTTTTAGAAGCAACTAACCACTCATCACTGCGATACGTAACGATTTCAATCCGGGGTGCAACCTGCAGAAGCACTCGGCTTGCACAGCCGCGCCTCGCCACCCCGCGTTGCTTTTGTACGTCTCTCAGCCTGACGCTGCCCCCTGTAAGATATCAAGCCTCAAATTCCCTGCGGAGCCAGCCATATCTACTCAACTTTACTCTCCTTCCCAACATGCATTTCTTCAGTATTCACCTCTTCGCCGCACTTGCCTTCGCCACCGAAGCCCAAATCGAGATTCGCTCCAGCTGTCCCTCAGGCTGGATAGATATTTCTTCAGAACTTACAACCCTCTTTGTCACCGACGGGCAATGCAATGACGATGCTCGTGCAACGATCCGGGCGGCTTTCCACGATTGCTTCCCAGTCGGCGGGTGCGATGGCTCGCTTCTCCTCGAGTTGGCGAGACCAGAAAATATTCCATTAGGATACACTGTCATAAAGCTCGCCGACTTGGCTGAAACTCATGATGTCAGCATGGCGGATATGTTCCAATTTGGCGCTGGTGTGTTTTATCCCTCAGTTCGAACGTATACAAGTCTGACCGTTGGTATCTCAGCTCATGCGATTGCCTCCTGCCAGAATGGGCCTCGTATAACGACCTACATCGGCCGCAAAGACTCCTGTACACCAGCACCTATCGGCCAAATCCCGGGTCCCAACCTCAATGCTCAAACAGCCCAAACTATGTTCGCCGCTCGAGGGTTTTCTACTCAGGATCTTTCAGCCCTTTTGGGTGCACACACGGCTGCACGGCAATTTGCAACCAATATTGCTCAGATGGGGGCGTCGCTCGACAGCACACCCGGGGTGTGGGACACGTTATACTATTCCCAAACACTGAACGGCACTACCCCGTTCTCTATTGCGACGGATACCAGCATGAGCCAGGATGGTCAGGCATCTCAGTATTATCAGGAGTTTGCCGGCAACAAGACAGCGTGGGATGCGAGTTTCTCCTCCGCGTAAGTAAAAGCTCTTCAAAGTTACTGACTTGGACAAAAAGTGCTAACTCCATGTCGATGAATAGGATGACCAAGTTGTCACTCTTAGGTACACCGGGATCTGAAGCCTTGGTTGACTGCACAGATGCGCTACCTTAGAGAGTATTTTTTTTTTACCTTGGTCTACCTCTGCAGCCAATAACATGCACTGTGATAATCTGTCAAGTTTTGACGAGTATCGAAGTACCCACTGATTTGAACTCCCAATCATAAGACAACCGAAGCCAGACGGTGGAGAGCCGTTTCCGGTGGTCAATACTGCACTGCAAGCCAAGAGAATCAGGCAGGTGATCAAATCCTCAAGGCTGAACCGCGGCCTGATTGGTCTGACTTGCATCGAGAGAAGATCACTGTCCCCTCCCTCAACATGGTATGCCAATAGGCTGCAGATCTGTCCATAGGACTCTTGCTTGAAGCAAGAAGCGCTGCTGCCCTGCATTGCAGCTTCCGAGAACTCGTACTTCGTGCGGGAAACGCAGTGTGGGACCAGTGCTAGAGGTTGGGCCCGGCCTACTGGGCTTCATGAGTGCAACCCGAAGGGCTGTAGAGCAGAACCGACTGGCGAATAGCGGTTGCAATCGTGGCTCCTTGTGTAAATCTTGCGGGATTAAGGTTCGAATTATATGCAATGTGGGATTTCTTTTTCTGCATGCAGATCTTGAGCTGACCACGCAAAACAGGAGGGCCTTCGATGTGGTCTTCAAGTCTTAGCCGCGAGTGATTTCACTTCAACCAGAGTTGTTGGCCTCAAGAGATTCATCAGCCCATCTCAAAGCCGTCCTTTCTGCGTATCTTACCCCAGGAGCCCCTCTCTCATACGATCAGCACACAAGGCTGAAAACAGGTCTGGCCTTGGCACTGCATCAAATTATGTTGTGGTTGGACGCGCAGCTAGAGCTAAGCTCTTTGCTGTAGATCCAGTGGCGGTTACTAGTTGCCGTCCCGAACGCCACTGTCTAACAACTCCCTTTTGCAGCCAAATTGCCATGTTAGCCCCCACCTGAGACTCTGTGGTCAACGGTGGTCGGGGTTCTCAGATTGAGGCTCTTCTTTCCAACCAGTTTTTATGGAATCTCTTCTATGCTTGGTCACAACCCAAGCCCCTAAGAAAACCATCGGAGCGTAAACATCCACAAGCATTTCCCCCATGTCCTCTAATTTGAGCCTCATTCCGCTCTTCATTTTCCTCTCCCTTGTCAGAGCACAATATCTCACTGAGCTGCCAGGAACCACAGCGCAGCCAACCTCGTCCGCTACAATATCATCCGTATGCGGTCCGTCGAGAACTCACACAGTCAGTGTTGGAAATAGAGGATCGAACTTCGACCCAAATGTTACATTTGCGAATCCGGGAGATGTAGTTGTCTTCGAATTCTTCCCGACCAACCACTCCGTTATTCGAACAGACTTTGTCGGAAACAATGCGCAGCAGAATCCTTGTGTTCCGTATGAATTGCTACATCCAGAGTCAACATCTCGGTTTTCATCTGGCAATAAGCTGGTCGAATTGGATCCTAATCCCAATGGCTCGGATGTAAGTCGAGGTTCCACAACTCTTCTCTCATTTTAGGCTTTCGGCTTAATTTGTTGCAAAATGACTGACACAAGGAGCAGGCTACAACATGGAACTTGACAATTGAGGACAGGCAACCCGTCTGGTTCTATTGCGATGCTCCTGGCTCTTGTCATCCAAATGGAATGGTCGGCGTAATGTAAGCTTTGAATGATCCTCTGAGAGTTGCTCTCAACTAATCAGTAACAGCAACCCTGTTTGTCAGAATCCACTCGCCATCACTTACCAATACTGACCGTGCATTCAGAACTCCTCCAACACCGTACAGCGCCAGTTCAGTGCAGCGCTCACCGCCCCATATCAGCTTAGCCCAGGGCAGTCCTGGCCCTCGGGAATTAAGGGCAGTAACAGCAAACTAGCCCCTGGTGCCATCGCAGGCATTGTAATCGGCGGCCTCCTATTCGTCGTAATAGCTGCATTGTGCTATTTCGTCGGGCGCTCGCGCACATACCATCAGATCATGCGGGCTCGCAGAAGGCATCAAGAAGCGCTATCACCTATCAATGCGAACGGCCCGACTATGGATCCTCAGAATATACTGAACACGAGTAGCGGATACGGGCAGAAGGGCGCTTGGAGTGGTGGGGAGGGTGTGGAACTTCATCAGCGGCCCGGTCCGATAGAGTTGTGTGCCTAGAACAAATGCATATTGATTCGGCAAACAATCTCTCCCTTCACTCATAGTTGGGCTCGCTTTCCCCAAAGGCAGCATCTGCTATTTATGCCGTATTGTTTCTTAGAGAGCTTCTCCCCAGCCGGCGATATCTATTAGAAAATGGCAGAATTTACTTGGATCTAATATAAGTTTTGGAGCACCACGCAGCCGAATTCCGAGTCTAAACCACGATGTGATTCAAGAGGAATATTTGCCCTGGACGAACGGGGCCGCCACCTTTTCTGTCCGCGGAGAGCAACATTATAAATGGGCACGATTTCTCAATGGACAACGGAGGACCCGACGTCGGGCCGGTACCGTATTCCCGGCCCTTGGTTCTCAAGGTATAATATCTTCTTTCTCTGCTTACCACTTCCGGCTACGCTGCTCCTTTCACTAAGCAAGTACAGGGAATGACCCAAGAGAAAGAACAGTGAGGAGGAGGCATTGGACTCGGTCTGTTTCTTCCTCCTCAGGCCTGAGGCCACTACCCTTTTATTTTCTGGCTTCACCCCGATACCAGACCGTCACCCATCACCACTACCAACACCGATTCCCGATGATGAACTTCAATCCCTTCCTCTACTACCAACAATAGGTGCTCACCACCTGTAACTCATACCCGTGATACCAAATCCAAACCAAATGAACATAAAACTACTGGCTCAAGCTTCTGAAGCACAGGTCGGCAAAAATTGCACAGGGACAGCAGGTCGTCCAAATGTAAGGCCTGCGTTGAAGAACTGCTTTGCTAATCTCCAGGGTGCTGAGCGACTCTGAGTGATCAAGGAGATGGTTGAGAAGGGAATCAGAGATTTTGAATGACTCATGGAGATCCCTCTTGCGGGGTGGTGTGCTCTCTGCGGACAGAAGCAAGTGGTGGCCCGTTGCTGCCCAGGACCAATAATTTTGTCGAATCATACGGTAGTTTAGACTCATAATTCGGGTGTATAGTTCCTCTATCTGCCTAGTAGATCCGATGATTATGACGCTCTAAGTCTTTACTCTTATAGAACCAGTCACCTAAACTTGATGCTAAGCAGTTGTCCGAGTTGGTCATTTTTTGGTCCGTGTAAAGCGTGTCATTGTGAGCATAATCAGGCTGATCGTGGCGAAATCAAACCAGCTCTGGCATAATCACGCTGACTTAAGTTAGCTCAGGGTGAGCTCAGCCACGGCTCAGAGGAGGCCTGATTTCAGCCTCTTTCAAGGGCGAAGCGTCAATAGAGCATGGGATCCTAAGACAAAAAAGTGACTGAGTGAGGAATTAAGAATACGTCTAACTAAATTTAGTCTTTAAAGCTAGATGACGACTCCCGTCGTTTTCGGCGGCACATACCGCCCTTTTCGTAGGGCATTGTCGCCAGTGGTGGGACTTATAGTGCAACAAGTGTCCACCCAGAAGTGTGGTTTTGGATAAACCTTATCGCGATAAGACGGAATTGATATCCTTATCGCGATAAGGATATCCATTGCATTTTATCGCGATAAGTCTTGGCATACCCCAAATAATTTTTTAGTCGTCTTCTTCTTTATTATTATTATACAAAAATAACTAATTTAAACTTAGTAAATAAAGTTATATTATCCTTTTCTTTTAAATTTTAGTAGGTGGCTCTATATATGGCCCTACATCTGGCTTTGCGCATGGAAGCTCTGTATACAGAGGCTCTGCACAAAGCTCTGCACGAAGCTCTGCGTAAAGCTCTGCACGAAGCTCTGCGCAAAGCTCTGCGTGAAACTCTGCACAAAGCTCTGCGCACGGAGGCTCTGCACGAAGCTCTGTATACAAAAGCTCTGCACGACGGCTCTGCGTACGACGGTTCTGCGTACAACGGCTCTACTACGGAGGCTCTATCCCTTCGGCGGCCAATTTACGTCCTCAGTTATCGATAAGGATTTAGCCAATCAGAGGCTCTAGATTTTGGCTCCATAATAAGGACTGCACCTAGGCAAAGCAATTCAAATACGTGTATCTACTATATACAAGCTAGTCTTTAAAGTTAAGCTTGGCTATATAGTCCTGCCAGCTGGTACAAACTAAGCCATATGCACCGGCAACCATACAGAAAGGAATATAACACATAGAGCACCTAAATCAAGTCCTAGGAGCACGCTGAGGGCGCTTCCAGTCCTAGCTACTGCAAGATTTCTTAGTGGTGTTAACCAATAGATCCGCTAATGGCTTCCTGGCTATAGTATTTGTATTTATAACCTTCCAACCAGCTTTAATGCATATACTACAATTTTGCTGCTTTTTAAATAGCTTTATAAGCTTATGTTCCTTTACCAGCCTCTAGGTAACCTAGCCGGTGCCCTTCCTATCACTTCTAGGACGGCACTGTCCTACAGCCCGCTATAAGGCCTTATAAAGTTGGACATAGAGGTCCATGCGGAATTATAGGTAGGTATCCTTAGGGCTAATATACTGGCTAGGCCGCGGCCAGTAGTTTAATAGCTTATAGCAGTTAGTAATAACAGTGTCTAGCAGAAAGCTAAACAGCAGCTGCTATATTTTTAAATATATCCTCTAGGTGTTATAGTAGCTACGTAGCTAATTAGCAATATTAACGCCGCATATATACAAATTATATTCGTTAATATGCATAGGTATATCCAGCCAGGCCCTAAACTTGTTACCAAACACTAGCTTGGTTTATGCAAAGCCTATAGCTATAGGGGTAGGCTTTTTTTATAGTTTGCAGACGTATACTTAACCTAGCAATGTATAACGTTAGCAGCTCTATACGGCTCTGCAGCGCCAAAACTCAACACCAAACTCACTATTATAAACTATTAACAGGAATAAAACGACCCTAGTATCCTTCTAGGCCATTTCTATTACCTAGTAACTCTTAGATAACTCTCTATAGAGCGTCCCCCATTGTTACGGGACACCCCCGTGACACCTTATATACGTCCACCTGTTTCCACCGACTGAAAACCGAAGACCGACCACGAGACGGCAATCTGATAGCAATCTGCCGTATTCCGCCGCAATCTGCCGTCTCTACTATTGGAGTTGCCAACTGGCAACTTTAAGGACCTCTAACTGCCGAATTCTGTTAAGTTCTACTAGAACCGCCACCTAAGCTCTACCCTACCTATGTGTAGCATAGTACCCGTTAACCTAGCAACTAAGCGAATATTATATACCCTTTCCCCCCTATTTCCTACTTTCCTTTCCTTACGCAATATCTTAACTTTATTATACAGTTTATATATATAGCTTAATAATATCTACTTTGCTATATATTATTATTGCTTATACTTACTCCGTAACACTATATTGCGTTAACCCTATATACCACCCTCTAAAATGCAGAACAACCCTAAAGCCCCTATAACAGCCGTTGGCATTATATCCGCACTCTAAAAACAATTGGCAGAAATATAGAAGTCCTTTATAGACGCCCTTATACAGAACTAAGCCACTTTAACTTAATAATAAGCCGAACAAGAAGCATAACACTAGTAATTAATTAAAGACCTTTAAGAAGAAATCCGCACCCTTAAGATGCCTATATTAGGGCCCTAAGACCGAACACTATCTCTAGAGATAAATATACGGAACAAGAGCTCTAAACCTATAGTAGTTACTTACCCTAAACTAACTACTATACTATAATAATCTAAACAACTACTAAACCCTCTAATATTTACTAGTAAATAATAAGAACTCTAATTATTCCTAAGCTGGTTTAAAAATAAGCTAACTAGTAACGCTAACCGCTACCTAATTAAAGCTAACTAACTCTGCTACGCCCTAAGTCGATTAGGAGGAGATATAGCTGACCTTATTAAACCTCTTTAACTAAACTTAGTATTAAGCCTAATTATACTTCTTAAAGCTATGTATAGTAACCCAAACCGCCAAGCTACTGCTTAGAGAAAGATAAACTATATAATTTAAGAAATAAAAAGCTTCCTAGTATACTTCTCCGAATTTAACCGTTATATAAAAGAAATAGGCTAGAACAACTCTATACTAATTAATAGCCTTATTAAATCCCTAAGCCCTAAACTAAAAACCTTCCTAATAGGTATAGACCTACCAGGAGCTCTTAACGCCTACGCAAACGTTATTAATAAATGATATAATAATATACTACGCCTAACACTGAAGTCCGCTTCTTAATATAATATAATAAACCTATAAATGTTTACTAAGTTATTATCTCAGCCTAAGTACCCTAATGCTATAGATATTAACACTAGAACCCTAGAATACGCCCCACTAGGGTCCTTTAAATAAGAATAATGCACTAAGCTAGGCCTCTGTTTTAAGTGTAGAAGTAGCTTCTACCTCTCTAACCACTACTTTGTCCCTATACCCTAACGCAAATTACAAACGGCTAACACTAGCAGCTGTTTACTATATTAATCCTCTAGTTACTGTCCCTAATCTCCACCTGGTTCTAGCCCTATATCCAGTAAGCACTACTTATAAGGACAAAGCTATAACTGATACGCTATAAGAACTCCACCCTAATCGCCTCTAAAAGAAAGGTTTTAGAGCTAAGTCGCTCTCTAGGACAGCGCTGCCTTAGGATCTTATTAAATACTTTAGATATTATAAACTCTAACTCTTAGGATTATAGCATAACTATTAACTATCGTCTTTAGCAGAACAATTAATAGGTTAATGCTTAAGTCCTAATTAATATAGGAGCTAGTAGCATAGGATTTATTAACAAGATCTTTATATAAGATAATGGTTTTACTCTAACCCCCCTTAACTAGCATATTTGTTACGGACGCTTTAAGTACAATGTTACAACTACTTGGAGAAGAGTCGGTGGAAGCTAGTTGGTTAATATAGGTACGGTCTAGGATGGAACCAGTAGAACTATATAACAAGAAATAGTAACCAAGGTCACGTGGCGTTGAACGTATTAACTGTGTTAAACAAGAGGGACGTTACATTTAATATAGATAATACGTACCTCACATACAAGAGAGGATTTCTTAGGAGTACGGTTGTGTATTTAAAGGACCTTAGTCTTTACCGTAGATAGTTCTCTCCTTATAGTGAATCTTAGAATACAATTAAAGTTAATCTATTAGGCAACCACTCCACCAGTTATTATTACATTGTTGTTTTATTCTTACCTATATACCTAGCCCAATAACAGGACCCACCGTAGTTCTTGCTATAAGGTTCCGTTACACATTTACTACCAAGGTTACGGTATTAAACAAGATCAAATAATATGCCACCTAAAGCACTAGTCATAACAACGTTGGCAACAGCCACAACCTTAGGGCCAGGTGATACCAGTATAGATAATAGGGATTCTTAAGTGGTTACACAAGGTTAGTTATAGGAAATAGTTAATCACTTATAAGATAATAATAGGATACTTAAAGAACGCATTAATGGAATTAGAGTAGCAAAGATTAAGCTACCTTTAATTAAACGGTTCTTAGGAGAGAAGTTAAAGCTTAAAGGATTTCTTACGCAGATATACTTTAAGGTAGTATAGAAAGGAGCGAAGTTAGCAATATTATTGGATTAAGTAGCCTATGCAGGATTATTCCTAACGGGGAGGGTACTTAAGTGGTTTAAACCATATCTCACGGAAATATAGGCTAATAGCATAACAACTACTAACTAGGACGTATGGTATATATTTACCAGTTAGAACGGGTTTATAGAATAACTAATACAGATATTTAAAGACCTAGAGGCCACAACTATAGTAAAATAAAAGCTTCAGAACTTAGTATAACGCACTTTAGCAATTAAGTATATAACACAGTTTTAAACACTAGCTATGTAGGTTAAGTGGAATAATAGGGCGCTTATAGCACAGTATAAACAGGGACTTAAGGCTAAAGTCTAGGACGTAATTATCCTAATAGAAGATGCGGATACTCTAAAAGAGTTAATAAATTAATTAATAAAGATTAATAATAGGATCTATTAAAGGGAACAAGCTAAGAGAGGGCAAGATAGAGTTCCATAGTTATATAAGGCGCAGAGTACGCAACAATAGACACAGAGTTAAAAACCATAGAATGGCGCAGAGCTAATAGACCTAAGCAGTACTAAAAAAACCTAAAGATGGGAAAAGAAACTATAGAAACCTAGAGGTTAAAGATTAAGTAATTAAAGGACCTAGGAGCAGAGGCCAAACCAGGGATTTTAGCAGCAGAAGACATTTAGGCGGACTCTATAGCAAAAAAAATGGTTTAAAGATAGAGCTTGTATAAATTATAGAAAACAAGGTTATTTTGCCAGAGACTATAAAGGTGGTTAGAGTAACTACGCAGTAAAGGGAACCAGACCAGTAGACAGCACATATATACAGAGGGACAATAGTGCACTATAAGGAATAAAAGAGTGTTTAATTAACAGTTTTGCGTATTATTACAACAACGCATGCTAAATTTATAAGGATACTAAGTACGGCGCAAGCTATTGGCTATAGGAGCTATTATTATCTAAGTTTAAAGAAACTAACAAACCAGCTTATAGATTAGATATTAAAAACAATAAATTTAACACAGGCGAAGCATTTACTAATAATAAGGCAATAAAGGCAGCTTACTAGGAGCATATAGACCTTAAAAAAGTCGAAATAGAAGTAGAGACTAAGACTATTATAGAACAAGGTTTAGTAACGGGTATTATAATACCATTAGATACAATTTCCATCGCTTTATAAGATAATAGAAGCAACGTTTAGAAGAAACTAAGCAAGTAGATAACTGCTAGTGCTAGCTTATTACTTAATAAAGGCAAAAGGCCACAGGCTTAAGATTCTTAAGCAGAGATAAAAGAAGCTTAAGATTCTTAAGACAAGATAAAACACACCTAAGGACCCACAACGGATAAAAACCAATAGGAAAGGGCAGCGACTTAGTTTAGTAATAAATAAATAAGTATAGGACGCAAGTTCAAGAACTACAAGTTTAGAGAATAAATAAGAACATTAGTAATCCTAGGTAAACGCAGTATTTAGCCTAAAGATTAAACAGTTAATACTAGGATTAAAAAGTAAGATAACTATAAAGATCCAGCTGCAAGACGCAGAAAATAAGAAACTATGGATAAGTTCAAAATAAGAATTATTATATAGCAAGAGCAAAAGCTAGATAAGAGGTTAGTTATACCAGGTTATATAAGGAATAGAGCACCTATATAAAGAGTTACTAATAGGCCAAGTATAGGGACACCTAGGGTAAGATAGTTAGATAAACTAGAATAAGAAGAGGATCTAGGTATTCCAACTAGGTTTAAAGAAAGATATACTAAAGGATATTATAATATAGTAATAACAAGGTACTTTCTAATAAATAGACCATATACACTAAACTAGTTATACAGAAAGTGGTATAGGCAACAATATAATAATAAATAGAAAGACTTTTACATATAGCTAAACAAAAAAGTTGTCTAAGACCAACCTATTACGGAAAAACGCATAAGTTATATTAAAGGAGCGTTAATCATAATATTAAGGAACCTAGAAGAAGGATCTAGGGACTAGAGAAGTAAGTAATAAATCTTAGTACCTATAATAGAAACACTAGTGGTTAGGTTAACTAGGTATAGGTTTAAACTTAAGGATAAAAATAAACCAAAAGTTAACCTAAAATATATAGCACATTATACACTATCATGGATAGCTTATGTGGATAATATATATAACATATATAAAGCACCTAAAGACAAGAACCGGAAGTACCTAATAAGGATATATTAGGCACTAGAGGAAAAGCGGTTTAGAAACGCTAAGTATATATATAGTTAGCACCTAGTAGAAGTATAAGGTTAAGGGGACTTAATATTTTAACTAGGAAGATTCCTTATGGAAGAATGCCTAGACGGACAATAGTAGTAAAAGTGCCTAGAGAACACTTATCTATAGTATATAAAGGAAAAGAAACAAACTAAGTATTAGCCTAAGTTAGACTAAGTATAGGCAGGATCTAGCAGCCAACAGTTAGGAAAAGGAAAGGCGTATAGGACTAGAGGAAACCAGTATTAGAACCTTAGACCCTTAAAGAAATTTAAAAACGATACCTAAATTTATAAGTTAAGTGGCAAGATTAGCAGTTTAAAGTGTTAGTAGATAATAGAGTAACTAGAAACCATATATCACTAAAGATAGTAAAAAGAATAGGGTTATTACACAGACAGAAGGAACACCTATATCCACTTATAACAATTTTAGGAGATTAGATAGCCTATAAAGGAGGCATTATTAATCTTAAAATAGGACCTATTTAGATAACTATTAAAGGGAGACTAGTTAGAATGTCTTTTAATATCCTACCATTAGAACAGGATAAGGCGATACTAGGAATACCTTAGTTACAGAAGTACAATCCAAAGATTGATTAGGTTATAGGTTAGGTTAATATTAAGAATACTTAATAGCGTAAAGTATAATAATAAACCAAGTTGGTATAGTACCAAGTTAGAGCGATATATAAAGAGACTAAGTAAGGCTTAAGTTATATACCAAAGAGATACCATAAGTATAGTAAAAAGTTATAGTTACTAGAAAATGAAAAGCTGTTAAAGCATATAGCGTGGGACCATAAGATAGAATTAGAAGAGGGAATAAGTCTAAAGTTCTTTCTAATCTATAAGCTTACTAAAACGGAGTTAGTAGCGCTTAAGGAGTTTATCTAGGAGAACTTACGTAAGGGATATATTAGACTATTATAGTTATTAGCAGAATATCCAGTACTATTTATCCCAAAGAAAAACAGAAAACTTAGGATATATATAAACTATAGATAGTTAAACAGTATTACTAGGAAGGATAGGTATCCTTTACCCTTAATTAGCAAGATCTAAGATAGGATAGGTAACATAAAGATCTTTACAAAGATAGATCTGAGGTAGGTATACTATCAGATCAGAATTAAGAAAGGCAATAAGTAGAAGGCAGCCTTTAGATCAAAGAAAGGACTATATAAGCTATTAGTTATACAGTTTAGGCTTATAAACACACTAGCAACATTCCAGAAGCGAATTAATAGTGTATTAGGAGAACACCTAGATAAATTTATTATAGTATACCTTAACAACATTATTATCTACTTAAAGAGTAAGGAAGAACATAGAGAATATATTAAATAGGTCTTAAAGAGACTACAAAAAAAATAGATACTAGTAGCAATTAAGAAATGCGAGTTCTTTACTAGGAAAACTAATTTTATTAGATTTATTATTAAACTAGGCCAACTTAGCATAGATCTAAAAAAGATTAAGGCTATAGTAAATTGGCAAGAACTAGAGAATATTACGCAGTTAAAATCGTTCCTAGGGTTTTATAATTATTATAGAAGGTTTATAGCGCAATGGTTATAGAACATTAAGCCATTTACGCAATTAACAAAGAAAGAAGAACTATAGGTATAGGGGAAGGAGTAATAAGAACTATTTAAAAGAATTAAAAAGTTGTTTATCTAAGAGCCAGTTCTTAAGATCTATTAACCAGGTCTAGAGACGGTTATAGAAATAGATATATTAGACTTTACACTAGGGGCATACTTTATATAGAAATATTAAAACGGATGGCACCCAGTGGTATACTATAGTTAAAAGATAACACCACTAGAGTTAAACTATAATATCTATAACAAGGAGTTATTAGGTATAGTTATAGTACTTAAGGAATAGAGAGCATTCTTATAAGGCATAAAGAAACCATTTATGGTTAAGACGGACTATAAGAACCTTATAGGATTCCTAATAACAAAGGAACTTAACCAAAGACAGGTTAGATAGGCGGAAATGCTTATAGAATACCATTTTAAAATTTAGTATACTAAAGGTACAGATAACGCACAAGCAGATACTTTAAGTAGAAAAGCTGAACTATAAAGTAATAAAAAGCTATTAGGAGCTTTATTATAAAAGGATTAAGACGGATTAATTAGGTATAATTATCCAAAGATTATAGCAACTAAAGAAAGTTAGATCTATAAATTACTAGAGAGTAATTAAACACAAAAGATCTAAAACGTATAGGCAGAGGATTTAGACTTAGAGCAATACAAAAATAGAGAGGTAATATATATGCCTAAGTCTATTATAGAAGAATTTATTAAAGAATTCCACAAGGAAATAATATAAAGACACAATAGAGCTACAGGCTTAGTATTAAGACTTTAAAAGGAGTATATTATTTAAGGAATCTGGGGACTAGCAAGATAAGTTATAAAAAAATATCTAGATTGCCAAAGAAATAAACCAATAAGGTATAAGCTGTATAGAGGGCTATAACCTATTAAAATACTAGAAAGACCATAGGAGGTTATATTATAGGACTTTATTATTAAGTTACTAAAGTTAAGAGATCCTATTACAGAACAAGATTATAACGCGATTTTAGTAATAGTAGATAAGCTAATAAAGTAGGGATACTTTATAGCATGCACTAAAGAGATATTAGTAGAAGATATCGCTAGAATCTATATAAAGGAAGTATTTGCAAGATATAGAGTACTAGATAAGATTATATCAGACAAAGATCCAAGATTTATAGTAGTATTTTAGGAAGTATTTCTGGTAGAATAAGGGGTTCGCGTAGTAATATCTATAGCGTATTATCCGCAGACGGATAGATAAACGGAAAGACTAAACTAGACACTAAAGTAGTATCTAAGGCATTATATTAACCACGTATAAAACAATTAGGTATTATTATTACCAGTTATATAGTTTACATACAATGCAATACCATAAGAAGGAATAGGGATATTACTATTTAAGGCGAATTACGGGTATAAGCCAAGAACGTTATTATCGCCATATTAAGCAAAAAGGACGAGTAGCACAGCTAAGTAAAGAATGGAGACGTTAATAAATCTTTATATAGACCTTATAGAAATAGCTAAACTAGTATAAGAACAAATAAAAAGGTACTACAATACTAAGAGATCTAAGGGACCAGATCTTAAGAAGGGAGATAAAGTATAGCTACTATATAAAAACTTTAAGAGTCGACAACCAAGTAAGAAATTGGACTACGTTAGGTTAGGACCTTTTAAAATTAAGTAAAGAATTTTATTAGTTATATATAAGTTAAACCTACTAGCCAAAATAAAGATCTACCCTATACAGCATATTGCAATGCTAGAGCCAGCACACGGGAATATTAAGCCACTAGTCTATAAGGCAGACACGTATAGAGGATAAAAAGAAGACAAATAGTAAGTTTTAAAGGTTATTAGTTACAAGGATGTAGATAACGAAACGTAGTATAAAGTAAAGTAGATAGGCTATAGTAAAACTACCTAGGAACCACTAAGCAACTTAAAAAACGCTATAGAAAAGGTACAGGAGTATTAGAAGAAAGTAGGTTAGGTAATATTAACAAAGAAAAATCGCCAAAGAATAAGTTACCTAAGGGGGACCTAAGAGGAGCAATTACCGAGCTACTTAGAGTTATTTCCCTTATAGAAGGAAAGCTAGTCCTTTTATTACCTAGCTTAGACAAACCCTATTAAACAAGTTTCTACTCCTTAGAACAAACCTTCTTACAAACATATTTAAGACGTTAAAGATAAGCATAAGCTAAATATTAAGCTTTAAGGACGTGTACGGACTCTTCTAAGGCATATTAAACCTTAAGTAGCGCAGAGGCCAGCTTACTATTAAGCTTTATAGCAGTAGATTAAACATAAGACCCTATAATAGGTTACTTAAGGAACTAGAAGACTGTTAAGAGTTATAGGACGTATATACTTAGTATTAGAAACAGAGCAAACATCACAAGACAATTAAACGTTTGCTTTAGTACATTTAAAGTAAAAGGAGGGTTATTAGAATAAAGAACTCGCTAGCGCAACGCATACTAACCCCTCTTTAGCGCAACAAGAGTAAGGGATCGCCATTACCTCACCTAGCGACAGTATGGAGGAAACCGTATAAAGGCGACGCTTAACCTAGGAAAAAGAAGAAGAAGCTTTAGGTATAATAAGTAAGGATATTAACTAGACTAATTAAACGGATATTATACCTCTAGTAGACAACTTAGAGATGTTAGAAATCTTCAAGAACAAAGATAAAGAGAAGGAAAATAGTATTACGGACGCTTTAAGTACAATATTATAACTACTTAGAGAAGAGTCGGTGGAAGCTAGTTAGTTAATATAGGCACGGTCTAGAATAGAACTAGTGGAACTATATAACAAGGAATAGTAACTAAGGTTACGTAGCATTAAATATATTAACTATATTAAACAAGAGGGACGTTACGTTTAATACAGACAACACGTACCTTACGTACAAGAGAGGATTTCTTAGGAGTATAGTTGTGTATTTAAAGAACCTTAGTCCCTACCGTAGATAGTTCTCTCCTTATAGTAAATCTCAGAATACAATTAGAGTTAATCTGTTAGGCAACTACTCCACCAGTTATTATTATGTTGTTGTTTTGTTCTTACCTATATACCCAGCCTAATAATAGGACCTACTGTAGTTCTTACTACAAGGTTCCGTTACAATATTAACGTATTTAGATTTAATAGCAAACGTACTATCTTAGGCCGTATTACCTATATAGTATTCCTAAGACTCTAATACCTAAACCACAAAGAACTGATTAAGCTTTTTGTTACCACTCTAGGTTACTTAGTAATACTTAAACAACCTTAGATAAAGCTACATAAGGTAACTATTAATTAGGACAACCTTAAGCTTCTATTTACCACCTCCTATTATAAGTAGAAGTGCTTTATAACTTGCTGCTTAGACCCCAAACTAAAATCTAAAAAATCCACTAGGATCTATTAGTTTAAAATTTATACTAACGTCTACCCTATACCTAAAAAGTCTACTTAATTCTACTAAGAACCCGAAAATTACACCAAACTATACAAACCAACCCTAACTACTGTACCACCCCAAACCAAGCGGAAGCCTAAACTTAAGCTTAATATATAAAAGTACTAAAAGAACTAGTATTCTACTATAAAAAGGATACTTAAAAAACCTAAACCTAAATCTAACACTAACTCCGTACCTAATACTAAACCTAAAGTTAAATAAGAAATAGTAGATAATTAAAAGGAAGTTACTAGTTAGTAACTCGCCCCCCTTTCTACGGATATCTATATAATTGGAGCTACCCTATTAGCACAACTTACCAGGAAACCTAAATATACAATCTTCGCCGTTATAATGGCCGATATTAAAAAGGCCTTAGCATTAAAGAAGCACACTAACTCTACCACAAAAGTACTAGTATGCCATTATAAGCATCTAGAAGTATTTTTATAAAAGGAAGCCAACAAGTTAGTAAAGCACCAACTATACAACCACAAGATTATACTTGAAGAAGGAAAACAACCAGGATTTAGACCCCTATATAGAATGTCCTAAAACAAACTCCAAGTATTATAGAAGTACTTAGACAAACACCTAAGTAAAGGATTTATTAGAGTAAGCTCTTTACCTATAGCTGTACCTATAATCTTCGTTAAGAAACCTAGCGGCAGTCTACGCTTCTATGTGGACTACTAAGCTTTTAACACTATTACTATTAAGAATCGGTACCCGCTTCTATTAATTTAAAAGACACTAAACTAATTAAGTAAGGCTCGCTACTATATAAAACTTAACCTTATCTACGTATTTAACCGCCTCCGTATCGCAAAAGGAGATAAATAGCTTATAGCATTCCGTACTAGATACGGACTATTTAAATACTTAGTGACGCTATTTGGACTCATAAATGCCCCAAGTTCATTCTAACACTTTATAAATAATACCTTACGACCTTACCTAGACGTTTTCTGTACTGCTTATATTAACAATATCTTAGTATATAGCAATAACCTGGCTGAATATAAGAAACACGTTAACCTTGTCTTAAAAGCCCTACATGGAGCTAGACTATAATTAGATATAGATAAATACAAGTTCTATAAAATAGAAGTTCTATACCTTGGACTTATTATCTCTATAAATAGCATATAAATGGACCTAAAGAAGATTAAAGCAATTGTAAACTAGTAAGAACCCAAGAACGTTAAGGATATAAGAGCCTTTATAGGATTTGCTAATTTTTATTAACAGTTTAACAATAACTTCTCCGCCCTAGTTTTACCTTTTATAGCTCTAACCTAAAAGGACAAAGCCTTTATCTTTAATAAGGAATGCAAAAAGGCCTTTACCTATCTAAAAGTTATATTTACTACCGTACCTATACTTTAACACTTTAACCCAAACCGAAAGAGTGTTATAGAAGCTGACTTATCTAACTACGTTACTAAAGGCATTCTATCTCAGTATAATAAAGAAGGAGTACTATACCCTATAGCATACTTCTTAAAACAACTAAATCCAGCCAAATATAACTACAAGATCTACGATAAAGAATTATTAGCTATTATTAGATGTTTTAAACAATGGCAACCTAAACTAGAAGGCGCTGGGTTTCCAATTAAGGTCCTTAGCGACTATAAGAATCTATAGTACTTTACAACTATAAAACAGCTAAGTCATTATTAAGCCTACTAGTTAGAATATCTGTCTTATTTCCAATTCTTAATTATATACCACCTAGGCATTTAAGGTTAAAAACCTAATACCCTAACTTAACGTTTACAAGATATAACAGCATAGGAAGAAATACGCGCCTACTATAAACAAACCCTGCTTTATCCCAAATTATTTAATCCCCTAGCTAAAGACCTTACGGTACATATCCTTAAAATGACTAATTAATTAATTAAACAGATTATAATTAATAAATACCTAAACAACGAGTTTATCCAAGAGACACTTAAGCTAATTTAAGATGGCGTTAGACGCTCTAAAAAAATCTCTCTAAGTAAATATAAAGTTCGCGGAGACCGCCTATACTACTAGAACCGCCTAGTTGTCCCTAATTATAATAAACTTAAGCTTAAGCTTCTTAAACATATATATAACCTACCAGTATCCGGCCACCTAGGCCAAGGAAAAACCCTAAAGCTACTCCAACGGGAGTACTACTGGCTAAACATACATAATATAATATAAAGGTACGTCTCTAGCTGCTATACCTGCTAATAAGCTAAAGCTTTGCATAAGACATATAATGGCTTTCTAAAGCCACTGCCTATTCCAGACCGAAGATAGAAGGATATCTTAATTAACTTCATTGTTAATCTCCCCAAAAGTAAAGGCTGCATAAATATTATAGTAGTTATAGACCGATTATCTAAGATAAGACACTTAATCGCCTGCCCTAATATATTAGCACCTACTATTACCCAACTGTTTTTAGATTATGTATAGAAACTCCACAGACTCCCTAAAACAATCGTCTCTAATAGAGGCCGCTAGTTTATTTTAGTGTTTTAGAAAGAACTAACTACCTAACTCCGCATTAAAGCACTATTGTCTACGGCATATTACCCAGAAACGGATGGTCAAACGGAACGTGCAAATGCTATAATGGAACAGTATATTCGGATATACACATCATATCTATAGGACAACTAGATGGACTGGCTTACATTTGCCAAGTTTACTACAAATAACTCTATCTTAGAAACTACAAAGGTCTCCCCATTCCTGGCTAATTATAGCTAGCACCCGCAAATGGGTTTTAAACCCTTCAGTAATATTCCTTATCCAGCTTATTAGGCCTTATAAGTTGCAGAAGCAAACGAATTCATAAAGAAGATAGAAGAACTATAGGAGTTCCTTACTAACAAAATAATATAGGCCTAGTCTGTCTATAAAGCCGCAGCAAATAAGAACCAAACCCTAGCACCAGCTTACTAAATTAGTAACTTTATCTAGCTAGACGCAAGAAATCTAAATATAAAACAACCTACTAAGAAACTTAATTGGAAGAACGCTGGCCCTTATAAGGTTAAAAAAGTTGTCTCTCCTTATACCTACCAACTAAAGCTCCCTAATACGGTTAAAATCCACTTTATATTCTATATATTAGTCCTCCACCCTACCGCCCCTATATTAGACGCCCTGCCTGGATAGATCTAAGACCCTCCCCTACCAGTTAAAGTGGATGGTAAGGATAAGTACCTTATTAAAAGAGTTAACAATATTAAGTATAATAAACGGAAACGCAAATATATGTACCTTATAAAATGGAGAGGTTTTACTAAACCCTTATAGGAACCTGCCGACTCTATAGGACTTATATAAGCCGTAGAAGACTTTCACAAACTCCACCCAGAACTACCATAGCCCCATCTCGCAGATGCTTGAGTTTAAAGGGGGGGTACTATTATGGGACACCCCTATAACACCTTACACACATCCACCTGTTTCTACTAACTGAACAACTAAAGACTAACCATGAGACAGCAATCTGACAGCAATCTACTATATTCTACCGCAATCTGCTGTCTCTACTATTAGAGTTGCTAACTAGCAACTTTAAGGACCTCTAACTGCCAAATTCTGCTAAGTTCTACTAGAACCGCCACCTAAGCTCTACCCTACCCGTGTGTAGTATAGTACCTGTTAACCTAGCAACTAAGCGAACGTTATATACCCTTTTTCCCCTATTTCCTACTTTCCTTTCCTTACGCAACGTCTTGACTTTATCACACAGTTTATATACATAGCTTAATAATATCTACTTCGCTATATATTATCATCGCTTGTGCTCACTCCGTGACACCCATGGAATTTGGGGCTTATGGATTATTCTAAGGTCTACCAGCCATGCATTAATAGCCTTAGCCGGCAGCTTCTCTTTAGCTTTTATCCCCTTTTTCTTTTTATCCTTTTTTTTTATCCTTTTTCTTATTATCTAGCTCCTTACGCTTTGTCTTTATAAGCCAAAAAGTTCCTATAGCTCCAATACCCTTAGCACGCAGTCGCTCAAACAATCTAATATTACTAAAGAGATTATCAAGCCAGACTACGTGCTGGCTAGGCAGGTAGAGTCGCTTGTCCAAATTAGCGTCGCGCTAAAGGAGAAGATTAAGAATAACAGCTTTAGTTAGTATAAAGCCATCATAAATAAAGGATTTATTAAGGTTAACGGGACCTTTATTATCGCCCTTAGCGTGCTATAGCCAATCTAGAACATAGCCTTAATTAGCTAAAACCCAGATTTTAAAGCCTTTAGGTGTAGGCTTCATTAGAATGTTTATAATCTTAGACGCCCTGCCCATAAACCTCTCTATTGTCTCATTAACGGCCAAATATATGCCTAGTGCCCAGTACTGCCGGTAGCATACTTAAATATGCTTAGAGAGCTTATCTACGCGGTTAAATATTATATGGAAGCCATTGTCTAGTATAGAGCTGGCGCAAATGTAGCAATCAAGCTACTAGAAACGGATCCTGCTTATATAGTTGCTTAGCCAGTTAGCCATGCCGGCTTTAGTCGCCCAGTAGGCCTCAATTAACGGCTGTACTACCACTCCCATATAAATAACAACTCTAAAATAAGCGTATAACTCTCTCCTATTTATAGGCCTCCATGCACAGCCAAGCAGTACATCCTCCTTAGACGGCTGGTAATCCGTGGCGTACTCATTTATCCAGCGCACCATTTTCTCCACCATTTCATCAGTAAAGAATAGGCAGAATAGGGCCATAGGATCATGCTGATTAAGACCTGAAGGTATATTAGGGGTGCCTAGCGCGTTATAGTTATTAATTTGTAGTAGCTCAAATACAGGCAGCTGCGTAGGCTCAGGGTATAGGAGTTTGGGGTGCGCTTAAGGCTTCGGATCCTTCTACACGAGGTCAATATCATTAGAAAATGTCGTAGGCATTATAGAGCATTGAATTGTGGAAAATAACTAGCTATTTGGCTTGTTTACATGCTGGCGCGTACGTTGGGGCACGGGCTTGGCGCCAAGCGAGGACGCTGGCCGCCGAAGGGATATAAAAGCTTTTTGCAGAGCTTCGTGCAGAGCCTCCCGCAGAGCTTCGTGCCGAGCTTCATGCCAAATTCTACCAAATTCTGCTAAGTCCACCGAATTCCGCCAAATTCCGCAGAATTCCGTCCTATTCTGCTTGGTTGGGTAGAAAAGCCCCGCACAGGGCACTTTTATCCTTATCAATTATGATATTTTATGCTTGCTTATTTGCATTATCCAAAACCACACTGCCCAGAAGTACTGCAGGCCATCTCTGGCAGCTTGCTCTCCACAAAATATGATCTTGTTGTAGCCGCGGGTCTTTCTCTTTGCCTTTTCGTGCCCGAAGTCCTCGAAAGTGACCCCCTCGTCGTTGTCGGTCAGCCAAGTATGCGACAGCATTTTGCAATACAGGAGTGGTTCTACCCCCACGCATCACTTGACGGTGTCGTGCGCATTCGCATATGCGTGGATAATCAAAAGCCTCACCATCCCTGCATTGGTATCATATTGGTATACGCTGAGCGGGAAGAAGCACTAGGCTAATGGCGATTCGATCGAGACATGAAGGAAATCGTTCCCGCTGGGCCTATTTACCTATACGTAGGTAGAACTGAAATTGGCCCTTATGTAAAGAGGATCGTCGATGAGAAACTCTTAGAGGAAGGAGACTGGTGTGAGATCACTCTAACGGGCAAGATTTCATGGTGGTTCACCTCCGAATGTTCAAAGGTGGTAATTGAAAAGAATACGTTCTAGCGTAGGGGACCTTGCCTAAGGGTATCATGTTCTATATCCTGCCTTGTGTCCGAATGCAGGAGGCGTGCCAATCATTAAACCTGACATCTACCGGAAGCTTTCACGAGACAGTGTTGATATAGAAAGAGACTATTGTGAAAAAGGGGTGTTGAATCACGGACACCCCTTCCGTAGTAATTAAAGTCCTAATAGGCCTGTTTGGGCCCGCAATTCAGGACCCATCGCCATAGCTCCTCCAGCCAGTCGTACCGAGCATTCCACGTCGTTCCCGCCAGCTCCTCCTTCATCACCACTGGCTTCACTAAGGACATGCGCGCCGGCTCCGCGCCAGCTACGTGCAATCAAATAGAGATTTAGCGAGCTTTCTACCCTCTGCAATTTCCTACTTAACGACGACTCTCTGGTACCCTTAAGCTGCTTTCTTCAAGCTTCCTTGTCAATTCGTTGATGTTCTCTTCCTTGGTCCCATTCGCATCAATCTATGCTACCATTAATTTTCTTTATGCAGAGCAACTCTTATGGGGTGAAACTCTTGCATCAATCAACACACCACGGCTTCGATATGCTTCCTCTACTGGCGGACTCTCTCTCTCGTACTCTGCAAACCGCCTCTCAAATTTTTCTTCGCTATCATTGCCATCCCGCGCCCGTGCCAGATATCGTGCTTTCGCATTCTCCTTGGTGATATTAAGTAACAGCACAACATCCGGTTTGCAAACGCGCTTGTTCGGTCAACCAATTTGCCGGGGCACAGTACCGGTAAAGGTAGGAAACATGACTTACCAGAGGCAGCTGGGCCTGAAAAGGCCACTCGTCAAACGCCTTCGCCTACTCTAAACACCTCGGGAACCCATCTAGAACAATTCCCTTAATGTTCTCTCCCCCTTCCATCGCATTCTTGATCGTTTTGTAAAGGAACGGATTTAGATCTTCGAATGTCAGGAAGCCTTGCCAGTCGAGCTTCTGCTGGATGCGGTCCGCGAGTGCCGTATGTCGGTTTGCTTCATGTAGGTGCGCAAGTTGTCGCCGACGGAAAAGTGCACGAGGTTGTGCACGCGCGCGAGGTGTGTGCAGAGGGTGCCTTTGCCGGTGCCCGGGGCTCCTGTGAACGTGTTAGCAGGGAGACAGGGCATTAGCGGGGTATACGAGGCGTACCGAGGGCGAAGATAATAGCGAAGTCTCTAGGCGCTTCACGGGAGCTGTTAGCCGTGTCTATAGCCATTATGGCACATCGTTTATTTGGGAACGAGGTTTGTAGCCATGTTCCTTTACTCCTTAGCTCTTTCACGTGGTGACGGGGGACGACGACCCCGCCGGCGCCTTATGGAACTGTATGAAGCATGGGTCGCTTTACCCCACCTTTCGGATCACCCGTTCCCTCCTCTAATCTACCGATTCGAGGAACCAACCAAGGGCGAATCTCACTACCGGCAATCCAGACGATACGAGAAAGCCTTAATCGTGCGGTTTCACTGAACATTCTCCCACTTAATAATCATAGGCCGACGTACATCGTAGCAAAACTTTCAATTGCAATCGCACGACTCCACAATTACACAACCGCCGAAAAATGGTCATTGTCTCTCTCGTCAAGCTTCTGGTAGTACAACCAGACCCGTACTATTCCATCATCCTAACGCTGGGCATTTTGCTCATCTTCGCCTACTTCTTCAACCGCTACTACAGATCGAGCCCCCTTGACCTGGCGAAGAATCCAGACGCTCCGGTGTCTGTGAACTACTTTCCTTCACGGAAATGCAACTACACCTGCGGCTTCTGCTTCCACACTGACACATCCTCGGACATGCTCTCGATCGAAGAGGCGAAACGTGGTCTTCTCCTTCTGAAAGAAGAAGGTATGCAGAAGTTGAATATTGCTGGTGGTGAACCGTTTTTGCACCAGGAGTTTTTGAGCGAGTTGCTGCGATACTGCAAAGAAGAGTTACGCATGGAGAGTGTCAGCATTGTGAGCAATGGAAGTAAGATAAGTGAAAAATTTCTTCGGAAGCATAGCCAATGGTTAGATATTCTGGCGATATCGTGCGATTCGTTTGATGCGGAGACAAACAAGAAGATTGGACGAGGAGCGGATGGAGACAATGTAATGCGGCTGTTCCGAATTGCGGAGTGGTGCAAAAAATACAAGATCAAGTTCAAGCTCAACACGGTGGTCAACAGCCACAATTGGGATGAGGATATGGCGGCGCAGATTGAGAAGCTAGCACCATTTCGATGGAAGGTGTTTCAGTGTCTCATTGTTGCTGGTGAAAATGATGATGAGACAAGGAAGAGGGATGCGAGAAAATTTCTGGTGACCAAGGAGCAATGGCAGACGTTCTGCCAGAGGCACAAGCACTTGACGTGCTACGTACCAGAGGATAACAAATCCATGGCTAGCAGTTACTTGCTTCTAGACGAGAACATGTGCTTCCTGGATAAGGGTGAAGGCATGATGACTAAAAGTCAGTCCATCCTAGAAGTGGGGGTCAAGGAAGCTATGAAGCAAGTCGTTTGGGACAAGGCATCCTTTGTGGAAAGGGGTGGGATTTATGACTGGAGCAGACCGGAGATGCTGCAACAGGGCGGTTGTGGCGGCGGTGCTGGCCGGAAGGGGCTGGAATGGTAAAGCTTGTGTTAAAGCGCTCTGCTTCATGATTTTAGCGAAAAGAATCTTGTTGTACTACAGGAAATGAGTTTCGTATAGCGAAGTCAGCTGGCGCATTATCCCTCCTTGAGGCAACTCACCGTAACACATCCTTAACATATCCAAATAGCAGCTCATCTCGCCCTGAACCGCGTGATGCCGCCGACTTCTTGTCATAACAACGGCTGTCTAGGTCGCAGACTCCTCTAAAAGATCAGCAGCATACTACACCGCCTTCGGACCGTCCTGTTGGAAAAGGAAATTAAGCGATGCTGGAAGGAGCTCGCTGAGGTAACAGAAGTTCATTATCCAAGCTTACCTCAGCGAGCTCAGATTACCTCAGCAAGCTCAGACGTGATTCTGTTGGTGCGGATTTTCAATCGGTCCGCAAGCTGACTAACTACGTTTGTGATGCACCACCAGTATCACGTCTGAGCGTGTTCCGTGATAGTTCTTAGTAAATCCACAGATATCCGCGTTGCGGAGGTTGCGGATATTAGAATAACTTAATACCAATATTTTATATTATTTTCTAAAGTTAATTAATTATATAACAGAACCTAGGCTTTTAGAATATATTATTTTTATTACTTAGGTATTTTTAGGTCTTATAATTATTTTTATTAAAAAAAAAAAAAAACGCGTTATTAGCAATTCTGTAACCGTATATAACTTTATTAAACGCTAGCTAATGTATATAAAACCTATATAGATCTATAATAACCACCCTAAAGAACCCATTATAGCCTGGCGGATATATAGTATCTATATTGTAGTGTGTAATACCTACTAAAACCTTATCACGCGTTAACTACTAAGTTACGGATATCCAGGCAAATTTACTGTATGCTAGCACCAAAACCTATTAGGCGGAGAGGGAGGAAGTTAAATAAGGTACTAGAATAGCCGCGGCCGTATTAGGTATTGAATAATTAGATTTAGAGGAGTTATAAAACAGACTAGGAGCGACAACTATAGGACCTTTAAGATTAGCTTCTTGCGCTTTATAGAGAGAGTAAGGCCCGGCAGCTAAGCAAGGTTAATAAGGCTATTGCTTTTTAATATCTATATTGCGGACGTGCAGAGCAGCTTAAAGCCCTTAGGTGGCTACTATTTAAAAAAAAAGATATAATACTTATTGTAAAAACCTTATTTGGCAAGAGTATAATAATGCAAGCAATGCCATATCTTCTTTGGGCCTTAGTAGTAATTATTATTTTGCCACTTAATACAATTAGTATAAAGCAGAAGGCAAAGATTAAGGAGCTTCCTAGAATAAGACTGGTTTATATATACACCAAGACAATATCTGCATATCTTTTACGGGAAATCCGCATTAGAGTATACACCCATATTTTAATATCGCCAGAGCTATTAGTTAGCAAAAGGTTCTATAAGACTCTTATAAACCCTACCTTTTATACATATATTGGCTTGGTAGTGATTAATAAGGTACACCTTATAGCCAATTGGAGGGGTTTGTTCCGGAATTTATATACACAGCTATAGAAAGTGCGGTTATTATTAGGGCGGAAGCCTTAGTTTGCTTATACTGCAACGCTTAATAATACAACATTTAAGATTATTTAAGAGTTAGTAAGCTTTTAAAGTGATATTAATATAGTATGGATGTTGATTAACTGGCCAAATCTAATAATTATTAGAGAATACGTTAAGTAAGAAAATAAAAAGTCCTTTAAGAGCTTATACTTTGTTATAGACCGCGTGTATACCACTATATCTACTAAGCAGAGAATCTAATATACGCCAACTCCCCACTAGATCCCAAAGATAATTATCTTTTTTAATTTAAAGGACCTAATATTACTAGCCAGGGACTCAATTTGTTTGTGGTTAGTATATTATAGGTACTAGGAAGCACAGGCTAGAAGAGCTGTTTAGCTTTATTATACATTATTAGCTATTATAGATAAAGATAGACTATATAAGGAGTTAAGAAAGCCTAACTTAGAAATCCGCATTCTACTCTCCTCTAACGCGCTTGCCCACGGCGCTAATATTCCTAATTTTAACTATATCGCGCAGTATTGCATACATAAAGACAAGTCCATTAATATAATATGGTAATGACTTAAATGCGGTGCTCATAGTAGTAGTTAAATAAGTAAGGCGATATTTCTAATTAAGGATTAATATAAAGGTCTATATAAGGATATTACTAGGCCAGCCAAAAATCATAGTTATACTAGTAGAGCCTTCCAATCTTAGCCAAGTCAACTTAGCCGCGAATATTGTGTTAAGTAATAGGTGTTATAAGAGGATAGGGCTACTAATTTTGCTAGCAATATATCTTTAAAAGTGTCTATATACAGCGATGCTAATTCTAATACGTCCGCATCTAATATAGGATGAGAGCTTAGTCTAGATAGAATATCCATAGTTCTACCTACGGATATTCTACTAAAGAAGCCAGCGTGGCGCCTAAAGACTAAAGCTAAGAAAAGAGCAGCTCTCTCCAATTATATATATGCTCTTATAAATAAGAAAAAGGGCTGCTTATAAAAGATTATATTAGAGAACTATAAGGAATAGTCTCCGTCCACTAGTAGCTAGGGTTATTACTCTAACTATAATCCTACTTTACAGGCTTTTAAAGAGTTTAATATTCGTAAGCCGCATATAAAGGGGGTTCTAAGGAAGATGCAACAAAAGGCCTTTGCTATAAGCATAAAAAACTGGTTCTATAACTAGATGGAGAAGAAATATTAGCACACTGTTTAGAATCCAACCTTAAGCTATATTATATCCGATAAGTAAATTACCGCTCTTTACAGCTGCGCCTAGTATATAACTAGCTATAAGGCACTTAAGAAAAACCTACCTAATTGGAATTGTAGTTAGCTTAGTAATAATCTAGATAAGTTTATTGCCTTTATTTAAAAGGAGGTAGAAAAGGCAAATTAGGCAGAGAGCTAGCTATTAGTATTAGCAAGTAAATCAAAAGATAGTATAGAGCGGATATTACCACGGTCTAGGGTAGCGGAAAGGCATATAGTATTAGCAGCTCAAAGTCTATAAACATAAGTAGCCTAGCTACCTCAATTAATACCCGCCAAAAATCCGCATGTAGGGCTGCCAACACTATTACCTTCTTAGCCCATATCTAACAGTAATATATAGCTGGCCAGCCTAAACTTTAGCTAGCAGAATACCTTTAGGCCAAGTACACTAAAACCCTATAACGGATATTAGTCCTAGTAACGCGACAGTTAGGTCTAGTTTTTAACGTAGGGCAGATATCTAGAATCTTAAAATCAGGCCGGGTATTAAGAGCCCTAGGGCAATAATTAGCGTCAGTTATTGTCTAGTACTAAGTATCAGCCTCTTGGATATTAGGGTCTATACTATAATAATAGATATTAACTCCCTATAGCTCTAGGATATCCAAGTCTATATTATAGTATTAGAAACCAGTCTCTAGGGTAGGCTTAGTATTATAGCTTATAAGGCAGCTCTGTATCTCAACCATTAGAATAATCCGGATATTAGAGCTTATAGCGCAGCATTAGGTCTTAGCCCTTAGAGCAATCTAGACATTAGAGCTCACAGCAGAGTATTAAATCTAAATCTTTAGGGCAGTCTAAGTATTAGAGCTTATAGTATAATACTAAGTCTCAACTTTTAGATAAGCCTAAGGTTTAATATTCGCAATATAGTACTAAATCTCCAATCACGAAAAATTCTAAAGTTTAAGATCTGTAGTGTAGCACCAGTTCCCAAGTAGTAGGAAATTTGGAAATTTAGAATTCGCAACGTAGTATTAGATCTCCGCTCCTAGAAAATCCTAAGGCTTAGGATTTAGGTTGCGATACTAGATCTCCGCTTCTAGGAAACTCTAAGGCTTAGGGTTTATAGGCTAATACTTAATCTCCGCCCTCTAAACCAGGCGCAGTTTAGAATTTATATACTAATGCTTAATCCCCGCCTGGTAAATTAGGCGTAGCTCAGAATTTATGGTCTAATGTTTAATCTCCGCTCTTTAAACTAAGCGCAGCTTAGAACCTACGGCCTAGTGCTTAATCTTCGCCCTTGGTTTTGGATATAACGCAGCTTTAGCAGGTTAGTATTCTATATTCCTTAGCATTCCACTTATTCGTTAACTTAACTAGGACTAGGGAAGAGTTTTAATTAATATTTGGGTGTTAAGTGTTGATCTCTATATGCGTATTTAAATAGTCCAGTAGATTCTTATCTAGAGAGACACTAAGATTTATATCTAAAGCTTTTAAAACCTATAGAACCTATATTATATTAGCCATTTAGTTTAAGTGTCTTATAATCCTTATAACCAGATATTATCCGTTCTTCTTAGGCCACTATACCTTAAGACTCTCAGCCAATATCAGATCCACTTTATAGTAAGAGAAAACAAAAGGATATATCTACGCACTTTAAAAATAAGAAATCCGCTTACTAAGTAAACCCAATATCCGCTTACAACCCTTCTTTAGCACCTTAATTAAGTGGTAATTTTATATTAATGTCACTTTATAAGTCAACCAAACGGCGCCCACTTACCTTAATTAGTAGTAACCTAACTATAAAGGATTTGCGTGTTACAAATAAGCGTTTATAGGGTGGTTGATATTTACTAAGGTAAGTCACTATAGCAATTACTTATTAGTAAGCTAATTTAATTATCTAAATAAGGTTCTGTAATATAGTAGACACGGTTGCTTGTAACCAATTGGGTTGACTACGTGAGCTAAGCGAGCTCAGGAGATCCATCAAATTCCACCTGTAGAAGTAGGAAGAGAAGAAGAAGAAATCGATTGAAACCAAAACCCCCCTACCGTGATTCCAACATTAATAAAATCGGCAGTATAGATATTCACCTTTAATTAACCTCCGCACCTTCTACCTTATAGTATTGTACCGCAAACTTTATCATTGTTGTTTTATCTACTGTCCATTAGCATACTACTATCTATAATACCTTCTTTCATACCTCTAAACACGTCCAACAGCTGTTTAGTTAAGGAACTTAATATACGCAATATTAACGATAAAATAATTAAGGACGCTTTTAAGGACGCCCTTTCTTTTATTAATCTTTTAGGGTCTCTGCCTAGAGAGTCAGCTTTTTAATACTAAATTATGTCTATAGCTAATATAATTTTAGGAAATATGTACTAAAACACTCTTTATCAGATCTAGTAGAGCACTATAATAAGGCTATTGCGAAATCTACTAGAAATCTGCTTACCTCTTTACTGCCTAGCTCTTTACTACTTACTTCTTCGCCACCTACCTCTTCACTACCTGCCTCTTTGCCGCCTGCTGCTTCTAAAAAGTTTGATTATTGTTATACTTCTACTTCTCTTAAGAGGTAGGCTAATAGAATTGCTGCGCAAAATGTTTAGTATAAGATAGCCTTTGAATCGTATATATTAACTATACTATTTTAGTATCTTGTCTACTAATTTACCTCTTATAGTAACCTAGCAGAAATGTTAGAGATTTTAGATAATAATAAAGAGAGTAATCTTAATAACGCCAACTCTCCTAAAAGCCCTCCTCTATCCTCTTACAATCTCCGCAGCCCTTACAAGCTCTGTAGTACGTAGACGGCCTAAGCTATAACGTCAGACATTAATATAAATAAGCGCCTTTTTATTCAAGTGCCGTTAGCAAATAAATGGTATACCCTAAAAGCTAGTGCTTGGGAGAATATAAAGGAAGCTTGGCAGCGGATATATACCCATATCTAGAATATTAAGGGTAGCTCTAGTATGCTACGCAATCTGCTATACGCTCTATATATTAAGCAAGACTATAAATGTCGCGTTTATAAGCAGAACTCTAGGCCGCATTTTAGAGGTGCGTGCTTAAGATGTCGCTTAAATAGCAGGTTGTGCGAAAAGGTATATACCAATAGCATACTATTATTCTATTAGCTAACACGTATATAGAATAGTTCGCTAAGACTAGAGCCGGTTATACCTTAACGCAAAAAACGTGCGCAATTAGCTTCTACTAGTAGTCCGGCTAGAACGCCTACTAAGAAGGTATAATATCCGTATTTTAATAATACGGATATTGCTGATATCTGCATAGCTTTGTACCCACACCATCCCCCTTACGGAGACCTCCCCTCCCCCTAAGACTCTCACTTGTAGTAATATACGCAGCCATAGAGGCACCTATTCTGCCGCTACTTTTTTTACTCTTTTACTAATTTTTGGCACGCCTGGTGCTACTTCTGGTACTACTGCCGCTCCCGCTAGTATGGAAAATGTTAGGATATATTCAGCAATTGCTGTTTCCGCAGGCGTTAATATAGTTTGTAAATAGGTAACTAAGATAGCGAAAGATGTTTGAGCTATAGATCGCCGGTTAAGTGAGCTTAAAGATTCTTTAAGTGAGATAAAGGATGAGCTTGCGTTTATAAGGCGTGGTATTATAGCACTTATATAAAACGCTGGGTTGCTAGATATAGAATTTAAGTAGATATAGGTTGGCTGTTACTGCAGGTTAGCTATTACTGTAGGTTAACTGTTATTACGGGTTTAGAGTAATAAAATAGTAGCTCTTACCTCTCTACTACTATATATGTAGGAATTAAGTCTCTACCTTATATTTAATAAATATACTTAATTAATATTATAATATCCGTATAAGCTAAGATAAAGATATCCATATAAGCTAAGATAAAGATATCCATATAAGCTAAGGTAAAGATATTCATATATCCGCACCATTAATAATTACTAAGGTAAGTCACTATGGTAGCAATTATTTGTTAGTAAGCTAATTTAATAAAATTAGTAGCATAGATATTTACCTTTAATTAACCTCTATACCTCTTCTTCCTCTACCAACCTTCCACCTTACAGCACCGCACCGTAAACTTTATCATTGTTATTTCATCCACTATCCCTTGGCATTCTACTATCTATAATGCCTTTATTTACACCTGTAAATAATATTAATATAAGCAATAGCAGCTAGGGAGTTAAGGAACATAATATATATAAAATAAATAAGGATGCTGTTAAGTACGCCATAGCTGCTCTTACTAAGCCTTTAAACCTTATTCCTAAAAAATAAGCTTTCTAATACTAAATTGTGCCTATAGCTAATGCGATTTTAGAAAATATATACTAAAGCGCTCTTTATAGGATTTAGTAGACAACAAAAATATAAATAGAGCGAAATCCACTAAAAATCTATATACCTTTTTGCTGCCTGCCTTTCCGTTGCTTATATCTTTGCCGTAGACCACTTTACTGTAAGTTTCTTTGCCGTCCGCTTCTTTGCCATCTGCCTCTCTGCTGCCGCCACCTAATGCTTCTAAAAGGAGGCTTAATAAGGCTCGTTTATCTTCTTTCCTTAGAAAGCAGGCTAAAAAGGCTGCTAATATAAATCTAAAGGCCAAGATAGCTATTAAATTATATATGTTAGTTATACTGTTCTAATATCTTATCTACTAATTTACCTCTTATAGTAACCTAATAGAAATATTGGAGATTTTAGATAACAATAAAGAGAGCAATCTTAACGACACTAACTCTTCTAAAAGCCCTCCTCTACCCTCTTACAATCTCCACAGCCCTTACAATCTCCGCAGTACTATAAATATAAACAAGCGCCTTCCTATCTAAGTACTATTAGCGAATAAATGGCACACTCTAAAAGCTAGTGTTTAGGAAAATATAAAGGAAAATCGCCAGCGGATATTAACACATGTCCAGAATATTAAGGGTAGCTTTAGTAAGCTACGCAACCCACTATGTACTCTATGCAAGAAGTATAGCCACAAATATCGCGTTTACAAGAAGGACTCTAGGCCTCATTTTAGGGGTGCGTGTTTAAGATGTTATATAGATAGCAGGTCGTGCGGAAAGGTATATACTAATAATATACTATTATTTTATCAGCTAATACGCGTATAGGAAAGTTTACTAAATCCAAAGCTAGTCACACTTTAGGGCAAAAAATATGCAAAGTTAGCTTCTGCTAATAGTCTAGCTGAAACGCCTACTAAGAAGGTATGATATCCGCGTATTAATATTACGGATATTGCTAATATCCGCATAGCTTTATTCTCGCACCATCCCCACCCGCGCCACCACGCCTCCCCCCACTAAGACCTCCCCTCCCATTAAGACTCCTACTCGCAGTAATATACGCGGCCGTAAAGGCACCTGCTCTGCCGCTACTCCTCTAGCTCTTTTACTAATTACTAGCACGTTAGGTGCTGCTATTACTACTACCGCTTCCGCTAGCACGGAATCTATTAGGGTGTATTCAGCAATCGCTGTTTCTACGCGCATTAATATAGTTTATAAATGGGTAACTGATATAGCGAAAGATGTTCAAGCTATAGACCACCGGTTAAATAAGTTTAGAGATTCTCTAAGTGAGATAAAGGATAAGCTTGCGTTCCTAAGGTATGGTGTTACTGCACTTATACGCAATGCTGGGCTACTGGATATCAAATAAGTAGATACAAGTTAGCTACTACTATAGGTTAGCTATTGTTACGGGTTTATAATAATAAAATAGTAGCTCTTACTTTTTGCTATTATATATATAGGAATTAAGTCTCCGCCTTAAATTTAATAGATATACTTAATTAATATTGTGATATCCATATAAGCTAAGATGAATATATTTATATATCCACACTACAAAATAGCTTACTGCTACGTTATATATTATGTACTAAGAAGATTATACGCTAGCTAGAGTTAATATTAATAAAAAGAACTTACTTAATATATTAAGACAGAAACGTACTATAAGCCTAAGTATTTAAAAGTCTTCTGGTATATTATCTGTAGCCTTATCAAATCCGTTCTTATAAGGGTTATATAGTAAACCACTAATATAAGACATCCGTATATTAAAATCAGTAATGCCGCCCTATAAGAGCCGCTTTAATCTAAGTTAAAGAATAGCAGGTGCCTTAAACCTAACATCCCGTATATACTAACGCACAATTAAATCCTTAGCAATTATATCCATAAGGGACTGGATATTAACCGCAGAAGACTTAATTATATAATTAAATATCATCCGCTTACCAAACGCGTCCTTAAACTTAGCACAAAGAGGTCTAGTATAGTTTATAGTAAGAACACTCCACCTAAATAGAAAGTCTACTCTAAAGGTTAAGTTTCTGCGTAATTAGAGTAACTCCTTTAGCTAAAGATTTAGTAGTTTATTAAGTTAATTAGCTTTAAAAAAGCTATTTAGCTCTCTACGATTATTAATTAGCCTATTTGCAAGTATGGCCCACTAAAGTACTAGATCACACGCCTCCGTTATAATTAACCTCTAGAAGTACATTATTTTAGATATATAGTTATAGCTCCTTAATCTGGCAAAGTAAAGGCAAAGGTGGGCAATTGCACGCTTTAAAAGGCTAATATCCGCATACTTAATAGCATATTTTAACACTTTATATATTTCAACCACCTATAGATACCAAATATAATTAAAGAACTCCACGTTAACAATCTAAGTAGGCTGGCTTGTACTAGCAGAGCTAGGTACTATAAGTAATTAATCTATAATCTAAGAACCTCTACGGGCAGAGAGCTGCAGAGAAATTAATTTATTAGCCTTACGGCCAACTTTAAAGCTAAAACCCGCTGCGTAGATATCCTCAATATACTATAAAAACTGCTTAGGCGTTAAGGATCCAATATATCTTTTAACCGTACCTTTTTTGTAGATATTAAGCCTATCGCGGATATATGTTAAGAAGAGTGCAATAATACAGGCATTAAAACTATGCAGTACTAGCTCTTTAAGATAGTGAAAGGGAGGGCGCTCTATAGGAATATTTTATTGCCTAAGGTAATTTATATAAGTATAGAGCGTAGAGTACTGCTACGCATATTACTTACCACTAAAGAAAGTCCTTATAATTATATATAGGAAGTTTAACCAGAGGTGCTAAAGACCTAGAACAGGTAGTACCCAATAGTAGCTATTATATAAAAGCGCAGCCTCCGCCCGCTCCCGCTTATAGGTATATATAAGCTTTACGGTTTTCTAGTTACTATATAATATTATTATTATTCATTGCTTAACGTCCGATTCGGATCCCTATTGGGCCCACGCGGACTACTCCTTATTTACATATGGGGAGAAAACTCTATTTAAGAAAATGAGAAAACCCCATAATCCATCTCCCCACCTTTTAGGACTCGCATATAGGGCGCCTATAAGTCACCTATAGTGCTCTACTACCTTACTTTATAACCTCCTTGGGAACCACTGCTGCTGTAACAAGCCTACGGACGCGCTAGTATCGCAAACTTAACTCTACTACTGTAGAGTTATTAAGGGGCGCCTAGTACTCGCCCCTTTACCTTCTATTACTATTTCCTTTGCAACCCAGAACTGGTCTAGTACATTTTAGTTAATAAGCCACTGGGTAACCGCCTTAAGACCTTTTTATATTAAGAGTAGTGTATTATAGTTCTCTATGCTAGCTACTAAGAGCATTGCTTCTCAGTTAGTGCGTAGGGGGCATAGCAGTATTACGTATTTTAGTATCTGTCTTGGCCAGCCATATTCGTATCTTGGGCTACCTACTAGGACACCTACTTAGTAGAGCCAATCTTTTAGTCCTATTATTCCTATTCTTAAGAGTATTGCCATTGTATTTTCCGCCTTTGTTAGGCCTTCTTAGAGCCCTTAGATATTTACCCCCCATAGCATTAACCATACTATGGCTTAGGTTCCTCTTGCCTAAGATAGCCTCTGTACCTTTAACTCCTATACGCCTCTCTAGTGTTGGTCCAACCAGTATTATATTACGGTAGATAGTTTTCCAGTGCTTTTTTATGCTCTACTTTAGCTCCTTTCTCTCTCTTACTATTATCTTTGCTGATCTCTTACGCGTCTCCCTTCCTCCTCTATATAGGCCTGGGCCCTAACACGGCACTATTTTTCTTCTGCTTTTTTTACCTGTTTCTCTAACATATCTTCCCTACTTTAGGGTTATTAGTTTGTTCTCCTGTAGGGCACCCTAGGGTTACTCTATAGTTTATTTAGGCGTGTCTTAATATACTTTATAATATTAGAGTTGCGCTCCCTTTGCACCCTTTACATTACAGCGGCTTCAATATATAATTATAGGGGGGGGATATTAGCTTCCTTCTTAAGCAGTGCTATAGCCGTTCGCTTATACCCGCCTATTATACTCCCGAGACAAGCTATTTAGACCTTTTAGAGTAGTTTAAGGAGTAATTTAGGAGGGCCTTTCTTGGATTCTCCTATGGCCCAAATACTAGATCTATACGTCATGGTTGGCCGGACAACTGCTATATATAGTAGGCGTAACCTCTAGAAGCATGGACCCTATATAGAATTAACAATCCTGGACATTGCAATATACTATACTTGGCCCTTACGGGCCGCTTATAACACATATACGCTCCACCAGAGCTTACTGTCTACCCATACTCCTAATACCCTTAGGCCTTGAACTGGTTAACCCCCAAAGCCTTAAATATAAATTGCATACTAGAGATCTGCAAATTGGTTGCGTTTTCTTATAAAGTGAATTAGCTGGTATTTCTCTAGTAAAAATTAGACTCCGTATTATCTTACCCATTCTATATAGGTATTATAGGCTTTCTCTAGTGTTCTGCAATTCTCTACGGCTGTTGGGCTATATATAATTAGGTTTATATCGTTAACAAAGCCTATCCCCTAGGTCGCCCCTTCCTTAAAGGAGTTAAGTAGGTTGCTTACAAAGAAAAGGAAGAGTATAAGTAAGAGGGGTAATCCTTATAGTATTCCTATTATAACTGCAATAGGGGGGCTTTAGTATCCACTAAAGACTAGTAATATTTCTTTCTAGCCTATAAACCCTTAAATAAATTATATAATCTATTCTAGAAAGCCCTTTGCCCTAAGGATATATAGGAGGCGCTTATGGGGTATATTATTATAGGCACCACTAATATCTAAGCTAAGCATTAATACTACAAAGTCCCTTTATATCGCCCATGCAGACTTAATGGTGGTAGCGAGTAGCGTAAGTGCTAATAGTATTAAGCGGTTCTTTCTTACCCCTATTTAACTTTATAGTAATAGGGCGTGTTCCTCAGCCATATCTGCTATATAGTCCGCTATTACCCTTTCTAAGATTTTGCTAAGGGTATTTTCTAAGGCAATAGGGCGGTAGTTTTCTAGGATTAAGTAATCTGCTTTACCTTCTTTTTATAGGATAACTATCGTTATGGATCTTCCAAGTCACAGGTAGTAGCCTATAGCAAAGCATGCTTTGGCTATATCTGCAAGCTAAGGTGCTATAAGTAGTCCACAGGTTTTTAAGGCCTTATTTAGAATTCCATCTAGTCCTAGTGCTATATTGTTTAAAAGGCGGCTAATAGTTCTGGCCATTTCCTCTATTATTATGTCGCTATTAACCCGTAGGCAAGTCACTAGTGTTTTACCTATAATATCACTAAGGTCTGTTAGAGCCGGTTAGGGGAAGAACCTTTCTATAAAAATCTTTGCCTTTTTATTATTATTATTAGTGGCCTGTGTTTCCCCTGCTCTTTATAAGGGTGGTAGGTATAGATCTTCTACTAGGCGCCCTACCTTTTTCTTTAACTATTTCGCCATAGCCCAAAGGCCCTTATTATGGGGGAGGCTCGGGTTAGAAGTGTACTTATTTATAAACCATCTCTAGTTATTCCTTGCTTCTTTTTTTAGGGTATTCTTTAACTGGTTTCTTATGTCTTTATATTATCTCTTATCTTTAGGGTTATGGCTGCTTATATATTTCCTTCTTGCTTATTATTAGCTAGCAATAAGAACCGCGCATTATACGGACCACGCGTATCGCGTATAGGGGCCCGGTTTTAAGACCGGGCAGTGCTCTTCTAGCCCGTTTTTAATTACTGCCTAGATCCTTTCTAGTCTTTAATTAATTTCCTTAGGGGTAGCTAATAAGCTTTGCTTATTTAGTATTAGGTGGATTTCTTCTAGGTCTTAAAGTTATTGTTTAACTATACTAAGGAAACTATCTGTCTTAAGCTTTCTTATTGCGTATCTTTTACTATTTGGTTGCACCTTAATATCCAGATCTAGTTATATCTAGATAGGGATATAGTCTAAGGCGAGTGCCTATTCTTCTTTAGGGTTGCACCTTTTAAGTCTCTGGTATAGGCCTTCGTCCATAAATATAAGGTTAATTGTACTTCTAGCGGTGCCTTATTGCCATATAATTGCTCCTAGGGAGGTGGTCAGCTTAAGGCCCTAGATGTCTATGGCTCTTAATAGGCACTCTACCTATTAGTTAGCAGCAATATAGATACCTCCCTACCGCAGGTAGTGGAGGCTTATATCTCCTAATAAAATAGACTCTATACCTTTGGTTTCTAGTAAGCTTATTACCAATATAATATTCTCTATTTATGGGACGCCTTCGACCCTAGGGTTATACACATTAATAATTTATACCGGTCCCCTATATGTCTAGATTGTTATAACTGTAATATCTAGGTTAATTGCCTGCTATAACTATAAGGACAGGCTAATAGCCTTGCTAATTATAAAGCACACATATATAGCTGCTTTTGGTTCGTACAGAAGCTAAAATCCTCAGGGGCAGTATATTAATTGTGTGTAGGTATTGTAATACGGCTCTTATATAGCAAGGATATAGTGTTTCTCTAGGTCTAGGCTATTTAGTAGGGGCCTTACAAGACAGTGGTTTATATTGCCGCAGTTATACTATATAATAGATAGGTGGCGGACCCCTAGCAAGGGTTCTTTGTCTCTTCTTTATTCCTCGCTTTTTCTATTTCCACTTTCTCTAGAATATTTAGAACTTCTATCTCTTATATCTACACCCTAGTCGCTATTTATTTTGTATAAAGCTTTCTATTCCCATATCTTATGTTCCTACTAGCGCTTCTATATCTAAATCTATTATTGTCTCTAGTTCTTCCCCTAATCTTACTGGTCGGCTATATGCCCTTTATAGGTTAGCTGCAAATGTTATATTTACCACGTTAAGTCTAATTCTTAATTATCCTAGTCTTAAGCTTACTATAAATATCCATAGGGGTCTTCCTATAGGGCGCCCTCTCCCTTGTGTACCCTATAACCCTTATGTCCCCTATAACCCTTATGTCCCTATTCAGTCTGGTAATATCGCGCGGCGCCGCTTCTGGCCCGTTAAGACTTAGGATGGCTGGCCTAGCCCCCCATTACTAAAGGTAGGAAACGCTAGGAAGGCACCTGCGTCCCCCTAGCTTATTGCCTGTTGTTTCCATTTATATAACCTAGCGTGCAGTTGTTCCCACAGCTGTTAAGCCCTTACCTTCCGTCTCCTATATTTAATGCAGTCTTCTCTCTCCCACGCCTTGTGTATGCTTCGGTGGCAGTTTACGCATTTTATTTAGTCTTGGTTTAAGCAGTGTCTTATATTATAGGGGCCTATATAGTGGCCGTAGCACACCTATGCTGCGTATGTGGTTTGGGTGTGTCCCTATTATACACAGTAATAGCATCGTTCTAGGCGTAGTCTGTGGTTGTAGAGTCTTATGTTATATATAAGGCCATTTATAATTATTCCTTTTTAGATAAGGAGTTTTTGCATTCCTAGTATATATATGCTAACAATAAGGGAGCTATACGTTCGTCCGGCGTCTCCCTAGCGAGTCTCTAGCAACTTTTGTGTCCTCTCATTGTTCTCGTTATATACTTGGTTTGCATTTTCCTGTTAAAGCCATTAGATTCGGGTGATCTTAAGTCCTAGAATAAGGCGTTCCGTTTATCTTACTATCTCCTATATAATTGCTATATTATCCACCTGGCGTCCCTTTTCTACCCTAAGGCTTATGGGAACCGCTAGGACTTTAACTAGGTAATCCTCACGGAGTACTTTTATGCCAATACGTTTACCTAGCCTGTCCCCTACCCTTACAGCTCGTTCCTTTGCCTATTAGTCCTTTAGGGTAACTCTAATGTCTCCGCTCCTAAAGTGTTGGACTACAACAGCGTCGTAGACCTCTTTGCGAATCTCTATAAGAACTTCTATTTCTAATTATCCCCTAAGCCCCTCTACTTTTTCTATATTTGGTTATATTATAATTATATACCCAATTATTGTTTTATAGGGGGTGGGTTCCCTATGCTATAAAAGCGCAGCTACGGCGGCCCAGGTACGGTTTACTAGTAAGGGAGAGTTTTATTTATTTTCAATTTTGCTTAGCCGTTGGAGGTAGGTAGTTATATATTAACTATAATATAGTAGAGTTTGACATGCCTGCTTATCCAGGCCTCTACCCCAGTTTTCCAGTGGCTTATTCCTACCCTTAGGCGTCACCACCTTCTACAGTTAAGGCCGGGCCAAAACCTCTCCCGCCTAAGTAACTCCTATTTGCTCCTTAAGCATATCTCACCAGCATACCGCCCTAGAGGCGAACGGTCCCGTCTATTAATATACCGATACGCGCATCCATTCTCTTAAGCCACATAGCAGTCTCTCTAGCCAGGACATAATCCTGCCTGCCTACCAGGTGCACCAAGGGTCAGAGCCTAGCTAAGGGGTAAGGACCTTAGAGCCAGTAGTAGCTGCTACGTACTACGCCCCGCAGGAGACTAGTAGTAGTATAGGGGCGCAACACCCTATACTGCTGCTAGTTCCCGTTTCGCGTTACCTATAGGAGTCTCCTTATAACAGGCCGACCGTGTCTTACAGGAGGGGGCCGTAGAGACGCTAGGTCCCATACCAGGTAACCTACTCCCCCCTCTCCTACTAACTAAGCTTATGTCCCCCCTTTCTATAAGCTAGCCTATGTCTCTAACTGTCGAGTCCTTATCTAACTGGCCTGTGTTTCCCCTGCAGCCTCCCCCATATATATGCATTAGGTTGTGTGCATCACGCCTATTAAGACCCTCCTATAAGTCGCCTTATATATATACATTAGGTTGCGTGCACCACGCCTATTAAAACCCTCCTATAAGTCACCTTTTAACGCCATAGGGCCGTTAAAGCTGGCCTATATTTCCGCTGCCTAGAGCTTTGCCCGTGTTTCCACCTCATTAAGCCATCTGGTCGCTGTCGCGTCGCCATCACGTCGCCGTCGCGTCGCTGTCGACCAGGTCGCGCGCACCACGCCTATTAAGACCCTCTTCTAAGTTACCTGGGTATACCAGATACCAGATAGGCCCTTAAAGGGGCCTTAACAAGTTCTCTAGGCAGGGCCTTAATAAGTTCTTCGCGGTAGCCTTAGGGCCTTAATAAGTTTCGTACAAAGTATCTGCAACGCGTTAACCTTAACAAGTTCTTATAAAAAGAGGTTCCCTACGCCCTCGCCGTATCCTCTCGGTCTCAGAGCTAGTGCAAGCCTAAGGTGTCCTGTCGTACGCCTAGAATGCGTCCGCATCCGCTAGCTTAATAAGGCCAGTTTCGGCCCTAGCTACAAGCTAGGTAGTCGTACATCAGGTGGTTTTCGTATCCCAGTTTCCCTTAATTAATTGCCCCCCTAAATAGTAGGACAGGAGCCTTAGTAGGGGCAGTAGGGCTCCTAGTGTTGTTAAGGGCAATACATCGTACGCGTCGCGGGCTCAACACCACAGAGCCATAACAACAGCGCGCTGCACGCGCTGCGACGGCTCCCTACCATCGCCTCTGCACTTGGCCATCATAAGGAACGATTTCCTGATAATATTTCCACCCGCGGCGACGTGGACGCGTGCAGTAGGGCTTCGCGGGCTCTAGTTACTATATACCAGATATAATTAGTCCTGGAAATCATTATTATAATTAAGCTATAGTTGCTCTAGAAAGATCGTCTTAAGTATATAGTAGTTGCCATTTATAGAAGCCTTACTCTCTATAATAGGGCCCAGGTTTACATGTGTTGTCTTTATAAATAGTAGAATATTAATCTCTGGTATACGCGGATATTTAAGCTCAGTATTAGATTCAAAAATACCATTTATAGCGGTTAGATATGCGCTTTAGAGAGCATCTATAATCACAAATATAGATATCTAATTTTAAACGCTGTTATATATATTACCTAGCGCCTTAGCAATATCCTTAATCTAAAGCTGCACTTAGTCATGCAGTATACTTTAAAAAAGGCCACTAGGGGGGATACAAGATCCGCAGATAAGCTTTCTAGTAGTATAGAAATAGAAAACACTAGTATCTTTAATTAACTGATATTGTGTTCGCTTAAGGTAGTTAAAATTATTATATATAATATAGATATTATTAAGAGTGGACATTAATTAGAGGTAAGTCTTTAATAATATTAGCACTAGTATATCCGCCGCTGGTATTATAATCTTCCTTAAAGTGTTTAGCTAATCCTATCTTCTAGCAGTTTAGCGTCTTATATCTGTTAATAAGTCCTAGTTTATAAAGTAGTAATAGAACCTAATACTTTATACCTATACCTTAAAGATAAAGACCAAGAAGCCAAGCAAAATAGTTAGTAGAGTTTTAAGCATAGCCTAATAAAAGAATAGATATAAGAAGAACAACCTACCCTAGGTATAGATTCCGCAATTCATTACTTCTTAATTATGCCAATAATCCTTCTATTAGTTAGCAGAGTAAAGGGGCATATTAGTTAATTGCCTTATAGCCTTACAAGAGTTAAACGTCTTTAAACTCCAGATCTAACTTCTATAGGCTAAAGATAACCGTCTTCTACTAAAGATTACAAAGCTCTTTATAAAGGATATTTATAACCATATTAACTAGTTCTAAATAGATATCCGCAGTCTCTATAATCATATTATGGATTTCTTTATCTCCTAGAAGGGTAGCAACAAGCCTCTTTACCTTCTTCTTTTTTGCCTTCTTTCTTTACACCTTATCTATTTTTATACCTTCTCTTTTATTAGTATTAAGCTATAGCTATGCCAAAGAAAGGTCACTAAAGGACTATCGCCAGTCCCATAAATACTCTAAAATAACCCTAACCTTCTCTTCCTTTATTACCGAGCGCAATATCCATTCGGCGGATACTCCAGTTAGTATTTAGATAGGCGTCCGCCGGTTAACTAATATTATATTTATAAAGGGGGTGGGCAATTTAATTGTTAACATATTACCCATTTAGCGGCGCTTTCTACTTAACATCACATAGGCTAATAGGGCAGATATATTAATCGATTATAGAGCTGCTTCTACGGATTAATTTAACGGTATTTCTGAGATAATAGCTGTTATGGAGGTGTAGATTAATTTTATTAAAAAAGGTAACTGCTCTATATATAAAACAAGTCGGATTGCCTAAGAAACCTTATGAAAGTCTCTTAGACCATAGAATCAACTTTTTAACAAAAAAGGTTAGCGATATCCGCTTGCGGATATACATATATCCGCTAACTGATTCTATAGTCTGAGCTTGCTGAGGTAAGAGCTTAGACGTGATTTTAGTTGGCGCGGATATTCTATCGGTCCGTTGCGCTGACTAAACTCTTTATGGACGCGCCGCCAAAATCACGTCTAAGCCTTACCTCAGCAAGCTCAGACGTAATTCCGTTGGTGCGGATTTTCAATCGGTCCGCAAGCTGACTAACTACATTTGTGCGAAACCACCGGAATTACGTCTAAGGCACATTCCCAACGTTTGTTCGCGCTCCGACAATATCCACGTTACGGAGGTTGCGGATATTGAGATAACTTAACACTAGTATTTTATATCATTTCCTAAAGTTTATTAATTATGTAACAGAACCTAGGCTTTTAGAATATATCATTTTTATTACTTAGGTATTTTTAGGTCCTATACTTATTTTCGTTAAAAAAAAACGCGTTGTTAAGGATTATAGGACTATAGACCTCTATATAATTTTATTAAATGCAAGCTAATATATATAAAACCTATATAGATCTATAATAGGTACCTTAAGGCACCTACTATAGTTAGGTGGATATATAATATCTATACTATATTAAGCAATCTCTACCTAAACCTTATTACGTACCAACTACTAAATTATAGATATTTAAGCTAACCTATGGTATGCTACTATAAAAACTTATTTATATAGAGAGGTAGAAGGTTAAATAAGATACTAGAATAGCTGCTACTATATTAAATAGTAGATACTTAAAATCGAAGAAGTTATAGGATAGAGTAGAAGCGACGGCTCCGAAATAAATATCCGCAATGTCCGTAATTACACTGCGGGTCTCTTTATGTAAAGCTTTATGTAGAGCTTCATACAGAGCTTCGAGTACAGCTTCGTATAGAGCTTCGTATAGAGCTTTGAGTACAGCTTTAGCAGAGCTTTGTGCAGAGCTTTATATAGAGCTTCGCGTAGAGCTTCGTGCAGGGCCTCCGTATATAGAGCTTCGTGCAGAGCTTCGTGCAGAGCTTCGTGCAGAGCCTCCGTATGCAGAGCTTTATATAGAGCTTCGTGCAAAGCTTCGTGCAGAGCTTCGCACAAAGCCTCATATAGAGCCTAAGTAGGCAAATCTGTAACAGTGCAGTGTGGGAGAATTAAATGAGCGACTTAATTCTAAATCTATGGAAATCAAGTGAACTAAATACATGAAAGTAGACCCGGAACTCCGTAGTCTATGACTCAATATTTGACCGTATCCGAGACATACGAGGGTAGCGTCAATTGTGTCTCGGAGCCTCTTAGGCGACGGTCTCGTGTCTCAGCGTAGTGCTGGTGAACTATTACACACACCCCTAGATTTAATGGTGTAGTTAAAGCTATAGAAAATAAATAAAGGTAGAGAGATAGGGTGATGTTTTTTAAGAGTCTTTATTGGATGACGTAGCAATTTAATGTCGAATATCCACCAAATTCAATTGCTTTATCCATACCTCGTGCCTTTAATGGGGTAGGATCTTAGTAAGGCCGTCGGCAGGCATCTTGTCTATAGGGACCCATTATACGTCAATCTTTTTGTCTTGGACTTCCTGTCTAAGCTAGTGCTGATAAATGTTGATATATTGTAGCTTAGTGTAAAGCTTTGGTGTATCTTGTCTTAAGAGTTGTATAGTCTGCATATTGTTGCATAGTAGGGTAAAATCGCGTTTTAAATTAAGACCGATTACCCTAAAGAAACGCTGCCACCAGATAATCTTAACAGCAGCCATAGACAGGGAGAGAAGCTCCGCTTTGGTAGTTAAGTAAGTTACTAATCTTTGTAGGGTTGCCTTCTAATTAATTAGTCCTCTAAATAGCATAAAAAGGTATCCTTAAGAGCTTTATCTAGTCTCTTTATAGTCCGCAAATACTGCGTTAAATGCGCTATAAAAGGTAACGTCTTCTCCTTTAGGGTTTCTAAAGTAGATATGTGCTCCAAATACTTTGCCAGAGTATTTAATAGCTGTAGATTTTGTTCCAAGGTAATAGGTAATAGCTTAGTTTAATACATTAAAGTGCTTTTAATTTGGATTAGTAAGAAATTTAGCTAGCTTTAAATGCGTCTTTATAATATTAAGTCTTCTAAATATGGCAAGGTATGCAAGAGAACTAACCCGTTACTAATAAGCTAGTGTTCTTTAAGGGTTCGTCTGCTAGTTAGACGGAATCAGTTTATTAGGTAGTAGTGTTTTAGGGAACCTTTCTGATTTAATCTTAAATTAACTGGCTACCTTTTTAATATAGGAATCTTGGCAGAGCCAGAGCTTTCTGCTTACACGATCTTGTTTAATTTAAATTCCTAGGAACTATTGTAGGCCTCCTAGTGCACGGATCTCGTATTAATGTAGAAGTTTGGCTTTAAATTCTTCGAGTCTTTAAAGGTCCTTTTTGGCAAATAGAACGGCGATATTGTTTATGTAAAAGAAGACAATAAGTCGTCTATTAGTGTAAAGGCAGTTGGTACCTAAGATAGGCTTTAACCTGAATTTGGCCAGTATAATAGACTACCGCTACTATATTACATATTATCTTATAACTCACCACTGTACCTTTTATCATTATATGTCTTACTACTCATTTCTATTACCTATTTATTACCTATTACCAACTAAGTAGTAATGTCGACCTGGTGGCCAATTAGGTAATAATTACAAATTATTGTCGGCGTCTCCATCAAACCTTGCTATGTATTTCGTGTATATAGTACACCTAATTTCCATAGATTTACAATCAAGTCGTTTACTTAATTCTCCCACACTGCAAAGCTTACATATAATTTAGTAAAGATAGCAAAGGTACTATAGTAGTAGCTTACGCGGCATATACAATATGTATAAAATATACCAAACTAGGATAAAAGCCAAGACTGGTTACAGCTAGAACAATAGCGGCTGTCTAGTTTTAGCAGAAGCTTTAGTAAAGGCCGTTTTTAGGGCTGCTTAGGAGAATTCTTTTGATTTCGGTCCTTTTAGGCTTTAATTCTGGCCCTATGGGCGTCCCTTTAAGATTTACAAACTATACAGGTTGCCTACGGAAGCCGCGTTAATTAAAGGGAAAGTTGGTTATTGTATGTGCGCATCCACAAGAACTATAAAAAAGGCGATTTGGCGGAAGGGCCATAATAAAGGATTATATAGAAGGTAAATAGAAGTTTTAGGATGGCTTAGGTGCGTATAGTAATGGGGTAAGCAGAAGTTCTAGTAAGGCTTAGGGGTAGAGGCCAGTTTTGGTAAGGCGATAACACAATAGTTTATAGAGCTTTAAGCAGAGCTTCAGCAGAGCTTTAAGCAGAGCTTTATACAGAGCTTCATACAGAGCTTTGTATAAAGCTCGCAAAGCTTTAAGTAGAGCTTTGCGTAGAGCTTCGAAGAGCTTTGTGCAGAGCTTTTACAGAGCTCCATATACCTCCGCAGTACTATTGGGCTTTATTCCGCGAGCTCTTATAAGCTCTACATTACTTATCCTTAGGATATTTAAATAAAAGTAGTGCTATTTTAAAGCGCCTCGTAAGCTCTATAAATCTATACTAATAGAAATTTTATTTATGTAATATCGAAGGGTGTATCGCAAGTGTAGTACATAGAGGGATTTTGGTGTTCCTTACGTGACAGTTTGACAAAAACTAATTTTTTTCAACCAATCAAAAACCGCTAAGCCCTTTCGAACAGTATATAGAAGACGAGAAATAAGTAAATTTTCCAAGGAAATTTTCTAAAATTGCCGACTTACAGCTGGCAATTTGCAGTTCTTTGGAAAAGTTTACTTATTTCTCGCGCCTATAGCGGGCTTTTGTCCTTTAGGGACGAAGTCATTTTAGGAACTAAGTAGCTACCCTACTACTACCCTATATAGAAGTTTATTTATAAGTATACTAAGAAGCCTATTATAAAAACTACTATATAAACTACCGCGAAAACCGCTATAGTATTTATATAAATATTTATATAGCCATTTATATAGATAATTATATAAGTAATAGTATAACTATTATAGAGACGATATATACCCATAAATTAATATTCTATATATAATTTTATAATTTTATAACTTAATTAAATATTATTAGTTAACTTTTATATTTTACCTACCTTATTAAAATAAGATATAGTTTAATATATAAGGAGTTACGGCCGTCGAAATCGGACTCTGCACCTGTACGTGGTGACAGCTACGAACCTGGGTCTTCGAAGATCGGATCCAGAGCCAATGCAGAGACGTCGCATAGCGTGCGGACAGGACCTGGTGGTGGTTGTGGGCGTTAAGGGCGGTGGTGAAAAGTTTTCAGATGGTGAGATCTTGAAAACCACTACTGTTGGCCCTCTATAATATGACGACTACTACACTGTTCTATCCAGGGCACCTATACAATCTAACATGGATAAACAGTACTCGATAACATCCCCTGACCCCCAATTAAAAGCATTAACAACCTTACATTAACAAATAAGTGAACGCGCGAATAAATAAACGAATAAGCAAATATACGGCCCCTCCTAACCCCTAGGGCGATCGCCCGCAGAGCATACGGTCACTTGCCGTTTTACTACCGTAATACTACAGCCTGGATTGCGACCTACGGTTTTCCTTATCTTCTTTTAACGGAGTGGTGACCCTTTAAAAGGGCCTAGCTGGGGCCTAGGCATAAAAGATACCCAATACAATATATCCCGCTGCTTGGTATTACGGTAGTTAGAATAGATGAATCCCCCTTACGCCTTTAATAGCTCTAGGGGGGGGGAGGTAAGGCGTATATGGTAATAGTTAATAAGAGATAGCACACAGGGGATAGTTAAGATATGGGAGAGGCAAATACACGGCAATTAATTGGTAAGGCCTAGCTAGGGCGTAGTGAACCCTAGCTTTAGATAAGCTAGAGAAGGAAGCAGTGGTTCCTAAGGAGTTTAAAACATCTAAGGAGGAGGACGTGCTGTAGGCCCGCAGGGCCGCAGCTACGTGTAAATATGGCAAATTGGGGTTTTTCATCCTACTGA
>Ga0307507_10000938_pt1 | contig 64967 bp, 22 predicted proteins | sample 7_EM_MG_FD_207223 | JGI IMG/M metagenome (GOLD analysis project Ga0307507, IMG submission 207223) | Populus trichocarpa ectomycorrhiza microbial communities from riparian zone in the Pacific Northwest, United States - 7_EM | ecosystem: Host-associated > Plants > Roots > Unclassified | place...
GACCGGAGGATCAAATTGCCAACAGGTAGAAGGTGTCCGTTCGTCACCGCAGGTGGATTCTTACCTGTTGGGCGGTCTTGGCAACTGAAATCGAGCGTCATGCAGGGCGCAGGTGGATTCTCACGTCTACCGCGATTCTATCGCTCAATGTAGTATAGACGGGCCCCTTTTGCCCACCTGCGCCGCTAAACAGGCGAAATCTCACCTGCACCCTCCATTGAACAAGGGGGCAGCATTTCGTCCACCTACGCCGGCATCCAGATCAATTCTATTTTAGTGTTTTTTAAACAATTCTTCCATCACGTGATTCTACCTGACTTCGACAATAAGGCCTTATATACCAGCCACAGTGACTGCAGGCCTATGGGCGCTGCTGGGGCTCCTCCATATGCTTATAGAAGCTACAAATAACCTTCCCGCAGCTAGTGGCAAGCGCTAGCAGCTCGTTGATCCTCTGCGCGGTAAGGGAAAGACGGTAGAGCTATTATACGGTCCTCCGCAGGCGCTTAAAACAGTAACACGCCTTAACCAATGAATGTTTAAATTACTCCTTAATCGGCTTGTTAACGACTACGGGCTGTATATGCAGGAAGGTATATCGGCGGAGCAAAAGCTAATAATGTTTATAGCTAGATATAGGGGTGGTTTAAGTAGAGGGTTCGTGGCGTGGGAGTTCCAGTACTTAACGTCTACGGTAAGCCTGTTAGTAGTTAATATTTAGTAAATAAGATACTATATCTAACCTCTATTAGTGCCTTTCATAAGGTCCTTACTGCGCTGTGTAAGCTGCATAAGGATATCGTTAAGCTGCCGCCTAATTAAACACCTAAACGGGTAGAATCCGACGATAAAATATGGCCCTTTTTTGCAGACTGTATTGGCGCGCTTAACGGCTCGCATATACCAATATCAGTTCCTAAACTAGAGCAGTCAGCATGGCGAAATAGGAAGACATAGATATCGCAGAATGTATTAGCGGCGTGCGATTTCAACATGAACTTCGTGTATATATTGCCCGGATGGGAAGGCTCTGCCTATAACGGCTAAGTATTCGCTTTTGCAAAGGATTAAGGCTTTTATACTCCACCAGGACATTACTATCTAGCCAACGCTAGGTATACAATGGATAATCCTATACTACTAGTACCATATTAGAAAATTTAATATCATCTAAAAGAATAAGCTAAAGTAAATATAAGGCTAAAGGACAAGTATAAGCTCTTTAACCTCCGCCATATATCTCTAAGGAATATAATTAAACGTACGTTTAGAGTCCTAAAAGCACGCTTCCTTATATTCGATAAAGGCCGTCAGGGGTTTAGTAAAAAGACGCAGATTAAAATCGTTTGGGCGCTAACGGCAGTTTATAACTTTATAAACCAGAACGGGTGGAACCCGCACAAGGAGGACTCTGGGTATAAAAGCGCTAAGGATAAGAATACCGACCAATATCCAATTCCATATCAGGTAGATGAGCGATTAATAAGCCAGCGGCGGGAGGATATAGCAGAGGCAATATAGGTGCAGTATCGCAACGTTCTAGCTACAAGAGGTAAGTGTTAATAAGGAAGCAGAGGTAGACATTAAGGAAGCAGAGGTAGACATTAAGGAAGCAGAGGTAGACATTAAGGAAGCAGAGGTGGACATTAAGGAAGCAGAGGTTAACGTTAAGGAAGTTAATATTTAGTAGTTATATTAGAGCAAGAAGCTATAGGTGTGACCAAGCTATAAGCGTAGTATTTAGAGCATTAATTTAACATGCAACACCACTAATAAAAAAGTCACGATAGGTGATTTGTCTATAGATTAATCACATTACTAGCCTTTCTACTTAAATTCTTCTAAAATTAACCTTGGGTTAACCTTTAAGCTCTCCACTAAACTCCAATCCTTCCTTATCTGGCTTAAATTAATCAAGAAGCACCTGCTGCCGCTTTATATCAGCTACTAGCTGGTTAATATACCCCTTCCAAACCTCGCCAGTAAGTGAATTAAAGATAAAAGACCTGCTTTTAACCTCAAATCCTTTTAAAACAAGTTGCTGATTACTAGTAGGAAGGTGCCTAAAATCCTTAATAAAGTCACCTACAGCTCGCTTAATTAGTGAGCTTTATATTACCAACAGCGTTGTATTTAAAGAATTGAATGTTGCAGTCGCCTTAAAGATAGTCTTATTTAATGCGTCTGTCACCTTTAACAACTTTAACGGACGGCTTCTGTTAGCAGCTATAGCAGCGTTCTTCGTTGATCACCTTACTAAGTTAAGTCGCTTTCCTTTCTTAGTAACTCGAGCCTTCTTTCCTACAGCACCTACCGCACTAGGTGCAGACGATAGCAATTGTGTTAAGGAAGAGACGGCTACTAATAGAGAACGTGATGGAGTCGAAGGCGTTAATATAGATAAGGAAGCAGATAATAAAGCAGGTAAGGGAGTTATACTCCAGTTTTTAAATGGCGTACTAGAAGGACTCCGTTTAATTAATCTAAGTGCTAAATTTAGGTTCCCACCGCCATTAATCGTATCACGATTATTAACCTCGATATTAGAGTCGTCGTCGGCTCTGCTTATACCCATATTCCATAACAAATTCTCATCAAGCGCATTATTAATTAATACGGCGTAGTTGCCTTCAGCTATTTTACCAGTAAGTAGATACGTCAATTGCTTATAATAAGCCGGCCAATTATTCTTAAAAGGTTTTCTTCTGACATATCGGTAAAAGTAGTTATCTATAACCCCCTCCTCATCCGTCTATGGCAATAGAGTAACCTTATGCTTGCCCTAGCCTAAACACGCCCTCTTGTGGGCTAAGAACTTACAGAAAGCAGCCTTCTAATAATTATACTTATTAGTTAACTGGTCAATTGTAAGCTCCTAACCCGATTTAATCTTAATAAAGGCAATAGCGTCCACATAGTCAGTAGCCTTAAAAGTAGCACCATTGGTCTCCTTGCCTTGATCCACCAGTACCCGTAGGTAGGTTAAGAAGGCCTTATTTAAGGCTGGAAGCCATACTAATCGAGGCCTATTAGGACTATCTGTACCCATCGTCGCCTTCTTCTTCCGGACCTGTTTGGCTGGTAGCTTGGCAGCAACAGGCTCCTGCCCATCTTCGTCCCTCATTATCTTCGCCCTCCCTCGCTTCCTTGTCTGTCTTGTCGCAGGCGCTAATACTGGCTCGGTAGGGGTGGTAGTGGTGGCGGCGGTAGGAGTAGTTGAATCGTATATATTGGGTAGGTCTAATATAGGTAAGGATTAAGCCATAGGTGAGGCAGCAGGGTCAGCAGAGCTGCCCTTGGTAGACGTACCAAGCTCGGCCATTAGAAGGAGCAAGTATTTCACGAAGAAATTAAGTATATTAATAAGGGTCTAACTACGGGCTCTATCTAGGTGTTTTTTCAGCGTCCATAAGCTCAGACGCGGCTTATATAATCACGACTTACTGCCCGTCCTTAACCTGCCGATTATTCTACCAAACGAACGGCTCTTACCTGTTCGATATACACCCCTGCTGTGGCGCCCACTAGTTGCGCTTATAATCCTACAGACGGGCGCAGGTGGGCACAAAACAGGGGGTCGAACAGGTGGGCGCGAACAGGTCAAAAAAAGTTATCGAACAAGCCCTTAGGATCTAGTGTAGACAAAACCGCTAAAAATATACTAGTAGAATTTAAGCCACCTTCTAAACCTTAAAACGATCAGCCACCTGTAAATACTAGAGACTAGTTTAACTTATATACCTAGGCTTAACAGGAGCTTAGTAAAATTACCAGTATCCTACTAAATACTGCTAATACAAAGGAGCTAGATAAGCTGGCCAAGAAAATAGCTAACTTATGGAGCATTATTAATTTAATAAAGCCCTCCTATTGCCTCTCTAGTAAAGAGTATAAGTTATATAGCAAACGTATACACTAAACAAATCTTAACGTCCTGGTTAAGAAGTCACCACCTAATATTAGCGGTACTACTTAACAGCATTTTAACTACTGGATTGCCGTAGTTAAGAACTAATTTAAGGTTAATAACGCTAACTATAACTGTAAGCGACGCACGCGCTAGGCTATTAAAGGTCTTATAAAAGAGAAGACAATTACCTAACTAGTTTATCGCCGGCTAGGCACTAAAGATAAAGGTCCTTTACTATAGGATGAGTTTAAGACTATGGTCTAAGACCAGATTAGGAACTCTATAGTGGGACGCTTTAATAACACTACTACGTACTATATAGCTGTTATAAAAGAGAACTAGAGGTTTGACGTCTTCCTAGCCTATATATGTAGCTTAGAGGACCTCTTCTTATATACCCCTTTTGTTAATCCTAAGTAATAGGTAGACTTTTAGTTCTTATGTCTTTTAGCCTACCTATAAGCAGAGCTCTTCCGCCAGAACTTCGCCTAATGGGTAAGAACCGCTGAGGACCTCTTTAATAAAATCCGCCGTATAGAGTAATTGCTTAATACTACAAAGCTTGTAGAAAACCACGTAAGCGGCAGTGGCAAATCATTGTATATAAAGCGCTGTCGTAGTATAGGCTCTGTAGAGTTAGGTTTAGGGAACAGAACCCAAAAAGGGCGATGCTTTAAGTAAATGTCTAGGGAGAACACCTAAAAGCTAGAGGGCTTAGGGGACCCCCTAGACGCTGGTGCTACGCACGCAAGTTAAAAAAGACCTATAGATAACTACTATAAAGAACACTAGAAGTAAGCCAGTAAAGATAAGTTAGGCCAGCTTTTGGAAAACCTAAAGCCCTAGTAGCGCATCTCTCTTAACTATAACTAGGGCCTAACATAGAGGGAGAGAAGAAATGTATTATAGTATATATTGTGATGGATACGCCCTAGGGTGAAGTCCGCCTATATTGCCTATATAATAATAGGTGCTAAATTAACCTTATTAACCAAGATGTTATTTATAGGTTTAACCTGCCTATAAGCTATACGCTATGTTTATATAAACCTATTGCACGTTTTCTTAATAGCAACTAGATAATAATCTGGGATGCTTATAATCTAATGGTTACCACTAGCAACTCCTAGGGTACCCCTTGCACCATTAGCCCCTAGACCTTTTAGGGTGGCTTATTTAATGGTTATAATATAGTTCTTAAATGGGATTAGCTTATAGAAGCAGATCTATTAATTAGCTTTTAATCTAGATAATTTGTCTAGGGTACTTTGGACCCTAAACGCCTCTAGATAGTCACCCTTAATATACTCTTAGCAGATATTAAGGCTGGCGAAATAGTCTATTTGCTATAGCTAGAAGATTCCTTCTTTACCCTAGTCGCGAACATAATAAAGGACCTATTATTACTGGCAGTGAGTACCTGTGTAGACCCTCTGGATATAGAGACACTGTCACGGAGCGAGTATAAGTGGTGATAATATATAGCGAAGTAGATATTATTAAGCTATGTATATAAACTGTGTGATGAGATCAAGACGTTGCGTAAGGAGAGAAGGTAAGGAAACGGGAAGAAAGGGGTATATATTGTTAACTTAGTTGCTTGGTTAATACATACATGGGGTAGAACAGGCTTTGGGTTATAGTCCTGGCAGAACTTAGCAGAATTTGGTGGACTTGGCAGAATATGGTAGAACGCCGTTAGATTGCCGTAGATTGCGGTTGGTCTTTTCTTACTAAGTTGGTGGAAATAGGTGGATGAGTTGGTGGAAATAGGTGGACGTGTATGTCATAGCACTGACCTGACGCATACTGTTTCCTACTGTTGGCTAGCCCACCACTAGCGCCTTGGCGGCTGGCCCTACTCTTTATATACAATACCCCCTTTTACCCTTCTTCTCTTCTTTATAGCACAACGTAGTTATTCAGTCTACTTCATTGCAGCACTGTGACAGTTTGTGCTATTATTAATTGCGCCCCGTCGCGATCACTAATTCCCTATATCCCAGTTATCTCCGCCCCAGAGTAATCGCGACCTATACATAACGCGTCCACACGCTATAACCTACCACAGTCCTAGAACAATCCTTAGTTTTTTCCCAGCACCAAAGATCACCTAAATGGGCGACATTAATAATGCCGAAATGGCCAAAACCTAGAACCCCCGTAAAGTTTTTGCAGACTTCTTTATATAGATATACCCTAATATTGTATAGACAATCCGCCGCTCCCCACTATACCCTAAAACCTTTAAAGCTGATAAAGTTTACCATACCCTTGTTGACTATACTAATTAGTTCCTTAGTAACATTAATGCGGGACTATAGTTTATATATAACATAAACAACGCTAATAAGAAAGCCAACGAAAGCCTTAATGCCCTTATTGCCTCCTAGATAGAAACTATTGCCACTCTTAAACAATAAACCCCTATAATAACAGTAGTAACCTAGCAGAAAAAACGGATGTCTAAAGACCCGCCAATATTTAGCAGAAAAGGCACCCCACTAAAATAATAAGCTAATTTTAAAACCTAGCACATTAAGATTAAAAGAGTCTTTAACTGTAACCAGGACTACTTTAATATAGTCTAATCCTAGATCCTTTATATCTTAGATATACTAGAGGGCAAGGCCTATAAGTTTATTAAGTAGGGCTTAGAGCTTATGTATAAGAACCTAAACAATATGTCTATATAGAAATAGCCTACTAAAGAAGATATACTTAAAGAGCTTACTGCCCACTATAAGGTCTTTAATATAACCCAGGTCACAAAAAACAAGCTTAACCATTTTCCCTAGGGTAAGCGTAATTACTAGTCCTAGAAGGGAGAGCTTAATAAGTTAATAGTCTGCGCTAGGAAAACAGACAAACAGAAGGTAGATCTACTCTAGAAGTTTATCTCTCCAAAGATGGAAGAGCTGGTACTTAAACTTGCCTATAAAATTAATAATAGTGACTATATAGGTTAAAGCAAGCAGATAGATATGTTTACTAAGAACCTTGTAAACCATATATACTAAGCCAACCTTAAAAATACTAACTACTGCCCACCTGCTTAAGCTCCTGCCCCTATATTAACCTTAACCTTAACCCTAGCAGTAACTAGAGAACCTATAGACCTTAATAGAATCTTAAACACGGAGCGCAAGCGCCGCTTTAATAATAGACTATACCTTACCTGTAGCCTGCCTGGCTACTAGAAGGATACTTATAACCCCACTATAATAGCAAACCTAGTCCTAATGCCAGCCTATTAAATAACGTAAACTAATAACCGCGGACGTAGCAACCGCAGAGTCCATTATAGCCACAGTAGACAACTCCCCCCCCTTTAAACCTACAGCTTAGTCACTCTAAATAATGCCCTATATAGAAGCCCAACCCATTAACAACGCCTAGAATTGGCAACTTTGCGCTAGCGAATACAAACACGGCCACATTATTGGCAAGGTGCTATCTCTCTATACCCCAACTAAGACTAACACTACCAGCTAAACAGATACTGGATTGCCCTGCTAAGACAGCCCTATACCCCAGTTATTAAAAGGCAGACCCTTAGACTAAGTTGTGTCTAAGGGTCTAAACTATATAAGGAGGAAGACAAGAAGATTAGGTCCCTGTTACTAAACCAATTAGTCCTTTCTACTAGTAAACTGCTACTTAATCTTAGATTAGTAAATAGTAACAAGAAATTAATCCTTATTTAAACCTAACTCTCCTTATTATATAACCTACGCCCCTAAGTTTTTATCAATACAGTAAGCCTAGTAGACTTAGGTAGTACAGTAATAGCATTTGCTGACGCAGAGTCTATTATAAGAAAATATAACATTACAACTAAGAAACTGTTGGCACTTAGGCCACTATACCTTACAGATAGCATCCTAACTTTACTTATTACGGACTACTTTACTACCCAAATGTCAATTGGCATCTATACTAAAGCTATACTCTTTCTTATTACTAAACTCTTACCTAGTACCCTAATTATTTTAGGCATGCCTTAGCTCTAAAAGTATAAGCCCCGCCCCAGCTTTAGAGAGCTTAAGATCCGCTTTAACTTAAACTACTACTTTAGAAACTACCTCCTATAGGGGACAGCTGATAGTAGCAGGGACGCCCCATGTGGATACTTAGCACTACTAAGCCTAGTACCTAGGACTATATATAAAGCCCTAATAATAGAAGATATTACTAATAAAGGGGAACCTATACAGCTACAAAGTAATAAGACAGCAGAAAACTGGACTACTCTAGCACTTAAGATTAAAATAATGGGCCAGCCAGCCTTGCTAAGACTAAGGAAGAAGGTCCGCTTTACGCCGCTACCACTAAGAATCTAATACCAACCCAAACACCCTTTAAACCCTAGCCGCCTAGCCTAACACCCAGAACTAAGCTATATGCCATATACGCATACTACAGCCCGCGTTACAGTAAGGACTAGCTAGGGAATTACTAAAACCCAGATAATAGAAACCGCACCACTATAACGCCTAACCTCGCACCCATTCCCCGCACGCCTTATATAAGGCCGCTGCCTAGGAACTGCACCTAAGAGCTAACTAAGACGAGCTAGCCCTGCCACAATATTAGGAGAAGACTAAATACACCCCAACCTAGACAATATTATAAATATACGCGCCGTAAATTTCGCCTAGTTTTATAAATAAAAAGGCGTAAAAGTAATAAGGATCTACATGGCAGAGCTAGTAGAATTAGTAGAATAAGAAGAATGGAAATAATTAATAGATAAACTCCCTACTAGACTAGTTAAAATACTAAACCTAACAGAGGAATCCTTCCGCTGCTTAGTTAATGGTAACTATATAATAGAAGAAGCCTATAAGGTCTTCCCTAGTTATTTTCACCGTTTCCTTAAGGAAAACCTTTAGACTATAAATACTAAGTTCCTCTGCCATAAAGTTATAGATATAGATGTTAAGAAGTTTATAAAAGGCAAACCCGCTCTAACTAGGGATAATATTATATAACGCCTCCTAAGGGAATATAGGCACCATATTAAGGGGTTTCTCCTAAAGAATGCTAATAAGCTCCCACTATATCGCCTATAGGACCATAAAATTGAAATTATGCTAGGAAAGCAGCCCCCATACTATAAGAACCGCCCACTCTCCCCTACTAAGCTCTAATATGTTAAGAAATGGATTAATAAGATACTTAATAAAGGCTTTATCTAAGAATTAACGTCCCCTGCTGCAGCCCTGCTCCTACTCACTATTAAGCTAGGAGGAGGGGTAAGGATCTGCTATAACTATAGAGGACTTAATAACGTTACCATTAAGAACTAATACCTGCTCCCGCTTATCTATAAGACACTTAATGCCCTATACGGCGCTAAATTCTATACTAAGCTTAATATTATTGTCGTGTTTAACAGGATCTGTATTGCTAAGGGCTATAAATAGCTTATAGCATTTATTACCCGCTTTAGGCTCTATAAGATGCTAGTAACCCTATTTGGCCTTTATAATACCCCAGCTACATTCCAGAACTATATTAACCACATTCTTTATAATATACTGGACGACTATTGCATAGCATACCTTAATAATATCCTTATATTTTCTAAAACTTAAGCTAACCATACTAGGCACGTTAAAGAGGTAATTTGCCGCCTTAAAGCTGCCGGCCTCTAAATTAATATTAGCAAGTTAGAGTTCTATATAATAAAGACAAAGTACCTTAGCTTAATTATCTTAATAAAAGGAATAAGCATAGACCCTAAAAAGGTCTAAGCTTTATAAGCATGGGAGAACCCAACCTTAGTTAAGGAATTATAGCAGTTTCTTAGATTTATAAACTTTTACTATAGGTTTATCTAAAGTTATTCTGCTGTTACTATACCTATAACAAAACTCCTAAGAAAGGATATTAGATAGCTATAGGGACTAGAACAAGCCAAGTTATTTAGGGCCCTTAAAAGAGCCTTTACTTTAGCACTAGTACTAGCATACTATAACTATATAAAGAAAACAGTGGTAGAGATAGATGTATTAAATTAGGCTTCTAGCGGAGTCCTTTCCCAGTATAATAATAATAGTAAACTGAGACCGGTTGCATTCTTCTCTATAAAGCACTCTACGCTAGAGTGTAACTACAAGATCTATAATAAAGAACTCTTAGCTATTATTAAGGCTTTAGAGGAATAGCGTCCTAAGCTATAAGGGACTAAGGAGCTGTTTAAAATTATTACTAACCATAAAAACCTATAGACATTTATAACTACTAAGCAGCTAAACTAATACTAAGTCCAGTGGGCAGAGTTCCTTTTACAGTTTAACTTTGTAATTATATATAGACCTAGCAGTAAAGCTACGCTCCCTAACGCCCTAAGCCAACTACTAGGAATAAAACCCAAGGACGCTAATAATAAACGCCTCTACCACCGAGCCCAAGTTATTATACCGCCCTAGAAAGTTAACCCTATAATCTTAGAAGAATTACTATATAAATCCCATAACTCTAACAACGTGGAGTTTATAGCCGCTCTAGACCCCAAAATAGCTAAAAAGTCACTGGATAAGCTAATCTAGTTAGGATACTAGGAGAACGAACTTATAAGAGATATAGTAGCGGCTCTACGTAATTAGAAAGCTCGCCGTTAGCTAAAGAAGATTAGGAAATTACTCTATTACAATAAGTTAGAATATAGCATTGTTAACAGACAGATCCACCTCCACTAACGCCTCTTCGTCCCTAATACCCTAGACCTCCACCTAGAAGTTATCTATTACTCTTATAGCAGCGGCCCCACTAGTCACCCTAGCTGGGTTAAGACTCTTAACCTCTTAAACCAAATATACTAGTAGCCAGAAATCTCCCAGTTTATAGCTACCTTTATTAAAGACTATACCCTATACTTTTACACTAAAACCCCCTATTCTGCCCCGCCTAGTTTCCTAAAGCCACTAGAACTACCCGCTTACCTATAAACCGATATTTTAATTAACTATATTACAACGCTGCTAGTATGCCAACGCCATGGCAAGGCATATAAACATATCCTTGTTATTATAGACCGCCTAACTAAAATGCGATACCTTATTCCAGTAACAGGACTCTTAATAGAGGAGCTAGTTAATGGCTTTATTAATAATATATATAAGCTCTACAGTGCACTAAGCACGATTATCTCTAATTGCGGCATATAATTTATCAGCGACTTCTGGTAATAACTAAGTAAACGCCTTAAGACAACCTTATAACTAAGCTTAGCCTAGTACCTAGAAACGGACGGCTAAACCAAAATCATTAACGCTGCCGTAAATAAGTACCTCCGTGCTTTTATTAGCTTTATATAGGATAACTAGGTTAACTACCTGCTACTTACCAAATTTGCTATAAATAACTAAGTTAACAAAAGCACAGGCATCTCCCCGTTTTTTGTAAACTATGGCTTTAACCCTTGCCTTGGAATTAAGCCTACTGGCCCCTGCCCATTAATACTATTAGCATAAGCAAAGAAGGAGTTCTTCCGCGCAGACTCTATAGCCAACCGCTTTAAGCAGATATTAATACAGCTTAAGGCCCTAGCCTAGATTTTACAGCAACGCTATAAAGATAATACCAATACCCATAGGGACAAGAGTGCGTTATTCTATAAAGGCAACATAGTTATAGTTAGCTTAGAAAATATAAAGATAAACAGACCTAAGAAGAAATAGGACGATAAATAGAACGGCCCGTACCCTATACTTACAGTATACTAAGGGGCAGTTATAGTAGACCTCCCGGACCACATCTAAGTAAACAAATCCTTCTATACATCTAAGGTCCGCCTCTAGGCTGCTAAGGAGATCCCTAGCCAAGCAAATATTAATACCACAGAGCGCCGTAATATATAAGGACAAGTAACAGAGAGAGACAACAACGGTAATATAGAAGATAAATAGGAGTTTAAGAAAATCCTTAATATATACAACAAAGACCCCCAAGGCCTAACTTATAAGATTAAATAGAAATATTATAAGGACACAACCTGGCAGCTAGAAGAGGACCTAAAGGGTTGTAAATAAGCTATATAGCGCTTCCATAAGCAACACCCTAAGAAGCTAGGACCCCTAGATTAGGCACAAGATAAGGAAAAGCTATGCTAAGGTTATGGCCAACCACCGTGTTAAAAATCTGTGGTGGTTAAGATGTTATAGAACTTTAACCGGCGGTCAAAGTTGTCTGATTAGTTAGAATTCTCGCCAAAAGCGCCACGCGCCAACTTTATTTAATAAGCTAACCAATTAGGATTTTTTTAATATTTCTGCAGCAAAAACAGGTGGTCCTGCGTACTACCTGTTTAAAGTTATTTGTTCGGTTTGGGGACGAAACCTTCTAGAGAGGGGAGTACTGTTACAGCACTGACCTGACGCATACTGTTTCCTACTATTAGCTGGCCCACCACTAGCGCCTTGGCGGCTGGCCCTACTCTTTGTACACAATACCCCCTTTTACCCTTCTTCTCTTCTTCATAGCACAACGTAGTTATTCAGTCTACTTCATTGCAGCACTGTGACAGTGTATAAGGTATTACGGAGGTGTCCCATGATAGTACCCCCCCTTTAAACTTGAGCTTCTGTGAGATGGGGCTATGGTAGTTCTAGGTAAAGTTCGTGAAAGTCTTCTGCGGCTTGTGTAAGTCTTACAGAGTTAACGGGTTCCTATATGGGCTTAGTAAAGCCTCTCCATTTTATAAGGTATATATATTTGCGTTTCTATTTGTTGTACTTAATATTGTTAACTCTTTTAATAAAGTACTTATCCTTACCATCTACTTTAACTAGTGGGGGAGGGTCCTAAATCTGTCTAGGCAGGGCATTTAATATAGGGGCAGCAGGGCGGAGGACTGACGTATAGAATATGGGGTGGATTTTAACCGTATTAGGAAGCTTTAGTTAGTAAGTATAGGGAGAGATAACCTTTTTAACCTTATAAGGGCCGGCGTTCTTCCAATTAAGTTTCTTAGTAGGTTATTTTGTGTTCAGATTTCTTATATCTAGCCAGATGAAGTTACTAATTTAGTAGGCTGGTGCTAGGGTTTAGTTCTTAATTGCTGCGGCTTTATAGACAGATTAGGCCTATGTTATTTTATTAGTAAGGAACTCTTATAGTTCTTCTATCTTTTTTATGAATTTATTTGCTTCTGTAACTTGTAAGGCCTAGTAAGCTAGGTAAGGAATATTACTAAAGGGTTTAAAACCTATTCGCAGGTGCTGGCCGTAGTTAGCTAAGAATAGGGAGACCTTTATAGTTTCTAAGACGGAGTTATTTGCGGTAAACTTAGCGAATATAAGCCAGTCTATTTAGTTGTCCTGTAAATATAACGTGTATATCCGAATATATTGTTCCATTATAGTATTTGTACGTTCCGTTTAACCATCCATTTCTGGGTGGTATGCTGTAGATAATAGTGCTTTAATGCGGAGTTGGGTAGTTAGTTCTTTCTAAAATATAAAGATAAACTATCTGCCTTTATTAGAGATAATTGTTTTGGGAAGTCTATAGAGTTTCTATATATAATCTAGGAATAGTTAGGCAACGGCAGGCGCTAATATGTTGGGGCAGGCGATTAGGTGTTTTATCTTGGATAGTCGGTCTATAACTACCATAATGTTTGTGCAGCCTTTACTTTTAGGGAGATTAATAACGAAGTTAATTAAGATGTTCTTCTATCTTCGGTCTAGAACGGGCAGGGGTTTTAGGAAGCTGTTGTATATCTTGTGTAAAGCTTTAGCTCGTCGGTAGGTATGGCAGCTAGAGACGTACCTTTGTATTATATTATATATGTTTGGCCAGTAGTATTCTTATTAGAGTAGTTCTAGGGTTTTTCCTTGGCCTGGGTGGCTGGCTACTAGTAGGTTATGTGCATGTTTAAGGAGCTTAAGCTTAAGTTTATTATGGTTGGGTATAACTAGGCGGTTCCTGTAGTATAGGTAGTTTCCGCGGGCTTTGTATTTACTTAAAGAAATCCTTTTAGAGCGTCTAGCGCTATTTTAAATTAGCTTAAGCGTCTCTTGGATAAACTTATTGTTTGGGTATTTATCGGTTACAATCTGTTTAATGGTTTAATTGGTTATTTTAAGAACGTGTACTGTAAGGTCCTTAGTAGGGGGTTTGAATAGCTTGGGGCGGAGTAGGGTCTAATTACGGTAGGAGCGTGCTTCTTCTTAAGCTGGTGCGTCTTGTAAATATTGGGTTAGGGTATTAGGCTTTTAGCCTTAAACGCCTAGGCGGTATGTAATTGAAAATTAGAAACGGGATAGATATTCTAACTAGTGGGCCTAATAGTGGCTTAGCTATTTTATAGTTGTGAAGTATTATAGGTTCTTATAATTACTAAGAACCTTAATTAAAAATCCGGAGCCTTTTAGTTTAGGATGCCTTTGTTTAAAATATCTGATAATGGCTAATAGTTCTTTATTGTAGATCTTATAATTGTATTTAGCTAGACTTAGTTGTTTTAAAAAGTATACTATAGGGTGCAATACTCCTTCCTTATTATATTAAGATAGAATGCCTTTAGTGACGTAGTCGGATGAGTCAGCTTCTATAACACTTATTTGGTTTGGGTTAAAGTGTTAGAGTATAGGTGCGGTAGTAAATATAACTTTTAAATAAGCAAAAGCTTTCTTATATTCCTTATTAAAGATAAAGGCTTTATCTTTTTGGGTTAGAGCTATAAGGAGTGAAACTAGGGCAGAGGAGTTATTAATAAACTATTAGTAGAAGTTAGCAAATCCTATAAAGGCCCTTATGTCCTTAACGTTCTCAGGTTCTTGCTAGTTTATAATTACTTTAACTTTCTTAGGGTCCATTTATACGCTATCTATAGAAATAATAAGTCTAAGGTATAGAACTTCCGTTTTGTGGAACTTGTATTTGTTTATATTTAACTGTAGGCCGGCTCCGCACAAGGCTTACAGGACCAGTTTAATATGTTTTTAGTATTTAGCCAGATTATTGCTGTATGTTAAGATGTCGTTGATATAAGCAGTATAAAAGATATCTAGGTATGGGTGTAGGGTGTTATTTATAAAGTGTTGGAATGAACTTAGGGCATTTGTGAGGCCAAATGGCATTACTAAGTACTTAAATAATCTATATTAAGTATAAAATGTAGTAAGCCATTTGTCTCCTTTTGCAATACAAAGGCGGTTAAATGTGTAAATAATATTAAGCTTTGTATAGAAGCGAGCCTTACTTAATTAGTTTAGTATCTCTTGGATTAATAGGATTAGGTATTAGTTCTTAATAGTAATAGCATTAAGAGCTTAGTAGTCTACGCAGAAATATAAACTACTGCTAGGTTTCTTAACAAAGATTACTAGTGCGGCTATAGGTAAAGAACTTGCTCTAATAAATCCTTTGTCTAGATGTTCGTCTAGGTATTTCTATAGTACCTTAAGTTTGTTTTAGGATATCCTATATAGGGGTCCGAATCTAGGATGTTTTCCTTCTTTAACTATAATCTTATAATTGTATGGACGGTGTTCTGGTAGCTTATTAGCTTCCTTTTATAAGAATACATCTAAATAGTTATAGTACTCTATTGGTACCTTTATGGCGGGGTTAGTATGCTTCTTTGGTACTAAGGCCTTCTTAATATTGGCTATTGTAATAGCGAAGATTATATGTTCTAGTTTCCTGGCAAGTCGTGCTAGTGGAGTAGCTCCAATTATATAGATATTTAAGGTGTTAAGCGGGTTTAGATTGTCCTTGGTTTCTTATGCGGTTTCCTATTTGGTTTTGGGTTTGGTATTAAATACAAAGTTAGTATTAGATTTAGGTTTGGGTTCTTTAAGTATCCTTTTTATAGTAGAATACCAGTTCTTCTAGTATTTTTATATATTAAGCTTAAGCTTCTGCTTGGTTTGGGGTGCAGCAGTTAAAGTTAATTTATATAGTCTGGTGTAAATTCCGGGTTCTTGGTGGACGTTGGTAGAAATCTTATATTAGTGGAATTCAGTGGAATTCTCAGGTAGGTGGAATTGGGTAGACTTTTTAGGTATAGGGTGGATGTTAGTGGAAATTTTAAACTGGTAGATCCTAGTGGATTTTTTAGATTTTGGTTTAGGGTCTAAGTAGTAAGTTATAAGGCACTTCTACTTGTAATAGGAGGCGGTAAATAGAAGCTTAAGGTTGTTTTAATTAATGGTTACCTTATATAGCTTTATCTAGGGTTGTTTAAGGATTACTAGGTAACCTAGGGTAGTTATAAAGAGCTTAATTAATTCTTTGTGGTTTAGGTATTGGAGTCTTAGGGCCGCTATATAAGTAATACGGCCTAAGATAGTGTGTTTGCCATTAAATCCAAATATATTAATATGCTGGTTAAGGGGTGTTAGGGTAAACCTATTATTTTATATAAAGATCTTATTAATAAATCCTATACCGCTAGCTCCTATATTAATTAGGACTTAAGTATTAGCCTATTAACCTTTCTACTAAAGATGGTAGTTAATGGTTATACTATAATCCTAAAAGTTAGGGTTTGCTATATCTAATGTATTTAACAAGATCTTGTAACATAGCTGTCCTAGAGAGCGACTTAACTCTAAAATATACCTTTTAGTGGCAAGCGGGAAGGGGTTCCTATAAGACGTTAGTTATAACTTTGTCCTTATAAGTGGTGCTTACTAGATACGGGGCTGGAACCAGGTAAAGATTAGGGGCGGTAACTAGAGGATTAATACGGTGAACGGTTGTTAGTGTTGGCCGTTTATACGTTATGTTAGGGTATAGGGATGGAGTAGTATCTTTAAATATAGTCCTTGCTTCCGCATTTAAAGCAAAGGCCTAGCTTAATGCGTTATTCTTATTTAGGGGACCCTAGTGGAGCGTATCCTAGGGTCCCTATATTAATGTCCACAGCGTTAGGGTGCTTAGGCTGAGATAATAACTTAGTGGATGTTCGCGGAGTTATTATATTATATTAGGGAGTGGGCTTGGGTATTAGGCGTAGTATATTATTATACCGTTTATTAATAACGTTTACGTAGGCGTTAAGGGCTCCTGGTAGGTCTATACCTATTAGGGAGGTTTTTAGTTTAGGGCTTAGGGATTTAATGAGGCTATTAACTAGTATAGAGTTATTCCAGCCTATTTCCTTTACGTAACGGTTAAATTCGGAGAAGTATACTAGAAAGCTTTTCTTTTCTTAAGTTATATAATTTATCTTTCTTTAAGCGGTAGCTTGGCGGTTTAGGTTACTATATATAGCTTTAAGAAGTACGACTAGGCTCTATACTAAGTTCGGCTAAAGAGGTTTAATAAGGTTAGCTACGTCTCCTTCTAGTTAACTTAGGGCGTAGTAGAGTTAGTTAGCTTTAGTTAGGTAACAGTTAGCATTACTAGTTAGCTTATTCTTAAGTTGGCTTAAGAATAATTAAAGCTTTTGTTATTTACTGGTAAATACTAGGGGGTCTAGTAGTTTTTCGGATTATTGCGGTATAGTAGACGGATTTATAAGATAAATATTTATAGCTAGCTTAAGGTTCGCACCTAATAAGCTAGGTCTAGATTTGGTTATTTTTATCTTATCTGTGGGTGGCGTGTTAGCAGCCTCTTGGGCTAGTATTTGGTCTTAGGGCCCTAACGCGAGTGCCTTAAGGGTGCGGACTTCTTTTTAAAGTGCTTCCATTAATTCCTAGTGCCGTGCTTCTTATTTAGCTTATTGTTTAGCTATAGCGGCCTTATTCTGTATAAGGGCGTCTATAAAAGACTTCTATATATTTACCAATTGTTCTTAGAGTGTAGACATAATATTAGCGGCTGTTATAGGGGCTTTAAGGTCGTTCTGTATTTTGGATAGGGCGGGGCGGGGCGGAGTATAGGTTTTTAACGCAACATAGTATTACAGAGCGAGTACAAGTGGTAATAATATATAGCGAAGTAGATATTATTAAGCTATATATATAAACTGTGTAATAAGATTAAGACGTTGTGTAAAAAGAGAAGGTAAGGAAATGGGAAGAAAGGGGTATATATTATTAACTTAGTTGCTTAGTTAACACATACACGGGGCAGAATAGGCTTTGGGTTATAGTCCTGGCAGAACTTGGCAGAATTTAGTGGACTTGGCAGAATATGGCAGAACGCCGTTAGATTGCTGTAGATTGCGGTCGGTCTCTTTTTACTAAGTTAGTGGAAATAGGTGGATGAGTTAGTGGAAACAGGTGGACGTGTATAAGGTGTTACGGAGGTGTCCTATAATAGATACTAGTTATAAACACAATAGAGGACTTGTTATTACTGGTAGTAAGTACCTATAGAGACCCTCTAGTGCTAGCGCAGATTACCTTAACTTAGGGGGGAGGTAATTAAAACCCTAAAACTATTAAGTATACTATAGTAGAGCTATATGCACTCTTAGTGTAAGTATACCTATAAAACACATATCGGCCGCACCCTTCTCTTTACTGGCTCCCGGAAGCATACTATTATATAATAGTTGCCTTAACCTCTGTGGACCCTAGCCTACTAGATATATATAAAGAGGAGATTAATGTCTTCTTTAATAAGCTAGTAAGTATACTACCTTAGAACTCTAAGTACGACTATATAGAAGAAGGTAAGATACTACTATAGATACCTATCTATAACCTCTTATAGAAAGAGTTGTAGATCTTATAGAAGTACCTGGAGAGTACTTTTAAGAAGGGCTGGATTAGGCCTAGCAAGTTGCCTACTAGAGCGCCTATCCTCTTTATACTAAAAGTAGAAGGTATAATACGGCTATATGTTAACTATAGACGCCTAAATAATATTATAATTAAAAACCAGTACCCTCTACCGCTGGTTGGCGAACTCTTTAATAGGCTTAGCTATGCGAAGATATTTATAAAGCTGGATCTTTGTGATGCGTACTATAGGATTCGCATTAAAAAGGGAGATAAATGGAAGACCGCATTTAAGATATGCTATGGTCACTTTAAGTACCTAATGATGCCCTTTGGTCTTACTAACGCCCCTATAACTTTCTAGAGCTATATTTAAAAAGCTCTAGGGACCCTAGTGGATACCATCTATATAGTTTACCTAGATAATATTCTTATCTACTTAAATAACAAGGATAAGCACGTTAAGTACGTTAAGTAGGTACTGCGATAGCTCTGTGCTTAGGGCCTATAGGCCAAACTGTTAAAATGTATCTTTTATACTAAGAATGTTAAGTTTCTGGGCTTTATTGTTATACCTAATGGTATTATAATAGATCCTACCCGTGTAAAAGCTATTAAGGAATAGCCTAAGCCTAAGTTCTATAGGGATATCTAGGTCTTCCTTAGCTTCGCTAACTTTTATAGGCGATTTATCTGGAACTACTTGGATATTGCATACCCCCTATATATATATCTTGTATGGGCATATTGCGACCCAACATTAGATAGGGAGAAAAAGAAGTAGAAGTGTAAGAAAGGGCCTACTAAATGGTATTAACCCTGGTCCTAGCCTAATAATACTTAGTAGGCGTTTTATAAGCTACGCGCTGTGTTTATATAGGCTCCTCTACTTGCCACTTTAACCCTAATCTACCTTTAATAGTAATTACTAATGCTTCTAATTACGCCTATGGCAGTATACTTCTGCAGCCTTTTAGGTAGGGAGATTAACTCTACTAGCACCTAATTGCTTATTACAGTTAGAAGCTTACTAGCCTAAAAGTGTAGTATAATACGTATAATAAGGAACTACTTGCTATAGTGTAATACTTTAAGACGTGGCGCCACTACCTTAAGTATGCCGTATATGTAACGCGCGTGCTCTGCAATTATAATAATCTTAGGTACTTTATAACTATAAAGAGCTTATCTGCTTGCTAGGCCTAGTACACTAAGGAACTAGCTAAGTTTAATTTTAAGATTAAATATAAGCTAGGTAAAGCAAATTCTACTAATATATTATTTTAGCACCCGGATTATACCAAAGGCTTTAAAGATAGTAGTAAGAGGACAGTCCTTAATGCTATGCTACCTATATTATAGCAAAAGTTGCGGGTTATGGGCCTTATGGGCGGCCCTGGTGCTACTATACTAAACTAGTAAGTAGCATGTGTATAGTATATAAGCGACTCTTGTAAATATGGCGCTGGTGGACTAGGGTGTTCTACTATTCTCTTTAAGACCTCCTTAACTGGCCTAATGGCGTTTAACCCTAGGGAAGATCCCTTGGCCTAGGTAATGGTCCCCTATAATAACCTAGTAAGTTACCTACGTATTATATATTACTTCGCTGGTACTAACTTTACGCAGAGTCTTGTGCTATAGTAAGAGGTAGTAGTAGCTGCCTTAGCTGAAATGGCGTTTATAGAACACCCCCCTAAGTTACTAGTTAATTTTATTTATAGAGTATAAGAAAGGGACGCCTTTACATACTCTATATATAATTAGTTAACCTAGAGATGGGTTCCTACTAGTAATAAGAACTACACCCTTAATAATTAAGGACTCTTAAGGTAAAACAATAAGGTCTAGGTGCTAAATTGTATACTACTATAATAGGAGATCCTTAAGCGGAATTATAATAATACTACAGGTGGCTACTATGGATTTAACTATACCTATGAGGTGATTGTGTGGAAGTATACTTAGGACGGCCTTACTAAAGATCTCTATAAATACCTGGATAATTGCGATGCCTACTAATGCTATAAATTACGCTGTTATAAACCCTATGGCGAGCTGCAGCCTCTTTAGGTCCCTACCTAAGCCTAGTAATATTACTTACTTAACTTTATTATGGATCTCCCTAAGTCCAAGACTTCTAATGGTGTAGAGTATAACTCTGTCCTTGTCCTTATAGACTGTTTTATAAAGCTAGTGCGCTACTCTCTAATGCGTAAGACAATTAATGCTATACAACTTATAAAACTCTTATTTAGAGTCTTTGCGCAAATAGGGCCTCTAGATAATATTATCTCTAATAGGGGTAGCGTATTTATAAGTAAATACTAGAGCACTATATGCTACTATTTACGCGTTTAATATAAGCTTAGTACCGTATTCTACCTGTAGATAGATAGTTAGACAGAACATTAAAACTAGAAGCTTAAGGCATACCTATATATATTTATAAACTGGGAATAGTCTAATTAGGCCTCCCTACTTAATAAAGCAGCCTTTGCCTATAACTCTAAGGTCTATACCATAACAAAGCGTTCCCCTATTAAGCTCGCCTATAGCCAGCCACTAAATATCCTAAATAGAGTCCTGGACGGCGTCTAAGACGCCTAGTAAGGTGGGGAGGGGTCCAAGTTAATAAATGTTAAACTTGTAGAGACGCACCTATAGCGCCTACGCCTTACATGTAAGGTAGTGGCAGCATTAATAATATATACCTAATAGCTTTAGGCAAAATACTATAATCGTCACTATCTGGCCAAGCATTTTACTGTTAGTAAACAAGTCCTGCTCTCTTCTAAGAATATCCGCATAAAACGTCCCTATAAGAAGCTTAATAATAAGTTTATAGGACCATTCTAGATCCTAAAGCGCGTAGGGTAGTAAGTATATAAGCTAGAGCTCCTACCTACTATAGCACAGCTCTACCTGGTCTTTTATATCTCCTTACTAGAGCCTTATAAGTTACGCCCTAGGTTTTAACCCCTAGCAGTAGAAGAGCTTAAGGAAGGCAGCTAGGAAGTAAAAGCAATTATTGCCTATTAGAATTATACTGGACAACTATAGTACCTTATTAAATGGCTAGGATAGCTAAATAAGTATAATAAATAGAAATATAAGATAGAACTTAAGAATTGTTAACAACTGCTAGATAAGTACTGTAAGTAGAATACCCTAGCCTCGTAGCTAAAGCGCAGGCGAAAAGTAAGCGCCACTGCTAAGATATAACCTGCATAAAAGCGGAGCAGAGGACGTCCTAAGGGATCAAAAAATAAGCTAACACTTATAGTAAGAAATATGGCATATATATAGGGTAAAATATAATTTATTAAGATCCTATATAAGCCACACTCTAATGCAACCTAGCTATGCTAGCGACTTGCAGGCGAGGCTACAGCGTATACTAATAATAAAGCTTAATTTAGAAAGCACCCTTTATAGACCTAGTCTATTACTCTATACTAACTTAACAGATTGTTATATTAGAGAATAGGTCCACTTAACTAGGGTCTAAGACCTACTAGTAACCTACTAGCAGTAACCTATACCAACAACTTATACGCTATTCTATATATACGCTATATAGATAATACATAAGGCTAAAGCATGGGTTAGTAGTAGATTTAACAGGTATATAGCCTTACTGTCTATAAATCTGGCTGTATATAAGTAACCTATAACCTACCCACGAAGTATATATGGCGCTACGCCGGTATAGCGTAAGGCTAAAGCAGGGTTAGTAGCAAATTTAATAGGTATATAGCCTTACTGTCTATAAATCTAGCTATATGTAAATAACCTATAATCTACCTATAAGGTACTAGCGACCTACCTATATAAGCAAGCTTTGGAATATTTTTAGTCTACTAAATTTAGGCGACAGTATTAAGCTCTACAGGCTCTACCCGTTAAATAGACCAATTAGGATTTTCTATGCCGGGCAAATAAAATTACTACTGGCTTAGTTAAATGCGGGGGAGTCTTAGCAAGGCAAATCTAACTAATTAGACAACTTTAACCGCTGGTTAAAGTTCCTTAACATCTTTATGCCGCGTATGTATACCACCTATCCCTCTATATGCAAAATTAAAACACTTTTTCCACTTTAAATTTTTTCCTTATTAAGGTTTTTTATAGGGTTTTATTAAGGCTTAAGCATATAAAGGATTAGGGACAATCCTTTTAAAGGGGGGGGCATTGTTAGGTGAAACCTAAGTAGATAGTTATATAGCTGCAAGGTATAGGCGACCCTAGGGCGACTTAGGGGTGACTCGCCTATAAGGTATGTGTAGGGCACGTGCCTAGGGAAAACCCTTCCTATCTCGCATACAGACTTCTTCTTTTCCCTTAAGGATTCGTCTGTATATATAATATACCCTATTATTCCATTATTGAGCTCCCTATCCACATCCTCACCTTATAAGTTTACTGCAAATAATATAATAAACGTATTAATAGGCGTAATACCGTTCTACGCGACCTATAGACAAGACCCTTAACTTGGATTTAAGCTATAACCCAATATTAATATAACAGGACCCATAATTAAACGGATCTAGTTAATTAACGTATATAACTTCGCTAATTAAATAAAGCAGTTAACGGAACTATTACAAAGTAAATTAACGTATGCTTAAATGTTATAGGAATGGCATATAAGCAAAGAATAAGCCCCTATATAGGACTTTAAGGAAGGTAATATGGTTTACCTAAATATATAAAACCTAAAGACTTAACGGCCCTTAAAGAAACTTAATTGGAAGTTTATAGGCCCATATTAAATTAAGAAAAAACTGAGCCTGTATACCTATAAGCTCAAACTGCTAACTAAGATAAAAATATACCTAATATTTTACGTAAGCTTACTGCAACCCTTAAAAAATAATCCTATAACTCGCGAAGTGCCACTACTACCTCCCATAATTATTAATAATAGTAACAGTTCTTACTTTATTAACTTAATTAATAATATATAATGGAAAATACAATCTAAACAATTTAAACTTTTTATTAAGTAGGAAGGATATAAAATATAAACCTAGGAAACCTATAAACAGATTAAGGCTAACGCGCCTTCCCTAGTAAAAGAATTCTATAAAGACTATCCTTCGCGGCCTGCTCTGGCTGGATGGATATAATATAAAGGCAAACAACTACTACCTAATATAAATACACGAAACACAATAGCAGGAAACTTAAATTTAAAAAGAACTTAAAAAGTATTACAATGTTTGTAATACGGTTATATAACACGCAAGATGTTAAGAAACTTTAACCGCCGGTTAAAGTTGTCTAATTGGTTAGATTTACCTCACTAAGACCGCCACCTAGCACTAAAATACAACCCGTAATAAAATTATGAATTCTTAACTAAGTTAAATTATTTTAAACCTTTAGCTAAAGGGGGGGGGGGTACTGTAATGGGACTAGCCTAGTTATAGTAAGAATGTCTTAGTAAAACACTTAATAGATAAATTCTGACGCTTTAATCGAATTCTGCTAAATTCTGCTAACTTAATTAATTTCCACTAGTTTCCACCAAATTCCACTAATATAATGGAATTTGGTTAAAACCTATTAAAATCCGCGTAGGCCTATGCCCACGCGTCTGCTGCTAAGACCCCGAATATTTAGTTATAAGTTTCCTATATTCCTTTCTCTTCTTTACGCAACGTCTTGTACTCTATAAGAGCTATATACTCTTAGATTTAGATAGAATTTATATTGTCCTTTAAATCTTCCCTAAAGCCTCTTCGCGCCCTTATATAAAAAATACTTAACGCCGTAAAATGTAATAAGCAATTAAGATAGTATAGTATTAAGTTAGAGTAATATGTAAAGAGACTAAGCGAAGCTTAAGTTACGTACTAAAGAAATACTATAAGTATAGTAAAAAACTATAGAATTTAAAAAGTAAGAAATTAGTAGATTATATAGTATAGGACTATAAGATAGAGTTAAAACTAAAAATAAGTTTAAGGTTCTTTCTAACTTATAAGCTAACTAAAGAAGAGTTAAGAGCACTTAAAGAGTTTATTTAAGAAAACTTATAAAAGGGATACATTAGACTATCGCAATTATTAGTTGGATATTTAGTACGATTTCTACCAAAGAAGAACGGAAAACTTAGGCTATACATTAACTAGAGATAGTTAAATAGCATTACTAGAAAGGATAGATATTCTTTACTCTTAATTAGCAAAATCTAAAATATAATTAGTAATGCGTAAATCTTTATAAAAATAGATTTAAGATCGGCATACTATTAGGTTAGGATTAAGAAAGGCAATAAATAAAAGGCAGCCTTTAGGTTAAAAGAAGGATTATATAAGCTATTAGTTATATAATTTAGGCTTATAAACGCATTAGCAATGTTTTAAAAGCGAATTAATAGTATATTAGGAGAACACCTTAATATTATTATTATCTACTCTATAAGTAAGGAAGAATATAGGAAATACATTAAATAGGTCTTAAAGAGACTATAGGAAGAAAAGATGCTAGTAGTAATTAAAAAATATAAATTCTTTACAAGAAAGACTAATTTTATTAGATTTATTATTAAACTAGATAAGATTAGTATAGACCTAAAGAAAGTAGAGGCTATAGTAAGTTGGTAGGAACTAGAAAACGTTATATAGTTAAATTTGGTTTTAAGGTTTTATAACTACTATAGGAGGTTTATAGTATAATAGTTAAAAATTATTAAGCCATTTATAAGGCTTATAAAGAAAGAGGAGCTATAGATATAAAATAGTAAACAAGAAATAAGCAAATTTTCTAAGGAAAATTTCTGAAATTGCTAACTTATAGCCAGCAATTTCAGTTCCTTAGAAAAGTTTACTTATTTCTTACGCCTATGGCAGGCTTTTATCTTTTGGAACAAAGTCCTTTTAGGAACTAAGTAGCTGCCCTACTACTGCCCTACTACTGCCCTACTGCCCTACTGCCCTGATACCCTACTGCCCTATTACCCTGCTGTCATGCTACTACCCTACTACTGCCCTACTACTATACCGTCTCCCTATATCTTAGCCCATAACGGCTAGTAATATATTAAGACTATAGCAACACCTCTGGATATATAATATTAGTAGTTACAGCACCCCTGTTCTGCGGCAGTAATAGTAAAAGCCCGCCTATATTTATTACTCTTAACAGCGCAATATATAACTGCCTAGAGTACCTACTAATTACTAATTCCCTACCCTTTTCTTAAGCAAGGAGGAGAAATAGGGTACAGAATCGAAAAAAGTTATATGGGGGTAATTGGTAGCTGCTTTCAAGCTAGCAAGCTATTAGGTTTCTCTTATTTTTATATGCAAAACCATTTTATTAAAATTAAAGACTATCTTTTAGAGCGCTTTTTCTACTCTAGGAACGGCAGAATACGGCAGAAATAGATAAAAGAGCTAGGATTTCCTTAGTGCGATTTTCTTGGTATAAACCGGACCATAGTGAGCAAAATACTAGAACGGAAAACACCAATAGGCTAGAGCTCCCCTAGCATTTTTAAAAACGGGCCAGAGTGCCCACTTAGCTACTAGTACATGTTAAGCTGCCTAGGAAGGATTCATGTATATAGAACTATAGCGCCATAGCCTAGAGGCTGCATGCGCAGTATTGTATGTAGTATAATACAATGGATATAAAAAAAATATATATATATAACTGCCTATAGGTAAAGACCGGTATATGTAGTTTACGCCAATAAAGTTAAAAGACTGCCCCTATAACTTATTTATAGTTATAGTAAAGCATAGCTGGATTAGAAACTGCCTTCTACTAATAATAAATAGCAGTTCTCCTTCTGTAGAAGTAAGCTTAATATAAGGGATTAGCCGTAGCTAGTTATAAAAGCTGCTGCTAAGTATCTAAGTTTCAATATAGCGGCGGCCTAGGGGTGTAATAACTATACGGGTGCCGTTATAGAGCCCTTCCTAAGGGTAGAGGTTCTATAAAAGGATTATAAGCGCGCCTACCTTTAGGGAAAGCTTTAACAGAGGTAGGCTACTAGGATTAAGTGTCTGCAGAAGCTCTGGCGGCGGTAGTATAATATTCCTACTATCTTCTTCTCTACTTTACTCTATAGTATTTATAGAATAAAAGGTACTTAGGGAGCCGTAAAGCCGTATAAAGATAGCGTTATTAATCTTAGCTATAGTATTATTATAAATAGTTAGGATAGTGCGATCGCGGAAGGTATTAGGAGTAGTATATACTTGTATAAGCAGTTGCGGAGGGTATATATGCTTATAAAAGGGTTCTTTAGACCATAACTGAGCTATACTAGGCGGGATAGTAACGCTACTAGATAGGGACATATTATAGGATAAGCTCCGTACCTAAGCTACAAACTACTAATTAACCTTACCCTAGTGGATACGCATGTTTAACTATAGGGATAATATATAGAAGGTAGGCTAGAGGAATAACCGCTATAGATAGGTACCTATAATAGCTACGCGGTTCCCCTATAGGACAATAGGCAGTATTTAAGTAAAATTGCCACCTAAGATAGTAGGGAGATCGCTAAAGGTAGAGTTGTTAGAATAGATATTAGTAAGTATATAGTGCATGGCTTTAAAGTAGTAGCGGTGCTATATTAGTACAGTAAAATCTCTTTAATACGATTCCATTTATTCGGCCGAGCGTATCGTAATACTAATGGTATTGTTATATCAAGAGTCACGTGTTGGATGGATAAATAGGAAAAAAAAATGATTTTAATACTTAAAAAGGTTTAGGATATTTACCTTACGGGCTAAATAGGGCCCTCTCCTATACAAATTCTCTACTGGTTATACCGATATTGGTGGTGGGAGCTTAACGATATTGCCAAAAGTTAGATTATCGTAATATTACACCAAAAAAGGCTTGATTAAGGGGTATGGATCGTAATGTAGAAGTTATCGTTATATACCCCATATCGTATTAAGGGGATTTTACTGTAGAGTCTTTATATAGATTAAAAGGTATCTAAAAATAGGAGTGGGTAGTATAGCCGCTAGGTAGTAGAAGGGCGGCAATGCCAGAAGAAGCTATATAAAGAATAATTTTACTACGTAAGCGGTAGTAGTGGCAAAGGTAGTAATAGAGAAACGTTTTACTAGTGCCTATAGGGCCCTAGAGGAAAAATCAGGCGGTCTACAGATCCGTATCTATAGCGGTAATAATAGTATTAAAGTATGCTGCCTAATCTGCATTTAGCTACTGGCATAGCTTAGTAAACTAGCGTCCTTCCTCTATACGGTTATACTATATCTCCGCTATAAGAAGTGGGTTACTTCCCTTAATAATAATATCCCACTAGCGCTAAAACTGGGGTAGGCTATAGTCTATAAGCGTCTTTTAGTGATCTGTAAGTATTTAATAGATAAGGTATAGGCCGTAATTAAGGGAGTTAGATCTTCTTAATTAGCGTATCTAATTTAGCATATAGATCCTTTAAGATATCCATTCGCTTGCCGTTAGAGAACGTCTTTTTGTTAAAGATAATATCTCTAATAGAGATAATAATACCCTTATATGGGATCCAGATCCTATAGATATTGGTAGAGTTATAGCCAATAAGGTAGCTAATATAGGCTCGCGGATCTAGCTTGCTTAGCCTTTTCTTCTTTAGCTGGGTATCCGACATTATTACATACGCCCTACAGGCGTAGGCTTTTAGGTGCGCTAGTTGCGGTTTTCTTAATCTTCTATTAGCTAGCAAAGTATAAAACCTCTTATATAGCGATTTCCATCCATTGCTTTCCCATAGCGTTTAATCTTAAAGGTAGACTATATAGTTAACTATCTCGTTCTATAGATTATATAGTAGATTAACGGCAATTTTTATTACATGCGCTCTCTTAATAATTACACACCCTAAGTGTTTGGCGGTACTATTTTAAGCTTAGGTATATAGCGCCGAAGGCTTAAATATAATCCCTTAAGTTTGTAGCAATTTAAGGGTTCTCCTTCTCCCTAGCTTGTTATCTAATCCAATAGTGTTAACTTTAAGGTTATACCTTAAACGAATCCATTAGATAAAATCTTTAAGCACTTATAGTGTCTCTTTCTCCTTGCTGTGCGTTATTATAAAGTATAGAAAGGATCTTCCTAAGAAGGTGTTATAGATAAGCATAACTTATATAAATCCAGTATGCGCTTCCTTAAGGTCAGTCTAGTTAATATGGAGGTCAAGATAGGGTTTATTAATATTCTAATCTAAGAACCTTTGTAAGACCTAGCGCTTAATCTTAAAGAGACTATAGTATTAACATTCCGTCGTCTTAGGGCCTTAAAGCTTAACTCCTAAGGCGTTAATACCTAAACAATAAACGCTTATAGGTCCTAGATAACCTAGACGCAAATACTATAGTTATATATTACCTTTTGCATCTAGACGAATATCTCTTAACAATGCTCTGCGCTTCCATTAGCGGCGTAGTAGTTAGCTTATTGTCGGTATACTCGCTTTATCAACGTGCACGAATATCACTTATAGTGGTACGTATGCGGTGTTGAAGTTGGTAGTTATTGTTGTCTAGAAGTAAGGGGTTGCTCTAAGGTTAGGTTAGCTAGCCTTGCTTTGTAGTCTCGTGACCACGTTATATGACTAACATTCCAATACTGGAGCAACTCTAAAAAGAAGGCTAATCTACACTTTAAAGTTAAGTTTACTTCTAGACTATTTGTAGCGTATACGCAATAGCTTCCACGCTCCTTTTATAGGTCCGTAATTATATAACCTATATTACGGCTTGTATAAATGTCTCTAAACTAAAGCCTGTATAATACTGTATTATGGAGATACTACGCTAAGGAAGAGAAGAAGAAGAAGAGTTGTTAGGGGTAGCAGGTTGACATATTGCGAGGGCCGCTAAGGCGCTAGTGGTAAGCGAGCTAATAGCGATTTTCTATACTGGGCATGGAAAATCCTAATTGGTTGGTTGAATTTAGGGTCCGTATTGTTATAATTAGTTACCTGACGCTAAGCTAAATCTAAGTTTGTTCGTTTAACCCATCCTATAACTTGTGGGTTAATTCGGTTTGTATTAATAAGCTATTAAAGAGCCGCGTAGGGTTTTCCCTTTGTTATGGCGTTAGTAGGGTTAGCCTCTCTGTTAATCTATTTTACCTCCGTAATCTGTCTCCGTTTGTAGGCTTACCGGAGGCATATTATATTAATTATTAGGCGTTTTTCTTGGGTGGTTCTGAGTCGTACTAGACAGTTATATAAGGACTTAGAGTTAGTGTAAAGTATAAGTGGAAGGTTAATTTGTAGGATCTTGTCTACTATAGACTTGATCGCAACGCTGATGTTAAAGCTGTAGGCTGTGCTGTAGAGTTTAAAAGCTAGTACACTCCAAGTAACTCTTTTGCACTTAACTGAGCTCTAATAGATAATATTGGCCTTCTTTGTAGCATTAGCTAGTATAAGGACGTAGCTAATCTGCGAAGAGAGGTCCTTGTTGTTAGTAAATAACGCGTCCATAAATACTAGTAGCTGTAGGGTTTTGATATCTAACTTAACGAACTTAAGACCTCTATTAGTGTTCTTAATTTGCCAGTTTAGATGCTTGTTTAACTGTTTTGCGTTTTTCTTGTTGGGGTTAATTACCTAGGCGGTAAAGGATAAATTGAATAAGGCTTTTGGCTGGTATACTAAAGTAATATATGCACCTTTAGCACGTTAAGCGATGTACTAGTCCTTTGGAGTTAAGGTTCTTGTGGCTCCTCTTAATCCTGTACTTGTGGCAAGCTTGGTGCTAATTATACTGAGGTTTGTGTATTGTTGTTCCTGAGTAAGCGTAATACTCCCGTTAGTTAGCAGCTGAATGACTCTACTGTTAAACTTAATGGGCGTATTAATGGTGAGTTGTTCCCATTCCTTAGCTATAAACTTGGCCTTATATAGCTTGTTTTGCTCTGTGTTTGTAAAGGTCTTATCTACTAGGAATAGAGTATTGTTGGTTTGTAGGCCTATAATACTAAAGGGTTTGTTACTTTGTAGGAGGTAGGGGTTGTATATAGACTGGTCCATGTGTAACTGTTGGATATAATATAAGTAATATGTCTTGAACTAGTAGTTACTAGCTTCTAGTACTCTATAGAGTGGTTTTATAACCTTTAGAATAGAGGCCTTATTAATCCTAAGTTGCTTAATTAGTTTATGCGGAGGTTGTATATAGAACTCTTAATTTAGTGTAGTGGTTGATTGTATATAGGCCTATGAAATATCTTGGAGGTAAAGTTGTGCCTATAGAAGCTTTATGGCGGTGATATAGAGAATTAGTTATTGGCTGACTTATTAAATAGTTAGTAATTAGGTAAGAACTAGTTCCTTTTCTAAGTTGTTATAAGCTTGTATAACTAGTTAGGATTTCTTAAAGGCTTTATTGGTTCCCTTATTCTTAATCTTATTAATAAATCGCGAGTTAAAGAGTTGTACGCCTTATAGTATATCCGTAAGTCTTACAATCTTAAAAACTTCCTTCTTAAGTAGACCAGTAAGCTCCTTCTATTGGGAGGCGCTGAATTAGGTACTAAATTGACTATCATTCTATAGGTAGATAGTGATATCAGTTATAGCCGTAAGTAGAGGGTATTTGTAAGGGCATCCTCTGCCTTATTTTAGGGGTTGTTGCTAAGCTTTAGTAGGTCTCTTTAAAATAGTCTTAGAAAGGGCTAACCTAAGTAGAGGTTTAGGTAGTAATTCCAGTCCAATAATTTACTCCTGCGATTCAGTTGCTTAAAGGTAGGGTTTTATAACCGTAGATTAGAAGGCTGTAGGTCCGCTAGACAGCTTAACGGTGTATATTTTACCCTTAATAGTAAGTAAGGTAAATGGCCTGTCCTAATAGCCGCTTTGGCCAGTGTTTCCTTCTCTCTAGACCAAAATAGGCGAGTTTGGTGGGAGATTATGAATTATATTAGCATTAGGTCCGTTTTGTATATTTAGCGCATTAGCGATCTATTGTTTAGCTTATAGCTTCTATATCTCTGCTATAGCCTTTTTAATTGCAGCAGCGCGTTGTATAACGGTAGGGGATGGTGCATTGGATTTAACTATTTGGGGGTAGGCTCTAAAGACTAGAAGTATAGGAACTAGTCCTTTAGGGCTAGCTAAATTGTTAATTACTTTAAACGCCATTTGGAGTCCTATCTCCTTATTAATGTTGGGGATTTCAGTTATAATAATCTGGTAGGCTCGCCGTAATAGACTATAGTAGCGCTCTATTATTCTAATGGAGTTATGTGCTTTAACCGGTACTCCCTTTATACTAATTCCTATAATGGTGGTATATTGCTTAAATTCCTTACTAATAAAGTTCTTTTTGGCGTTATAGGTAATTAGGTCTGGTGGCCCTAGGTAGGTATTAATTCAGTATATCCGTAGAACGTTTTATGTATGTTTGGCGCTAATGTCTTATAGCTATCTACTGGCTTGGAATTGCGTTCCTTTATTAATAATATATAGAAGGGGTAATCTGCTGATATATATAATGTTGACGATAATATTATAGTTAAAATTAATATTATTTTATAGGGTGAAGCGGAATTTGTTTGGTAATTTACTAAACTTCTAATAGTAGTGGTAGAACTTAGTTAGTTGCTTAATAGCTATTCTGTTAGTTTTATGGCCAGTATAGTAGAGTAGCTTTTGTAATTTCTTAACTAAGGGATATCCAAATCGGTAATGTAGGCGCCGTAGCTCTATATCTGTTAAGTAGTAGGGGTTCGCGTTAAAGGATTTAGATAAATATAACTGTAGTAATAAGCTTTATAGAAGAAATGGGTGGCTAAACTATTACACTACTGGCATTTTTTTGGTGCGAGTGATAATAACGTTTCTAAGGTTGTTATAGTAGATTTGGAGTCTGTCTATATCCGCTAAACAGAGCAAGAAGGGGGTATCTATATAGATAATATAAAACTGTATCTTGCCTATAGGGGTGACAATATCTGTAGTTTTAATGGAGGTAGTAATTCTAATGCCGAACTGCATGTTAACTTGTCCTTTGGTTGAGGTATTAAGTCTTATAGATTGGTCCGCGTTCTATAGTGCCTAGAATTGTCTGTAACTGGCTATAGACTTCTTTAACGTACTAGTATTAATTATAATTCCCATAAATACTATGGAAGTATAGCGTGAAACGGTGGTTGTTATGTTATAGTTAAACGGGTTAGTTTCCGTAGTAGGTTCTATGGAGGTTGCAGTGAGTAAGTAAGCGTAAGCCTTGTTAGCTAGTTCTACGCTTGTAGAGGTTGCTTTATCTATAGTAAGAGTCCTAAATAATATAAGGTAGTAGCTGTTAGGGTCTTCTAGTTCTTCCTTGCTATTATCGTTATTAGTGTTTTTATTAGCGTCTGTGTCTAGCACAAGAGCTTTAAAAGTCTTATTGCACTTATTATTGTCGTCTTCTTTATAGTAGATAGTGTATTATCTAAAGCATTCTTTAAAGTTACCGTTGCGGCCCTTGCTATTGTTAAAACGTCTTTTATACTTATTTCTAGAACGGTTCCGCTCCTTCTCTATGTGTTTCTATAAGTGGCAGCTCTCCTTTTGGCAAATGTAGCACTTGGTCTTTAGGGACCTAACGGTGTTTTATCTATAGGAGCGGGTTTGGTTACGGTTGTTACGGATATTATGGCGGTATGTGCGATCCGTAAAGTAGGCTCCTTAAGACGGTCTTACTAAGGCTTAGGAAGGGTGTTCCTTCTCCTATACAACTATAGAAGATTGCAGCTTGCTAATTAACTGGGAGAAGTCTTTAGAAGGGTTGGAAATAGTAATACGGCATACTGGTACTCCTTGGCAAGTAGTAACTAGCTTATTTGTAAGGAAGAGGTCTATATAAAATTCTAGATATAATCTGTGGCGATGTTTTAAGAGCTTATTAAGGAGTAGTTGGAAACTCTAATAGATTTGCTTATTAGGGTTCTTGTTAATAATTCCTTAGAAGTTAGTGGCGTTCTATTTAGTAAGGTTTCTCTAATAGTACTCTAGTCCTTTAAAGAAGTAACGCATGTAGTTGCATGCCTTAGTGAATGATCTAGTTGAAAGGCTGCTATTATAGTAGTGATCCTAAGCAAGTCCCTTTAGTATGGTTGGGAATGCAGTTATATAGCCTTTAGGAGGTAGACCAGCTCTCTTGCAGATATTATAGAAGATAGTTAATTTAAAGTTAAAGCTATTACTTACTCCATTATACTTCTAGTCATCTGTGTAGATCTTGGCAATAGTAGCTGCCTCTTTGCTATATATAGGCAGGTATATAGCAGGGTCGGTATTAGTAGTACTAGGGTAAAGATACTGGGCAGGAGGAGCACTAGGTGGGGTAGGAGCGGTTACTAGAGGGAGGGTAGAGGCAGTTGCTATAGGTAATGATTGCTGGTTCTGCGTCTATAGGAGTTAAGTAAGGAGGGTAAGTAGTTAATCCTAGGTAGAGGTAGGTGCAGCTTGCTATTGGGTGGCGGTTGGTGCAGTTTACTAGGGTATAGATGCAATAGCTAGTTGGGGTGTTATAGGGGTAGGTATTTGTGTTCTAGGTGTTATAGCTGTAGCTATAGGCTAAATTGCAGGCGTTGGAGGTAGTAGAGGTAGTTGATGGTTTACAGGCGTTGGTACCGTATGGGAAGGTAGTGGGCTGTGGGGGGGGGTTATAGGAACTGAAGAGGCTATAACTAATAGGGTTATAGCTTAATTTAATATTAGAGCTATTTGTGTTAAGTTAAGTTATTCTTATAGTGCTACTGTAATTATAGGGCTGACTTCCTTAAGAGCTCCTATAATTTCCTTATCTGTCTATTTATGAGGTTCCTCTTCTGTAAGGACATTATATAGAACCTTATAAAGTGGGTATCTATTGCTGTGTGTGGCGATATATACTCCTCTTTAGAGTAGGTAAGTATGGAGCTTTACTTTAGTAACAGAGCGTATCTTTCTGAAGTCCTTAATGGTAAAGCCTTTAAATTCTTCTTAGAATAGCGACCGTAGTATATGATCTATAAAGTTCTTATATATATACTTATAGATTTTCGTTTCTATATATCCTTCTAGGTCTTCCTCCAAGGCAGTTGCTATATTAATCCCATAACCATATTTGGCGATTCTCTCCTTCCATTTAGGATCTATCTTATTGTGTAAAGCAGTGTACTAGTCCTTGTGTATGTTTAGTTTAAGGTTAAGGTTAAGGTTAAGGTTAAGGTTGAGGTCGTTAAGGTAAGGGTGTCGAGGTGAGGGTGTTAAGGTAAGGGTGTTTTGGGTATATACGTCCTTTACAGCCGTTGGGCCTGTAAAGTTCTTAGCAAGATTACTATTCTCTTAGCGATCTGTTGTATTGGCTGTAAGGCCAGTATAAATTCTCTTAAGCTTAAGGGAGGTCGCAATCTTCTCTAAGTAAAGATATAATTCTCTAGGCGATCTGACGCGTTAGTAGTTAAGCTGATACGTGGTCTTGAGCTTTAAGGGTGATATAGCTTTCTCCTTTAACTGGAATAGATAAGGCTAGGCGATCCGTGTACTGTTTCTAGTACGGTTCTTAAGCTCTAGCTTATTGCGTATTTCCTAATCTATACGTCTACTGATTAGTGTTAGTATACTCGCTTTATTAACGTGCACGAATATCACTTATAGTGGTACGTATGCGGTGTTGAAGTTGGTAGTTATTGTTGTCTAGAAGTAAGGGGTTGCTCTAAGGTTAGGTTAGCTAGCCTCGCTTTGTGGTCTTGTGACCACGTTATATGACTAACATTCCGACACTTATATTAAACGCTAATAGACTTTCTAGTTAGATATATTTAATAGTCTGTTATCTATAACGTTCTTCTATTTAATATAGGATTATATTATCCTTCTAAACTAGAAGATTATTATCTCCTTTATTGTAACGGGACTAGCTTAGTTATAGTAGAAATGTCTTGGTAAAACACTTAATAGATAAATTCTAACGCTTTAATTAAATTCTACCAAATTCTGCCAAGTTAATTAAATTCCACTAAATTCCGCTAACTTAATTAAATTTCACTAAATTCTACTAATGTAATGGAATTTGGTTAAACCCTATTAAAACCTGCGTGTGCTTATGCCCACACGTCTACTGCTAAGACCCGTAAATATTTAGTTATAAGCTTTCTATATTTCTTTCTCTTCTTTATATAACATCTTGTCCCCTATAAGAGCTATATACCCTTAGATTTAAATAGAATTTATATTATTCCTTTAAATCTTTCTTAAAGCCTCTTCGCGCCCTTATATTTATTATCCTGGTAATACCCTTATTTTTAAAGTAGACGGAACGACACTAAATTTATGTTAAAGTCTATATAAAAGGTAATGTCCTTAAGATATAGGATTCCCTTGCTCTTGTCTAGTTTTGTAACTTAGACAGTAATATCGCTATAGCCTAGTATAGGCACTTCTAAGCTGCCGGCGATAATATATTTATGTCTTAGAGCTTTCCTAAAGTTATAGAAATAAGAAAGGTTATTAAAGATATAGAGAGTGGTTTCTAAGTTAAGAATAGTTAATAGCCTTAGTAGATGGAGTTAACCTATATAAAACGATTCTAGGAATATCGCATTAGCTTCTCCCTTAATCTTAACTATCACCTTACTCTTATCCTATCGTTATTAAGCTTTATCTTCTAATTGCTTAAGCTTAAGTCATTCCACTTAGGCAGCTAGATCCTTATTATGCTCTACCTTTTTATGCACCTTTTTATATATATACCCTCAGCATTAAATCCCTTAAGCCTCTTGCACTTAAATAGATACTAACAATTAGGAAGGGTATATCCCCTCATATTATATACTAGGCATTTTAGGTTCTTTAACTTCTTAGAAGACGTCTCTTTAGTTAAATTTATCCCTACCCTTTTTCAGCTACAAGATAAGCTATTCCCTCTTCCCTTTTAGACTTTAGTAGTAATAGAGATATCTTCTTTGGACTCTCCTATAAAGTCTATATTAAATATACTCTCTCTAGTAGTTAAGGATGATATGACTTTTAAGAGGTTTACGAATACTTCTTATAGCTCTATTACTACTTTACGGTATTCTAATAAGTAAGCCTTTTTAATATTATTTGCCTATTTAGTATACATAATAAAATAGGTTTTACTTATAGATTGTATTATATTTACAAGGTCCATTAGCTAGATCCCATTGGTTATCTATAGAAGATTATGCTTCTCTACCATCTTTATTATATATTCCCATCGGTTAAGCCACTAGGTAACCTTTGTCTGCTTAAGTCCCTTAAGTAATTCTATATATTACAGTTATACCTTCCTTATTATAAAGTTCTTCAAGGGCTCAGTATCTTCTTTTAACTAAATTAGCTATTTCTTAACTATAAGGGAAGGGTTAAGCAGCAGCTTCTTCTAAATTAATACTATAGACGTAATCTAGATGCGGATCTATTAAGATAATCTTCCTATCTTAGGAAATACTTTATGTCCTAGTTATAGTATCATCTGCTATTCTTGTACGCTTTCTATTAATTCGTCAAGAGCTATATATATAAGGTTGCATTCTTATTAAAATCTATAACTTCTAGATAGGGTGGTTCTTAAAGTAGACCTTATTAAGGTGCTTCTTTAGCTAGGTTAACGTAGGCCCAAATTCGTTTATCTACAAGGGCTTATAGTTGCCATAGCCATTATTCCCAGTCTTCTGGCTTATTAAGGATAATCGTAGTCAACGAACTTGTTAGTAGTGTTATTTAACTAATAGGCAAAGAGGAATTAAGATGGGATTTTGTTGACAGGATCGTCCTTTAATAATTAAGGTGGAATCTCGCGGAATTTTATAGAATCTCGTAGAGTCTTATGGAATCTTATAGAGTCTTATAGAGTCTTATATCAGAATCGTTCTATAATAATTAAGGTAGGATTTCTGTTAGAGTCTGTGTCCTTAACGATAAGGTGTTAAAGTCTAACGATAAGGTAGAATTTCTTCAAATAATTAAGTAATAGCTGAATAGCTTTTTAAGTCGGCGAACTGGGCTTATAACTGTTAGAAAGTGCATATAGAGCAGTTTATTAATGAAATGGGTTAATTAATTAATAATTTTGGTCTTCTCTTAATAGACCGTGTCTTAAGCCCCTAGGACTTTAAGCTATAAAGAGACTTTACAGTGCACGGGCTCTGTGTATATGATTCGTGTATATGACCCATGCCTTTAGAGAATATAGATTATCTAACAATAGGTAGAGGCACTATTATAGTATAACTTTAAAATTATATACCACCTAGGAAAGATAAATCCCGCTAATAGGTTGTTAAAATATCTAGATTATAAGACTAGAAGAATCCGGGATAGTATAGGGGAAATAATTCCTATATTGCAAAATTTACTTAGGAAGAAAGAAGAATCTTTCCTTAGAACTATAGAATTTTATAATAGGGCAGAGGTCCTAGCAATGCAGCTGCGAAGCATTATAACAATAGAGCTATAGAATATAGTTATAGACTAGGTTATAGACTAAGCAGATATTATAAAGTTGGCGTACCTTAGAATTAGTAAAAATTCTATAGAATATACTAAAGGTATTACGGCACCTTTAACTTAATGGCGTATTAGCTATAAGTTTCCAAGTTTAGAGGGGATATACAAGATGCCTATCTATAATATGGCATACTATATAATAGTAGGAGAATCTACTAGCACTAATAGTTTAAAATGTCTTATACTCTACTTAGGGTTTATAATAGTGGCGGGCGAAATAGAAGTAAGTAATCTATATAAAACCTTTCTAGATTTTCTTTTTTAAGTATAATAGAGGAACGCCTTTATTACTAAAAAGAGGTAGAAAGATATAGTAAAAACTAACTTAGCTAGAGTTACTAAGAAGCTATAGCAGCAAGACTAAAAGGGTCTATTATGCTTTAAGAGTGCTATATATATCTTAAAGGACCAAACGGTTTAAGATAAAATTTTAAAGATCTTTTATAATAACCCTTTTAGGAATTACTATAGTGCTAATAGAACCCTTAAGGCCGTTTAAAGGAAATACTTTTAAAATAGAATGTCTAAAAAAGGTCAAGGACTATATATTAAGATGTAATATATACCAAAGGGTATAGATATTTAGGCATTGCTTATATAGTAAGTTATTAGTGCTTCCTATTCTATAGGGACCTATATTAAAATTAATAATAGATTTTATACTAAGCTTACCCCTTACTAAAATAAGAACTAAAGAGGTTGCTAATACTATCTTAGTAATTATTAATAGATATATAAAGCTTTTAGGGTACTTTACTATTATAATAATGATTATAGTAGCAGAATTAGTAGACCTATTTTTAAAGTAGTAGCTCTTATTTAGTATGCTAAGGGGAATTATATCTAATAAAGGTACTATATTTAATAGCGCATTTTAGTCTTTATTCTACCTCTTATTAAAAATACAGTAAAAGATAAGCACTGCTTTTTACCTATAAATAGATAAGCTAACAGAGTGTCTAAATACGTTATTATAACACTACCTCCGCTACTATATTAATTATTAATAGGATAATTAGATATTGTAATTAGCTCTAGCGCAATATATATATAATATAAGCATTTATAGTAGTATAAAAATGACCCCTTATAAAGCACTGTTTGGGGTAAAAGTAAATAACCCCTAAAATATTAAGGACATTATTTTTAAAAGGGAGGTACTAGTAGCGTTTAAGAGAATTAAATAAATAAGAATTTGTAAAGAAGAACTTAAAAAGTACTTACTAGACGCCTAAGCTATATAAAAAAGGTACTATAATGAAAAATATATGCCTAAAGAATTTAAAGTAGGAGACGAAGTGTTACGGACACTTTAAGTACGATGTTACGACTACTTGGAGAGGAGTCGGAGGAAGCTAGTTAGTTGATATAGGCACAGTCCAGGATGGATCCGGTGGAACCATGTGATGAGGAATGGTAACCGAGGTCACGTGATATGATCTATGTGATCTGTGTGATCTGTAAGATCTGTAATAGAGCGAATAGAGTAGATAGAGCAGATAGAGCAAGGACTTTTTTAGGAGTTAGGATGTGTATTTAAAGGACCACAGTCCCTACCTAGATAGTTCTTTCTTTGTAGTGAATCTCAGAATACAATTGGAGTTAATCTGTTAGGCAACCACTCCACCAGTTGTTTTTTTTTTTTTTTTTTTATATATCCAATTGTATTATACTACGTACAATACTGCGCATGCAGCCTCTAGGCTATGGCGCTATAGCTCTATATACATAAATCCCTCTCGGACAGCTTAATATATACTAGTAACTATGTCCTATTAGTTTATAGCTCCTTAGTAAAAATACTAGTTTACTAATAACTATTAGGTAATGAGAAAACGGTAGGAAAAAATTAAGAAAATAAGAAATCCTAACGCCTGTCCCTGTCCTTTTATAGTTTACTTCTGTCCTTTTGCTTTCTAATATCTATCTACTAGGATCCTAGTAGGAGCTACCTCCTTCTAGAGATCCTACTGCTCTTAGCCACTTTCTAGTAGCTATTTCTGTCCTATCTATCCACCAGTTGTTATTTGTACTTGTTATTACGTTGTTAACTTGTTCGATATCTACACACCCAGCCCATTAACGAGTCTATCGTAGTATTTCCTACAAGGCCTCCGCTACACGAAGTCTTGCTATCTATAAAAAACATTTAGATAAAATATATTAAGAAGAGGCTGGACCACTAATAGCTTAGACCCTTTAAGATAGTTAGGAAAACTAAAGGAAATTAAGCCTATAAATTAGAATTGCTAAAATTATATCTAATACGTCCTATATTTTATGTTTTCTTATTAGAGTTATACTAGAGAAAAGACAGTATAAAACCGCCCCTACCTAGCGAAATTAATAGGGAACTAGAATAGAATATAGAAGATATTTTAGACTAAAGATAGCCTAAAAAAAAAAAAAATTTTGGTTTATTAGGAAGGATACTCCTAAGCATATAATAGTTAGGAACTTAAGGAATACCTTTAGCCCTAACCGCGTTAAACTTTCTAACTAAGCCGAGTTTTTTCCTAACTGTAAGCCTGGCGGCGCGCTGTCTATTAGCGGAGCTAATTGGCTTAAACACTATGGCTTGCCACGCTTAGCTAAAAGAAGCGTAGCTTGCGACTTGCGAGCCAATAGCTGATCTAGGCTCCTAAGATACTTAGGTATCAGAGGTTAGGGTTAAGCTTGGCGTAACCTTGGGTTACGCACAACCTACTAAGGTCCGCGACATATCGTCCAAATATTACCCCCCCCCCTTTGGTAGTGGCCCCTACTTTTCGGACGCGTTTTTGAGGCCTAGGTTAGTACTAGGTTAGTATAGAGGTCTTCGTCGCGCGCCTTTAACCTCATCATTGCCTTAATAATCCATTTTTTTTTAACCCTCTTTCTATTCTTGTGCCCGCACTGGCTCCTAGCTTATATAGGGCTTCTAATTTTATATAGAACGGCCTACTGTAATTCTAATTTTACAATATAGAGCCCTCTTCTTCTCCTTCTCCTTTAATATTTATGCGTTTGGTAACTTTATTTACCTATACCCGCGCCGCGCTTATATGTCTTCCTCCTAACCTCTTACGGAGATAGAGTCTTTTAAAAATCTTCTTACCCTACGGTCTACTTTATAGTTAAAGAAAGCCCCCCTAGCCCCCTCCTTCTTCTCCTCCTATAACCTTTAGAACGAATTTAAGGCCCAGACAACGCGGCTATAGGATATTTACAAGGCCTAGCGCTTAAAGAATACTATAAGGGCGTATAAGCCAAAGCAGAAAGAGTAGGAAGACTAGTGCATAAAACTAAAAGGTAATATAGACGGCGCCTAGGTAACAGAAGATAAGCTTTATCTATTTTTAGAGCAGTAAGTTATTAACTAAGAATTATAGGCTGCTGGCTATTAAAAACAGAAGTTAAAATAGAAAGAGATATAGAAAGATGGTAAATGGGCGAAGAAGAGGTAGAAGATGGTTAAGCAGGTAGGGTAGTTAGGGAGGAAAGTAGCTATAGGGGCAGCTGTAGGGGCAGCTGTAGGCATAGGGGAGGAAGCTATAAAGGAGGAAGGGGAGGTATGGGATAAGGATGCCCTAGACGCTCTATTTAACAAGATAGTCTAATACTTAGTTATAAATAGCTACGTCTCCGCTATTATTAAGCTTTACGTATAGTAGTTAAAAGGTAAGACCTCGCAGCCGCTATAAGGGGCGAAGCTCTTAGCAGTACTAGATAGCGTCCGCTATAATAAGGACTAGATTTAACGCGTTAACTTTATTAATTAAGGCCTATTTATAATTACTAGCGGCTATAACATTAAAGGGCTTAAAAAGGCAATTACTTAGTGCTGGGAGACGGGCTCTAAGAAGCTAGGTTTAGTTAAGTCTTACCTTTAAACTGCAGCTGAGTATTTATTAGGTTTATATATACCCTATCCAGTCTATATAGCTACTATTTTCTAACCCGTTTCTTAGGCTATACTACTATTACCCATAGTAAAAGTAAATAAGATGTTTAGCTTACTAGCCTTATCCTTATTAAACTAGAGAATAAAGGGCCTAAACTAGACAAGTTAGCGCTGTGTATAATTATATTAATAATATAAGGGAAGCAGAATTAGTATAGCAAGGTTAAGTATATAGGCTATATATAGAATACTAACCCTATTCTCTGCCCCCTCTCTATAATAACCTTTTACTTCTTTAACTGCTAGGGTAAAAATAGCGCTAAGAGCTTTCTATCCTTTTAGCAGCTACTATAACCTATTGTCACGGGACTGCCCGCGACACGCGCTACGCTAGACGCGTAGCTTTCCTTTCCTTGTTTGATATCGCTTGGCAGATAGTTTATCCGCCCTGATTGCCCCTATATAGATTTAGCCGCAGTTGCATTCCTGTCAAGCTCTCTAGCAATCCTTTTAAGTCTTCACGACAGCCGTATGTAGCTATTAATTCCACGAATCTGATGCATGTTTATCTAGCGTTCGCATGTAATACATCGTTATTGTGACATTAGGATTGCTCGCCCAGCTAGCCAGACGTTAATAATAGCGCAGAGCTATCGCGGACTCTCTACGTAGAGTCTTCAGCGTATCCAGTCTAGATTTTTTTCTTCCTTTTTTTCTAGACCCAGCCTTCCTTCTAGACCTGCCAGACCCGCCAGACCCCAACCCTGTCACTGGCATCGTACTGCTACTCTAGACTCTGTCACCAGTATTATACTGCTACCGCACGGTTGCGACTAGGTAGAGCTGTGCTCCCTAGACCCCAATCCTATTGCTAGCGTTGTACTGCTACCCTAGATTCCAGACAGCTTGCACCCTACTACTACCCTAGACTCTAGATAGCTTGCACCCTACTGCTACCCTAGACTCCAGATAGCTTGTACCCTACTACTACACCAGACCCTAACGACCTAGTTGCTAGCATTGTACTGCCACCCTAACAACCTTGTTACTGGCACCGTACTACTATTTACTAGATTCTCTTCTTCCTCTTCTTTCCCTTTCTCTTTCTTCCTCCCAGCTCTGCCTTACCAGATCTGCGACCCCCTAGAGGGGGGGTACTGTCACAGGACTGCCCGCGATATGCGCTACGCTAGACGCGTAGCTTTCCTTTCCCTATTTGATATCGCTTGGCAGATAATTTATCCGCCCCAATTGCCCCTATATAGATTTAGCCGCAGTTGCATTCCTGTCAAGCTCTCTAGCAATCCTTTTAAGTCTTCACGACAGCCGTACGTAGCTATCAATTCTACGAATCTAATGCTTGTTCATCTAGCGTTCGCATGTGATACATCGTCATTGTGACACCTATATATCTTCCCTAGTAGTATTAAAGTACCATAACAGCCGCTAAGCTATTATACATAGTTTAAATAAAATAAAAAGATATTTTAGGAGGTAGGAATTTACTTAAAGGAGAAGACCTATAGCGCTTATAAGTAGAGCGTCTGGTATACCAAGCTTAGCGGCGTTAAGAAGACCCAAATTAAATAGGCTGGATGTTAGAATGTAGACGCAATAATAGGAGCCTACCTTAGCTACCTACCCTATGTGTTTATATTGTTAATTACTGGCTTCCTAAAGAAAGAAAAGGGCTACTTTCTCCCCACGCATAGGAGGTGCTGGAGGAGGCCCTCTGTTTAAAGATATGGCCTAAGACTAACGTCTAGCTAAAATATATGGAGGCCTACTACTTAGGTAGGGCTGATAATAAGGTTGTATAGCTTAACCTTATAGGCTTAGGATTTCTACGCCTCCTTTATATACTTAGGGTAATCCTATTATAGAACTTAATAATCCTATATAAGCAGTTCCTACTCTACCCCCTATAGAAGGACCCCCTCTTTAGCTGTAAGGAGTACTAGAGGTTTACTATGTAGGTAGAAGGCTTGCTAGCTAACATAGTTATACTAGATAAGCTAATAATATAAAAATACTGGCCTGCCTATAAGGCTGTAGCAAAGCTAAGATATAAGGCCATAATCTCTAAGATAAAGGGGGTTTAATTACGCGTATAGACGGTCTTAGAACGCCTTAACAAGATAGAAAGGTTATTAGCATTGTTCGCACCTATATAGATCTAGCAAGGGAAGACAGGCATCTAGATAGGGCCTATAGAGTCTATACGTCTACCTTTAGGCGAGCCTATGCCATCTACTATAACGTCTACTATATCCGTATTGCCCGCTTAGCCGTCTATAATATCCGCACTGCCTACTCGGCTGTTTACAATATCCGCACTACCCGCTTAGCTGTCTACAATATCCGCACCACCCGCTTAGCTATCTACTATATCCGTATCGCCCGCTTAGCCGTCTACTATATCCGCATCGCCCCTACTAGCGCAGGCGTAGGCGTAGGCACAAGCTTATACTTAACTATCTCTCCTATTTATCCTTAACCTATAGGCGCTACTAAGGAAATATAAAATGCTCTAAGGTAGTAATTTAGTCTTCCAGCTCTGGACTAAGTGGACTTTAGGGCTAGCGGGTGGGCCGTTAATTAAAGCTCTTAATTGCTACTAGGGGGCACGCTAGCGGGTTAATAGTAAGGCTATATTCTATAGCCGTCGCCGTAGGATAATTAAGGATATAAGACGGCGCGTAGAAGACGGTACGGCAAGAGATAAGAGACAGGCTATTAACTAGCTGGAACAGCTACGAGGCCAGCGTTTTTTGAATTGGCTTTGTAAGAATATCTAACTACTAACTAGCCCTTAGGGCGGAGGAGGGAAAGGGAGGGAAAGGCTCTGTATTAAGCAGTATATATATATATATAATACTATTTTACTATAGGACTACTACAGTGACCAAGACGCCTTGATGTAGGACTCTACTAGTGACCGAGACGTCTTAATATAGGACTGCACTGCAGCCTTAATGTAGGACTATACTCTAGTAACTAAGACGTCTTAATATAGGACTGTACTACTGTAACTAAGACGCCTTAATATAGGAATAGAGCCCGTTTAGGTGTTGTAAATTCAGAGCAACATTACGCGACCGTCCAGAAGAACCGATTTAACTCAAATTATGTACCTTTTCGCCCAAAATCGCGTGCAAAAGTACTCGGGGGCGGTCGCTGCGCGACCTCGTGCGGGGTTCGGGCGCGTTATCGGCAGGGGTGGCCCTAACCTCGTATTAGTCTGTTACGAAACGAACTGGAATATGCAGATCCCTAATTTTTGCACCCAGCCTTACGTGTAAAACCGTAAGATAACCGGCCTATTTCTACGTTAAACGCGCCTTATTGTCCATATAACGTCCCTATTATTAGTTAGTAAATTAAAGCCAATATTACCCTACTATTTACCCTAGAGGCCCTTCTTAAACTCCTACTCTACGACGGTTAGAAATATCTAACTGTCGCCTCCCTTTTGTCCTCTACTATTGCCTCCCTTTCATCCTCTGCCGTTGCCTCCCTTTCGTCCTCTACCATCGCCTCCCTTTCGTCCTCTGCCGTCGCCTCCCTTTTGTCCTCTGCCGTCGCCTCCCTTTCGTCCTCCGCCGTCGCCTCCCTTTGCTCCTCCTCTGTCGTCGCTATAGCGCCGCAGCCTGTATAGCCCCTAGAGATACGTCACTGGACCTAATACCAGATATACCTAATACCTACTATAACCGGCCTACAGCTATTACGCTATAGATAACTACTGCGCTATAGGCGTATGGCAGAGGTACCGTAGGTATACTAACGTACCGTAGGCGTATTGCAGGCGTACCGTAGGCGCACTATACTATAGACATAGAAAACAACTACTATAGATAATAACTACTACTATAATATACCAATTTACCGCAAATGTACCGTAAGCTATTGTGATATAGGCAACTACCGTATATAGGCGTACCGTGGATGCGTAGGTAAGGGTAGCTAGATATATACTATAAGTAGATTCCTTAGCCCTTAGATATTCTTTTAATTAACGGTAGCGGCTAGGCCTAACCGCTGGGTTTAAGGTACCTTATATATCTTATCCCCCATAAGGCCTTAATATTCTACCTCTTATAACCTAGTAACCGGCTTCGCGTTCTTATTTACGTAGATATAGTTATCTAGCTATGGCGCGTATAGAAGGCTTAATAAAGCTCTAGTGGTAGAGTTATATATAGGTAGGCTACGCGGCCGATTTAGAAATTATATAAAGAATATTTAATATATATATATAGATTAGTTAAATTAAGCCAAATATTAAGCCTCTCTATAGCCTTAATTGTATATATAAGATTTATGCCTAATATATATAAAATTTACGTGCAGTATATCCCTTTGTGTGGCAAGTTTTCTTGGACTTTTCGTATATGCATACCTTATAAGCCAATCTAGAGGCTCTATACTGTATAGAGCTTGGTGTTGAAGCCTCTTGTCAATGCGATTGCTCGGCGGCAAGGGTGCTGGCGCCTTACTGACGCTTAGATATTGCGGTAAATAGCAGCAATATAGCTAGGAAGCCTATAATATCTAATATAGTTTGATTAAAAAGCTTTAGTTTTGTCGCCGTCTATTTAATTATTAAATTGTTAATAAAATATTATCCTTATGCCGCCTAAAAAATATTGTGCGTCTTTGGCTCTAAAGCCTTTAAGGTCTCTAAAGCCTCTAAAAGCACCTTAAGCCTAGGAGTCCTATTCACAATCCTTTTAAGCGACGCAGTATACACACAATAGCTTGTTAGTAGTAGTTGTATAGCCTCTAGAGGCTTTAGTGGCTTTAGAAGCTACGCAGTAGGTAGTGGTACTGACTGAGGATATTAAGGAGGCTAGGCCAAGCAGCCAGATGGAGGATATTGAGGACGAATTAGGAGCTGTTTTTAAGGCCCGCGGCGAGGCTGCTGAGGATAAGGTAGATGAGGTAGATAAGACTAAACTACTAAAGCTATTAGCTGAAGCAATTATAAGAATAGGCCTTTCTGCCGTTCCTACTTTATAGGAGCCTATAGCCGCTATTCCTAAACTGGATTTTAAAGTTATTAACCTTCTAGATAAATTAATATTTGCCACTTGGCGTGCTGGTAAGCTTATTAGCGGCTTTAACATAGGTGTTAAATCTAATAATCTTTTTAATTAAAATAAGGGTAGTAAGCGCTCTGCTTATTATATACTGGTAGATTAGATTAGTATAGCGTCTAGTAGGTATAGATCTAGATAGGACCTACTAATTTAAGTATTTCTACTGTTCTTTAGTATTAGTATATTTAAGAAGCTCGCGGTTAATATAAACCTATATATAGCGTCTTAAAAAGCTGGCGAATATTACTAATTAGGATAATATGCCGGTAAACAATTATGGACGTGGAAGGAGACCTTTGCTAGCAAATTGATAATTTAGGTAGGACTTATTATCTATATAGGCGTCTTTAAAGTTACCTAAGTGCGGGAGCTTTGGGCTATAGATCCTAAATATCCTAAATACTTAATTAGCTTATTTATAGGCCAAAAAATATAGGAGCAACTTAAGCGCTTTTTCCATATCTTACTACCTCCACCAGAGGGTGTTAAATATTAGGTTTTTAAGAAGGTTAAGCCGTTAATAACTTCCTTAGGCGAGGCGTTTAGGAAGTACATTATACCTAGATCTATAGTTAGCTTTAATAAGATAATAGTAAGGTTTACTAGACAATCTGCGGCTATAATTAAATTGCCTAGTAAGCCAGTACCTAAGGGCTTTAAGATATTAAGCCTTTGTTAATATGGGTATTATTATAGCTTTATGTTTACCTTACCTGGCTGCTTTTTTAGACTTCCTTCTTAAATAGATTATTAAGATATTATCCTCTTAAAGACCTCTGAGTGCGTCCTCTACCTTACTTAACAGCTTCCTTTTTAGACTTGCCAATTTTGCCTATTTTTAGATAACTACTTTATAAATATTCCACTGCTTTAGGTGCTTTAACAACTTAGAATTTCTATAGCTAGTATGGCTTAATTAAACTTAAAGGACTATCCAGAGGTGTATAAAAGAGCTAATAAAAGGAAGGAAAGGCTACCGTTTAATTTTATTATAGGAGTAGTTATTAGCGTAGTTAATTTAGTGCTTTTAATTATATAGTAGGACAAGAATTTAGTACGGTTTTTAATAATAGCTTACTTATATGGCAATAAGGACGTTAATAAAGTTAATTAGCGTCTGCCGTAGGCATATAATTCCTTCCTTAAGAAGCTAGTAACTAACGTTTAGGGCAACAATTTAATTAAGAAGTTGATGCTTCCTAGGCTCTCTATTGACTATAATAACTAAATAGGTGGTGTTAATATTTATAATTAACTTTAAAGCTACTATACCACCTAGATTACTACTATGCGCACCTAGCTGCCCTTATTCTTCTAGGCGCTTAATACGGCTATAATTAACGCCTATATTATTAGTAAAAAGATCTTCTAAATATTAAGGAAGCCCTTTTAAACCCACCGCCGTTTCTATATATAATTGGCGTAAAACCTTATTATTATAGGTAGTTAGTGGATGGGCCTAAGTAAGCACGATACTAAGTATCTTCTGTTAAAGCTTACCAAAATATAGGCAATATTAACCTGGTATTAGGCCTAGTTATAAAAATATTAGAATAAATTAAAGAACCACCTACGTTACCGCTAAAACCCTACTACCTATAATTTGACTATATAAGACGCGAACTTACTGTTTTATTAAAAGCTTTATAAGGAAACAAAGCTATAAGGGCCCACTAAGGTGCTGGATGTGTAGATGGAAGGAGGTAAAGAAGCTTATAGTAAAGATTAGGTAAATAGTATATAAATGCGAGACCTGTAGGCTTCCTCTGTGCCTTCGGTGCTTTAATAACTTTTATTTAGTAGGTAACGACTAGGTAACTATTTTAAGTCCTCTACTTCCTTATCTATCTAATATTGAGACTTTAAAGCTAATTAAGCCTTTGCCGCAGTGTCCTTTTTAACCTCCTTTAAGCCCTCCTCTACTGCCTTTAATTAATCCTCTATATTAAATAACCGCTAATTAAACCGTTTAACCACTTGTAGCACTTAATAGACCCTATTTAACATATACAGCACGTCTTCCCTTATAACCTTAAGCTGGTCCTTTACTGGCTTATCCTTATTAACGTTAAGAACGCGTATAAAGTGGATAGGTGGCAGTTTGGGAGAGGACTCTAATAGAGGATTTTCCTATATAATTAGTAGCTGGTTAATAGAGGAAGGGCGAAAACCTACAGTTATGACGTTACACATCACGGCTTTTTGCCTAACTTCCTCAATAAAAAATATATAGGTGTTTTTTGTTTGTGGTGGCCTTCTGCAGCATTTTGTCGGCATCGCAACATTGACGCGTTTTGGTGAGGCTTGCTAAAAAAATCACGCTAGCTAGGGTGCCTGCAGCATGCTAACCCAGGCAAGAGCGCCCAAAGCGCCCAATACGAAAAGTCTCTTTTGCCACACAAAGGGATATTAAAATCTGCCTAATATGCACAAGAACTTGACCTAAAATGCATTAATTTAAGATATATATTATAGAGCATAGAGACCATAGGGTTCGCAGGAGGATCTCACGGGTTGACATGTAAGGCTGGGTGCAAAAATTGGGGATCTGCATGCCAAGGATTCCAGTTCGTTTCGTAACAGACTAATTAACCCGGGTCGTAACCGCGCCAAATCAGCCCCCCCGATATGTGATAGATCCAGTGTGGTTTTGGATAATGCGAGTAAGCGAGCATAAAATATCGCAATCGATAAGGATAAAAGTGCCCTGTGCGGGGCTTTTCTACCCCAGAACCGTCGTACGCAGAGCCGTCGTGCAGGGCTTTTGTATACAGAGCTTCGTGCGAGCTTCGTGCGAGCTTTGTGCAGAGCTTCGCGCAGAGCTTCGCGCAGAGCTTCGTGCGGAGCCTCTGTATGCAGAGCTTCCCGCAGAGCCGGATGTAGAGCCATATATAGAGCCACCTACTAAAATTTAGAAAAAAAGGATAATATAACTTTATTTACTGGGTTTAAATTAGTTATTTTTATATAATAATAAAGAAGAAGGCGACTGAAAATTTATTTGGGGTATGCCAAGACTTATCGCGATAAGATTTATCCAAAACCGCACTGCTTAGATCGGCTTCCCGAAAAGAAATCGTAGATTTCCCCTTGTCGAAAAGAGTTTATTATGTTTTCGCATTATTTAATTATCTGAGTGAGATTCTATCTGAGATAGGAGAGCTCTAATGCACTCCTTAAATGTTGGCTACGCCGTAGCCTTTCTAATCGGACGAAGACTGCCAAAAATAATGGCCAATCTACTCAAAACTACCAACAACTTACAGGTCTAGCAGGCATCCAAGAGGGTCTCTCGGACATTATCTATCATCAACATAGTCAAGAGAAAGCGAGAATCCTGGAGTGGCTCACACCAACCAAATATACTCCGCGGCAGCACGACTACATCCTGAGGCAGACTTGCTGATAAACAAACAATTCAAACCATCGATCTTCGGTTTGGTTGATTGGATATTTTGAAGCTTTGAGCTTGTTTATTTCGTTTGGTTGATTAAACTAGCAAACGGTTTGGATAGATTTATATACATTTTTGCACGACGGTAGGAGGATTTAGGAGCTCTACGCTACAATTTAGTGATAGGCGTTTGGTATTGTAATACTCGCGCTAAGCTTAAAAGTTAAAAGGGAATATAATTAATTACCCCCAGTATTAATAGTAAGGTTTAATTCTATTAATCTAAAGCGGCAAATCTGTTAATATTAGTTACTATAATAGTATCTAAACGTTATATAAGGATAGCTTACTATAGTATAGATTAAACTTTGTTGTTGCTCTGGTGGTTCCTGTTAGCGACTCAGTCAATCGAGGCACGAGCACGGCAAGAGGGACGCGCAAGCCTGTACAATTGGTAGTCTATAAACGAGGATCCAAAGCTAGAGAAAGGAAGGAGAAGAATAGCAGCGCCGCTCGATATTTTATGCGGTCCTTAAGTTACGTGACTTACGTCTACTATAATCCACGTCTGCCAAGATCTACCATTTTCTACTAACGCCGTAACATTACACCCCCCTCCGAAAAAGCCTGCCCTTAGGCTTTATATGTCCATATTATGTCCATAGGGTATTCTTATCTTTATACTTAATAGGCAGCCTATTATCTTTACTATACTAGCACTCTATTCACTCGTTAAGGTACTTCGGGGGTCCGGGTTTATTAGGGTATTAGTTATAGAATTCTTTAAGTCTCTAGGGGCAGCCTATAAAGTTCTAGGTAGGGTACTAGGTTAGGTCTAGATTATAGCCTTTCTATTAGATACAGTATCGTAGCGTTTCTTATACTAGTTTATAGGCTAGTATTTCGTTAACTTCCTATTTATTATTGCTATTAACTTAAATTAGCAGGGGAGGCTTATTCTTTTATCCAAGTAGTAGGTTATTTACAGCCTTCCATAGCTTATCCGGTAAAAAGATAAAATAGACTTTAATTAAGTCTAGGAGCTTAACCTTATACAAGTTACCTTCTTTATTAAGGATCTTATATAGTCCTACTATCTTATAGTCTAGCTTATAGCTAGGCCGTTCTATCTTCTAGTTCTTTATTATAACCCAGACTCTATTATCTACAGTAAAGTTAGGCTTGCGCCTATACTTATTTACCTGCTATTCTATTAATCTCTAGGCCTTTTCTAGATTTATATAGGCTACTATCTAAGCTTCTTTTAAGCGTTTAGCATATTGCTAGGCTTCCTTATAAGACAGTTTTTCGCGTATAGTCTGTGGCCCCTCTGGTCTTTCCTAGTTAAAGCTTATATAGGGTAAGTATCCCATTTCTAGCTAAATAGGTGCAAATCCTATAGAGTTATAGGGTAGGGTTGCCTAGGCATAGTCTATTAGGGGTAGTAGTTCGCCCTAGTTATTCTAGAAGTAGTTAATAAAGGGCCAGAGCCTTTAGTCTAAGTATTAATTTATAATCTCTATCTAACCGTCTATCTAGGGGTAGTATGCTATAGAAAGCTTTAGCTTAATACTAAGAATCCAAGTAAACTCATTTTAGAAGGCCAATATAAACTGCGGCCTATAATTAGATATAATAGTATCTAGTAGTCTATAAATTTAGTAGACATAATAGATATATAGTTAGGCTACCTCCTTGGCATTAATATCCTTGTAATAGGGGATTAAGAACGGGCGCCTGCTAAAGCAGTTAACTAAAATCATTACCATATCATATCTATTACGGTCCGTAGGCAGCTTATAAAAGTCTATAAAGATATACTGCCAGGGGCGTTCTAGTATTAGAAGTGGCTTTAATAGTTCTAGGGTTTTATCCTATAGAATTATAGACCTATGGCAGTTATTACAGTTCTATATATAGCGGTTAATATCTATAACCATTCTAGGCTAGTAGTAACGGTTACTAATAATCTTACAGGTCTTATTCTTTCTAGAGTAGGCCGTAAAGACCTAGGTATATACTTCAGTAATAAGCTAGGTCCGTAAATTCTATTTCTTTACTACCACCAGCCATTTCTAGTGCTTAAGTAGTCCATTTTTAAGGGACTATAGGCTAGTAGTATCCTTTACCTTTTCGCGGTACTCCTGTAGAGAAGGGGCCGTACAGTTTGCCTATAGTAGTTTATTAATAAGGTCAAGTTCCGTGGAGTTAATAGGACATATCTCAGCATCTAAAGGGTCTATATTTAGCTCTGCCTATATCTAGGGGTTAAGGTGCTCTAGTTATAGTAGTATTTAGGTCTATAATAAGATCTTTATAGCTACCTAGTTACCTAGGTCCTATTTACGCCTTATAAAAGCATCCGCACAGTTTATAGCGCCTAGTCTATACATAATTAAGAAGTTAAACTAAGATAGGATATCCGCCTAGCGTACCTACTAGGCCGTAAGGGCCTTAGTTATTATAAAGTATTCTAAGGCCTTATAATCCAAAACCACCTTAATGGGCTTAGGGGTCCCCTTTAGCTATATATACTATTGCTAAAAGCTAGAGACAATAGCCAGCATTTCTTTATTATAGATATGGTAGTTTAGCTCGGCATCTATTATAGTCTTTAAATAGTATGCAATAGGGTGCCATTCTCCGTTTAGTTACTTCTAGGAGAAAACGCCAGCTATCGCGCCGTTTAAGGCATTAGTTTTTAGCATTAAGGGCCGTTCTGGGTTAAAGTAGGCAAGTAGGGGAGCCAATACCAGCCGTTTTTTAAGCTTATTAAAGGCCTGTATATATATAGCGTTAAAGTGGAATGGCTGGTCTTTCCTAGTAAGGCGGTTAAGAGGCTAGGCGATCCTACTATAGTTCTTAATAAAGTATTAATAGAAGTTATAGAAACCTAAAAATAATTACACCCCTTTTATAGTCCGTGGGGGTGTCCACTGGTTAATTATAGCCGTTTTCTCTAGGTTGGCCTTAATTTTATCTATACTAATAATAAAACCTAGGTACTTTATACGCTTAACACTAAATTTTAATTTCCTAATATTGGCCTAGAGACCAGCCTTGCGGAGCTATTATAGGACTTTATAGACATGCTCCTTATATTCTAACTCATTCTTAGAGTAGATTATAATGTTATCTAGGTAGGCCGTATAGAAGTCGTTAAGGTAGTTAAAGAGTATATCATTTATATATTGCTAGTACGTAGCCAGTCCGTTAATTAGTCCAAAAGAAAGTACTTTATATTTATATGTTCTATAACGGGTCTAAAATATAGTAAGATTTTCTAATCTAGGGTCTATCCTAATCCGGTAAAAGGCCTAACGGATATTAAGCTTAGTAAAGATCTTAGCTCTACTTATTTAGGTTAAAGTCTTATTAAGTAAGGGTAGTAGGTAGCGGTCCTTGCGGGTTATATTATTTAGTTTATGGTAGTTAATATAGAAATAAAGTCCTCTATTTGGCTTTTTAGTAAAGAGAATAGGCGAGTTAAAAGGGGCTTAACTAGGTTTAATAAAGCCCTTATTTAGATTATTAATAAGGTACTACTTTATAGCCTATAATTTGGCAGTAGACTGCTAACAAAGGGGGCTATAGCTAAGTATGTCTTTCTTATCTAGCTTAATCTTAATCTTATAGTTGTATGGTTAGTAAGGCAGGAGTATATCTAATACTACCTTAAAGAATATATCCTTAAATTTCTAATATTAATAGGGTAGTTTCTGTTCTACTAGCTCCTTATCTATAAGCTCGCCTTTCTATTTGCTAAGCTTATTTTCCTTTTCCTTAATTATTTAATTAATTTTATATAAGCTAGTAGTAAAAGTAATGGTATTAAGTTAGACTAAGTTCTAGTAAAATCCTATAGCGCTAATATAGTAAATATTAACTGGTAGGAGGTCCGTAGGTTTCTTTACAGACTATTATTAGGCCGTATTTTGTAGCCTAGGGTTTATAATCTTTCTTAGCTCCTATTCTATCTTCCATAAGTTATCCCTCTGGTTTATATATTTAGTATAGTATCTAATACTCCTTGCTATTCTTTATAGCTATATAGTGCCTAAGTTCCCTATAGGGAGCTCCGCTAGCTTTTTACTAACTTTTTTAATCTTTAGTACAGGTGGTATAATATAGGTAGTTTGGGGGTGGTGTAGTATACGGATCTGTTATAGGTTAAGCTATACGTTCTTTTTAAAAGCCTAGTCCCTATATATAGCATTGGCCTAGTAAATGGTGTCTATTTATAGCCGTATAAGGTTTTCTATTATAATGCTGATTTCCTTTATAAAAAAGGGTATTAGGGGTAGGGTTTTGGGCTAGATAAGCCGTCTACTCTATATATTAAGCTGTAAGCCTAGATAGGCTAGCCATTTTCTTTTTAAGATTATGTTATAGCTTCCTAGGTCCATAATAAGAAAGGGGATATTATACTACCTTTATCCATCTACACGGAGGTAAATCCGCAAGATAGTTATAATAGGTAGTCCTATCCGTCCGTTATACCCGCAAATAGGAATTGGTTTGGGCAGTTCTTTAAGGGGTATATTTAAAAAGTTAGCCAGCCTTATAGCATACTAGGTATCTATTAAGGTAAAGGCATTTACTCTATAGTTAGCTAAAGTAGAGGTTAAAACTTAATATCTATTATAGAATAAGGTATAAGGGATAGTGCAGCTTTTTCTACTAACTAGCCAACCTAGATTAATATATAATATATTAATCCCTTTTAACCCTAGAGAGGAGTCTTTTTTTAGGATTCCTCTTTTTCTAACTCCGTATTATTCTCCTAAATTAATAGAACCTTACCCATTTTTATCTTTATCTGGCAATCCTTTACAAAGTGGTCTTTTTGGCTATATAAGAAGCAAGCTCCTTAATTACTAAGGGCCTGTTTATAGGGGTTGTTATATATAGGCTAAGTGTACGCCAGACCCATAGTAGGACTAGCTGTATGACTAGCTACTAAATTAACAGCGGGCTGTACGGCTGGTGCCATAGGAGTTATAGATCGTGCTAGGGTGTTACGGGCCGTTTATAAAGTGCTTATAGTCTAGTTTAGAGAGTTTTTAGCTTTATACTGCTTAGATTATGCCTTAATTTAATAAAGGCCTTAATTAATAGCTAGGCAGTAGTCCGTAAGTACCTTTAGCGTCTATATAGTAGTAAAAACTAATAGTATAGCGCGCTATAGGTCTAGGGTAAGCTTGTTAAAGAGGTCTAGTATTAGGTCTTTATAGGAAATTTAGGCTTAGCCAGCTAGGTACAGAAAGCGGGTCTAAAAGGCTAAAAAGGTCTCTATTATCTTTATATTAAGAGCTTTATAATTAAGGTAGGCGTTCTGTGTCTTAAAGGGGTCCTTATAAATAGAAGATAGGTAGTTAACTATCTCTTCTTTAGAGAGGAAGGGGTCTGCCAAGTCCTAAGCATATCGCGGACGTAAATGCGTCTATGCGTCCCCACCAGTACGGCCAAAGACGTAGGCCATTTTAGCTTAGGTAGTAGGAAAGTAGTCCGTATTAACTTTAAGCTTATCTTATAGTTAAAGCTTCTAATTATTAAATATAGGGTTAGTTCCATCTATAAGTAATAGGGGGTCTGCAACCTTTGCGGACCGCGATAATGCTAATGCTATATATTGGGCTAGGGTTTTAAGGACTGTAGTAAGTCTCTAGGTATCTAATAACTTCTTACTAGGTATAGGGGTGTCTCTGGTTTTAAGCAGCTCTTAAAGCTATTTAATTTTGGTATTAGCTGCTGCAAGCTCTTCCTAGGGTGTTAAGATGGCGACTATTTTACTATTAGAGGTATTTGCGGGTCCTACAGCAGCTTTACTAGCTGCTGTATTTCTTGGCATAGTGGTAGGGGTATTAGGTAATTTCCGGTATTTATTTATTTTTTAGGGGTTCTAGTCTATATATATCCTATTCTTAGGTTTCGCGTTCTATTTATATTCTTTTAGTTCTTAGGGGTCTGTCCTATCCTTATAGTCCTAGTAATGTCCTTAGGGTCCTATTCTATGTCCTTTATAGATATACTTAAGTTCCTTCTTAGGAAGAAAGAGTAGTTAAGCTTTAGATAATATTAGCAACTTAGTTAATTAAGGCATGAGCATGGCAAGAGGGACGCGTAAGCCTGTATAATTGGTAGTCTATAAACGAGGATCCAAAGCTAGAGAAAGGAAGGAGAAGAATAGCAGCGCCGCTCGATATTTTATGCGGTCCTCGAGTCACGTGACTTGCGTCTACTATAATCCATGTCTGCCAAGATCCACCGTTTTCCACTAGCGCCGTAACAGTTCCTAAAGAAGGTTATATAACTCTAACTTTAATATAGAGTTTTCCTATATAAAATATGCCTAAAAAATTAATCGCCCGTTATAACGGCAGTAATATTAATCCGGCTATATAGCCAATCCTCCCTATATATTATTATATATATATAAAATAGCTCTTAAAGTAAAAAATCGCCCTTCTTAATAGCACTAAAGTTAAAAGCTAAAATTAAACATTTAGGTAGAACTTGTCACTCTATTTAAAAGTTAGTAAACTAAATTAAATAGCGTAATCTCCGGTTAAGTCTAAACTAGTATATAATTTCCTTATTAGGAAAAGTCTTTTTCTGCGTTTAATAAAGCCGTTACGGTTCTAGCTTTGCGTATACTATAAGACTATAATAATATTAGGTCGCATTCGTAAGCGATAAGGCTTAAGTATATTACCAAGCTTAGAGTTCTAAGGAGGCCTTAATAAGGCCGTTAATATCTCTCTATACGGTCCTAATTAAGGCCTTTATATTTGTCCTAGAGGGGTTAATTCTTATAAGGTATCGGAACCTTCACAGGCTTCGCTAGGCGTAATTATGGGCGCGTTCTCTACTAAATTAATAGGGCTAGCTTTAGTAAGATGGGAAGACATAATATAGGTAGTATAGCAATAGAAATTGGTGGGTAAAAGAGGAGATTCTAGACGGTTAAGTCAGAAAGCCGCGTTTGGATGTTTATTTTTAGCGTGTATATTAGAAGTCTAGGACGGCTCGTGCACGCCAACGGCTCGTGCACGATTTCTTGGCCAAGTGCATCACTAAACTTAAGGCTATATAAATCGCAGCACCACGTCAAATTGGATTAAATTTTGGTGTTAAACACGTCTTAATTAGAAGATTTAAACTGGCTATAATATAAAGTCCCTTAAGTAAGCCAGAGCTTGGCATTGGCGTTAAGGCCTCAGAGCTCTTGGTAGAGGGGTACTCTTATTTATATCTAATATCTTAATAATATCCTCATCTTCTACCATCTCTCTACATTTTGTTTAAGCCTTCCGTGATATTTAAAGCCTCTTGGCTTCGTTTTTAAGTTAATAATTAGCTTTACAAGCCTCCTTAGCTGCCTACTTTTAGAGTTATAAAGCCTCCAACTCCGCCGCTCGCTTAATCTTATTTTATGCCCGTTGTTCCTTTTATACTTCTACCATACGCTTCTTCTCTTCCTTCTAGAGTTGCCATTAAACCTTTTTCTCAGCTTTAAGAGCCTGCTCTTGGTATTTAACTTACTCTTACTTAGCTTAAAGCTTCCACGCCTACTAAATTTTGGTAGGGCTATAAAATATAGCCTTACCGGTTTCTAGAGTAGCAAGTTAGGCAAATAAAGGCTTACCCTAACAAGGCTTCTTCTTCTTATTGCGTAGAGCTTTAGTAAGCCCATCTATATAGTATTAGAGAATCTTATTCTTACTTATAAGACCTAGCACTATACTAACAATTTGCTTTAAGCGCTAAGAGTTTAGGTTAGCTAATAAGCCGTTTAAAAGCCTATGCACCTTCCGCCAATCATCTAGAGTAAAAATTAAGTGTTTTAACTAACTTAAGGAAGGCCTATTATTATTATTAGTAAGGAACTAATCTAATATAACACTAGGCTTAAAAGGGTAGAGGCCTATCCTTTTCCATCCGCCCTTAACGTTAGATATAGTAAAAGCCTTTCTAAAGGCGGCCTAAAATAGCCAGAAGAAGTCTCTTTTGGTAAGGGAGCAGAGGCCTTTACTCTTATATAGAAATTAGTTTAACTTCTAGCTATAATATATCGCTAATAGTAAGAAAAGGGAGATATCTAGAGGCTGGAGTCTATAAGTTAAATAAGATGGGTATACTGCCATAAGTATTCAGTGCTTATCGCAATATTCTAGAAACCTTATATTAATATAAGAGCTATGCCCATTAATAATAAGAAGCCTCCAGTCTCTTCCGTTTTAGGACTTAGCCTTTATCTCTCTATTAAAGATAGTATCTAGCTAGGAGTATGCAAGATTATTATTTATCTAGCCAGTAGGTGATAAGGTAAAGAAGTAAGGGTGTTTATTTAGGTTATAATCTTAAAGCTAGGTATCTTAGATATTACCACTAACTGCTTAGTAGATAAGGCCTAGTAAGAGAGTTATTCCATCTATATAAATTATTGCTAAAACCGTAATCCACTCTCTATTCCTATCTTAGATTATATTCTTAACTCTTCCTAATTTAAATATAGCCCTAGAGAACACCTGCTTAACCTTTATAAGTATACTAATAAGGAAGCCTTTCTTATCCATATTATATATATTTTGCCGCTTAATCTTATATTCCTCAATCTTTTGGGCTAAAAGTAAAAAGTAAAGGCTAAAGTAATAAGCCAACTTAGCCTTTTTGCGTAGATTATCTATAGGAGTAAGGTAGTGGCTCTTTAGAGAGGTGCCTTGCTTTTTAATCTAGCGCGCAGCCCAGTAAGATCCTGGTTGTTTTCCAGCAATTTCTTAAGTAAAATTTCGTAACATAGCAACTGTAGGAGGTAGGCTACGGTTTATAAGGTCGTTGACATAATTTACAAGCACCTTAGATTGTTCTTTAGTAAGGAAAGATAGAGAGTTATAACCATCTGCCCTTAAGCCCGTAATATTGCGATGGCGGTAAGAGAGGGTAGTTCGATCTACTCCATACTCATTTACGGTTTAAGTGTAATTAGGCTTTAATTGCAAATCCAAAGCAGCAAGAGCGGCCTTAATTGAGTCCATGGTTGTAGAGTTATGATATTTTTAATATTCGCGATTTTTGGATTTTAGTGTGCATGAGGTGGGACCGTGCACGAGGTGGCCCAAACGCTTATATTACAACCAAGGTATATTATAGAACTGCCCAAAACTCAACCACTAGGAACCCCCTTAACCGAAAATAACACTTATATCTTATATATTAAACGGGACGATATAGGGCTTGATTGACTGCTAAAATCAGACCTCTAGGCTTGATTGGTTGTTTGATTACAAAGCAAACAAGTAAACAAACTAGGAAACGGGGTTTGTTTATCAGCAAGTCTGTCCTGAGGTGACAACCGGGAATTAGTCAATGGCTTCTAAACCCGGCCGAATTCAAGACGTAGCAGAAGAGCAACCAGCAGACGCTATTCTGCCCAGGCTATCCAGGAGTATGGAAGATATTCATGACATCTGTAACGGACGGACAGCTCGATGTACATGTACCCAGGTGTGATAACACTTTTTCTTATCAGCCGCGAGTCATCCTTTACTTCGCAGTCGAAGGCTCCTCGACAATACAAAAGCGCAGATAAGACAGGTTTGTGTTATACTTCAAGCACCAGAATGCAGGAAGACCCAACCAAAAAAACATCAATAATCAGCTTGTACGCTAGCATACTCTTTGCCACCACACTCGAATGAGAAAACCATTCGGGCTCCTTCAATTTTCACCAGGAGCCTGTAGTTTAACTTTAGGTATTTGCCCTCTAGTCCACTTGCTTCTTTGAATTGAGTCTTGGGTATATTGCTCAAATCCACGTGAAGAGTGCAATTCGGTTGAACAGCTAGAGACTTCAGCAAATGAGCCACTAAAACATTGGGATTGTACACACCTTTATTCGGGTGAACAGGAGGTTTGTCTGTGGAGCACATTTGGAGCGTAATAGTACTCGAATAGTCATCTGGATTCCTCTGGAGAGGAAACGATTCATAGAACGAGTGTGGAACGGCTCGGTCACGTTCGAGATCGTCGTGCTAAGTTTTGTGTAAGTCCATGAGACATGAAAACAAGCACTTTCAATTACCTTGTTAATAAACCAAGTCATAACCTCGGCACGCCAGATCCCTTCGAGTCTGTCCCACATCTTTTCCCTTCCCCGATCGCGGGAACCATCCCACACACTGCTAGCCGTAACTCCGTAATGGCGCTCTGCAACGCTGGAGACAACTGCAACCCGGGGTAATTTGCTTAGCGCCGCTCCTCTAAGACAAATGTTGATGTTAGCTATATCCTACTTTCTGCAGTTGAGTACATACTTTACAATAGCAGACCACCTATGACAGTAAGTTAGTGCTCTAAGGCATAACGTAATCGCTAATCCGTAGAACTTACGCGCCATGGGGCTGAATGACCTGTATCCCCATATGAGCGGCAGATATCGCTTCCTTCAGGTACAAACTCTCGCCGAATCCGCCAACCAAGAAGATTGCCTGGCATTTTTTAGCAAGAGCAGGAACATAGATTCGACTACGTTACCCTTATTGTCTCCCCCTTGGGATGTTTGTCTGCCAGACGCTTGAGGCGAACTTCATTGACTTGCTGTTTTATAAGCCTGTCGATTTCCTCAAAAACCGGTTCAAATACCTCTTGCAAATCTCGCCTGAGACCATTAGCTACACATCTTCCATTTAAATACGGAGTAGATGGAATAAATCCGTAACTCACCCTTTGAGTGTTAGCGTGTTTCCCTTAATACCCTTATTCGGGTCATCCGGAATATTCGCCATAGGGAAGCTAATATACTGTGGCTCATCGCTTTCTCCCCGGAAGGCTGGTTTGATATTCTCGTCGAAATCCCTCATGGCTCGCCGATAACCGTCAGTCTCCCTCAAATCAAGATACTGGCGCTCTCCAACCATGTCCTTGACCCAGTTTTCAAATCTTTTGTTTATCATCATAGAGCCGGCGATTCCACCTAGAGAACTAAGCCGAGCTCAAACTAAAGATTTTTGGAGCCTACCTGTTGCAGGAGCTAACTCTTTTAGCTCCATTGGGTGAAGTTTGAGAATTTCGTACGAAACCAAGTCGATAGTGCCACCACCAGCATCACAGATCGTGATCGCATCACCGACCTACATCATGGGCTCAGTTACAAGAACAAATAGAATATAATATGGAGGTAGAACTGCCCACCTCGAGGCCCTGATTTTTTAGATCATGAAGAGTGTAAAGCGCAGCAGCCTCGGGTTCCTTGATCAGTTCAATCGGGGCGATACCCGCGTTGCGAGCAGCCTAAGTAGATATGTTTAGCCGATTCAGGGGCTGCTAAAGGTTCAGACATACCCGTAGTGTGGTATCTTTGGCCTTGTCCGACCATACAGCAGGAACCGAGAGTACAAAATACTTGTTCAGAATGTCCAAGTAGCCGTTCGGAACTTTCCCGGCAATGACCTTCAAGGCATGGCCATAGATGGCAGAAATGTAATCAGATGCAATGTCAACCGGCGCTTTCCCCAGTTTTGCTATTTCGGCTTTCGTTGCCGTGGCCCCAGCTGAATCAAACAGAGGTCTTTTCTGGTTTGGGTCAAGAAGAAGCTTGATTCCGACAATCTTTTCCTCAATTGTACGGTCAAGCTCGTAACCCCATTGGAATGTCTTTTTGTCGCTATATTTGAGAACTGTTGGTGTCTTCGGGACCGTCTTCGGGTTTCCAGGCCATTGCTGAACACAATGCACCTCGTCCGGTTTTGATGAAAAGGCATAAGCAATACTTGATATAAACTAAGCCACGACAATACGATAGGTCTAGGAGACTTACCCGCTGTAGGTCGTCCCAAAATCTAAGGATATGATGATACGGTCTTCATCGTCATCATCGAGGTTAATAAGATTGAGCTGAGTGAATACATCTGTAAACTTTTGTTTTGCGGCAGCATCCATGTTGTTTCTTTTCTAGGTGCAGAATGGAGATAATGATGATTGTATTATCCGTCGGAAAATGACTGTAAACTAGTATAAGCAGCGTAAAAGGTTCTTCGCACCGAAGGCGTGGCGCGGAAACTCGTGCGGCTTTTTGGACAAAATGTACGCTCATCATGTCTGGCTCTGATCAGGCAAAGTCAGCGGCCATTCTTGTAGAACCTACCAACATGTGCAGGGCTGCTACGAATAAGCAATTCAAAATTCGCCATAGTGAATGACTTCTTCGCATCCTAGTGGTAGGCTCTCCTCTCATTCAGACCATGGCCAAGACCAATTTCGCTCGGATGGCGTTCCATTCGTCGCACACACGACATTCAGCGGCTCTACTAGCAAATGTTTCTCTCGAACCCGGGATCCTGCAGCGGATTTCATGCACGGTAACTATGTGGCATAGCACGGGTGGGTCTAGAGCCCGCCACCCAACAATTCACATGACTGCATTGTTATCATCACCTGGGTCAAAATCCACTTAGGATGCAATTACTGGCGGTAGATCAACTGCACGTCACCGAAACAGGACCCAGGTACATCAGGCTGAGACAGACGGCGCTAACCCAACGACTGCGCCTGGCGAGTGCCCAGCCTTCCCGAAAGCAGCTTCTTCAATCAAGTCAGTGAGCGCTACCCCACTGATGCCCACAGTTCCTGGGAGGACCATAATCTGGTTTCATTTTGCGTTCAGTGTCAATGATGTTGAACATCGCCGGTTCTGCGACTCCAGCATTATCTCGAAGACGCTACGTCACAACGGAAAGACGCTACTTCATAATGGAAAGACGCCCTTTTAGTCGTCGCTATTCAGTCATGGAATCGGATCCGCGGCATGATGCTAGAATAATTGGTATCCACAACAATGGAATGTCTTCTGACCCTGATCTCCGAGAAGGAAACCGCCATTCTATCGAAATTATGATTGAAAATGAGCTAAGGGCTCAGCTTCCTACAATTGTTTCTACTATCACTTCTACTCTAGAGGCTCATCTTTCTCAGGGCCCCTATGCTGTGAGATTCCTTCTGCCAGTTCTTCACGAGGCCTGCTAATTGATATAAAGCTCGGCCCTGAAGGTCCACCTAATAGAACCGCTTCTGGCGAAGCAGACGAAAATGGCCATATCAAGGATCTCCGACGTGAACTGGAGATTCTCAGAAGGGAGAAAAGCGACCTAGAGGAACGGTTGGGGAGAGTGAATCACGAGAAAGAACTAATGGGACAAAAACTCCGCACAGCTAATACAAAAACCAAAAAGCTGCACAAGTTGATCCTTGATGCCGGCATGAGGCAGTCAGGTCCTAACGACGAAGATATTCAAAAGAGGTTTAGCAAGCTCAGATTCCAAATCTTGCAGTTGGTCAAGAAATACTGCACGAATCATAATGCCACGCCCAAGGAGCGCGCGTACTCTTGTTTGAATGACGAGGCGAAAGATTTTTGGGTAATGGCCGTTATATCACGAGCCCTCTACGACCATTGCTTTGAACCTAAGGTGCGGCACTTTGGATTTGATTCTGACGCAGATCAGAGTTTGCATAACTTTTTCACGAGCATGGAAAAGGTCAAAACTAGTAAGTCATAACAGTGATCAGAAGCAGTTAACATGGTCTGACTTTCGAAAGTTCCCCCTGAAGATCTCGCGGAGTGGCGAATCCGAACTTGCTCATTTGGAGAAAAACGGAACCCGGAGGGAAGAGAGCGCCAAATTATGGCAGGTCGTCTAGCAGATACGATCTGGACGAAACTCGGGCTATACACGCCGCAAACCAGCCCTTGGTACCTGGGAGGGAAGCCGGCCTCGTTGCAAGAAGCCAAGCAAGAATTGTTCGAGATTTGTCTAAACGCCTTTAACCTGGCGTTCATGTTCATGAGCAGCAAAATTGAATACTGTTGGATGCAAAGCAGGGACGGCGAGGTCGATCATGAATACGTGGACATTCTAGGTTCTGCAGGTGCCAAATACTTAGTCCAGGGTCGTGGGAACTACATAATTGTCTTTGGAGGAGTCGTAAAAGGAGGCAGGTTGGTCGACGAACCTATTCATTTGTCTAAATCTGAGGTGCTGCTGGGCCCCTTCAGTAATTAGGATGAGAAGAGAAGGTTGGGCGAGCCGGGAGCCGCGCAGGGTTGGCAGTAATATTTGGTTCATTATAGTATTGTAAAGATGGGATCAAGGAATAACACCCTTAGGGTTTCAGTCATTGAAGCGGTGCAAGGTGACCCTGGCCGAGGCTAGGGGTATACTAGGTAAAGTCTGTGCCAAGTGTCGCAGGGGTGTGCGGGAACAAAGTTGTGTTGCGCGCGAAAAACCGGAAGTCGATTGTGCAAGCGACTGTAAAAGTAACTAGTCAGTTTTTTGGCTGGCTCTGCCGTTGGCCTTGGCGGCTTTAGAGCGGCCCGAAAAATTTTCCGCGCCCTCCAAGGACAACTAGTGAACACGTGGCATTAAAAGTCAAGCATACCTGCGATTTGTTATCTCAGGTGCCTCAGCCGCTTCTTTAAGGAATTTGTGGCGTTGCATGGCCCCACTCTCTTGCCACAGCCCCACTCTGCCAACTCGTGCGAACTCCTGA
>Ga0307507_10000939_pt1 | contig 64905 bp, 17 predicted proteins | sample 7_EM_MG_FD_207223 | JGI IMG/M metagenome (GOLD analysis project Ga0307507, IMG submission 207223) | Populus trichocarpa ectomycorrhiza microbial communities from riparian zone in the Pacific Northwest, United States - 7_EM | ecosystem: Host-associated > Plants > Roots > Unclassified | place...
TTTAATTTTAACCGTATAATTGGGAGGCGCAGGGCTATAAGGTCACTTTAGGGCTAGTTCTTAGCGGTTTTGCTAGTACCTAGCACTTAAATCTGCTAAGGATTTGCCCTAAAGCGACTAGATGTCCTTAAGCGAAGCTCCTGCGCTAAAAAAAAAAAAAAAAAAAGGAAGACATTACCGCATTCTGCCATATTCTGCCACATTGCCGCATTCTGCTATATTCTGCCACATTATCGCGTTCTGCCATATTCTGCAGATCCTAACTTGTAAGTTAACCAATCAGGATTTTCCATGCCCGGTATAGAAAATCGCTATTAGCTCGCTTACCACTAGCGCCTTAGCGGCCCTCTTAACATCTTAACCTACTGCCTAGCGTTCCTTACGCTAAGAGCGGTACACCACGCTAGAAGTAAGAGTTAAGGTAACAGAGGTTAGTGGTCTTAGTTCTAATATATAGGCGAAAGGCTTCTAAATAACCACCAACCTAGTTGCTGAATTTGCTAATATAAACACCCTAAATCTTTAGTAAACTGGGCAGCGCCCCGGCGGAAGAAGTGGTTTAAGTAGCTACTTAGGTTAATTCCAGCGGCTACTAGATAGGAGGAAAGGATCTTATAAACCCCTAGAGAGGTAAAGGGTTTACCATCTAGACTAAATAAGGGGGAGTTAAGGGGTTAAGGGTCCCTATTAAACAGCTTTATCATAGCAGCGACTGGGCATAATAGGCCGCCTACCGCTGCAATAGTAATATCGACGCCCTAGTGTTGCTTATTGGCTTTGCTCTATTTAAGGCAGAATGTCATCCTACTAGGTGTAAAGGTAATATTGCGTCAGGTAGCCTTTCTTATTAGGAAGGTTATTTAGTTCTTAAGCTCCGCCGTGGTATACGTAATCTCGCCTATCCGTAGAAATCCAGTAAATGCGAGGGTAAATACGGCATCAGTATTAACATCTAGTAGCAATGGGCTGTGTGTCACTACCTAGGCTAAAATGTCCCTAGTAATGGGCTGCTTGTCCTTCTTTACTAAGGGAGAGATAGCGGCTGCTCCAGTAAGTAATCGGTATACTATAGGATCCTCAAATACCGTAATTAAGATACTGTAATCCATATAACGCAAGCAAATTGCGGAGACGTAGGCTTATAAGGTTTCGGCCTTAAGCCTACCCATCTATGGCTAGGAGGTACTAAACGTATAGTAGGCAATCCATTTGCCTAGTTCACGCGGCTTAGCTAGGTAGGGAGAGACACCTTTAAGTACACAGTATAACTCCCAGCTGTTAACTGCTAAGGAATAGTTCCTACGGGTCGCTAGCGCAAGGCCGTGCTAGAGAAGGAGTGCGTAGAGGTTAAATAGCGCGTTAACATTATCCTTAAAATTTATAGGTGGTTATGAGTAGTCTATTAGGTTTACAGCACCTAGTTAAAAACTTATTAGCTTTAATAGTAGTAAATTAAGGGCCTAGTGTGGGCAGAACTAATAGATAGTCGCGGCCTAAAATTAAGATAGTGTATTAGCTAAGCTATTTAAATTACCTAAGATCTACTTTACGGATATTATAATATCATAAGCTATAGCAGCTAGTATGATCTTACGGAGCGATTCGTTTGCTACGCTATAGATAACGGTCTTCTTAATACCCTAGTAAACCACCATGCTATTAGTGTAAATAGATAGCGTACTATGCTGCCAGTTAGTAGACCATATATTAAATGCATAAGCAATAGCATGCATCTCCTTTAGATTAATATGGTCTACCTATTAACTAGGCTTAGGCAATATGCTAAACGCCTAAGATTAAGGGAGGTTGGCGGTATATTACTACTAGTTATCCTTGTGTTTAAGTTCCTTAAAGAAGTAAAAGCCGCCAAACCCGAACCAAGTAGAGGCGTTAGTAAAGAGATAAATGTGGGCACGCTTAATATTATTAAAGAACAATACCCTATTACTTGTAGTAAGTAGGTCGAGCCAGACATATAAGTCACTTCGCAACTTAGTGTTAAATCGCCTAGGTTTATACTTATTTACTAAAGTCTCTAGCCAAGTAGTAATAAAAATCCAGAGGGATCTAGAGTAAGATCGACCAAGTCTAATTACGTAGGTGCACTATATAAGGTATCCCGCAAGCTGCTAGGCTTAAAGGAACGATAATAAGCCGTATTAAAGTGCGGTAGTGACCTTCTTAATAGCACATAATTGTTTCTGTGGTGATAATTAAGTTTGTATTTATATGGTGTTAATAGTGTATCCTAGGACCTTAATAACAGTTCCTACTATATTTTTAGAGCCATTTCGAGGGATACCTAGGGAGTTAGTAATAGAGATATAAGTCTAGGTAATAGCCGCTAAGTCGTTTAGGTTAGTAAGGATAAAGATAAAATTATCTAGGTAGTATTTTACCTTATAAGGTAGTTATAAATAGAGTATCTAGTACAGGCCTTCCGCGAAGAGGTTAAATATAAGTGGCGCAGTTTAAAGACTAAAGGATAGGCAGCATTTCTAGTAGGTAACACCTTCCTAGGAGAAGCCCATTAATGTTCTTATCCTATAGGATAGGGGGACTATACAGAACGCATCTTTAATATCTCTCTTAAGCAGTAAATATCCACGGCCTGCAGAAATAACGTGGGCCTAAATAGCGGTAACTATAGTATATACCAGTGCTCCATATTCTTCTAGGATTGCGTCATTAACTAAAGATGCTAGTGGGAAGAAGAGATTATAAATTCGGCAGTATCCTCTATCCAATTTTAGCACTAGGCCAGGGGGTGAGACTATAATAGGCCCTATCACAATTCTAATACGTCCTTTTGCGAGGTCTAATGTTATATTCTTAGAGATAAGGTTGGCGTTATCCTAAGAGTAGTTGTGGTTTCCATAAGATCTTAGGGTAGGGACCAATTCGGCCCCTATCTTACAGCCATAGGTTAGGATGCCTACTAAGATAGCTAGTAGATTGCCTGGGTAGTTAGATAGAAGGGAGTGCCACGCTAAGATCCTTAGGGGTAATAAAAAATAGTAGAGAGCCTCTGCCTCTACAAAGGTAGGGAATAATGGTGATATATTAGGCCTAGGTCCTAGGCGTATAATTAAAGTTAATATTATAGTTAGGCTAGACCCTACTTTATAAGGTTCGCCTTGCTATTCCTAAGCGCAAGCTTTAGATAATACGGCGTGATCTTTACCATACTTTAAGCACTTATGCGGGTATTTGCAAGCTATATCATCACAGCCTCTGCTATTAAACTTACGGCAGGTATTAGAGGTATAGGAGGTATCTAACCTAGGTCTCTTTAAGGGGGCAAAGCCGATGGTACTAAATATTGTAAGGTATAGCGCTATATACTAGGCTGGCATTTGCCAGTTAGCAGGCTCTAGTTGGCCATTAGTTATTATAAAGGTATAATAGTTAAGTGCTAGATCAAGTATACAACCTACCCAAATACACTGGGTTAATAAGGTGCGAATTATATTTATCTAGAGGAGCATACTAGCAACAAGGTCCGGCAGGCATATATAGAGGGTGTCAGTAATAACCATGTAGTTAGTAAAGCCTTTAAACCAGACGCCTTTATTTATAAATAGCTTCCTATCTACCTTTACTTTCCTTGTAACCAGAGTACCGTTCTTAATCTATATCTTATCAGCAATCTCGGTCCGAGCAGTATAGACTTAAAGGCGGGCGAGGTTTACTAGATCAAAGGTGCCCTTAAAAATGTCCAGGTAATCCCTTTTTATAACACCAAGAAGGCGGAGTTCAAGCGACTTTACACCAAAAAGAAGAGGCTCACCAAGGTCATCAGCTATAGCGGCTGTTGCGGTAGCTTATAAGGCCAAAGGGGCCAAGCCTAACTATAATTAAGCCATTTAAGCCTAGTGGTATTCATATTGGCGAGCCTCCTCCGCTAGGCGGGCTTTGTGCTCTTTCTTATACTTCTAAATCTCTTTTTCATCTCAAGCTTGTTCCCTTTGCTCTCTAGCAATTTCACACTCTTCTACAGCAGCGGCGTGTATATTGGCTTCGGACGGCATTATAGGACTAATAAAGGAGGGTATAACGGTTGTAGATAATGGTGTAGTTAAGGTAGGTCGTCCGGATAGGTTTGTTCGTTGGGATTATGCACGCGTACGGATATCCCAGTTAGTTATGAGCGGTAATAGCGTTATAAAATGATTCTCGAACGAATAAATAATGAATATTAATGAGTTTTAATGATATTGAAAAGCGAAATAGCCACGTAGTGACTGCGTTCGATATTCGCGAATATTGCAGGAGGTCTTAGCATTGTGCGTTGCTGAGGTAGACACTGCCAAGCAACATATAGACGCTAGTATATAGGACTACCTTAACAACTTCTACTCCGCGTACCTAGATAATATACTTATTTATAGCGACGACCCTTCTAAGCATACTAAGCATATTTAAAAGGTCCTATAGCGCCTTAGGGACGAAGGACTTTATATTAATTTAAAGAAGTGCAAATTCTTAGTCACAGAAGTAAAATACCTTAGACTAATTGTTACTACTAAGGGTGTCTATATAGACCCTAAAAAAGTATACATAATTGCTGGATGGCAAACCCCTACCTATATTAAGAACGTATAAGCCTTCCTTAGTTTTGCTAACTTCTATTAGAAATTTATATACAACTTCTTAGGTATTATAGCACTATTTACAGTAATAATGCAAATAAAGGGCCTTTCTATAAAAGGAAGAAAAATATATCTATATTTTATCTAGATGCCTAAATACAAAAAGGCGTTCTAAGACCTTAAAGATATATTTACCAAGGTACTTATCCTAGCTCACTTTATATTAGGATAACAGCTCTATCTTAAGACTAACTCCTTAGACTACGTTAACGCAGGCGTTCTTTCCTAAATAGGTAATAACAGCCTCCTCTACCTAGTCGCATTCTACTTATCTAAGCTTATACTATAAGAGTATAACTATAAGATCTATAATAAGGAACTTCTCATAATTATATAAGTGTTTAAAGAATTTTAACTAGAACTTTTCTTAGCAGAACCTAACTAGCTAACTAAAGTCCTTATAGACTATTATAACCTTAAGTACTTTATAACTATAAAGTAACTAAATTAACGCTAAGTACGCTAGAATAAATTTCTCTCTAGGTTTAACTTTAAAATTATATATAGGTTAGGAGTACAAGGTACTAAGCCTAATAGCCTAATATGACGTTTATAAGACCTTCCTTAGTTAGAAGATAACCCCTATAATTAATTCCAATAATAGATAATCTTAAAAGTACGAAACTTGGCCCTAGGTATACTACCTAAAACAGAACTAACTGCACCCTAGCTTTATACTATAGAACTAGAGTTACCCCCTAAAATTAACAAGCTTATTACCGCAGTATATAATACCTCTACTAACCTATTACTGTATTAACTGATTGCTATAAAGACTGTAGGAACCTATATACTGCCTACCAACCTCTAAAGCTTAGGCTAGATTAATATGGCAGCCTTAAAAGTAAAAGAGAATAGGCTCTACTATAGAGGCCGTCTATTTATCCCTAACTTAGAAGACTTATAATAGCAACTAATCTAAATAGCCTATAACCTCTAGTTAAGCGGCTACCTAGGCAAAGGAGGAACCTATAAGCTCCTAAGCCGATACTACTTCTGGCCCAAAATAATAGACTTAGTTAAATGCTTTGTAGGCGCCTACTAGGGTTATAAGTGTGCTAAAGCATTTTATATAAAGTACTAAGGACTATTACACTCTCTACTAGTACCTATATGCTAATAGGCAGATATCGCCATAGATTTCATTGTTAATCTACTGCCTTATAAATGATATAGCTAAACCTATAAAAACATCCTTATAATAATATGTTGACTTATAAAAGAACGCCACTATGTCCTAACTAAAGGCGTAGCTATTAGCAATATTGCCAATACCTTTCTCTATAAAGTCTACTAACTATACGGATTACCTAACTCTATTATATCTAACCAAGGCACGTAATTTAACTCTAATGTATAGAGGCAGATCTACTAACGCCTTGGTATCTCTATTAAGATGTCTATATCCTTCTACTATAAAACTGCTAGATAACTGGAAAACACTAACGCTAGTATAAAGGCATACTTACGACAGGTAGTCGCCTATAGTTAAGATAACTAGGTAGACTACCTTCTGCTAGGTAAATTTATAGTAAATAACCACATTTTAGCTACTATAGGACTTACCCCATTCTTTGCAAATAAAGGTTATTACCTATAATCTGGTATAGAGCCACCAGAGCCTATTAATAAGAAACTGCTATATAGAAAACGCCTTAAGATGCTACTTGCTGATTAGTATATAGACTATATAAAAGATCTACTTAACTACTGTAAAGGAGAGATGGCCTGGGCCTAAATAAAGTAGGCTTACTTTGCCGACTATTATAGAATACCGCTACCTAAGATGCGTGTTAGCGACTAGGTATAGTTAAATGCGCGCAATATCTCTACGCAGAGGCCTATAAAGTTACTTAACTATAAGAACCTTAGCCCCTACTAGATTAAACAAGTTATTAATAAAGGAGCTGTATATAAACTAGAGCTTTTGCCTGCCTTAGCCACCTATAGGATATAGCCCGTGTTTTACCTATAGCTATTATACCTTTACCAGCCTAACCCTCTACTAGGATAAATATAGCCTAAACCCCTACTAGTACTAATTTAAGATAAGAATAAGGATAAGAACCATAAGGAGTGGACTATTAAATAAATTATTAACTCTAAATACTTTAGCAAAGGCAGAGGATAGCGGCTCTACTATAAAGCTACCTATATAGGATTTAATATAGATTAGCCGGAATAGTAACTATAGGAAGACTTTAAGAATGTAAAGGATCTAATTAGCAATTTTTACTACGCAAACCCATAGAAACTAGGCCTAAGTAGAGATTTCGTGCCTAATCCTCTATAGGAGCCCTTATAGAGCTAAACCGTTATATATCACCACGCAAGGGCAAATTGCTATAAATTGCCGTAAAGTGCGATTACGTGACCGGAAAATGTTGAGATGTCTAGGAACTTTAACTGGTGGTTAAAGTTGTCTGATTAGTTAGATTCTAGACGCTAAGGAGAAACCAGCCAATTAGGATTTTCTATCCCCGGGATAGAAAATTACTATTGGCTTGCCTACTACTAGCGCCTTGGCGAGCCCGTTATACCTATAACAATATTTCTTCTTCTTTACCTATATACCCTAAGTGTTCCCCCTATATGTATATAGTAACTACAGCGTTGCTAGAGCCCCGCCTTAATAGGAGGGGGGGTAGTGTTACAGAACCCGACCGTAGGGGCCTCTATAGGAGAGCCCTGTGCTCTTGTGTACACCTCGCGTACAGCTTACATCAGCTACGCGCGGGTATATCACCTTCTTACGCCCTCGACCCTTATAATTGATCGCGCAACGTCTTATAGACTCCTCAAATACATACGCTCTGTAGCCATTGCCCTCGTTCCATGACATTTATCTAGGGTTGTTTAAGGATTACTAGGTAACCTAGGGTAGTTATAAAGAGCTTAATTAATTCTTTATGGTTTAGGTATTGGAGTCTTAGGGCTGCTATATAAGTAATACAGCCTAAGATAGTGCGTTTGCCATTAAATCTAAATATGTTAATATGCCAGTTAAGAGGTGTTAGGGTAAACCTATTATCTTATATAAAGATCTTATTAATAAATCCTATGCCGCTAGCTTCTGTATTAATTAGGACTTAAGTATTAGCCTATTAACCTTTCTGCTAAAGATAGTAGTTAATAGTTATACTATAATCCTAAGAGTTAGGTTTTATAATATCTAATACATTAATAAGATCCTATAACATAGCAGTCCTAAAAAGCAACTTAACTCTAGGATATACCTTTTAGTGGTAGGCGGGAAGGGGTTCCTACAGAATGTTAGTTATAACTTCGTCCTTATAAGTAGTGCTTACTAGATATAGAGTTAGAGCTAGATAAAGATTAGGGCTAATAGCTAGAAGATCAGTGCAGTAAACAGCTGCTAGCGTTAACTGTTTATAGATCTTTTTAAAAGGGGGCGAAGCAGTAGTTAGAGAAGTAGGAGTTACTTCTATATTTAAAGCAGAGGCCTAGCTTAGTGCGTTATTCTTATTTAGAGGACCCTAGTGGGGTGTATTCTAGGGTCCCAGTATTAATATCTATAGCGTTAGGGTGCTTAGGCTGGGATAATAACTTAGTAGACATTTATAGGGTTATTATATTGTATTAAGGAGCGGACTTTAATATTAGGCGTAGTATATTATTGTACTATTTATTAATAACGTTTACATAGGCGTTAAGGGCTCCTAGTAGGTCTATACTAATTAAGGAGGTTTTTAGTTTAGGGCTTAAAGATTTAATAAGGCTGTTAATTAGTGTAGAGTTATTCTAGCCTATTTTCTTTATGTAGCGATTAAATTTAGAGAAGTATACTAGGAATCTTTTCTTTTCTTAAGTTATGTAGTTTATCTTCCTTTAAGTGGTAGCTTAGCGGTTTAGGTTACTATATATAGCTTTAAGAAGTACAACTAGGCTTTATACTAAGTTTGGCTAAAGAGGTTTAATAAGGTCAGCTATATCTCCTCCTAGTTAACTTAGGGCGTAGTAGAGTTAGTTAGCTTTAGTTAGGTAATAGTTAGCATTACTAGTTAGCTTATTTTTAAGCCGGCTTAAGAATAACTAAAGCTCTTATTATTTGCTAGTAAATACTAGAGGGTCTAGTGGTTTTTTAGATTATTATAACACAGTAGTCGGTTCTACTAGTGGGATAACTATTGCTGGTTTAGAGCTTGCGTTCCGCGTATTGGCTTCTAGTAATAGTGATTGGTCTTAAGGGCTTAGCGTAGGCGTCTTAAGGATATGGATTTCTTTTTAGAGGGCCTTAATTGTTTTCTGGTGCCGTACTTCTTATTTAGCTTACTATTAAGCTATAGCAGCTTGGTTTTATATAAGGGCGTCTATAAAGGACTTTTATATATCTACCAATTGTTTCTAGAGTGTGGATATAATATTAGCGACTATTATAGGGGCTTTAAAATTATTCTGCATTTTTAAATAAGGCGGGGCAAAGTATAGGTTTTTAAGGTTTTAACGCAATATAATATATACCGAAGTAGATATTATTAAGCTATATATATAAACTGTGTAATAAGGTTAAGATATTGCGTAAGGAGAGAAGGTAAGGAAATGGGAAGAAAGGGCATATATTGTTAGTTTAGTTACTTAGTTAATATATATACAAAGCAGAATAGGATTTAAGTAACGGTCCTGGCAGAACTTAGTAGGATTTAGTAGACTTGGTAGAATATAGCAGAATGTAGCAGATTGCTATTAGATTACTATAGATTACCAGCAGATTGCCATTAGATTGTTATCTCGCGGTTAGTCTCTTCTTACTCCGTTAGTGGAAATAGGTGGAAACAGGTAGATATATATAAGGTATTACAGAGGTGTCCTATAACACTTAAGAGGGATATAAGATCTAGTTAGGATTAGAAATTAATAATAATAATAACACTCTAGATATGCGCGAGCAGATTTATAATCTTACGACTATATAGGTAGCTAATTGCCTTATAGCTAAAGCTATATAAAAGACTCTAGATAAGATCCTAAAGAGCCTCGCAGCCCTATAAGATAATTTAATCTTCCCTACTAGGAGCCCTAGTTAACCTATTTACTCCACTAAATATAATACCCTAGGTAGTATGGATATAATAGCAAAGTAATTAAAATCTGTTAAGCTTTTTAAACCTTAACAGCTATCTAATAGGATAGACCCTACCTTTAAAAATTAGAGGATCTAAGTATAAGGAAAGCTTTGTATTAACTATAACTATTTCCCCACTAAGAAAGCTAAAATACTCTACCTTTTTAGTTAAACTATTAGGGACGCCTGGTAATACCTTTAGGCCAGGTTTAAAGACGAGTTACCTATTTAGTTTATATCTATTAATGAGATAATATAGTATCTGGCTACTATTTATATTAATCTAAATAAAGTATAAGATGCCTATTATAACTATAACTGCCTAATAATAAAATTAAACTAATCCTTTACTAAGTTTTAAACTTAATTCTTATACCTAATAGGCGAAGGCTAAGTTTCCCCTAAGAACTACTATTTGGACTTATATAATAAGCTAATGGTCCAACTATAAAAAAATATTATAGTAGCCTTAGATAACCTACCAACTTATTAAAGACTTATAGCTTAATATTTATTACTAGATTTAGAACTAAAACAAATTAATGCTTATTTTAATTAACTAAAGCGGCCCTATAGTGACTAAAACTTATCTACTATACTAATAGTGTAGAAGGGTACGGTGTCCCTCAGATAGAAATCTCTGTGCCGTCTATCAGTCTGTCAGTTAGTCGGTTAGTTAGTCGGTTGTAATCAGTCAGAATTAATTAGTAAAGTAGCCAGTAAGAAGAAAAGAAAAGAATATATTCCGTAAGGTCGTAATATCTAAGGAGGAGAGAAGCCGAAGGCTCTATAAATACAGGAAAATGCCAAGACACTAAGCATGGGACATTTTACCCCACCACAATAGGAGCTAGCGTTAGAAGATAAACTATAACCACCCTTATACTAAAAGTGGCTATAGCTACCTACTTATAAGCCTCGCCTAACCTACTATATACTATACCCTTAGCTAATGCTTATTATAATACCCTAATTAATCCTGTTATAGTTATATGCTTTAATTATAGAAAGGATAGCTACTTTATTTTATTCTGCCTAGAGCTAAAGAATATAGGTTATACTAAGGGGACAGAGGAAGAGGAAATGTCCAATAAGTTATAAAAAGAAAAACCCTAGGGAAAGACTCCTCCCTAGGATATTCTATTAATCTTAAGGAGATTAATCTAAATTAGCTAATAGGTGGAAAATACTTTATGGTTCTATATATAATATCTTAAAATAGATATAGAGTTAATATAACTGCCCTTATTAATACTAGAGTAAATAGCTCTGCCTTTATAAATACTACTTATATAAATAATATTGCTAAGTTCTTAAATATAAATACTACCTAACTAGAGAAGTCTATTTAAGTAAAAGGCTATAACGGCTAAGCTAGTAAGCCGGTTACCTATATTTTAAAGCTATATATTACTATTAATGGATGGCCCTAATTTAGTATCCCCCTTTATATTTTAGGTCTAGGGTCTTATAATATAATTCTTAGCCAAAAATGGATGTCCTACTTTAATATTTAGCTAAATATTTAATAAAGACAGTTTGTCTAGCTAGAGAATAGACTAAAACTACCTTCCTTTATTAGAGAAATTTAGACTAACCGTAAGATACTAGTTGTAAAGGCTAACCCTATTTATTAGTAGGATATTAAGGACCGTAACCTAGCCTTTACCTAATAAGATGCCCGCTATAAGGCCGGTAGGAGCTTTATACTAATAATAATACTCCCCTAAAGTACTATAGTTAAGGAGAACTCTATTTATGGAAGTAAAACGGATAGTAATATAGATAACTTTTAAATTGCGGACGTCTAGCTAATATAGAAGAGGATATACTAATAGGATATAAAGGATAACCTTTAGACGCTATAATAAGAGATAAAGGGAGTAAAGATAACGCTAATGCGCTAAAGGCCTCTAAGGCTATAGACACCCCTACTATTATACGACCCCCCTATAGTAGATATTGCGGCAATTAGTACTATAGGTCTCTACTTTAATATATATTAAAAGAATAATAAGTCCTTTATAACTAGCTTATATAAAATTAACTAAATTATTAATAAGAAAGAAAAAGAGCTAGTAGAGGAAACTAATAAGGAGCTAAGGTCCTTAAAATCGGACTCTGCACCTATATATAATGAGACCTATAAACGTGCTAGTCTTTAGACTCAGTAGAGCTAACGCAGAGACGTCGCATAGCTGCGAGTAGGTCGTGGTGGTAGTGGTTAAAATGTTACAGGGGGTAGTGAAAAGTTTTTATATTGGATAGTAAGATCTTAAAAACCACTACTAATGGTAACCCCCTTTATAGTAGACGACTGCTACACTCCTATTTAACCCTATATAATCCTTACGGATATAAGATAAAATCTAACGCCCCCTAACCCCTAGTTGAAAGTATTAATAACCTTATATTAATAAATAAACGAATGCAAATAAATAAACAAATGAGTAAATATATGGCCCCTCTTAACCCCTAAATCGATCGCTCGCAGAGCATGCGGTTACTCGCCGTTAACTACCAAATACCTAGCTGGATTACGACCTACGGTTTTCCTCGTCTCCTTTTAACGGAGTAGTAACCCTTAGAAAGGGCCTAGCTGGGGCCTAGGCATAAAAGATACCTAAAGCAACTGTCACGGGGCGGAGGCAGTGGCTACAGAACGTATGTATTCGAGGAGTCTACAAGACGTTGCGCGATCGATCGTAAGGATCAAAGGCGTAGGAAGGTGATATACTACGCGTGGCTGACGTAAGCTGTACGCGAAGCGTACGCGAGGGCACGGGGTTCCGCTAGGGAGTCTCCTGTGGAGGCTCCTGCGGCGGCGTTCCGTAACACTACCCCCCCCCTCTTATAGAGGCGGAGCTCCGGCGACGCTGTGGTTACTATATACATGTAGAAGGAACGCTTAAGGCATAGAGAAGAGAAAGAGATAACGCTAAAGGGGTTAGTAGTATGGAGTTCTGCCGGCTCTAATCGTTAAATAGACCAATTAGGATTTTCTATCCCCGGGATAAAAAATCGCTATTAGCTTAGTGGAAGGCGGTAAGCTAAACTAACATCTTTACAGTTGCGGCGATATTACGTAATAAGGCTTAGCACCCAAGAATTTAACTAATTAGAGAACTTTAACCGCTGGTTAAAATTCCTAGACACCTTAACAATTTTCTAGTTATGTAATGGTAATCTACAGCAATCTAACGGCAATTTGCCCTTATGTGGCAGTGTATAATGGTTAAACTCTATAAGGGTTCCTATAGAGGATTAGGCACGAAATCTCTGCTTAGGCCTGGTTTCTATGGGTTCGCGTAGTAAAAGTTACTAATTAGGTCCTTTGCATTTTTAAAGTCTTCCTATAGTTGCTATTCTGGCTAATCTATGTTAAATCCTGTGTAGATAGCTCTATAGTAGAGCCGCCGTCCTCTGCCTTTGCTAAAGTATTTAGAGTTAATAATTTGTTTAATAGTCCACTCCTTATAGCTCTTATCTTCGTTCTCGTCTCGGATTAGTACTGGTAGGGGTTTAGGCTATATCTATCCCGGTAAGAGGTTAGGCTGGTGAAGGTATAGTAGCTATAGGTGAAATATAGGCCATATCCTGTGGGTGGCTAGGGCAGGCGGGAGCTTTAGCTTATATACGGCTCCCCTATTAATGACTCGTTTAATCTAATAAGGGCCGAGATTCTTATAATTAAGTGACTTTATAGGCCTCTGTGTAGAGATATTATATATATTTAGCTATACCTAGTCGCTAACACGTATCTCTGGTGGTGGCGTTTTATAATAGTTAGCGAAGTAGGCCTGCTTTGCTTAAGCCCAGGCTATTTCTCCCCTGCAGTAGTTGAGTAGATTTTTCATGCGGTCTATATACTAGTTGGCAAGTAGCATCTTAAGGCGTTTTCTGTATGGTAGTTTTTTATTAATAGGTTCTGGTGGCTCTATACTAGATTAGGGGTGATAACCCTTATTTGCGAAGAATGGAGTAAGTCCTATAGTAGCTAAGACGTAGTTATTGGCTGTAAACTTGCCTAGTAGGAGGTAATCTACCTAGTCGTCCTAGCTATAGGCAATGACCTATTGTAAGTATGCCTTTATACTAGCGTTAGCGTTTTCTGGCTGTCCCGTAGTCTTATAGTGGAAGGATGTAGATATCTTAATAGAGATACTAAGACGTTAACAGATCCGTCTCTATAGGTTGGAGTTGAATTACATGCCCTAGTTGGATATAATAGAGTCGGGTATCCTATATAGTTAGTAAACTTCGCGAAGAAAAGCATCTACAACGTTATTAATGGCTATGCCTTTAGTTAGGACGTAGTGACGTTCCTTTATAAGTTGGCATATTATTATTAGGATGTTCTTATAGGTACGACTATACCATTTATAGGGTAGTAGGTTAGTAATAAAGTCTATGGCTATATCTACCCACCGCCGTATAGGGATTGGTAGCGGGTATAGTAGTCCTTAGTACTTAGTGTAAAAGGCCTTAGCGCGCTTATAACTGTGGTAGGCGCTTATAAAGCGTTTAACTAAGTCTATTATCTTAGGCTAGAAGTAGTATTGGCTAAGGAGTTTATAAGTTCCTCCTCTGCCTAAGTGACTGCTTAACTGGAGGTTGTGGGCCATCTAGATTAGTTGCCGTTATAGGTCTTCTAAATTGGGGACGAATAGATAGCCTCTATAGTAGAGTTTATTCTCCTTTACTTCTAAGGCTATTATATTAATTTGGCCTAAGTTTTGGAGGCTAGTAGGTGGCTTACAAACGCTAGCAGTTTTCGCGGTAATAAGTTAGTGTAATAGCGGGTTAATAGAGATGTTATATACAGCAGCAATAAGCTTGTTGATTTTAGGGGGTGGCTTTAAGTCTATAGCGTAAAGCTAAGGTGCAGATAGTTCTGTTATAGGTAGTATACTAGGGGCCAGGTTCCTTGCCTTTAGAATTATCTACTGTTGGAACTAATTACAGGGGTTGTTCTCTAACTAAGGAAGGTCTTGTAAGCGGCGTGTTAGGCTATTAGGTTTTGTGCCTTATACTCCCGGCCTATATGTAATTTTGAAGTTAAAACTAGAGAGGAACTCGTTCTAGCGTGCTTAGCGTTAGTTTAGTTGCTTTATAATTATAAAGTACTTAAGGTTGCAATAATCTGTAAGGACTTTAGTTGGCTAGTTAGGTTCTACTAAGGAGAGTTCTGGTTAGAATTCTTTAAATACTTATATAATTATAAGGAGTTCTTTGTTATAGATCTTATAGTTATACTCTTATAGTGTAAGCTTAGACGAGTAAAATACGACTAGGTAGAGGAGACCGTTATTACCTATTTAGGAGAGAACGCCTGCGTTAACGTAGTCTAAGGAGTTAGTTTTAAGATAGAGTTGTTGTCCTGGTGTAAAGTAAGCTAGAATAGGTGCTTTAGTAAAGGCATTTTTAAGGTCTTAGAACGCCTTCTTGTAGTTAAGCGTCTAGGTAAAGCGTAGGTGCGCTTTTCTTCCTTTTATAGAAAGGCCCTTTATTTGTATTATTGCTGTAAGTGGTGCTACTACGCCTAAGAAGTTGTATATAAATTTCTGATAGAAGTTGGCGAAACTAAGGAAGGCTTATACGTCCTTAATGCAGCTAGGGGCTTGCTATTTGGTAATTATACGTACCTTCTTGGGGTCCATATGGACACCTTTAGTAGTAATAATTAGTTTAAGGTATTTTACTTCTATAACTAAGAATTTGCACTTCTTTAGATTAATATAGAGTCCTACTTCCCTAAGGCGCTATAGGACCTTTTAAACGTGCTTAGTATGCTTAAAAGGGTTGTTGCTATAAATAAGTATATTGTCTAGGTATGCCAAGTAGAAGTTATTAAGGTAGTCCCATAAGGCGTTATTAATATAGCTTTAGAAGATGCCTGGGCTGTTATATATACTAAAGGGTATAATGGTATATTCAAATTGGCCGAAGCGCGATGCAAATATGGTTTTCCATTTATTACCTTCCTGTATTTAGAGATAGTTAAAGGCGGCGATAATATTAAGTTTGGTATAGATTTTGGCTTAACTAAGCCGCTTAAGGGTCTTATATATAAGCAGTACTAGGTATTGGTTCTTAATTATAATAGCGTTAAGTCCTCTATAGTTAATATAGAATTAGATACCTCCTCCTAGCTTCTTAGTAAAAAGGATAGGGGCGGCTGCTAGTAATATACTGGGATAAATAAACCCTTTATTAAGGTGCTTGTTAATATACTTTTTTATAACTAGAAGTTTATCTTTTAATATTAGGTAGAGTCTCTTATAAGGTAGTATTTTTCCTTGTTTAATATTAATGGCATAGTTATTAGGTTAATATGGAGGGAGTATATCTGCGCCCTTTTGTAAGCATATATTAATAAAGTTATAGTACCTTTTAGGGAGGAGCTTGCGGAGTTCCTTATTAGTAAGTCCCTTTTTAAGCTTTATAAACTTCTTAAAGTCTAAGGTTAAGAGTTTATTAAGTTCTATAGGCGTGTTGTCCTCTAGGAGGTTTACTAGGTCTATTTTATTACTATAGAGGACGTGATCCTGTTCTTTATTAAGTTTGTATAGCTATAAGCGGGAGGCTGCTATAACGACCCAGCTCTTCCTTCGTGCTATGCGATAGAAGGCTACAGCACTAATATAGTAACAGTTGGTTATGGGTGGTGTAATCAGAGGTTCTTTAGGTTAATATCCTAGGGAGTAGGTAAAGGCGGCTAGGCTATACCCTAAGCAGGTCTCTCTATAGTAGTTGGAGTTAAAGGTTACTTCTCTTTTCTTCTAGTTAATAATGGGGTTGTACTACTTAAGCCAGTTCATTCTAAGGATAATAGGGTAATTGGTAAGTAGTGTAATATAGGCCTAGAGCTCTTTTTAGTGTCCGTTTATATCTAGGTGGAGTTATACCATATAAGTAATCTTTTATGTAGTACAACTACCGTCAGCAAGTTGTAGGGCGCGGGCTTTAGTAAGGGGTAAGGTTAATAGGCTATATTTATATATAAATTAGGTATCTATAAATTTATTAATAGCTCTGTAGTTAATTATAGAATGGTCTTTATATTATTTTTTAGCAGTTATTCCTTTTATAAGTAAAACTATCTGTTTCCGTCCGTTTATTCTTACTAAGTTATCTATTAAGTAGGCTGATATATAGATCCCTCTATTATTAGGGTGTCCCAGCTCGCGACTTAAGGCTAAAACTAAGCATTTTCTGCTACTACCGCTGCTGCCGCTTCTTTATCTTGTACGGTAATGGTGCGTAGCGAGGTATTCAGTGTTTAAGGTATAAAGTTAGGTGTTAGGCGGCGATTACCGAACCTAGCTATTAGGCAGTTTAGGTTTTCGTAATAATAGCCTTCTTAATGGTATCTATAGCAGCGCCCTAGCTTTTAAAGTAGCTTACGCTCTCTATCTAGGAGTTTACGTAGGAAGGTTGGTATAGAGAGGTTAATATTAGCTCTAGTAATGGTATTAGTAGTGGGCGTCAGTGACCTAGTATATATAGGTGTGGTTAGCCCGGAGGGCTTTTATGTTAGAGCCTTTAGATAAGGGTTAGTAGTAGAGATCTAATTTAGCTATTGTTTAATCTTCTATAGGGCTGCCACCATACTATGCACGTTATTGTAATTATAACTAGCGGTAGCGTGACTAAGGCAATAGATAACTTTTTTAAGGAGATCTTTCTAGTCTTTAGTATTATCTTAGGAGAGGACTCCAGTGTATTCCTAAAACTTGATATAGAACTTATTAAATAACTTAGTGGGGCTTATCTTTAGGGCGCGTAGTTTAGCTTAACTGGTAGCTACTAGGTTATAGTCGCGATATATTAGGTTGAGGTTGTTAAGGACTTTTTAGTGGAACTGCCACTTCTAGGGGCTATTAGTCTCCCATCAGGCAAAGAGTCTGTTAAATGGGGTGCCCTTTATACGCCTAATAATATAACCAATCTTAGTATCCTCTTTAGGAAAAAGGTAGGCGCTTTAGGTTAGTTTCTTACGGATTTATATTTTCTAGTGGCTATATTCCTTGCGGTCTCCCTAGAAGATTAGGGGGTTAGGGTATTGTGTATTAGACCCTATAATTATGGCTTAAGTTTAGTTACTATTATAGGAGCCATCTCTAGTGGGTAAAGCTGCCGGGGGCGTAGAGACTTAGGTGGTGTAGTATGTAGTAGGGGGGTGCTTAGTATTGTTACAGATGTGCTTATTAAGCTAAGACTGTAGGTATTTGATTATGCCCTTCTTCTTAGTAACTTTAGTAATAAGTACAATCTCAGCTTTCTTTAATTGTTGGATATTACGCTTAGATATATAGAGGTTGTCTTTAGTTTCTTAGCGTGTGTTATTAGCAAGTGCCTCACTAGCTTGTAAGTCTTGGATAATATTATAATCCTAGGCAGTACGCAATTCAGTTTATATAAGCTTTAGGTGGTAGTTCTATAGAAGGTAGTAGTATTTGTTAGGTTCTCGTGCTACTATTTATATAAACATTTTAGCGTCCCGTATTTTAATCTTAATGGGTAGCTGCCCTTCTAGCTACTTTTCCGTGGCTATGTAATTAATAAAGGATAAGACGTTGCTGGTATCTATCTTATTAAGGTTGTCGCTGTGGCCACCTGTATTAATAGGGGTGTACTTATCCTGCTAGGCTGGTTGACTCTTATTGTCTTTAAGGTGGTACTGGGTGCTTGGGGGTACTCGTAGTTGTGGCTCTTTTAAGCCGCTAGGCTTGCCCTTAGGGGTTAAGGCTAGGATTAATAAATTAAATTCTCCTGGGATTGATTGGCGTCGTAGATTGGGTTAGGGTACTAGGTTGCTCTTTAGGCTTAATATAGTGGCTAGTAAGGAATATTATCTTACTATTATGGTGCGGAGGTTGTTTGTAGGCACGCTGCTTCTGGCAGCGCTTGCAGTATCGTAGGGATGTAGAATTGGTCGTAGGCTAGGTGTTGGTGGTAGAAAAAAGGCGCAACGTAATATCACGGGGTGGAGGCAGTGGCTATAGAATATATGTATTTGAGGAGTCTATAAGACGTTGCGCGATCGATCGTAAGGATCGAAGGCGTAGGAAGGTGATATACTACGCGTAGCTGACGTAAGCTGTACGCGAAGCGTACGCGAGGGCACGGGGTTCCGCTAGGGAGTCTCCTGTGGAGGCTCCTGCGGCGGCGTTCCGTGACAGCAACACAATATAATATATCCCACTATTAGTATTATAGTAGCTAAAATAGATAAATCCCCCTTACGCCTTTAATAGCTCTAGGGGGGGAGGCAAGGCGTATATAGTAATAGTTAATAAGAGATAGTATATAGGGGACGGTTAAGATATGGGAGAAGTAATAAGTACACGGCGATTAATCGGCAAGGCCTAGCTGGGACGTAGTAAACCCTAGCTTTGGATAAGCTAGAGAAGGAAGCAGTGGTTCCTAAGGAGTTTAAAATATCTAAGGAAGAGGATGTGCTATAGGCCTATAGGGCCGCCGCTACATACAAATATAGTAAATTGGAATTTTTTATCCTACTAAGGCTGCTTATAGGGTTTTTCCTCCCCTAACTGCAGGGGTTTTCTTCCTATAAATATATAAGTTTTCCTCCCTATGCGGAGTAGTCTGCGTAGGCCAGTAGGGTCTATATTAGACGTTAATTAAAGGGTTACTACTACTAATAAGGAGCTAATTAAGCGCCTTCTCTCTACTTACCTCTTAGACTATAAAGACGCGTTCTTAAAAGTAGCTTTAGATATACTACCCCTCTACTAAACCTATAGTTATAGAATTTAATTAGAGGCTAATAACTTTTTAGGTTATAGCCCTCTTTACTAGTAAACTATAAAGGAACTAAAAGTAATAAAGTAGTACTTAGTTGATAACCTCTATAAAGGGTTTATTAAACTAAGTTAGGCTCCTTTTACTTTCCATATTTTATTTATAAAGAAGCCTAATAAAGGCCTTTATTTTTATATTAACTATTAGAAACTAAACGCTATTACTTAGAAAGACTATTACTTTCTTCCCCTAATTAACAAGACCCTTATACGCCTAAGCCGAGCCAAAATCTTTACTAAGCTTAATATCCGCTAGGATTTTTACTAAATTAGGATAGACCCTGTATTAGAAGATCTAATAATATTTTATACCTATTACGGTTTTTATAAATATAAAGTCTTTTTTTTAGACTAATAAATGGACTAGCTACGTACTAATAGTATATAAATAATATTCTTTTTAATTATCTTAATAAATTCTGCATGGTATACTTAGATAATATTCTTATATACTTAGATAATAAACTTAAGCACTAAGTTTATATTAAAAAGGTTTTAGAGAGGCTACGGAATATAGGCCTATAAGTTAATATTAAGAAACATAAATTTAGAGTAAAACGTATAAAGTACCTTAGGCTTATTATTAGTATAAAAGAAATTAAAGTTAACCCTAAGAAGGTTAAAGCAATCTGTAACTAGAAACCCCCTTATACTATAAAGGGGATTTAGTCCTTTCTTGGCTTTTATAATTTCTACTATTAGTTTATCCGTAATTATAGAGTTATAGCTAAGCCTCTTATATAACTAACTAGAAATAATACGCCTTTTATTTTAAATAATAACTATATAAAAGCCTTTAAGGTATTAAAAAACTAACTTATCTCCTCCCTAATTCTCTATTACTATAACCTAGACCTAGAATTAATGCTAGAAATAGATATATCTAATAGAGTAGTAGTAGGGGTTCTCTTACTGATATACCTAGATAGCAAGTAGTACCTTATTACGTTTTTCTTAAATAATAGCCCTAACTAAATATAACTATAAGGTGCATAATAAGGAAATGCTAACTATTATATAATTATTATCCTAGTAGCGCGCAGAGCTTAAAAGCATAGACTCTTAGATTAAGGTCTATACAAATTATAAAGCCCTTAAGTATTTTATAATAATAAAGCAGTTTACTAGTTAATAGGCCTAGTAGGCTAAAATACTCTTCTAATTCTTCTTTATAATTAATACCGCCCTAGTAAATAAAATTTTAAGGCTAATACTTTAACCTAGAGAGAATAGGACATAGAGCTATAAGATAAGCTAAAGGCTTAGTGCCGGATACGTGCCCTCCTCTATCCTAAATAGCTTAACCTATAGATTTTTAAGGAACTAAGCTCTAAACGGAATAAGCTAATACCCTTAGAAGAAGAGATCCTGGATAAACTAATAGGACTAATTAATTATATTCTAATTGCGAACCACATAGCTAAATCCCTAAAAGCCCTCCGCGACTAAGCTATAGAAGGTAACCCTAATTTAGAAATAGAAGACGGACTACTCTTATACTAAGAACGGCTTATAGTGCTAGATATTAATAACCTATAAATAGAGTTAATCTATAAAGCCTACTATTAAGTCTCTATAGCGTACCCTGGTTAAAATAAAACCTACTAACTACTAGTGCCTTATTACTATTAGTAAGGGCTCCTATCTAATATAGAATGATTTATTAGAAACTGTTATGCTTATAAATGTATAAATACCCCTAGGGATTAAACCTCTAGATGGCTATAACTACTACTAGTTCCTAAACGCCCTTAGCAATATATTATAATAGACTTAAAATTATTTCTAAAAAATAAACACGGCTATAATATAGCCTTTGTAGTAGTTAACTAAGTAAGTAATATTACGGACGCTTTAAGTACAATGTTATGACTACTTGGAGAAGAGTTGGCAGAAGCTAGTTAGTTAATAAGGGCACGGTCTAGTATGGAGCCAGTGGAACCATGTAATAAGAAATGGTAAGCGAGTTATATAATGTTATACGCAGTGTACGCAGTATATAAAGGGAACGTATGTATAACCTGTATAACACGTACCTTATATACAAGGAGAGTTTCTTAGGAGTATAGATGTGTATTTAAAGGACTACAGTCCCTACCTAGATAGTTCCTTTCCTTATAGTGAATTTCAGAATATAATTGGAGTTAATCTATTAGGTAACCACTCTACTAGTTATTATTTATTATTATTATATTATTAACTTCCTATTTACCTATATACCTAGCCTATTAGCAAGTCTACCGTAGTATTTCCTATAAGGCTTTGTTACACATTTACTACCTAGTTACGGTATTAATAAAGTTAAATAATATGCCACTAAAAGCACTAGTTATAACGCCGTCTACGGCAGCTACGACCTTAGGTTTAGGAGGAGACACTAGTATAAGAGATACTAATTCGCAGCTAGTCACGGTAGGTCAGTTATAGGAAATAGTTAATTAATTAACAGACAATAATCGAATACTTAAAGATTAAATTAATGGCATTAGATTGGCTAAGGTTAAGTTACCCTTAATTAAGCAATTCTTAGGGGAGAAGTTAAAACTTAAAGGATTCCTTATGTAAATGCACTTTAAGGTCATGCAAGAGGGGGCAAAGTTGGTAATACCTATGGACTAAGTAGCGTATGCAGGACTATTCTTAACCGGAAGAGCACTTAAGTGGTTTAAACCTTACCTTACTAAGATCTAAACGAACAGACTAATAACCACTAACCAAGAAGTACGGTTTATATTTACTAACTAGAACGGGTTTATAGAGAGATTAACGTAGATGTTTAGAGACCTAGAAGCGACAACCATAGTAGAAAGAAAACTTTAGAACCTAGTATAACGCACTTTAGCAATTAAGTATATAACACATTTTTAGATACTCGCAATATAGGTTAAGTGGAATAATAAGGCGCTTATGGCATAGTATAAACAGAGACTTAAGGCTAAAGTCTAGGACGCGATTATCCTAATAGAAGATATGGAAACTCTAAGAGAGTTAATAGATTAGTTAATTAAGATTAATAATAGGATCTATTAGAGGGAATAAGCTAAGAAAGGGCAAGATAGAGTTTTACAGTTGTATAAGGCGTAGAGTATATATTAATAGACGCAGAGTTATAAACTATGGAACGGTAGGCTAGAGCTAATGGACTTAAGTGGCAGTAGATAACTTAGAGATATTAGGAATCTTTAAGGACGAAGATAAAGAGGAGGGGGATAGTGTTACGGACGCTTTAAGTATAATATTATAACTACTTAAAGAAGAGTTGGTAGAAGCTAGTTAGTTAATAAGGGCACGGTCCAGTATGGAGCTAATGGAACCATGTAATAAGGAATAGTAAGCAAGTTATATAATGTTATACATAGTATACACAGTGTATAAAGGGAACGTATATATAACCTATATAACACGTACCTTATATATAAGGAGAGTTTCTTAGGAGTATGGATATATATTTAAAGGACCACAGTCCCTACCTAGATAGTTCCTTTCCTTATAGTAAATCTCAGAATATAATTAGAGTTAATCTATTAGGCAACCACTCCACCAGTTGCTATTTGTTACTATTATATTGTTAACTTCCTGTTTACCTACACACCTAGCCTATTAGTGAGTCTACCATGGTATTTCCCACAAGGCTTCGTTACAAGTAAGCTATCTCCCTCCCTTACTTTAAAACTACAACTATAAAGGATATAGCCTATATATATATTAATAATATCTACTAGATCTATGGCGCTTTTAAGTTAATTATCTCTAACTATAGACCCTAATTTATATTAAACTTCTAGGACGAATTCTACCGCATTCTTAGAATTTAGATTAAGCTCTTTACTATATTCCACCCTTAAACTAATAGCTAAACTAAGATTATAAACTAGTACCTTAACTAGCGACTTCGCCCCTTTATTAATTACTACTAAAACAACTAGTTGGAACTACTGCCTATAATGGACTACGCATAGCTTACGCTCCCTTATAATAGTATAGGAATATCGCTATTTAAGTTACTCTATAGATACAAGCCACGAATATCCTTTAATTACAATAGACTTATAGGACCTATAAGAGCCCGCGAATGCCTTAGCTATAAAGAGGCCTAGATATTTACTAAGAGAATATATAAAGCCTAGGAGACTGTTACAGGACTTATCCGTTCTCACGTCCCTGCGCGTTTTGACGTTCTTAACCCGTACTTACGTTTGTCCTGAGACACCTATCTACGTACCCCTACAAACCCTATTTATACTTCGTACCTGGCATACGGAAAACTCTTCTTCTTTATCTAGATGTCTTTGTATCAAACACGCATAGTTACGTGTATGTAGCCTTCTTTAATTACTACCCCGTTTAGTACATTGTATTTTAGCTTATACCTACTCCATAATAGAGACCGCCCAAGCAATTATAAAAAAGGCATAAGAAAAGAAAGAGGCTAACGTAAATTAACACCGCTATAAGGTAGACTTTTAAGTTAAAGATAAGGTATAGGTGTTAATAAAAAATTAGAAGACATAGAGGCCGAGCCATAAACTGAAATACTAAATAGCTGGCCCCTATAAGATCCTTAAGAAGGTGGGGCACTCTTTTAAGGTTAAGCTACTAGAGTTAATAAATATCTACCCTATCTTTTCTTTAAACCAACTGCGGAAGGCCGCGGACAACCTATTGCCTAGATAGTATAACAACCCCCTACTGCTAATTTAAATTGCAGAGGACGAGAAATAGAAAGTTAAAGAGATTTTAGCAGTTAAGAAGGACCGTAGTACCTTAAAATACCATATAAGCTAGGTTGGTTATAACGAAGATCTAGAATAGTACCCCATATCTAATCTTAAGTAATCTTCCTATAAGCTACGAGATTTCTACCTAGCCTACTTAGATCTCCCTAGACCACCACATAAAATAGACAGCTAGATTAAATGCTAGAAAGAAGGGTTAAATAACTATAATAATTTAGATAATAATAAAGAACTTAGATAAAGCCTAAGGGTAGGCTTTTTAGGAGGGGGTGTATTATAATAGTGCTAAAGCGCGTTACCTGCTACTTTTTAACAATCTGCTAAATTCTGCTAAATTTTGCTAAATTCTGCTAATACTACTTATAGAGCCAATTAATTAGGATTTTCTATCCCCGGGATAGAAAATTGCTATTAGCTTACTTACTACTAGCGCCTTGGCGACCCTTTTATATCTTATCAGCCTCTAATAGACTTCTTTTTCTCCTTAGCTTAGTATTCTTATATAGTAGTAATCTATAAGCTTTGGTTTAGAAGCATTTATATAAGTCCGTCACAGTGATATAAAAATAGTATACTTTATATAGGAATATAAAGGAGCAATAGGGTATTTTACTATATAACAAATATAACTTTAATAAATCTAGATTTTATATTAGAATTAGTAGCAGCTAGTAGATAATTACGTGTACATCAGACACTAAGAGGATATACTTAGCCAGTAAGATAAATCGCAATTTCGCGTTAGTGTTAGAGGCTATATCTAGTAATAGAGTTATACTTACTCTAGTAGTTATTATTAAAGGCCAACAAATTATGCATTAATACTTTAATAATATAAGTATACCTAGCAACTATATGCTAGGCGCTTAAACTAAAGGCTATTTAAATAAAAACCTCGTGTTTAATTGGATTTAGCACTTTAATAGGCAAAGTGCTACTTAATAAATGGGTGCGTATTAGCTACTATTACTGAATAGCCATAGTTCGCACCTTATAAAGAAATTTATAGAATATTATAAGGAGAAGAATATCTATTTATTAGCTATTCCGCCCTATATAAGCCACTTTCTATAACTGCTTAATATTATTCTCTTTTACCTATTTAAGCACCACTATAAACTGACTATTAAAATGGCTATACAAATAGGCTATATAAACTTTAACACTATTAAATTCCTTTACGCTCTGTACCAAATTTATAGAGCTATATTTAAATCCTTATCTATCCTATTAGGATAGGTAAAGACTGGCCTTATTCTATATAATCCTAAGGTTATATTAACTAGATTGCAACGTTAAATAGCTATAGTGTATCTATCTACGCTATTACCTACAATACTATAACCACTACGGCTATAACCTATAGTACTATAAATACCTAATACACTGTGCTGGGGTAGTTTTAGATAATACGAATAAGCGAGTATAAAATATCCTTTATTTAATAGGAAATGCATATAATATTACAATCAATAAGGATAAAGTGCACCATATAGGGCTTTTCTACCCTAACTAAGTGGAATTTAGCAGAATTTGGTAGACTTAGTAGAATTTGATAGAATTTAGTAGATATTGCGGATATTGCGGATATTGCGGATATTATAGTAGGAACAGGTCCCTAAATACTTAAAGAAAAATCCCCTATCCCTCTTATTGTTCTTCTCTAATACCAATTCTTTAAATATCTTATTTTCTTAAAAGTTTTAAAATCTATTTATATTCTCTTTTATAATATTATACAACGTCCTATTAAAAAAACTCTTTTTAGCTTATTGCTTATTACTAAAATTAAGAGAATTTTAATTGCTATAAGCGAGAGCTATAGCTAGCGCTTTTATTACTATTCTTATGACTACTATTAAAGCGTAGTTATTAAATTTTTATATAGTATCTTAGAGATAAAGTCCTTATACTCGTCCTAACTTTTTAGTTAAAATATTATACTATTAAGATCCTTAGCAATCTTATTAAACTTATTAAAGTCTTAAGCTAGAGCTAGCTTTTTATATAATAATATACTTCTAGGTATAGAACTTCTATTCTAATATCTTTTTTAAAGCCTTTTAACGCTCTTAAGTATAGGCTTACGCTACTCCTTCTTTTAAACCTATTTAATATATCTTATATAATGGGCTAGATAAAGAATAAGCGCAGTGGTATAAAAGGACAAGTTATCTATTTTATGGTAATACCTATTAAAGGTATTCTAAGCATTTTTAATATATTTAAGAACTCCTTATTAGATATATACTCTTTTTAATTATATAATATTAGCTAGATTAAAAAATAAAAAGGGGAGATAAACTAACCTAGGATTTATTAAGGTGCTTAATTATAATGTCTATTATAAAGAGTATATTCTTAAGCATTACTTTATGTCCCTAGCATTTTAGGGTTGCTTAGTAAAATACCTAAAGAAAACTTTTTATTATATAAAGCGCCTCCCAGTCCTTTAGACTAAAATAGACCTTTTTAAGTGTATTAAGGTTATGCTTAATATATATATTAACAGCAGACTTTTTCTAAATTGCTACGCTAAGTATAAAATACCGGCTATTCTATCTTGTATAATTATTAAGCGGAATTCTTTTCCCTATAAGACTTTTAAACTCCCTTATACAACTAGCTAAGCTATAGGTATATATAGTAATGTTATAAAGCTTTCTAAGTATACTAAGTTTCCAAAACATATCGCCTTTCTCTTTCTCCTTTTTTAGATCTAAATCTTTTCCTTTTTCTTTATATAACTTAATATTATTAAAACTAATTAAGTTTTTAAAGAGGAAAGCCTATATAGTAAGGTTTAGAATATAACCCTAATAGCAGATCCGTTAGTAGGTAGAATTCTATTTAATTCCCTTTTTCTAAAGAAGCCAGTTACTTATTATATAACAGAGCTTATTATTTGCAGTATGGTTATTAGATATAATAGTACCTAGCTTTTATATAATCCCGTAGTCTTTAAGCACTAGAAAGAGAGTATTTTATTACTTGTCCCTATTATAAGAGGCTACTATATAAAGGCCAAGGAGAGCGTTTATAAGCTTTTCCTAGCTATTAATAAAATGGCCACAAATCGGAAGGAGAAGGTAATTATTTAAAGAGGTTTAGATATTAATGGAGAGATAAATACTTATTAGTGTAGACTATAGCCTCTTTTATAGCCTCTTTTATATAATGTCCTTTTATAATAGCCATAAGTTATAAATCTTTTTACTAACTACTAAATGGGCTATAGTTATATAGCCGTCTACTTTAAGATTGATTAACTGTAGAAGAACGTGGAACTTTAGCCACTTAACTATCCAAAATGGTAGGTTTTATATAACGATTAATATAATAAGGGCCTTATTGATAACTTCCTTATTTAGGACCGCTTAAAGTACTTCTAAATCTAGCTCTTCTGTCTTATTTTAAAATGACGCTTTAAGGTAAAAATCTTTTAATTAATCCCGTATTGCTTCTTTTGTATAACTAGTTTTAGGCTTAACTGTAATGCTATGCTTTAACGCCAAGTGGTTTTAGAAGTTAGAGGTTAACTATACAGTATATAACTTTATGTAGTGTTTATAATAGAATAAAAGACGGGCGTTTTTATTTCGTACGGGCTTATTACTGCTTAGTGAGCGGGTATACTCCCATGTTAAAAGAGCTAAGTGACCTCTTGTATTTTTTTATTTAGAGTTGTTAATAGAGTCAAGAGCTTCTGATTCCACTTCTAAAGCCATATTTGTATAATAATAAGGAAGAAGGCGACTGAAAATTTATTTGGGGTATGCCAAGATTTATTGCGATAAGACGGAATGGATATTCTTATTGCGATAAGGTTTATCCAAAACCATCCTGCACTGCGCAGCTTACAGATAATAATAAACTGGGTTTGCAGCTTTATTATTAAGCAGCCTAATAGGGTAAGGAATCCTTTGTTAATGCTTTATAAGAGCGCTAAGAAGAATACCGTGCTTTACTTATTGGCAGAGGAGGACCTGCATTTAATATAGGCAGTAGTATGCGCCCGCGTAAAGCGTTAAAGGACCAACCAACGGGTTATTTAAAAGGGAGGCTTAATATCTGCAGCAGATGGACGGCTCAAAGTATTATAACGAGTTTAAAAGGAAGCAGAGAAGGTAGGTAGGGCGGCTGCATGTGCGGTAAAGAAGCAGGTAAAGGAGGACGCTACACAACATGCAGAGGCCTCAGACTCGTAATATTTGGCAGGATTATAGCTAGGCTATTACTTAAGGTGCTCCACTAAGGATTTCTGTATATATATAGCCTACGTAGAAATCTACAGCTTTAAAATCATGTGGTGGGGCTCATGTTCCGTTAAGCTCGGTGTTCCGTTGAGCTGCGTAGGACTATAAGCGTAAGCGAATAGTCCGTGGGGCGGATACGTATACGGCGTAGCGCTTGTAACGGGAGTCCCATTATAGTACCCCCCCTCTAGGGGGTGATAGGTCTGATAGGGTAGGACTGGGTTAGGAGTTGATACAGGAGTGTGGACACTCGGCGATCTAGTGATCGCGTGCACCATAACAGAGACAGAATCCGTTCTTTAGGCGATGTGCGCGGCGCTTAGTAGACTTAGCAGAGGATGATCGCGATCGCGATCGCGATAAGGCAACGGATAGTAGGCGGGAGCTGGAGCTGGACTCGGGGACAGGGACGAGATTGGCAGTACGGAGCTGGAGGTCAACGTCCATAGGCTTTGGGCGGCGGCGGGTTGCTGGGTTGGTTTCTGGACTGGCTGGTTCTGGACTGGCGGGCTCTGGACTAGTGGGCGACGGGAGCGGTAATTAAGGCGCTGAACGAGCTCGACGTACTTACTATACGATAGGCTGAAGAGGGTATTGCTTAACTCCTTAAGAGACTGGCGGAGGGCAGGACGGAAGCCACGGTGGAGCGCTATAACGCGTGATACGTCTGGCCAGGAGGAAGCATTGGCCTTGTATGCGAATCGCTCAAAGCGAGCGAGGTACGCAATAAGTGACTCCTCTTCTCTCTGGCGGACAGACGAGAAGCGCTAAATAGCCTCCTGTTGTTCTCTTGGGTTATGGCAGAGGCGCTGGAAGAAAGAGAAGATATCCTTAGGGTCCCAGGACTAGGTATCTTCGGCTGACTGGCGGAGGTGTAGGATAGAAGCCTGCTGGGACTGCTCAAGGCGATCCCATACATAGTCGAACGCGTCAGCACTGGCGAGCTGGTTGGATTGGAGCTTTGCCCTGATTGACGGGAGCCACGTACGTAACGTAAGAGGCTTACCGTCGAAGCGTGGCGGATCAGGGAGACGCGGACGAGCAGTCGGGGCAGACGTAAGGCGGGTCTGGAGCTGGGTCTGGAGCTGGAGCTGGAGCTGGTGGATGTCGACGCGCGAGGCATCGAGGTCTGATCGGAGCGACTGGATCTTAGTACGCTGGTTCTAGAGCTCCTGTAGCTGCTGTACTAGCAGGAGAAGGGCTAGGTCGGATATAGTGGCTGGCTGGAAAGAAGGAAGAAAAAAAAGTCTGGACTGGATAACGTGGGACCCCAGGAAGCGAGACACCCCTAACGAGTTACCTACCCCTAGATGCATTTTCATTAATAATAAAATTAATAACGCCTCTATATTAAATCCAAATAGCCCAAATTAAAGCGATTACGCTGCTTATTATAAAAGGAAACGGCTTAAAAGTTTCCAAGCGCGTTATAGGCGGAATTTTGCCCCAGCGTTGACCAATTAGATGGCTTACCACCATACTCCTCCAAGCCTCCCTTCCAGATTAAGTTACTACCAAATTCCCTTATAGGCTAAGGATTATACTAAAAGACGTATATAAAAGCTGCCTAGTCTTAATTATATTTACTAAGGTTTAATATAGCCCTAAAATATAAAGCAATATTAAGCTTTAATAGAAAGGTCCCTTCCTTATACTCTTTTTAAGTTAACTTTTAAGCAGTAAGCTCCTATTTTACTAGATCTTCTACCTTTAACCAATTAACGTCTTCTTAAGTAAGGACTCTACCCTTGCTTAAAAGTCTCTTACTACTTTTCTTGTCCATTTTAAACTTTTAAATCTTTTTATTCTCCTCTTGCTATATATACGCATTAGTAGCGAAGCCTATAGTAGCTTTAAATAGCTTTTCTACGTATTATAGAATAGGGGTTTTAAGCATACCGTTTGGTTGTTTAGTTGTTAACTTAGTAATCTAATTTTATAGAAATTTAAGGTCTTATATTAATTAGTATGTCTTTAGCGTTCGAAAATTAATATTTATAATTGGCTAATTGGTTTTCAAGCCTATAGAGGCTTCTACACGTAGTAGGGTCTTTAAAATAGTGGTAGGATTATATAAAAGACGATTGGTAGCTTTTAGGCGCTGTAAACTATCTTATAGGTAAATGCTTTAATATACGCCGCTAGGTAAAGCCTAATAAAATACTCCTTATTAACCCCTACATAGCTATAACAATAGAAGTTATCTACCTCTATACCGTAGTAGAACTAAAGAGGTCCAAAAAGCCTATATTTAGTGGCTAAAGCTTATACGTTAAATAAGGTAGAAGAGCAACTAATACGATCTTATTTAATAGTGCATATTTAATAAACTGTTAAGTAATATTGTTACGGACCTTATATTGGAAGTAGTACAACTACTAAGAGAAGATATAAATGGGTTGGTTAAGATAGTACGGGAGGCGCTAGAACCGATTAAGCCATAGGATATAGGGTAGCCGAGTTATATAATACATTACGTTACTAGTTCAGAACGTGGGAACGTGGGAACGTGGGAACGTGGGAACGTGGGACATACCGATATACTAACATACTAACGTATTCAGTACATTTCTTAGGCATAGTATTATATATTTAAAGAACTATAGTCCCTACCTAGATAGTTCTTCTCTTTATAGTAAATTTTAGAATATAATTAGAGCTAATCTATTAGGTAACTACTCTACTAGTTATATTTACGTTGTTAACTTCTTATTTACCTATATACCTAGCCTATTAGTAAGTCTATCGTAGTATTTCCTATAAGGCTTTATTATAAATATGGCTTCTATAATTATCCATTATAAATATATAATAGCTTTAAATATTGCCCTTATTGTCCTCTATAAGATATCGCGTATATATATTATAGGCCTAGCAAGTTATTTATTTAGCCGTTTGTTAAGGCTACATAGGCATACCTATAAAGATGTTTATCCTACTTAGTCTCCTAGTATTACTACTCTTTCTAAATTATAAACGGAGGTAGGTAAGAGCTGTTAGTACTAATTGTCTCTATTATAGAGACTAGCTTTTATATTTCTGGTTATAAAATAGTCTAATTATTTAACCTCTCCATACTAGTCTCGCTATTTATAATTACTTAGGCTAATACTATAAGGCCTAGTATAACCCCTTTTTCGTTAAAGTTGTGTATAAATTTAGAGTGCTTAATTGGGTATTTGTCTTATACGCTTTAAAAAAACTTAAACTAGTTATAAATAATAACTAGATTATTATTCCAGGCCCTCTAACAATTTAATTAACGACTTATAATACTATAGAGCTTGTAGCGTTGTATAAATCTCTCCTCCTAATACTTATTTACGACTCTACCTTCTACTAAAAACAAGTTTACAATTATAAAAAGTATATTAACTCTTATTGGAAAGCCCTAGGACTGACATTTAAGTATCTATTTAATAATTTAATCCTCCTAATAAGAATACAGTAGGGTTTTATAGGCTAAGTATCTAGGGAGACGCCTAATAAGGTAATAGGTAATGGTAGAGGGTGGTAATATATAAACATTAAAGGCTTTACAAATTAACGGTTTAACGCCTAATTTAATATCTTTTATAGCTTTTTATATAGAGACTTTAGCTTTACGAGAACTGAATTTAGGAAGGGACATACTAATTTGTGCTAGGAATTTTTAATTTAGGCATAATTTAGTAGGGAAGAAGAGGGTGAGGTATAGGCGCGAATGGCTCGCTAGGGGGGGGGGGGGGTATCTCGCTTCCTAGGGTCCCACGTTACGTTAAAAACTCTCATGGAGAGTCCGCGATAGCTCTGCGCTGTCGTCAACGTCTGGCTAGCTGGGTAAGCAATCCTAATATTACGATGACAAAGTATTATATACAAACGCTAGATAAACAAGCATTAGATTCAAAGAATTAATAGCTATATATGGCTATTATGGAGACTTAAGAGGATTGCTAGAGAGCTTAATAGGAATGCAGCTGCGGCTAAATCTATATAGGGTGTTGGGGCGGATAAACTATATACCAAACGTCGTTAAATAAGAAAAGGAAACCAACTACGCATAGGCGTAGCGCTTGTAACGGGAGTCCCGTTACAACTAGGTATTAGCTACACCTATATATTTAGCCTTTTTAAGCTAAAGATAGACTACTGTACTTTTTATAATATAAAAGCAGCCCTATAGCTATATAAGTTCGTAATTATACTACTATATATTTTTACTAAGCCTTACTACCTATCTATTCTCTAGCTATATTTAGGCATAAACTCCGCTTACTTACTCTTGACTGTGGCGTTTAAGGCCTATTGACCCTTTAGATCTTAAAGTAGCTAATAAAGACCGGCGACCTGGAATCGCCACTAAAGCCTTATAACTATTTTAATTATTTTAATAACCTAGCCTTCTAGCTACGCCACTCTATTAATTTTTATTTAAGTGGTTAAACCTTACTTTCTTGGTCTGTATATATTATCTTTAGTATATAAACTTCTACTTTAAGCTGATCGATCTAGCTTTCTAATAACTTACTACTATTACTACCGCTCCGCAATTATATAAATATCTTATTTAATAGATTAAGAATAAAATCGCCTTCCTTAATAAGTGGGGTCTAGAGCTCTCCCTTTATAAGATTTATATAGTTAAGAGCAATAAATTGTAATATAAGTTTCCTAGCTAGCCCTTCTTGCGATTTATATATTGTTATATTGTTATATTGTCGTATATATAGTAGATAAGTTATTCAATATCTGGGATTGCGTAAGCTTATATATAGTCCATTAATATAAAAACTTAGTTAAGACGCTATAATATAAAGCGCTTAAGCTTAGATATAAGGTAATAGTATATAAATATATATATATTTGTGTGCGTAAGGAGTGTTATACCAAAGTAGCTTCGCTTTCAAATTCTATTTAGATAAATAATCCTATAGTGGTAGGACGTCGCTTTAACAGAAGTCTAAATACGCATTTACTTATTAGGGTAAGAGGCTATAGCTTTAAAGAATCTATGGTTGCTTCCTAGAGATCTAAAGCTTAAGTAATTAGCCATAGGAGTATATTTAGTTAATAGAAACTCTTACCAGTGTCTAGTTTATCCGTTATAGCCATAGGTTCTTCCATAGCTCCTTAGTTAGGTTTACCTAATATACTAGTGCTATAAACTATAAATAAATCACCTTTAGTTAGTTTAGGTGCTCCCACCTCTTCTTCCTTATTATATATTATATTATTAGGCTCTAGATCTAGATTGGGATAGTCCTAAGCGTATAAAAATATTAAGAGACGTTTAATTGTTTTATAATTAAATTCTATCTAGTTAATAACTCCTTCTATAGAATTTTTCCAGCCTCTATTAACTAAGGCATTTAATAACAATAACCTATAAGATAATAGAGCGCCAGAATTGACGTAGTATTCTTTTTTACTATGGCCAGCAATAACCTTAACTAGGGATGTGGTAAAGAAGTTTTGCTTTACGTTAGCTCGCTAGGCAGGTAAAAAGTTACCTCAGCAAGCTCAGACGTGATTCTGTTGGTGCGGAGTCAATCGGCCCGCAAGCGGGTGACTAACCACGTTCGTGGTGCTCCACTAGTATCACGTCTGAGGGACTTTCACAACGTTTATTAAGAAATCCGACTTTTTTTATGATTCCCCCTATACTCGCGGCTGAATCGCTTAACTATAACGGCTTAAAATACTACTAAAAGTTCATCGATTAGAGAGACGATCTAATATTTTATAAATATTAGGTCTAAATTAGCCCATAATAGCCCAAAGTTAAGATTATTTTTGCCAAAAAAAAAACCGTTATTAAGACCTCCGACTTAGCGGATATTGTAATAGATATTGTATATATAAAGCCCAAAAATTAATTTATTATAGAGCTGGTTCTTGCAATTATTTTAAGCCTATATATAGCCCTAGACATTACGTAGGTAGCTTATTAACTTTGTTAAAGATTATATATCTCCCCATACAAATTTAGGAAAGGAATGTCACGACGGACGTTGCAACAAACGTTGCAATAAATGTCGCAACGGACGTCGCAACGATGGGTGTATATATAAGGCCCAAAAGTTCATCAGTTATAGAGCTGCTTCTGCGGATTAATTTAACGGTATTTCTAAAATAATAGCTGTTGTGGAGGTGTAGATCAATTTCGTTAAAAAAGGTAACTGCTCTATATACAAAACAAGTCGGATCGCCTAAGAAACCTTGTGAAAGTCTCTCAGACCATAGAATCAACTTTTTAACAAAAAAGGTTAGCGATATCCGCTAATTGATTCTCCGGTCTGAGCTTTGCTAAGGTAAGGTAAAAAGTACATTGCTGACCTACTAACCTTATCTAGCTAATATTCTAAAAATATTTTAATAATGTAGCTATAAGGGTTAATTCTAAGTTATATAAGCTAGGGTAGGATATAAACGGACTAATATGGTAATATTACTTTATACTATTATATTTATAGCCTAAAAATCCTTACCCTTCTATTTTGCTTTAGTATACGCGTAAAAAAAATATATGTATTAAATATATATATTTTAGATCTAACGCTTTACTAGATATATAAGGTAGGGTAACAGGTCGCTTAGGTAGAAAGTTTAAACAACTGTACCTAAGGGGGAAGCCGGTTTCGCTAGCGACTATCCCTAAATAATAAAACTCTACGCCTTATTAACAGTTATTCAAAGCCGACTAAGCATAATGGCTATAAAACTGCGCTACTTATCAGCTCTAAATTCCGTAACGTTAATAATACTATTAACTAACCCGCTAGTGCTAGTGCCTTTAATTATATTAAAGTAGTAATTTAAAGGCAGGGGGGTAAAATTATATAAAAAGATTTATACTAACTTATTGCATCTATAAAGCAATATATATAACGTAATTACAGCTAAAGGGGGTATAACTAAGTAGTAAATTTAGATAAGACCTTAAAGGAAGGAATTAGATACTCGTTTAGTAATTTGATAATCGCCTAATTGCTTCTTTATAGAAATTAGTATATAGGCAAAATCCCTTATACTTGTTTGGTTTGAAGAGCTTCATTTAATTTTAATATTGGCGTTTTTTTAAGTACGCTGATCTATTGAGATTAACCCTATTTTAACTATTAAAACAGGCGGCGTTCTCTAAACGATCAGCAGCGTCAAAAAGGCAATTTCAACCAGATGCGCCAGGGTGGTGTACTATCGATATGTCTACGGTTTCAAATGGTGGTGGTGCACACCATCCAAGTCACGATCTCAATCCACTTGCAGCATGATGCGGATCTTGCAGGCAGCCACGGATGTGTGGCGTCTGTTTCTTCGACTTTCTTGGTGGGTCATTCCTCTCATTTGCAGCTGCTTGGATCCAAATTGGAATACTTTTTGCTGCTCTAGGCTGTGTGATGTCTCGGAACATGAGATGTTATCATGGGTTTCACGCTTCAAGAGACATTTTGAGTCGCTTACCGCTGATCCTAGTCCTTTTGGACCGCGAATCTGTGTTTTCTCTCTCGATTATTTGTTCCAGACCCTCCTTTTCAACGCCACTGGTAGATTCGCTTCAGTTGTGCCTGCTCTTTCACATTTAAAATCAGAATCCCACATATAATGGCTGGCTGAACGCTCCGACAGATGTCCAAATCAGAGGCCTATTTCGTAATCGATCATACCCGAAGTTGAAAAAGACTCGGCAATGATCCGTTCGAGATATACCTCTCGTCTCTAGCCTGAGGAGCTGAGGAACGTGGCTTGCGTGCCTCAGCTGTGCCAGATCCGAAGCCATGCAAGACTGGCATATATAAACCAGCAATGACCTCCTCATCATCCTCATCATCCACAACATCAACTAAACTCTCCGAATTCACTGAGTCAAACACATCAACTCTTCCACAATGACAACCGAAACCGACAACACCCGCCTCTTGTCTGTCGATTATGTCGGCGCTTACCACATAAACGGCAAACTTATAGTATTTGTCTGTGGTGTCACCGCTGGCACCACGAGAGATATCCGTATTGAGGAAGTTGAATGGCTGGGCGCCCTGAAATTTAAAATCGTGGGCGAGATCGAGCATTGGGCTGGGTTCCAGTTCTACACCGCCAGTTTCACGAAGGAAATCAAGGAGATTCCTCACCCCACTCTGCCGGGCAAGATTATCCTAGTGGAGGACGCAGAGCACCCAGGTGGTCAACGAGTTACGGTCCAATTTTACGGCCTTGGGTAGAATGTTCCGAGTTGAGCAGAGCAGAGCAGAAATATGGGAAGGTCGGGCGGAGGACGCTGGAATGTGGTCAGTGGTGAATTGTTGTTGCTGTTGAGATGGCTGCGGTTGGCAGAATCTCATTTCAAACCCATAGGAGGGGAGGGAGAGAAAGGACTGGGGGAAACGAACGAATAAGTTGAGGTGTATAGCTTAAGTAACCTACTTATGTGGGTCAACAAGCTTTCCTATTGTGCACATGACCTGCTTTCATCAACGTAGGCCTGCGTATTGTGAGAGCAATAGTCGTACCCAGCCCTTCAGCCGAGAGCATACAGCTCGGCCAGTGTTGCCGAAAGCTCCGTTGGTGCCCGCCAAGGCGCTAAAATCTCGGCTAGTGTTGATATTCTGACGCCAACACAACCGCACTTGGTACACAATTCAACTCTCATTGCATTACATTTAGAGTTAATAACGCTATTATATTTCGATTCTAATATCTATAAAGCTGTTTGGGGTTTTTAATTAAATACTTTATACCATTTATTACGATTTTAAAAGAGCTTAGTAATAATATAGACGAGGTAAGTTTTGAGAAGTTATATTAAGGATCTAATATGGCTATAGATCCTAGAGAACCAGCAATCTAAAGTAAGAGAGGTATTTATTAATACTCTATCCGTATTATTATCTTAATTTAACTAGACCATATTAGTTGCTGCTAAATCCCTATTAGCCTCCAAGGTGTTACGGATTCCGGCCTAGCGGCCCTTTGTAGCGAGCCTTGGCACCCCACAGTATATAGATCGCTCGTACCTACGCACCTCTGTGCAATATCCTGTCGTGTACCTAGTCAATGCTACGACGTTCACAGCGCCTCCTGACCTCGTTCCGTGACAAAAGAATAACTATAATAACTCTTATATAAGTAGCGTAGGTATTACAGACCTTATATCAGCAGTAGTATAGCTACTAAGAGAAGACATAAACGGACTAGTGGTGGAATCGCGAGAGGCGCTAAAACTAGTCAAACTATAGGATAAGGGGTAACCAAGTCATATAACAGATCGCGTTACCGTTTTGGTATATAGGATCTGTAGGATCTATAAGGAATATTACATTCTAAACGTATCTTGCGTACCTTACTTTTTTTTTTATTTTTTTTTTATATCCATTGTATTATACTACGTACAATACTGCGCATGCAGCCTCTAGGCTATAGCGCTATAGTTCTATATACAGGAATCCTTTCTAAGCAGCTTAACATGTACTAGTAGCTATGTCTTAGTAGTTTATAAACCCCTAAACTAGGAGTTTATAGTTCCTTAGTAAACTACTAAATTACTACAACTACTAGGGAATGAGAAAACTGTAGGAAAAACTATAAGAAATCCTAACACCTGTCCCTGTCCTTTTGCAATTTATTTCTATCCCTTTGCTCTCTAATATCATTTTAAGAGCCTAGTAGGAGTTACCCCCTTCTAGAATCCTATCTGTTTTATTCTTCCATAGAACCTTCTTCACTAGTACTATGTACTAGTTTGGCTGCTTTAAGAGTCTCGCAGTCTTTACTATTAGCAAAGTGTTTTTCTTTACAGTTAATGCAAAGAGGGGTAGTATGCTTGCATGGCTTGCCTATTGTTATACAGGTAGGACAGGCGTGGTCTTTAGATAGGTGTGCAGCCGCACAATATCTACAGGCCCTAGTAGAGCACCTGTCTCCTATATGGCCAAATTTTTGGCAGCTAGTGCACTGCGTAGTAGGAGAGACTTCGAGGTATTTTACTACCTTAGTAGCTGTACCTGCAATTGAAATCTCTTTTTGCTTAAGGATTTCTTGTCTTTTTTCTTCGTTCTCTATAGTAAAAACTATAGAGCCAAATCTGGTCTGTGGATCATGTCTTTTTACACTAGATGAGATCCATCTAGGTAGTCCTTATATCCTTATAGGATTATAGGTCTCAATTTCTTCTTTTAGAAGCTTAGAGCCTCCCTCTCTCAGGAATGGTAGGGTAGGAACACCGTGAGCTATAACTTGAACCCATGGTTCTAGTTTTTGTTCTCTTTGAAAGGTAAAGCAGTTATGCTAGATTTCCTTATACTTGACTAGGAAATCTGCATTATACTCTTCTGTAGTCGTAAGGAGAATATTTTGTTTTCCTTTTGTTCTAGCTATAGACGCTAAGACTGGTTTTTCTACTTGCAATTTCGATACAAATAGTTGATTAACTTTGTTTCGTATAGAGAAGGTATTTAAAAGAGAGTCCTTTTCGTCTGTAATTAAGACTAGCTTCCTTTCTTGTAGCTGCTTTTTTTTACTTCTAGTAGAAGTAGAACTCCTACTAGAAGGAGGAGGGGTAGAAGATGGTGATGATAAGGGGGGAGAGAACAAAGAAGGGAGGCCCTTCTTTAGCCTCTCTGCGTAAGTTTCTTTAGTAGGGGCCACCTCCTTACGGAGAGCTTTTACTTCTTCTACTAGTCCTTTTAGGACATCTCTTGCCTCTTCTTCTTCTTCTTCTTCTCTTATAAAAGGGTTTTCTCCTATTAGGATATCTCGTGTATATTCTAATAGCCGTAAAACTTGCTCTTCTTTCTCTTCTCCTTCTAGCCCTTTATAGGCCTGGATTAGGCTTTTTAAAGCCTCGCGTAGATGTTGTTCCGGAGAAAGGGAAGAAGGAGGTATGCTAGGTATACTAGCCGTAGTAGTTATTGGTTTTATTGTCTTTTTGCAGGTTTTTGGTTTTCTTTTTCAGGAGAAGACTGAGGATGTCCTCTTTTTTCTCCTGTCCTAAACAGGCCAGGAGAAGGAGAGGGGGGAGAAAAAGTGAATGTAGACTCTTCATCACTTATTTCTATAGGAGGTTTTTTTTTTTGACCTATTAGGCCTTAGCATTTTGTATCTTATAGGGGGGTTTCCTAGTTTTTACAGTAGATAATAACCTCCTTAGGTCTCTTATCTCCTAGTCCTAGAGGTAAAAAACTAGGCAAAAAGCCTTGCTAGTTTTTACTATCCTTCTATACCCTTTCTCCTTACTAATCCTACTAGAGGATTTCTAGGGAGATTAAGCTAAAAGGTAGTAGAAAAACTAGCTAAAAAAGACTAGTATAGTTATTTTCTTTTTCTATTAGAAGTAGAAAACCCTACTAAAAAAAGGACTTGTTAGGCTTTTACTAGCAGAAAAGCCCTAAAGGCAATCCTCCTCTTATTAAAGAAAATCTGACTAAAGGAGATATAGAAAAGTACCTACACCCCCTATTTTATTAGGCTTTTGCTTTCTATAGAAGAAAATCCTAGAAAAAGTCTATATTTTATGGTTTTGGTATTGGTGGTGGTAGTAGTAGTGATTTTGGTATTCCTATCTGTGCCTCGCTTATAAGCTAGGACCACCCCTAAGAAGAATTTTCTGTTGGGGGAAAGGGGTAAAACGACAAATAAATCCACCTCTAGCTCGCTAGGCAGTAGGAATTAGGTCTTAAAAGTTGGAAAATCGGTTGTTTTTGATGGTAAGATAGGTATGCGTAACTTTTAAAGTGTGGCGCTACCTTTTAGTAAGGTTGCATGTGTGGTATAAGATTGCGTACCTTACGTACTTAGTATTTCTTAGGCATAGTTTATATATTTAAAGGACCACAGTCCCTACCTAGATAGTTCTTCTCTTTATAATAAATCTTAGAATATAATTAGAGTTAATCTATTGGGCAATTACTCTACTAGTTATTATTACGTTATTAACTTCTTGTTTACCTATATACCTGGCCTATTAGTAAGTCTACCATAGTATTTTCTATAAGGCTTTATTATATATTCACTACCTAGTTATAGTACTAATAAAGTTAAATAATATGCCACTAAAGCATTAGCTATAACGCCATTAACAGCAGTAACAACCTTAGGTACTAGTGGGGACACTAGTATAAGGGACACTAACTTATAACTAGTTATGGTTAGATAGTTATAAAAGATAGTTAATCAATTAATGGATAATAATTAAATACTTAAAGACAGAATTAACGGAATTTGAGTAGTAAAGGTTAAGTTACTATTAGTTAAACGATTCTTAGGGAAGAAGTTAAAACTTAAGGGGTTTCTTATATAAATGCGCTTTAAGGTAGTATAAGAGGGTGTAAAACTTGCTATACTAATAGATTAAGTAGTCTATATAGAACTATTCCTAATAGGAAGGGTATTAAAGTAGTTTAACCCTTATTTAACTAAGATATATAAGTATAGAGACACTACTACTAACTAAGAGGTTAAGTATATGTTCTTAAGCTAGTAAGGGTTTGCGAATTAACTTATATAGATATTTAGCAATCTAAAGGTAACAACTATAGTAGAACGGAAGCTTTAGAACCTAGTATAACAAACCTTAATAATTAAGTATATGACGTAGTTTTAAACGCTTACTATGTAAGTTAAATAGAATAATAAGGCGCTTATAGTATTGTATAAACAGGGACTTAAAATAAAAGTCTAGAACGTAATTATCCTAATAGAAGATGCGGACACCCTAAAAGAATTAATTAACCAATTAATTAAGATTAATAATAGTATCTATTAAAGGGAATAAGCTAAAAAGGGCTAGGATAGAGTTCTATAGTTATATAAGGCGTAAAGTATATAACAACAGATATAGAGTTAAAAACTATAGAATAGTGGACCAGAGCTAATAGACCTAAGTAGTACTAAAGAATCTAGAAGATAAAATAAGAAACTATCAAAATCTAAAGGTTAAGGATTAAGTAATTATAGAACTAAGGAGTAGAGGCTAAACCAAAGATCTTAGTAGTAGAAGATGTTTAGGCGGACTCTATAATAAGAAGAATGGTTTAAAAAGGGAGCTTATATAAATTGTGGAAAATAAGGTTATTTTGCTAAAAACTATAGAGGTAGTTAGAGTAGCCATATAGTAAAAGGCACTAGGTTGTTAGAGTATAATAGTACAAATACAGGTATATTACGCGGGACTAAGAAGTGTTTAATTAAACACTGCGCGTTTTGTTATAATAACGCGTGCCAAATTTATAAAGACACTAAGTATAGTGTAAGCTATTGGCTATAAGAGCTAAAGTTATAAGAACTTAAGGGAACTAAAGAGTTAGATAAAGAGCAAGATCGACTCTATAAGCTAGATTAAAATATCTTAGTAATGTATAGATAAAGATTAGTAGAAATAATAATGGAGTTAGAGTACTTATTAATTAATAGCGACGAGGAAAAAGAAGTAGTTAACTAGGAACGCTTAAACCTTAAATATGTAATAGAAGTAGAGACTAAGACCGCTATAGAGTAAGGTTTAGTAACGGGCATTATAACACCATTAGATACGGTATTTATTGCTTTATAAGATAGAAAGAGCAATATTAATAAAAAATTAAGTAAGTAGATAACTGCTAGTACTAGCTTACCACTTAATAAAGGCAAAAGGCTATAGGCTTAAGATTCTTAAAAAGAAATAAGAGAGACCTAAGAACCTATAATAGACGAAAACCAATAGGAAAGGGTAGTAGTTTAGTTTAAGGTAAACAAATAAGTACGGGACGAAGATTCTAGGGAGCTAAGATTTTAAAGAACGAATAAGGTCCATAATAATCCTAGAAAAATACAGTGTTTAGCCTAAAGGTTAAAAAGCTTAATAATGTTAAAAATCCGTTTATAAGACGTAACAGAATAGAAACTATAGAGGAGTTTAGGCAAAAAATTCTTGTATAGTAAAAATAGAAGTTAGACTAAAGGTTAACTACGTTAGGTTATATAAGGGATAGAGCACCTATATAAAAAGTTACTAATAGGCCGAGGGTAGGAATGCTAAGAGCTAGATAGTTAAATAAATTAGAACAAGAAGAGGATCTAGGGATTCTAACCAGATTTGTAGAACAATATACTAAAAATTGCAATAATATAGTAATAAAGAGATACTTCCTTATAGATAAATTATATACACTTATAGAGCTATACCATAAGTAGTATAGACGGAAAAAGAATAATAAGTAGGAAGATTTCTATATATAGCTAGATAAGAAAGCTATACCGGATTAAGCTATATTAGAGAAATAGATAAGTTATATTAAAGGAGCATTAATTATAATATTAAAGAATTTAGGGGAATAGGCTGAAGACTAGAGAAAAATGGTGCAGATATTAGTATTAGTAAATAATATAGCAATATTTAGATTAATACAGGAGAGGTTTAAACTTAAGGGTAAAGATAAACTATAAGTTAACCTAAAACACCTAGCGCATTATACATTAGCATAGATTGTATATATGGATAATATATATAATATGCATAGAGCACTAAGAGACAAATATTATAAATACCTAATAAGGATATATTGGGCACTAGATAAAAAAAGGGTTAGGAATAGTAAGTATATATATAGATAGCACCTAGTAGAAGTTTAGGAGTTGGATAACTTAATACTTTAACTAAGAAGATTCCTTATGGAAGAATACTTAGATAGATAATAATAATAGAAGTGCCTAAAGAATATATATTTATAGTATATTAAGGAAAGAAGCGAACTAAATATTGGCCTAAGGAGGACTAAATATAATTAGGATCTAGCAGCTAATAGTTAGGAAAAGTGGAGGCCTATAGAACTAGAGGGGGCTAGTAGTAGAGCCTTAGACCCTTAAAGGAATTTAAGAACAACACCTAAATTTATAAGTAAATTAGAAAGACTAAAAGTTTAAAGCGTTAGTAGATAGTGGAGTAATAAGAAACCATATATCCCTAGTAGTAGTAAAAAGAATAAGACTACCGTATAGGTAAAAAGAGTACCTATACTCAATAATAATAATTTTTGGAGATTTAATAGCCTATAGAGAAGGTATTATTAATTTTAAAATAGGACCTATTTAGATAACCATTAAAGAAAAACAAGTTAAGATATGTTTTAATATCTTACCATTAGGAAAGGATAAGGCGATATTAGGAATGCTTTAGTTATAGGAGTATAATCTAAAGATTAATTAGGTTATAGATTAGGTTAATATTAAGGATACTTAATAACGTAAGATGCGATAAGCTACTAAAATAGTATAGTACTATGTTGGAGCGATATATAAAAAGACTAACCAAAGTTTAAGTTATATACTAAAGAGATACTATAAGTATGGCAAGAAACTATAAAGCCTAAAAAGTAAAAAGCTGTTAGAGTATATAGTATAGGACTATAAAATAGAATTAGAACCAAGAATAAGTCTAAAGTTCTTTCTAATCTATAAGCTAATAGAAGATAAGTTAAGAGCACTTAAAGAGTTTATCCAGGAGAACTTATAAAGGGATATATTAGACTATCGCAGTTATTAGCAGGATATCTAATGCTGTTCGTACTAAAGACAAACGGAAAACTTAGGTTATGCATTAACTATAGACAGTTAAACAGCATTATAAGAAAGGATAAATGTCTTTTACCCTTAATTAGAAAAATCTAGAATAGGGTTAGTAATGCGCAAATCTTTATAAAGGTGGATCTAAGATAGGCGTACTATTAAATTAGGATTAAGGAAGGTGATAAATAAAAGGCAGCCTTTAGGTTAAAGAAAGGACTATATAAGCTATTAATTATATAGTTTAGACTTATAAATGCACCAGTAACGTTTTAGAAACGAATTAATAGTATATTAGGAGAACACCTTAATAAGTTTGTTATAGTATACCTTAATATTATTATTATCTACTTAACAAGTAAGAAGGAATATGGAGAATGCGTTAAATAGGTCTTAAGGAGACTATAAAAAGAAAAAATGTTAGTAGTAATTAAGAAATGTGAGTTCTTTACTAGAAAGACTAATTTTATTAAATTTATTATTAAACTAGGCAAGATCTAAATAGATTTAAAGAAAGTTAAAGCTATAGTAAGTTAGCAAGAACTAAAGAACGTTATATAGTTAAGATTGTTGCTAGGGTTTTACAACTACTATAGAAAGTTTATTGCATAATAGTTAAAGAACATTAAGCTATTTACAAGACTTATAAAGAAGCAGGGATTGTGGATATAGGGTAAAAAGCAGAAGGAGCTGTTTAAGGAACTTAAGAAATTGTTTACCTAAAATCTAATCCTTAAAATCTATTAACTAAAGCTAGACACGGTTGTAGAAATGGATGTATTAGACTTTACACTAGGAGTATATTTACTATAAAAGTATTAAAACGCATAGTATCCAGTGGCGTACTATAATTAGAAGATAATACTACTAGAACTAAATTATAATATTTATAATAAGGAGTTATTAGGTATAGTTACAGCACTTAAAAAATAGAGAGCATTCTTACAAGGTATAGAAAAACCATTTATAGTTAGAACGGACTATAAGAACCTAATAGGGTTCCTAATAACAAAAGAACTTAATTATAGATAAGTTAGATAGGCAGAAATGCTTATAGAATATTATTTCGAAATTTAGTATACTAAGGGTACTAGAAATACAAGAGTAGACGCGCTTAGTAGAAAGGCAGAGTTATAAAATAAAAAAAAGCTATTAGGGGCAATACTACGCAAAGACGAAGACGGATTAATTAGGTGTAATTATCCTAAGATTATAGTAATAAGAGAAGAAACAACCTATAAAGTACTAGAGAGTGTATAGTTATAAAGGATCTAAGAAGTATAGAGTAAGGACCTAGACTTAGAGCAGTACGAGCACTAAGAAGCTATATACGTACTAAAGGAAATTACGGAAGAGTTTATAAGAGAATTCTATAAGGAAATAACTTAAGGATATAACGGAGCTATAGGCTTAGTATTAAGACTCTAAAAAGAAAGGTTATAATGCGCCTATATAAGATATATTTAGGGGTATATGGTATTTAGGTCTAATATATATATAGTTTATTAAGATGGTATAGAGTAACGGACTAGGTCTAGGGGGAGTACTTTTAATTACTTTAGGGTTATAGTATATACGGTATATTAATAAATTAAGCTTTGTTACCATTATACGCTATAGCCCCACCTATAAGTCGCTAGTAGGTCGCTAGGGAGTTACTAGGTTGTGTTAAAGTATAGCTTATTTCTTAATCCCTTAAAATACCCTTTACCTTTTTTTAGTATAGGCTATATCTTAATAGTAGCGCTTGCTTTTTGCTTACGCTTTAGCTATAAGGCTAGATAGTAGTATACTAGCTTTATAAAACGGTCTATAAGGATAAGAAAGTATCTTAAACTTAGGGAGATCCGTAATAAAGTTAAGTAGATAATACTGCTAGGCTTAGGTAGGGGGCCATAAGAGGCTATAGCTTACTATAAGATATATAGCGGCGCAATTTAGAGCGTTAGTAGGTATTATAGTTACCTAGGTATTTATGGAGATCCTTAATAAGGCTAGACCTTATTATTTTGCCTTAGGAGTCCTTAATTATATTACCGGTAGAAACTCGCCCCTAGGCTAGCTAATCGCGTATAGAGTATAAGGCGTCCCCTATACTTTATAAATAGAATTAACTAGTAACTTAGGGGTATATTCTATAAAAGCCGTTTTAGCTAAGGTAGCTACTAATACTACTTACTGTAGTATAAGGCTCTACGTAAAGTTAGTATTAGCGAGGTAACTTATAGGGTTATTATAGGGGATTATCGCCTAGACTAAGGGGTCTTCCCTAGGGTCTAGCGCTATTAGGCTAGTTAAAGTCTATTATAGGACGGGGGCAGTGGCTATAGAGCGTATGTATTTAAGGAGTCTATAAGATATTACGCAATTGATTATAAGGGTTAAGGGCGTAAGGAGGTAATATACCTACGTATAGCTAATATATGCTATACATAAGGTATACGCGAGAGTATAGGGCTCTCCTATAGAGGCCCCTGTAGTAGGGTTCCGTAATACTACCCCCCCTTTTATAGAGGCGGAGCTCCGGCAACACTGTAGTTACTATATATATATAGAAGAGACGCTTAAGGTATAGGGAAGAAAAGGGAATATCGCTTAAGGCTTGTAATAACATTATGTAATAAGACTTGGCACCTAAGAATCTAACTAATCAATTAACTTTAATCGCTAGTTAAAGTTCCTGGACATCTTACCGATTTTTTGGTTATATAATTGCACTTACCATTATATAATGGCAATCTACGGCAATTTAATAGTAATTTGCCCTTACGTAGTAATATATAACGGTTTAACTCTATAAGGGCTCTTATAGAGGATTAGGCACAAAATCTTTGCTTAGGCCTAGTTTCTATAGGTTCGCGTAGTAAAAATTGCTAATTAGATCCTTTGCATTTTTAAAGTCTTCCTATAGTTGCCATTCTAGCTAATCTATATTAAATCCTATATAGATAGCTCTGTAGTAGAGCTGCCGTTCTTTGCCTTTGCTAAAGTATTTAGAGTTAATAATTTGTTTAATGGTCTATTCCTTAAAGTTCTCATCTTTATTCTTATCTTAGATTAGTACTAGTAGGGTTTTAGGCTATATTTATCCCAGTAAGGGGTTGGGTTAGTAAAGGTGTAGTAGCTATAAGTAAAATACAGGCTATATTCCGCAGGTGGCTAGGGCAGGCAGAAGCTCTAACTTATATATAGCTCCTCTATTAATAACTTATTTAATCTAATAGGGGCCGAGATTCTTATAATTAAGTGACTTTATAGGCCTCTGCGTAGAGATATTATGTATATTTAGCTATACCTAGTCGCTAATACGTATCTCTGGTAGTAGCGTTCTATAATAGTTAGCAAAGTAGGCCTACTTTACTTAAGCCTAGGCCATTTCTCCCTTGTAGTAGTTAAGTAGATTTTTTATACGGTCTATATACTAGTTAGTAAGTAGCATCTTAAGGCGTTTTCTATATGGCAGTTTCTTATTAATAGGTTCTGGTGGCTCTATACTAGATTAGAGGTAATAGCCCTTATTTATAAAGAACGGAGTAAGTCCTATAGTGGTTAAGACATAGTTATTTGCTGCGAATTTACCTAGTAGAAGGTAGTCTACCTAGTTATCTTAACTATAGGCGACTACCTGTCATAGGTACGCTTTTATATTAGTATTAGCGTTTTCCGGTTGCCTAGTAGTTTTATAGTAAAAGGATATAAACATCTTAATAAAGATACTAAGGCGTTAGCAGATTTGTCTCTATATATTAGAGTTAAACTATATGCCTTAGTTAAACATAATTAAGTTAAGTAACCTATATAATTAGTAGACTTTGCGAAGGAAGGCGTTAGTAACGTTACTAATAGCTACGCCTTTAGTTAGGATATAGTAGCGCTCTTTTATAAGTTGGCATATTATTATAAGAATATTCTTATAGGTACGGCCGTATTATTTATAGGGTGGTAAGTTAACAATAAAGTCTATAATAATATCTGCCTATTGTTATATAGATACTAGTAGAGGGTATAGTAGTCCTTAGTACTTTATATTTTAGGCCTTAGCGCGCTTATAACTATAGTAGGCACCTATAAAGCGTTTAACTAAGTCTATTATTTTAGACTAGAAGTAGTATCGGCTAAGAAGCTTATAGGTTTCTTTTTTATCTAAGTAGCCGCTTAACTGGAGGTTATAAGCTATTTAGATTAGTTACTATTATAGGGTTTCTAAGTTAGGGATAAATAGGCGGCCTTTATAATAGAGCCTATTCTCTTTTACTTCTAAAGCTGCTTGTCACGAGACGAGGTCAAGGAGGCTCTGAGAAGTCGTAGCATTGACTAGGTACACGACAGGATGTTGCACGAAGGTGCAAGAGGTGCGTAGGCACCGTGGCTCTATATACTGTGGGTGCCAAGGCTCGCCTATGGCGAGCCCTTGGCGGTGCTACAGCCGGAATCCGTGACACTGCTATATTAATCTAGCCTAAGCTTTAGAGGTTAGTGGGTAGCGTATAGGCACTAGCGGTCTTCGCGATAATAAGTTAATATAGTAGTAGGTTAATAGAGGTATTATATGCTACGGTAATAAGCTTATTAATTTTAGGAGGTAACTCTAGTTCTATAGTATAAAACTAGGATGTAGTTAGCTCTATTATAGGTAGCATACCTAGGGCTAAATTCCATACTTTTAGGATTATCTATTATTAGAACTAATTATAGGGGTTATTTTCTAACTAAGGAAGGTCTTGCAAACGATATATTAAGCTATTAGGCTTAGTGCCTTATACTTCTAGCCTATATACAATTTTAAAGTTAAAACTAAAGAGGAACTTGTTCTAATATACTTAGCGTTAATTTAGCTGCTTTATAGTTATAAAGTACTTAAGGTTATAATAATCTGTAAGGACTTTAGTTAGCTAGTCAGGCTCTGCTAAGGAGAGTTCTAGTTAAAATTCTTTAAATGCTTATATAATTGTGAGGAGTTCTTTATTATAGATTTTATAGTTACACTTTTATAGTATAAGCTTAGATAAGTAGAATATAACTAGGTAGAGAAGACCGTTATTACCTATCTAGGAAAAAACGCCTGCGTTAATATAGTCTAAAAAGTTAGTTTTAAAATAGAGTTATTGTCCTAGTATAAAGTAAGCTAGGATAAGTGCTTTAGTAAACGCATTTTTAAGGTCTTAGAACGTCTTCTTGTATTTAGGCGGCTAGGTAAAGCGTAGATGCGTTTTTCTTCCTTTTATAGAAAGGCCCTTTATTTATATTATTACTATAAGTAGTACTACTACGCCTAAGAAGTTATATATAAATTTCTAATAGAAGGTAGCAAAATTAAGGAAGGCTTATATGTCCTTAATGCAGTTAGGGGCTTACTATTTAGTAATTATATATACCTTCTTAGGGTCTATATAGATACCCTTAATAGTAACAATTAGTTTAAGGTATTTTACTTCTGTATCTAAGAATTCGCACTTCTTTAAATTAATATAAAGTCCTACGTCCCTAAGGCGCTATAGGACCTTTTAAATATATTTAGTATACTTAAAAGGGTTATTGCTATAAATAAGTATATTATCTAGGTATGAAGAGCAGAAATTATTAAGGTAGTCCTATAAGGCATTATTAATATAGCTTTAGAAGGTGTCTAGGCCATTATATATACTAAACGGTATAATGGTATATTTAAATTGGCCAAAGCACGATGTAAATATGGTTTTCTATTTATTACCTTCCTATATTAAGAGATAGTTAAAGGCGGCAATAATATTAAGCTTAGTATAGATTTTGGCTTAACTAAGCCACTTAAAAGTCTTATATATAAGCGGTACTGGGTATTAGTTCTTAATTATAATAGTATTAAGTCCTCTATAGTTAACACAGAATTAAATACCTCCTTCTAGCTTCTTAGCAAGAAGGATAGGAGCAGCTACTAGTAATATACTAGGATGAATAAACCCTTTATTAAGGTGCTCGTTAATATACTTTTTTATAACTAAAAGTTTATCTTTTAATATTAGGTAGGGTCTCTTATAAAGTAGCATTTTTCCTTATTTAATATTAATGGTATAGTTATTAGGTTAATATGGGGGGAGTATATCTATGTCCTTTTATAAGCATATATTAGTAAAGTTATAGTACCTCTTAGGGAGGAGCTTGCGGAGTTCCTTATTAGTAAGTTCTTTTTTAAGCTTTATAAACTTCTTAAAGTCTAAAGGTAAAAGTCTATAGAGTTTTATAGGGGCGTCGTCTTCTAGAAGGTTAACTATATCTATTCTATTACTATAGAGGACGTAGTTCTATTTTTTATTAAGCTTATATAGTTATAATTAGAAAGCTGCAGTAATAGTCTAGCCTTTTTTATATGCTATATAGTAAAAGGCCAGGGCACTTACATAGTAGTAGTTGGTTATAGGTGGGGTAATAATGGGGTTCTTAGGTTAATATCCTAGGGAGTAAATAGAGGCGGCTAGGCCATACCCTAAACAAGTCTCTATAGTATTTAGAGTTAAAGGTTACCTCTTTTTTTTTTCTAGTTAATAGCGGAGTTATATTATTTAAGCTAGTTTATTCTAAGGATAATAGGGTAGTTGGCAAGTAGTATAATATAGGCCTAGAGCTCTTCCTAGTGCCTATTTATATTTAGATAGAGTTATACTATATAGGTAATCTTCTATATAATATAACTGCTGTTAGCGAGTTATAGGGCGCGGCCTTTAGTAAAGGGTAAGGTAGGTAGGTTATAAGTATATATAAATTAGGTATTTATAAATTTATTAGTAGCTCCACAATTAATTATAGAACAGCTTTTATATTATTTTTTAGCAATAGTTCCTATTATAAGTAAAACTATCTATTTCCATCTATTTATCTTTACTAAGTTATCTATTAAGTAGGCCAATATATAGATCCCTCTATTATTAGGGCGTTCTAACTTATAACTTAGGGCTAGGACTTAACGTTTTCCGCTTCTATATCTAACTCTACTGCTATTACTATGTCTTTGTCTTATATAGTAGTGGTATATAGTAACGTATTTAGTGTTTAGGGCATTAGGTTAGGTATTAGGCGGCAGCTACTAGACCTAGCTATTAGGCAGTTTAGGTTATTACAGTAATAGCCTTCTTAATAGTATTTATAGTAGCGTCTTAGTTTCCGGAGTAGCTTACACTTTCTATCTAGAAGTTTTTACGGAAAGGTTAGTGTAGAGAGGTTAATATTAGCTCTAGTGGTATTTAAGGTAGTAGGTATTAGTGGCTTAGTATATATAGATTTAGTAGGTCTAAAGGGTTTCTATAGGGAGGTCTTTGGGTAAGGATTAGCAGTAGCAATCTAATTTAGTTATCATTTAATTTTCTATAGGACTGCTACCATATTATAAACATTATTATAGTTATAGCTAGCCGCTGTGTAACTAAGGTAATAAGTAACTTTTTTAAGGAGATCTTCTTAGTTTTTAGTATTATCTTAGGCAAGGGCTCTAGTATATTCCTAGAATTTAATATAGAACTTATTAAATAATTTAATAGGGCTTATCTTTAAGGTATATAGTTTAGCTTAGTTAGTGTCTAGTAAATTATAGTCGCGGTATATTAGGTTAAGATTATTATAAACCTTTTGGTAGAACTGCCACTTTTAGGAGCTATTAGTCTCCTATTAGGTAAAGAGTCTATTAAATAGTATACCCTTTATTCGCCTAATAATATAGCCAATCTTAGTATCTTCTATAGGAAAAAGGTAGGCGCTCTAAGTTAGTTTCTCGCGGATTTATATCTTTTAGTGACTATATTCCTTACGGTCTCCCTAAAAGACTAGGGGATTAGGGTAATATATATTAGACCCTATAGTAGCAGCTTAAGTTTAATTATTATAGCCTTTATTATTGCTGCTTTAGTAGGGGTTCTTATTAGGTAAAGCTACTTAGCGTTAGCTCTCCGTTAAGTATTAAGTAGGTAAAGTTGCTAGGGGCGTAAAAACTTAGGTAACGTTATATATAGTAGAGAAGTATCTAGTATTATTATAAATGTACTTATTAAGCTAAGATTATAGGGATTTAATTATGCCCTTTTTTAGTAACTATAATAATAAGTGCGATCTTTGCCTTCTTTAACCGTTAAACGTCGCGTTTAGACATATGGAGGTTATCTTTAATCTCTTAGCGCGTGTTATTAGTGAGCGCCTTACAAGCTTATAGGTCTTAGATAATATCGCAATCTTAGGCAGTACGCATCTTAGCTTATATAAGCTTTAGGTAGTAGTTCTATAGAAGGCGGTAGTATTTATTGGGTTTTTATACTACTATTTTTATAAATGTCCCGGCGTCTTATATTTCAATTTTAATAGGTAGTAGCCCTTCTACTTACTTATCCGTAGTTATATAGTTAATAAAAGATAAGATATTATTAGTGTCTACCTTATTAAGGTTGTTATAATCTTTTAAACCACTTGGCTTCCCCTTAGGGATTAAGGCTAAGGCTAATAAATTAAATTCTCCTAGGATTGATTGGCGTTATAGGTTAAGTATAGGTATTAGATTATTCTTTAGGTTTAATATAGTGGCTAGTAAGGAATATTGTCTTACTATTATGAGTTTCTTAAAAGTATAAAGTAATGTAACTTATAGATACGCTGCTTCTAACAGCGCCTATAGTATTATAAAGACATAGAATTAGTTATAGACTAAGTGTTAGTAGTAAAAAGGTATAACGTAATGTTATAGGACGGGGGCAGTGGCTATAGAGCATATATATTTAAGGAGTCTATAAGATGTTATGCAATTAATTATAAGGGTTAAGGGCGTAAGGAGGTAATATACCTACGCGTAGCTAATATAAGCTGTATATAAGGTGTATATAAGAGCATGGGGCTCTCCTATGGAGGCCCCTATGGTAGGGTTCCGTAACAAAGTCTTAGTAAGAATAGTAGGATACTCTAATCCGCCAGCGCTAGGTTATTAGTATAGTAGTACTAAGGCCGCCTATAAGGCCTATAACCCATAACTTTTAGTATAATATAGGCATAGATATAGCGTTAGGTGACGAAGTCACCTCGCCTATATATATTGTTCCGCATAGCTGTGACTGGGTGGTGCGGAGCCTGTCACCTCACATATAGTTATATTAGGTCGCGATACGCCTATATAAGGCATATATTTAGAGGTATATAGTATCTAAGTCTTCTACCTATTTGATGTTGGGTTATAATATATCTATATATAATATATATTTAGGGTATACAGTACCCTAGTCTTCTCTCTATCTAATATTAGGTCGCAATACGCCTGCGTACAATATATATTTAGGGATATGGTATCCTTATCTTCTCCCTATCTAACGTTGGATTAAAATACGCCTGCGCACGATATACGTTTAGGGATATAGTATCCTAGTCTTCTTTCTAATGTTAGGTCGCAATATATCTACGCATAATATGCGTTTAGGGTATATAGTATCCCAGTCTTCTTCCTATCTAATATTGGGTCATAATATGCGTATACGGTATCTTAGTCTTAGATGGCTTGCTATTAGCGACTTAGGCAATTAAGGCACAAATACGGCAAAAGGGTCGCGCAAGCCTATATAATTAGATTGTCTATAAACGAGGATCTAAAGCTAGAGAAAGGAAAGGGGAAGATCGAAAGCACCGCTTAAAGTTATATACAATCCTCCGGTCACGTAACCGCACTTTGCAATTATATAACGGCAATCTAACGGCAATCTGCGGCGATTTGCTAGTACCGTAACACTTACCGCTAGTAATTTTTACTATAGCTACTGTCTGCGTTCCTTATATAAGTTGTATATATAGCACTAGCGTCTAGGGGGTCCTTAAAGCTATCTAGCTATTAAGTTGTCTCTCTAGAAGTTTGTTTAGGAAAGCCTTGCCTTTATTAGATTTTATCTTCTAAACCTAACCCTATAGAGCCTATTCTATAACCGCGCTTCAAGCGCAAGGATTTGCCGCTACTAACTACGCGATCTTCCGTAAGCTTTATAGTATTAAATAATTACTTTATATAGCGGATTTTAGCGAAGAGGTTTTTAGTAGTTCTTACCTATATAATAAAGTTCTGGCGGAAGAGCTCTACTTATAGGTAGATAGGGAGATATAAGAACCAAAAGTCTACCTATTAATTAGGATTAATAAAAGGGGTATATAAGAAGAGGTCCTTTAAGCTACGCATATGGGCTAAAAATGTATTAAACTTCTAGTTCTTCTTTATTATAGTCATATAGTATATAGTAGTATTATTAAAGCATCTTACTATAGGGTCCTTAATCTAGTCTTAGATTATAGTTTTAAATCCGTCCCATAGTAAAGGACCTTTGTCTTTAGTGCCTAACTAGTAATATACTAGTTAGGCGATTATCCTCTCTTTTATAAGACCTTTAACGGCCTATTACGTGTGTCGCTTATAGTTATAGTTAGCGTTGTTAACTTTAAATCGGGTTTTAACTATAGTAATCCACTAGTTAAACCTCTGTTAAGCAGTGCTACTAATATTAGGTGGCAACTTCTTAACCAGGGCGTTGAGATTTATTTAGCGTATGCGTTTAATATATAACTTATACTCTTTACTAAAGAGATAACGGGAGGGCTTTATTAAATTAATAATACTCTATAAAGTGGCTATTTTCTTAACCAGCTCGTCTAGCTTTTTTATATTAGTAGTATTTAGTAGGATACTAGTAACCTTACTAAGCTCCTATTAGGCCTAAGTATATAAGTTAAACTAGTCTCTAACGTTTAGAGATATTGAATTATTTTAAGGTTTAAAAGGTGGCTTAGATATTGCTAGTATAGAGGCTTCGTCTGCACTAGATCCTAAGGCGTTTTGCCGTCGTATTATGGGCGTATTACTATTAAGTATAGGCATCAATCTTATCTTTAGAGGTATTATAAAAAAATTAAACCAGCTATCCTCCTAAGGGGATTGGTAAGAATTTAAATATAAGGTAAGGATATAGATAGGGAGCTTAATAATGGAATAATAGGGTATATTGTATAGTCGGATAAATCCTTAAGGGAAAAGGAGGAGTCTAAAGTGCGATATAAGGAAGGGTTTTCCCTAGGCACGTATAGCGCACGTACCTTATAGGCGAATCGCATGCGAGTCGCTTATGCCTCGCAGTTATATAACTATATACTTAGGTTTTACCTAATATTAATTAAGTATATTAAATCGCATTTCATAGTAAAAACCTAGATGTATCTATATTATAACCTCCTTCTAACCTTTAAATAAAGAAAAACGTAGGCTATATAATTAGGAGCGTAAAGCCTAGAGGTTAAAAAGAACTAAAATTAGATAATTTAAATAGTATATTTATCTATATATATATATTATATCCTAAATATAACCTATTTTAGTAGCTTGGCGGACACTTAATAGAGCTATTTACACTAAGGAAGAACTAGATATTATATACCCTATTAGTAAAGCAGTAAAAAAAGCTGGAATTTATAATAGTATAAACTATTACTTTTCTATCTAGGATATATTACTAATATAATTTAGTTTTCCCATTTAACGAGAAGCCTGTAACCGTACCTTAAGAAAAGCCTTTAACTGCTAAAGGTTATAGAAAACGTTAGGCTACTTTAGTAGATATTGGTATATTATTAATTATATTCTTATTATATTATATAGAGCACTAAGCGGTTACACGGATTATTTTCCGCTCTAAAGTTCCACTAAAAAAAGATAGCAAGATAGGTTTAGGTAGTTATAACTACTACTTAATTATAATCTAACTATAATCTAACCATAATATAGCTAGATTATAATGCTATATTTAAGATTTTTAGCAAGACTAAAAAGCAAAAGTATATCTTATATATTAGCAATCAGAAGAGTAAGCCTACTAGTTATATTTATAATATATCTAGAATCTAACGCAAATAGCATACCTGTCTAACTAGGTTATATATATCTAGTTTAATAAGGTATACCTAAAGTCTTTAGTTATATTATATTTACAATCTAATTAGAAATAGAACTTTATTTTACGAAATATAACGCTGCTAGATATTATAAATAACCTTAAGGGTAAGGAGCTATTTAATATACTTAAGAGCTATAATAAGTAGCTAGAATAGGTTGTATTTTAGATATGGTATAATTTTATCCTGGTTTTATTATAGTTCCATTATAGTTCTATTATAGTTCCATTATAGTTCCATTCTATACTACTAAGTATTAAGCGTAAAGTATAGAATATAAAGTATAGCGCGGAGTATTTAGGTTAGGCTTTCTCTTAGATATTATAATGTCTTTATATCTAGGCAATTACCTTAATATAACCTTTACCCCTTATAATTATAAATATATAAGTTTATATTAACTAAGTTCTCGTTTTAATTTTCTAAGCTCTAACTCCATTTTCTAATTTTATAGTTTAATTGCTTTTACTTTAGCTTCTATATATAGAACCTAGGCTTTTTATTTACGAACATTTAATTAGGATTGCTATAGCGTTAACTATTATAAGAATTAAGCTTATTAAGTAATAGTTATATAAAGTAAAGGCTGCAAGCTGCTTTTATATCCTAAGTATGGTTAGGTTATAAGCTAGATATATTAGGGATATATCTAGGTAATTTTACCTAACGGTAAAATAGGCCTAGGAGATAGCAAAACCTAACTATTATTTAATATTATAATAAAGGAAACTAAAAGATATTAGCTTTATAGAATTTAGTAAAATTTAGAATATAATATATTAGAGTAAATAGAGGCAATAGATTATAAGCGAGATTTTAATTATATACCTTATAAACTTTATGTTTATAACCATAGGCGTATACTAGTTCTAAAAGATAATATATCTAATATAAAATTATTAAAATTAAATTTTTTTAATCCTCTTTAATACTTATAGATATAGTATTAGCTTTTCCTCTACCAGTATAGGCCTATTTTCTTAATTTTTCTAGCTCTTTTAAACCTTGTTAAACTGGAGTAGATTATATTAGCAATATATCTACGTTAAAGCCATATTAAAGCTATATATTTATATTTCTCTATAAGAGCCATTCTTTTGGCAATAGATATAAAATTCCATACTAATTATACGCCTTTCACGCTTTATAATTAAAAATATTAATTCTCTGCCTACTAAATTCGTTATTATAATACTATATAACGGATATAAAAGATATATAAATATTAAAATAGCGGCAAGAAGGCTTAATTAACGCCTTAGATTATTTGCTTAAAAATAGGAGCATTTAACGATGTTTATATTCTTTACAATTATAAAGAATATTTTATTGTTTATTTTATTATAATACGTATTCATTCTTGATATAATGTATATATATCGCTTATATTAATACTAGTTTACAATTTTATAGTTATTGCTATACTTTTTTATAATTATAAATATTAGAATAGGGATATAATATCTCTATACTTTTAATTACGTCTAAAATTTTATAGTATTACTTGCGGCTTATAGCCTCTATAATTAAAGTTATATACTGCCTAATACTATCTTAGCCTATATTTCCGGCTTTAATAATATAATAAAGCCTTATAGAAAATACTACGGTGGACTTATTAATAGGCTAAGTGTATAGGTAAATAAGAAATCAATAACGTAAATATAACTGGTAGAGTGGTTGCCCAATAGATTAGCTTTAATTATATTTTAATAGGTAGCCTAAGGTGCGAATATAGCTGGCCAAGACAGATGTCAGAACACATAATACTATTATGCCCCTTATGCACCAACCAAGAAGCAATGCTTTTAGTAGCTGGCACAGAGAACTATAATAGACTGCTCTTAACACAAAAAGGTCTTAAGGCGGTTACCCGGTGGCTTATTAGCCAAAACGTGCTAGACCAGCTCTGGGTTGCAAAGAAAATAGTAATAAAAGGTAAAGGGGCGGGCAAAGGGGCAAGCAATAGGCGCCCCCTAATAACTCTACAGTAGTAGAGTAAAGTTTGCGATACTAGCGCGTCCGTAGGCTTGTTGCGGCAGCAGTGGTTCCCAAAGAGGTTAAAAAGTAAGGTAGTAGAGCACTATAGGTAACTTGTAGGCGTTAAGTAAGCGAGTCCTAAAAGGCGGGGAGATAGATTATAGAGTTTCTCCCCATATGTATATAAGGAGTAGTCTACATGGGCCTAATAGGGATCCGAATTAGACGTTAGGCAATAAATAATAATATTATTATTTTAAGATTTACTACAGAGAGAAGAACTATCTAGGTAGAGACTATGGTCCTTTAAATATACAATACGACGCCTAAGAGATATACCGAGTACAATAGTACGTTAGTATATTGGTACGTCTCCGCGTATCCATATACTTATATACTTACGTACTAAGTTATAATACGTAATCCGTTATATAACTCGGCTACCCCTTATTCTATAGTTTAATCGGTTTTAACGCCTCCCGCGCTAATACTACTAGCTTATTTATATCTTCTTTTGGTAGTCATACTACTACTAATATAAGGTCCGTGATACTATCCCCCTCCTCTTTATCTTCGTCCTTAAAGATATCTCGTATTTCTAAGTCGTCTGTTAGAGGTGTGGCATTCCTATCTTTAATTTAATGACCTTTATTATTCCTAACACCTTCTATTAGATCCTCCCAATCTAATTATTATAATCGGCTCGTGGTTACTATCCTTTTATTAGGTAAAGTAATGTCGTCGTATTCTCGTTGTATGGAGAAGAAGTTGGTATACGATCGCGGCTCTATCTAGTCGCTAACCTTCTTACGCTAAGTGTACGAAAGCGAATATTGTCAGATAATCTGTATTCTCTAAGGCGTGGGACACGTGCACGAGTCACGTGCACGGGGCACGTGCATTGTAAATCTCTTCAGAGCCCTAGGTCAAGACATCGACATCAATCAACAATTAAGTCAAGATCAATCAATTAATCAACCTATTTCATCAATGAACTGCTCTACATGCACTTCGTGATAGTTATGAGCCCGGTCCGCCGACTCAAGAAGCTATTCAGCTATTACTCAATCGTTTGAAGAAATTCTACCTTATCGTCAGACTCTGACACCTCATTGTCAGGACGCAGACTCTGACAGAAATCCTACCTTGAGTGTCGCAGGACGATTCTGACACGAACCTTCCACGACCTTCTACGAGATTCCACGAGATTCCACGAGATTCCACGAGAAATCCTACCTTAATCGTCACAGGACGACCCTGATGACAAGGACGATCCTAATGATAAAAATACCATCTTAAATCCTCCTTTGCCTATTAGTTAAAATGACTCCACTGATATTAAGTTCGTTGACCACGATCATCCTCAATAAACTAGAAGACTGGGAGCAATGGATCTGGTAACTATAAGCCCTTATAGATTAGCAAATTTGGGCCCACGTTAACCCAGCCATAGAAGCACCTTAAGAAGGTCTACTTAAAAAACCACCTCTTCTAAAGGTCACAGATTTTAATGAGAATGCAACCTTATATGCATAGCTCTTGACGAATTAACAGAAAGCGTATAAGAATAGCAGACAATACTATAACTAGGACATAAAGTATTTCCTTAGACAGGAAGATTATCTTTAATAGATCTGCACCTAGATCACATCTACAGTATTAATTTAGAAGAAGCTACTGCTTAACCCTTTCTTAACAGTTAAAGAATGGCTATCTCGGCTAAAGGAAAACACAGAACCTACCTTATTATTTGTTAGGAAGAAGGTACAATACTAGTACATGGAAGCCCTTAAGGGGTTTAAATAGTTATTAAAATTAAACTAGTGGCTAGATTAATAGGAACACGTAATATCCCTAGGAGAGAAGTATAAGATCCCTTAAATGTCTAATAGAATCTAGCTACACGATTTAGTAGAAGTTATTTAACTGTTTAGCGACGCCTACTGTGTGAAGTATACTACTGAGTTAAATAACCCTTAGAAGTCGAGATCTTCCGAATACCGCAGAGTAGCAAAGGAGCTATAAGAAGGACTTAAAATACCCTTAAAGAAAGCCAATACTACTACAAGAGGGAGTACCTTTAATGTAGACTTTATAGAGCAAGCTATAATGGATCACTCTAATACTACTAAAGGTCTAGGGAAAGAAACCTCAGCATATACTAGACGCTTAAAGAGAGCCAGGTTACTGGTAAACGAGGAGACGTCCTACAAGAAGCTACTACCCGTGTGCTTAGCGTGCGAGAAACAAGGATATTCCCTTTAAGACTATTAGTATTTATTTAAAGACAAGAGACCCGAAGGAGTTATAATTAGAGATGCTCGCATTAAAAGGGTGCTAAAGAAGGTAGAAAAGAATAAGAATCTCACTAACCAAGTTGCAAAGATTAGACTTAAAGAATAGGAAGATAAGGCTTAATAACAATAGGATAAGAGCTAGAAAGTTAAAATTAAGGGAGAAGCTAATACAATATTCCTAGAATTATATCACATAGGTTAAATCCATCTACTAAAGCTATTAACTATTCTTAACTCAGGAACCACTCTATATATCTTTAATAATCTCTCTCATTTTTATAACTTTAGGAAAGCTCTAAGACATAAATACGTCACCGCCGGCAGCTTAGAAGTGCCTATACTAGGTTATAGCGATGTCACTATCCAAGTCATAAAACCAGATAAGAGCAAGGGAATCCTATGTCTTAAGGACGTTGCCTTTTATACGGACTTTAATACGAATCTAGTGTCGTTCTGTCTACTTTAAAAGCGAGGGTACTTCTGGGACAATAAAGGAAACAACAATCTTCTAGTTTAGAAGGACGATACAATCCTATATTAAATAGAAGAACGTTACGGACAATAGACTATTAAATATATCCGACTAGGAAGTCTATTAGCGTTCAATACAAGCCGACTGCTACGCCGCTAATGGAAGTACAGAGCATCATTAAGAGACATTTACCTAGATGCGAAAGGTAATATATAACTATAGTATCTGCGTCTAGGTTATCCAGGACCTATAAGCCTTTATTATTTAGGTATTAACGCCCTAGGAGTTAAGCTTTAAGGCCCTAAAACGACGGAATATTAATACTACAGTCTTGCTAAAATTAAGCGTTAGGTCTTACAAAGGTTCTTAAAACGGAATATTAATAAACCTTGTTTTAACCTCTATATTAACTAGACTAACCTTAAGGAAGCACATGCCGGATTTATATAAGTTATGTTTATCCATAATACTTTCTTAGGAAGAACCTTCCCGTATTTTATAACAACGCATAGTAAAGAGAAGGAGACACTATAAATACTTAAAGATTTTATCCAATGGATTCGTCTAAGGTATAACCTTAAAGTTAACACTATTAGATTAGACAATGAGCTAGGGAGAAGGAGAACCCTTAAATGGCTATAGATCTAAGGGATTACCTTTAAGCCTTTGGCGCCATATACCTAAGCATAGAACGGTACCGCCAAACGCTTAGGGGGTGTAATCATTAAGAAAGGACATATAATAAGAATTACTACCAATCTACCATATAACCTATGGAACGAGATAGTTAACTATATAGTCTACCTTCAAGATCGAACGCTATGGGAAAGTAATGGATGGAAATTGCTATATAAAAGGTTCCATACCTACCTAGCAAATGGGAGATCAAGAAAACCATAATTAGCGCACTTAAAAGCCTATGGCTATAGGGCGTACGCGATAATGTCGGATGCCTAGCTAAAGAAGAAAAGACTAAGCAAGCTAGATCCGCGAGCCTATATCGGCTACCTCGTTAGCTATAACTTTACTAATATCTACAGGATCTGGATCCCGTACAAAGGTATTATTATCTCTACTAGGGATGTTATCTTTAACAAAAAGATGTTCTTTAATGGTAAGTAAACGGACATCTTAAAGGATCTACACGCTAAATTAGATACGCTAATTAAGAAGATTTAACTCCCTAAGACCTTAACCAAGAACGAGGTTCTTCTGGAAGATAATAATAAAGTATTTAAACCATTAATTTAAGAGGAAGACGATAACGTTAATAAGCCAGTTTAAACCTTTGATAAGTTAGCAGATTTTAAGCTTGCAAGAGCTCTTAAAGACGCGTATTGTACACCACCTCTAATAAAAGAAGACGAAGAATCTCTATATGCCTTTTACGTCGAGTATCCTATAAAGTCAGATACTAATCAGGACACTATCAACCGAGTAGGAGATAGGTTTTATACTTAGGGGGTGTTTAACAACTCGGTTAAAGACTTGTTTAAGAAAGCCGGTGATAATAGGTTTAAAGACATTGTCACTAAAAGGATTACCTCAGCCTATTAAGGCGCCTTTATAGCAGGAAGGAAGTTTAACCTTAATAGTTGACTTAATAACAGCAAGCTGAAATCAGGCAGAATACGTAATGTTAGATTATATAGGAAGAACTTACCTCCGCTACCTCAGTTAATTAAGGACCTTAATACACACCCTCTTCGAGATTAGTTTTAAGAGGCTTAATAAGCTTACCTCCAATCCTATTATCAAATAAGGTTGTTTTAAGAAATAGATAAGAAGCACGTAAAGGGATAGCAGGTCCTTAGCTTAATATAGATATTTGTCTATAAGACGGACAAGTACGGATTCCTCCAGAAATGTAAGGCACGCTTAGTTATATACGGAAATTAATAGGCTCTAGGAGACCTACCTATAAGAGCTACTATATTAGCCAGTACAACCTTCTGAACCCTTATGGCGATCACCACAAAATTCGACCTAGAGACGATATAGATAGATGCAGTTAATGCGTTTGTCTATTGCGATCTCGACGAGGTTGTCTACATGAAGCTACCGCCAGGGTTCAATAAAGGAAAGATAGACAAAGTACTACGCTTAAGAAAAGCCCTGTACGGACTACGACAATCACTACTATTATGGCAGAAAAATCTCACGAGCTTGTTAAACAAATTGGGTTTTAAAGAGGTACCTTAGGAGCCGTATATTATGCTAAAAGGTAGAATAGTCGTCTTCTTCTACGTTAACGATATTGTCTTCTGCTACTAAAAGACAGACAAGAAGAAAGCTTAAGAAGTAATTAAGGAGCTAAGCAAGGAATACTAGATAAGTACCCTTGGCGAGCTAAAATGGTTCCTAGGAATCCACATGCTATGTAATTATAGCTAGAGGCTCCTATGGCTATCCCAGGAAGCCTATATTAAGAAGATAGCTAACTAGTATAAGATAGATCTTAGAGGGCGTCTTCTAGACACTCCTATGGCAGAATCGGAACTCCTTCCTACTAATTACCGTATAATCCGTCCAATGCGTCCGTCCCCTAATACAGACCTATTAGTCCGTCCTATGTCCCTACTAGCCTCTATAATGCTATATCAGAGAAAATTGGGTTTAGTACTCTATGTAGCCACTACAACGCGTCTAGATATTGCTTTTGCAGTATTAAGGCTAGTAAGGTTTAATTAGGACCTAAGCCAAGAGTATTATTAAGCGGTAGATAGAGTTATCTAATACCTATATGGCACGAGAAGCAGAGCAATCTGCTATAGAGGAGATAAGGAAGAAATAAATAGTAGAGGGAGAGATAAAGGAATACGCAATAAAGGACGAGATAATGGAAGAGACGGTAGAGGTAAAACGCAATTATTTATCTATGCCAGTAATGCATTATTCGCGGACAACTCCGTTGATAGAAAGAGCTTGTAAGGATATATTATAAAGCTATTTAGGGGGCTAATTGCCTGGAGAGCAAACAAGCAGGGTATAGTTATGACGTTAAGCATAGAAGCCGAGTTATTAGCCCTATTACAGACAGTAAAGAAAGCTATCTTTATTAGCAGGCTGTTTAAAGCAATGACATTACACCTAAACAAGCCCTTGATTATTAAATGCGATAACATGCAGACGCTCTAACTAATTATAGAAGATACAGTAAAGCTAATTACAAAGCTCTAACACGTTAATATCCATTAACACTAGCTATATTAGGAATACGCAATAAGACGAGTATGATTTTAATAGACAGTAACAAAGGAGATAATTGCTAATGGACTTATAAAGGCCCTACCCAAGCAGAGGTTTCAAAGCTTTGTTAATATAATCGGAATAGTGGATATCAAGGAGCGGCTAAATAAGGAGAAGCAACTGGAGGACCTAAGGGAGAAGGTTAGGGCAAGAAGGAAGGATTTAGATAACATTATGGTTTAATTAACGCATTAACGGACATGAGAAGGTAGTTAGCTTTGACCTTAAAGAGCTCAAAGCTAAGAGGGTGTATTAGATAATCTGTATTCTCTAAGGCGTGGGATACATGCACGAGTCACGTGTATAGGGCATATATATTATAAATCTCTTTAGAGCCCTAGGGGCCCTAGGTCAAGACATTGACATCAATTAATAATTAAGTCAAGATCAATTAATCAATTAACCTATTTCATTAATGAACTGCTCTATATGCACTTTGTGACAAATATACGATTATTCTGCAATGTTCGGTCTGTCTCTAACGCTAAGTATACGCGTCTTGTTATTTTTTATAGGCGTTTAGTACCTTACTAATATATAGAAACTTTATTATAATAGGGAGCGTATTTATACTAAAGAGTGGCAAGTATTTAATACTTAACTGGCTACTTACACTCGGTTACTCCGTCTTAAGAAGGTTTGTAAAAAGGTTTAGTTAAAGGAGTGGAAGCTTATAGAATAGGGTCTGGCAAAGCTTAATGCTACATCGGCAAAATATGGTACCCTTTCAATGGCCTCAATGGTTGGTGGTTGACGCAATTGGCGCGCAGTTGAGGTCATTTGGCAACTCGAGCCTATGTCGTGTTTTTTTGACACGCAGCCTGCGCGCAGCCTGCGCGCAACCTGCCAGTAATCTGCGCATTTGGCAACCATAATTATATTTACCTCTTTTATACTAATAACATATTTTAAATAAAT
>Ga0307507_10000940_pt1 | contig 64905 bp, 22 predicted proteins | sample 7_EM_MG_FD_207223 | JGI IMG/M metagenome (GOLD analysis project Ga0307507, IMG submission 207223) | Populus trichocarpa ectomycorrhiza microbial communities from riparian zone in the Pacific Northwest, United States - 7_EM | ecosystem: Host-associated > Plants > Roots > Unclassified | place...
CCTGCCCTTACGGCCCGTTCCTTTGCCTGTTGGTCCTTTAGGGTGACTCTAATGTCTCCACTCCTAAGGTGTCGGACTGCGACGGCGTTGTGGACCTCCTTGCGAATCTCCGTAAGAACTTCTGTTTCTGATTGTCCCCTAAGTTCCTCTGCCTTTTCTGTATTTGGTTGTATTGTGATTAAAGCTTAATATAGTTACTACCTTTAATAAAATCTATATATATAAAGGAGATAAGAAGTATATAGCTTTTTGTATATAATAGAGACTTTTTAAATACCTAGTAATGCCGTTTAGTATAAAGAATAGTCCTAGTACGTTTTAGCAATATATTAATAATACGCTTTATAAATTCCTTAATATATTTATTACTGTGTATATTAATAATATCTTAATCTACTTATCCTTACTTTCTAAATATTAGAAATATATTAGAATGGTCCTTAAACGCTTATAAGATATAGGCTTATAATATAATATTAAGAAATATAAGTTCTATGCGTCTAAGGTTATATACTTAGGCTTAATTATATCCTATAACGGAATTAAAATAGACCTTAAGAAAGTTACTATAATTATAAACTGGGAAAGCCCTAGCAATATATAAGATATTTAAGGATTTCTAGAATTTATAAATTTCTATTAACAATTTATTAACTACTTTTTAGAAACCACTTAGCCATTAATAAACCTAATAAAAAAGAATATAAAATTTAAATAGACCGCTAGATATAAATAAGCTTTTAATAACTTAAAACATTGCTTTATAACTGCTTTAATTCTTGCCTACTTTAACCCTGACCTTAAATGTATTATTAAAACGGACTTATTAGATTATATACTAGGGGGAGTATTGTTATAATATAATAAGAATAGCGAGCTACGTTTAGTAGCCTTTCTCTCCCAAAAACTTACCTCTACTAAATTAAACTATAAGATATATAATAAGAAACTACTTGCAATTGTTAGACGCTTTAAACAATAGCGTCCCAAGCTTAAGGGATCGTTATTCCTAATATATATATTAACGGACTATAAAAACCTACAGTACTTTATAACTATGAAATAATTAACGCAGCGCTAAATTTGTTGGGCTAAATACCTCTTATAATTTAACTTTAAGATTATATACTAACTAGGCAAACTTAATTAGAAGCCTAATATATTAATATAATAATTATAAGACCTACCTGTAAACGCTTTAGATAAATAAATTATAAATTATTTATAAATCTTATTGCTCCCTAAACGTTTTAAAAAACTATATCCTATATTTCTAGATATAGAACTTAATAAAAATAAATCAGAAGTTAATAGATAGGAAATGGAAATTAATAAGCTAATAGAATATAAATATAAGAACAATATATAGATAATTAATATAATAAAAGCAATTTAAATAGGAAAATAACAGTATAAAGATATTATATTTACTAAATGTGAAATTTAAAATAATTGATTGTACTATTAATAGAAGATAGTAGTTCCAAATTCTAAACCTTTACAATTTAAGATACTCAAATTTGTATATAACTCCCCTATAGTAGGGCATTCTAGCCATATAAAGACTTATAAAATTATTTTATAAGCATACTACTGGCCTATAATGCACAACTATATATAAAAATACATTTAAGCATGCAGGATATGCGTGTATAGAAAGACCTCTTATATAAAGAAGTAAGGAGTACTTTAACCGCTACTAATTCCAATACAAAAATGGCGCAATATCTTAATTAACTTTATAGTTAACTTGCCTAATAGTAATAGGTTTATAAATATTATAGTAATTATTAACTATTTTATAAAAATACAATATATAATTCCTATGGACTTAATTAATATAATATTAGTAGCTAAATGTTTTATTAAGCACGTCTTTAAGCTATATAGACTTCCTAACTTAATAATATCCAACTATAAAAGCCAGTTTATTTTAGACTTCTGGCAAGCTTTATATAAACAATTAAGTATTTAAATACGATTCTTAACTGTATTTTATCTAGAGATAGATAGTTAAACTAAAAGTGCAAACGTGATTATAGAACAATACTTATAAATATACTGCTCCTACCTATAAGATAACTAGGAAAAATATATTCCCTTAGCCGAGTTTACTGCGAATAATACAATAAACATATTAATGGGCGTGATGCCGTTTTACTCAACCTACAGATAAGACCCTTAACTTAGATTTAAACTGTAACCTAAAATCAATATAATAGGACCTATAATTAAACGGATCCAGTTAATTAATATATATAACTTTACTAATCAAATAAAGCAGTTAATAGAACTATTATAAAGTGAATTAATATACACTTAAATAGTATATGTCGGTATATATTCGTTCCATATATTACGTGCGTAAGCACGTGATCTACGCGAGACGCGTATATATATCATTAAGACGTGTAGATAGAATAAGGAAGAATCCACTAACAACACCGCATAGTACATATTATTACGATATATGTATTCTGCACGTTGTTAATGCATACCAACACTGATTAGTGAGCGCGTATAGATCAGGAAACACATAGATAGCTTAGAAGACAGTTATACTGTCCACCTTATAGCAGATTGGAAGATAGTTGTACTTATCCACCTTTTGTATTAGCCTATTTTAGTTGAAGAGAAGAAGAGAAACCACCTAGGAGTACTTATCTGGTATCTATGATGACTTCTAGACATCTCGTTCTATCTATTTTAGAAGAATTACTGCGCAAGAATACCTTACCCTACTTAAACAACTTGAACCGCCTCCTTAACCGCCTCCTTAACCGCCTCTTTAACCATTCCCCTACCTTTACCCTATGAACACCCTTATCCTTACCCTTACCTACCCGAATAATACACAAAACACAAGATGTTAGGAATAGAGAAAGACTGGAAGGAAGAAGCAGCTAAATAAGAAGATGGAATTAACCTAATGGAAGTTACCAAGGACGAGCTAACCGACTACGTATGATGCAAGATGTATGTATACATGGAGATACACGGCCAGTACTAGTTAGACTTAATACTCTAGGAATTGTTCTAGGGAAATTTTAAGGACTTTACGGTTGATACCTTTATGAAAATCCCCTTATACTGGCTTTAACAACTACGTGATTATCTAAACAGCAGAGAAGTATGGGTTAATACTAACTATAAATAAGGTAAATCACTTCCTTAATCTTTATACAATATAGCATAAGAAGAGGACCAAATGGAATGGACTAGAGAAGAGATAAACGCACTTAAGAAAAAGTTTGGCACTAATATTAAGTCAAGAAGTATTGAGTATTATAAGACACACGGAACTTTGGAGGAGTAACAAGCAAAATATTCCTCAGTGCCTATGCTTTCCACTATACCCTAATTTATAATTACCTCTACCTTTACACCATCCGTTATGCCTTAACCTATAATAATATAACAACTCTATAGATAACCTATGGATAAAGAGAACCGCCCTATTACTATAACCGGCTATAGAAAGGAAATTGTAAATGCAGCTAAGATATATACGGAGGAACAGAAATATAGTAGTATAAATGAAAGCCTTAACTATAAATTAATAATATTCTATAATATTTGTAATTGAGCGGATGTACCCTAAGAAGCTTACCTTAAAGCATTTCCTACTATATTGAAAGGACTAGCTTTAGACCACTTCTATACAAACTAACTATCCTACCTATTATTTGCCAAAGCTTGCGAGCACCTTTGGAATTTCTTTAAAGGACTAGGATTTTAACGCAAGAGTCTGGACGAATGGAATACTATTATACTTATAATAGTAATAGTAGGAAATATAGACAAGTCTACAAGCAAATATCTCCAATTGCTAATCTACAGACTTTGTTAACTATAGTATAGCCTTAGACCTACCTTATAAACCATAGACTTCCTTTATAATAAAATCGTCACTTCTTGCCAGGGAATACTAGTATGTAGATATGCAGTTTCTGATCTACTAAATAACCTTAGAGCCCTTATTAACAAACTTTAATTGTCTATTATAGCATATGAGAAAAAGCATGCAGAGAAGATATAAGCTTTCTTTACGGACTGATGATTCCATAGAAGAGACAATAACTATAACCGTAACAACCATAGTAACCGCAGTAACCCCTTGTATAACCGCAACCGATAGAAACTATGTTGCTTTGTATATAATAAGGAAGGATGTTGCTTATAGAAACATACTAAGGAGGAGTAAGAAGAGTCTAAGACTAAGTTTAAGAATAAGTTTAAGGACCGCTTCTAGGAACGAATAAAGCAATATATTATAGACTACGAAGGCGATGATGATAAGGATAATGATAAGGACGACGAGATCACTGATGCATTTAACGCTTTGGTAATTAATATAGACCCTAATACTCTACTAAATGAGGACGACTAGGCCACAGTATACTACACTTTATACGGTGAGATTGAACTAGATAATGTGACTGCTATAGCTTTAGAACTGGCCAACAGAGCTTATAGCCATGTAGTTATAACTATTAATACTATAATAGATGTATTCCTTACTAACACAGACCCTTTTATGTATAATATAACCTTACGCTACACCTCCATAAAGTTTATGGGTGTAATAATTGACACTAGAGCCTCTAAACGTTTTATAGTAGGATATGGTTAGTTTCTTATACTTTAGAAGATTAATAAAGTACAGTTAAACGAGTCTATGAGAGGCACAGTTAGTATACAGTTTGGAATAGGTTCTATATCTTCTATTAGTTCTATTAAGGTAGCTACACTAATAGGTATAGTAGAGTTCTATATTGTTAAAGTTGACACCCCTTTCCTGCTTTGCCTAGCAGATATGGACAACTTATAAATATACTTTAATAACCTAAAGAATGTCCTAATAACCCCCTTAAAGACCATACCAGTTGTACGCCGATTTAGACACCTGTTTCTACTATAGGATACCTTATTATATGTGTTTATTATAGTCTTTTAACTAAAACCCATGCTACTTAACTGATGTAGAATTGTGACGCCTACACTGACGCTTTGGACATCCGTTAGTAGAGCGACTTAAGAGAATATTAGACCGCGCTAGCTATGAAAATGATGCTAATTAAAAGACCTTTAAGTATATTACCCGCTACTGCTTGTACTGTTAAAAGCATGGAAAGTTACCAGGTAGATTTAGATTTACCTTAAAGGATAACATTAATTTCAACTACTGCATTATTGTTGATATTATGTACATTAACAGTAAGCCTGTACTTTATATTATTAATAAAAGCACCTGATTTTAAACAGGCAGATAGCTATAGAATATCAGCGCTAAGTATATATAGGACATATTACAAGTGTGCTGGATTAATACATACCTAGGCCTCCTAGATGTGATTGCACATAACGCAGAAAAGAACTTTATTAGTAGAGAGTTTAAGCAATACGCGGTCAACATAGGCACTACTATAAGGAGCGTACCGGTTAAAGCTTATAACTTAATTGGCATGGTAGAGTGTTACCATAGCCCCTTATAACGTATATACCATATTATCACTTCTGAGATACTAGGAATTGATAAGGATATAGCACTGTAAATGGCCTTTAAAGTAATTAACGACTCTGTAGGACCAGACGGCCTAATACCCACACTATTAGTATTTAGAGCGTACCCCTAAATAACAAAGTCCGACGCACCTTTACCTATAGTGACACAGCGTGCGATTGCATTTAAGAAAGCTATGGAGGAAGTAAAGAAGATATAAGCGGAGCGCTAGGTTGCAGATACACTTAACATATATAATAGCCCCAGTACTACCGCAATTTATAATCTACCCTATAACTCTTTAGTACTGGTCTAGAGAGAAGGCAATATAGGACAACTTGGATACTGGGTAGGACTATATAACCTACTAAATATTAAAGGAGAAACGTGTGCTGTTAACCTACCTAGTGGCCCTATAAAGTTCTGTAGTACTGCTGTTAAACTGTACTTGATAGACCCTAGAAATATTTAAGTTAAAGATATTTAAGTTAAAGATATCTAAGTTAACAGCACCTAAGTTAACAATATCCTAGTTAACAAAACTGTCCGTATATATAAACCGTCTACAGAAACTGCCTCTATATAGAAACCGTCCCTTACCAAAACTAGAGAAGCATAACTACCTTACTAAGAAAGAGGAAGACCCCGCAAGCATCCCCTTTACGTTAATACTGCTAATATCACTATATTCTTGTAAGAGGATAGCAACTATAAGCAGTTTAAAACGTCCTGTTAAAAGGAAATTATAGGACTAATTAAAAAGGGCGTATTTAAGATAATTAACCCTTAGGACGTACCCGTAGGAGTTAGAGTCTTTAACTTATAATTTATAGATAAGATTAAGAACCCCAGTACTAATAAAGCCTTTAAGAAATTGAGACTCGTTATCTAAGCGTACAACGATCTTAAAAAGGGTATTATACTAACCTAGTTACCTACTATTTAACGAGTTAGCCAACGCCTTATTCTATACATCGCAGCAATACTATAAGGCAATGGCACATAGTTATACCTACGAGATATCTCCTAGGTGTATGTCCAGTCTTTTATAAAGCTGAATCGAGACTTCTATATCCGACCACCTTATAAATTGGGAAGCCAACTAGGCATCGGAAAGAACTCCATCCTAAAGGTAATTAAGCCTTTATATAGTGTTCCAGAAGCAGGTAATTACTGGTTTATAACCTACTATAATTATTATATTAAGGAGTTAGATATGAACTTATTAACGTATAACCCTTGCCTCTTATGGAGCAACACTTCTAACTACTTTAGCATTGTTGGCCTTTAAACTGACGATACTTTCTTTCTGGTTAATACTACCTTTATAAACGCGGAGCAACGACATCTAGAAAAGGCTTACTTTCTCGCAAAAGAGCGCAAGCAACTTATGGTCAAACAGTTACTTAAATTTAATAGATGCATTATTTAACTCTCTTGGGAAGGCAATATTATAATAACCTAGGAACACTAGTGCAAAAACCTAAATACAGTCTACCTTAGCAAAATAGCTACAACCACGAGCTTAAGAGGTATTGTCCGTAATATATTAACTATAAAGAAACAATATGTTGCATAACGCGTAAGAGGCGCGTATATTGCCTCTATATGTCAACCAGAAGCTTCCTTTAATTTCTTTTTTACCGCCTAGGTAATTAACCCCAAGAAGAAAGATATTACAGTACTTAATAAATAACTATAATTACAGATTTACAACCTAATAAGAGGCCTTACATTTATTAAATTGGATATTAACATATTACGCCTGCTTGCTTTTACTAACGCCTTATTTACTAATAATAAGGACCTTTTATTATAAATAGGATATGTACTGGTATTAGAGGACGCGTTATATAGGGCTAATATTATTTACTGGTTGTTAATTAAGTGTAAGAGAGTTACCAGAAGCGTACTAGCTTTAGAACTCTATACAATAGCCTACAGATTTAACATTGGCGCCATAATTAAGTTAACCATTAAATAACTCCTATAGATCGAACTCCTACTTGTACTTTATACTGACTTAAAATCACTCTATAAATATCTTGTTAAGCTAGGTACTATACAAGAGAAACGTCTTATAATAGATATTATATATCTCCGTCAGTTATATAAGCGTAGAGAGATTACGGAAGTTAAGTGGATTAACAGTAATAGTAACCCTACTAACTTAATAACTAAGAGTAAGGCATCTACGGCTCTTAAGAAGTTAATTAATACTAATTACTTAGAACTGTAGACTATGGAGTAGGTTAAACAAATAAACTAAGATTTGGCGTAGCGTTATAATAGTGCTATATTTTATAGACCCTGAATTTAACCAGCCAATTAGGATTTTCCATGCCCGGCATGGAAAATCGCTATTGGCTCGCTTACCACTAGCGCCTTAGCGACCCTTGTGATATGTCCACCTGCTACCCCTAATAACCCTTCTCCTTCTCCTTCTCCTTAGCTCAGTATCTTTATTAGACAGCAATTGTTACGAGACACCCTATAATACCTTATACATATCCACCTGTTTCTATGACCTAGCAATTAGAGACCAACCGCAAGACGGCAATATAACGGCAATCTACGGCATTCTGCTATATTCTGCTAAAGTCTACCAAATCCTGCTAAGTTCTGCTAGGACTACTACCCAAATCCTATTCTACTCCGTGTATATGTTAACTAAGCAACTAAATTAACAATATATACCCTTTCTTCCCGTTTCCTTACCTTCTTTCCTTATGTAACGTCTTAACTTTATTACACAGTTTATTAATCCATAAGCTCTGGTTCATGTGAACCGTCACAAGCGTTATGTGACTGGGATAGGATTGAAGGAGAAGCTATTGCGTATGGATAGGAAAAGCCCAGCTATTGCGTATATGCTACAAATAACAGGAATGGTATGATTTGGTTTCCTTTAGAGTTGCTCCAGTGTCGGTATATATTCGTTCCATATATTACGTGCGTAAGCACGTGATCTACGCGAGACGCGTATATGTATCATTAAGACGTGTAGATAGAACAAGGAAGAATCCACTAACAACACCGTATAGTACATATTATTACGATATATGTATTCTGCACGTTGTTAATGCATACCAACAGTATAAGAATGGCATGTAAATAAAGGATAAGCTCCTGCATAGGACTTTAAGAAAGGTAATATAGTTTACCTAAATATACGAAACCTGCGGACTTAATGGCCCTTAAAGAAACTTAATTAGAAGTTTATAGGCCTATACCAAATAGAGAAAAAACTAAGCCTATACGCCTATAAGCTTAAACTGCCAACTAAGATAAAAATACACCTAATGTTTTATATAAGCTTGTTATAACCTTTAAAAGATAATCCTATAACTCGCGAAATCCCACTACTACCTCCCATAATTGTTAACAACGGTAATAGTTTATACTTTATTAACTTAATTAATAATATATAATAGAAAATATAATCTAAATAATTTAAACTTCTTATTAAGTGGGAAGGATATAAAATATAAACCTAGGAAATCTATAACTAGATTAAGGCTAACATACCTTCCTTAGTAAAAGAATTCTATAAGGACTATCCTTTATGGCCTGCTTTGGCTAGATAGACATAATATAAAGGTAGATAATTGCCACCTGACACGAATATATAAAACACAATAGTAGGAAACTTGAAATTAAAAGAATATAAAATGCACTATAACGCTTATAACGCGATTATATAACACGTAATAGGTTATAAGTCTTAACTAAAATTAAATTATTTAGACCTTTGATTAAAAGGGGGGGGGGAATATAACAGGACTAGCCCAGTTATAGTAGGGATGTCTTAGTAAAACACTTAACAGATAAATTCCGACGCTTTAATTAAATTCTACCAAATTTTACCAAGTTAATTAAATTCTGCTAAATTCTGCTAAAGTTAATCAAATTCCACCAAATTCCGCCAACTTAATTAAATTCCACTAAATTCCACTAATGTGATAGAATTTGGTCAAAACCTATTAAAATCCGCGTAGACTTATACCTATGCGTCTACTACTAAGACCCTAAATATTTAGTTACAAGTTTTCTATATTCCTTTCTCTTCTTTACATAACGTCTTATACTTAGCAAGAGCTATATACCCCTAAATTTAGATAGAATTTATATCGTTCTTCAAATCTTCTCCAAAGCCTCTTCGCGTCCTTATATTAGCTTAAGCAGTTCTTTAAGGGGTATATTTAAGAAGTTAGCCAGCTTTATAGTATACTAGGTATCTATTAAGGCAAAGGCATTTACTCTAGAGTTAGCTAAAGTAGAGGTTAAAACTTAATATCTATTGCGGAATAAAGTATAAGGGATAGTACAGCTTCTTTTACTAATTAGCCAACCTAGATTAATATATAATATATTAATTCCTTTTAACCCTAGAGAGGAGTCTTACTCTAGGGTTCCTCTTTTTCTAACTCTATACTATCCTTTTAAATTAACAGGACCTTATTTATCTTTGCTGCTATTAGATAATCTTTTATAAAGTAGTTTTTCTAACTATATAAGAAGCAGGCTCCTTAATTGCTAAGGGCCTATCTATAGGGGTTGCTGTATATAGGTTAAGTATTCGCTAGACCTACAGTAGAGCTAGCTATACGGCTAGCTGCTAGGTTAATAGTAGGCGGTATAGTTAGTACTACAGGGGTTATAGATCTTACTGGGGCGTTACGGCCTATTTTTATAGTACTTATATTCTAGTTAGCAGAGCTTCTAGTCTTATACCACTTAGTATATGCCTTAATTTAGTAGAGGCCCTAGTTAATAGCTAGGCACTAGTTTATAAGTTCCCTTAGTATCTATATAGTAGTATAAACTAGTAGTATGGCGCGCTATAGGTCCAGGGTAAGCTTATTAAAAAGGTTTAGAATTAAATCTTTCTAGGGGATTTAAGCCTATCCGGCTAGGTATAAAAAGCAGGTCTAGAAGACCAAGAAGGTCTCTATCATTTTTATATTAAGGGCTTTATAATTAAGGCGGGCATTTTATATCTTAAAGGGGTCCTTATAAATAGAAGACAGGTAGTTAATTATCTCTTCTCTAGAGAGGAAGGGGTCTGCTAAGTCCTAGGTATATCGCGGATATAAATGCGTCTATACGTCCCTACTAATATAGCTAAAGATATAGGCCATTTGTAACGGAATCCCCTAGGAGGTACATATTAGATAAGACAGTAGGAGGTTTTATCAATGTCCTACCTACGTCCCATATATGTTCTAGAAGAGACATAGTTAGACAGATAGGGGCGAAAGGTTTTACTAGTGTCTTAGAAGGTTTATATAGGAAGCTGGTTCTCCTCTAGAGAAGAACCAGCGATTAGTCTCTGAATGGAAGTGGTTAGAAGCATTTGTCCTTTAATATATAAAACTCATTCTACCTTTAACTTACCTTTGACTTACCTTCTACTTACTTGTAACACTGTTAATTAGATAATTATACGTTCCGGTTAGACTGGCCTCTTACAATTCTAATTACTTACAATCCGTTAGGAACGTACAGCTATTAATCAACAATAATAGGCCATACTCCTTTACCCTACAAAGCAACGCCCTTACCTTAAAAGGCTCAGAGAGTCTCTCTAGAGGAGCGCATTCCCTCTACTTATAAAGGAGTAGACTAGGAAGCTACGGCTAGTCCGTCTAACCTTCTAAGACCCTCAGGAACGATCACCGCTAGGAAGTTATTAAAGCGGTCGCTACGCGAGACCCTACAAAAGACAAAGGAGTTGGGGATACGATTAAGATAAGTATATTAAGACTACTAAGGACAATTACAAGAACAATTAGGAGAAGCACAGACACCCTAGACACGAAGCGGACTTAGAGGGGCAACGCTATACTATACTATAACGTTAAACAAACCTAAATTCCGCACAAAGGAACCTAATAAGTATAATAGTAATAGTCTCAGGAACTGCAATTATTTTATCCGTTAATGCGAAACCAAGTTTTAGCTGGATCCAAAACGTTACTCTAATAAGTATAATTAGATACTGATTGCTTCTACCTTCCTACGTAGCACTGTTAAGAGTTCATGGACACGCTACAAGAAGAAACTTATTATACCCCTTAAATTTAGCGAACTTAAGTCCTAGTTGGTTAATTAGGTCTAAGACCCTACTAATTAAGGGATGGATTATAACCAGCGATACCATAATACAAAACAGCAAGAAGGCCAGAGTGTAGTCTAGTTTATAAACTACTTAGAAGAGCTAGAAGACAATATACCCTACTTAAACTTATGGGACGACGCTATATAACTCCATTAGCTACTTATCAAGTTACGACCTAAGATTTAACAGGCCATATAGAAGAAGGGGGAAATTCCTACCTCTTAAGAAAAGCTTATCTCTAAAGCTACTCAGATTAAGAACGCTAAAAGAGACTATTTAGGGAAGCGAAAGAAACAAGACGCCAATAATAAAGAGCATAGAACTAGACCTAGCTTTAATAAAAGGGGCAGATCCCAACCTAACCACTCTATAAAAGGACAACGCGAGCAGGCTTTGCAATCCTAGAGCAATGCTAGTTAACCCTAGAATAATAATAGGCAGAAACCGTGGAACCAAGAGTTATATAGCTGTTATAACTGCGGTAAGAAAGGCCATATACAGCGCTTCTGCCAATAGAAGAAGTAAGAGAATGCTTAATTGGGAAAAGAGAGAGCCTAGTAGATCTTTACTCCCTCACACTAGGCCAGCAAGAGAAGAAAGGAGTAAGCTACTGCATAGTTATTCCCATCTCTATTTAAATTAATAACAAATGGGTAACGCGAGACTGCCTTATAGATAGCGGCGCGACTATAGGGTTTATTTCTTAATTACTAGTAAAGGAATTAGATTTAGACCTTAGTGGCTTATAGGTACGCACTATTTAAAGCATTAAAGGCCACCGGATTCCGTGCTATAGGGAACAAACTTTTTCCGTAGCTAGCTAGGACCGCAATGGTCTATAGAATACGCAGGAGATGCGCTTCTACGCCGCAGAAATTAAGGGGTATAACCTTGTTTTGGGATACCTATGGCTTTAATAGGTTAATCCAGACATTAATTAGCCTTCAGCCTTATATTAACACCGGAAGTCTTAACCGCGCATTATAGTTAAAGATTAAAAAACTTTCTTAAACCATATACAAGAGGAAGGGTGGGCGTATACCATATATACTACTCTTAACACCAAGAATAGGGACGCGGAGTATTTATTTTTAGATATCCGGCTATACGTAGTTAAGGAACCAGAGATTCTATAGGAATATATAGACCTAAAGGATATTGCTAATAAGGAAGCTGCGCACACCTTACCTAACCCTATGTTGGTGGAGCATAAGATAGACATAGGAGACAAGAAACCTCCTTTTAGACCACTATATAACCTGTCAGAAAACGAGCTGGCAGTATTGCGTTAGTATATAGTGGACAATCTTTAGAGAGGATGGATTCGGCCTTCTATAAGCCAGGTAGGGGTACTAATTATATTTATACCTAAGAAGGACAAGACCCTTTGCCTCTATATTAACTATTAGGCGCTAAATAAGATTACTATAAAGAATCGCTACCCACTACCCTTAATAGGGGAGCTTATTAATAGGCTGTTAGGCGTAAAGATATTCATAAAATTGGATCTAAAAGATATATACCATCAAATCCAGATTAAAGCCGGCGATAAATGGAAAACGGCGTTCCAAATACAATACGGCCACTTTAAGTACTTGGTGATGCCATTTAGGCTTACTAACGCACCAGCAACATTTCAGGCCTATATTAATAAGGCATTATTAGGCCTGTTAGATATGATATATATAGTCTACCTTAATGATATTATAGTCTACTCTAATAACTACGAAGTATATATACACCATATATAAATAGTACTAGAAAGACTGCGGGAATACAAGCTTTATATAAACCTAAAAAAATGCTTATTTTATATCACTAGCATTAATTTTCTAGGCTTTATCATCAGTGTTAACAGAGTATCAATAGAGAAAAGCCGGGTAGACGTTATTAGGGAATAGCTATACCTCACAACGTTTAGGGAAGTATAGGTTTTTATAGGTACGGCGAACTTCTACTAAAGGTTTATTATTTATTACTTATAAGTAATGCTCCTAATTACTAATCTACTAAAGGGATCTAAGGATGGCAAGAAGTTAGGACCCTTTATATTTAGGGAAGCTGCTAAGCAGGCTATAGACTGGTTAAAGGATTTGTTTACGTCGGCGTCTATCCTAATATACTTCTACTAGGAGCTACATATACACCTTAAAACGGATACATCCGGCTTCGCCCTAGGGGCAATTATATCTTAATTAAAAGACGGAGAATGGCATCCTATAGCGTTTTAGTTAAGGAAAATAACCCCTATAGAGCAGCGTTATATAACACATAACTAGGAGCTGCTTGTAATAATCGCAGCAATAAAGCACTAGTAATATTATTATATAGGAAGCAATTATCCCATTAAAGTCCTCACAGACTATAACAACCTAGAATACTTTATAACTATAAAGGTGTTAAGCAGTTAATAAGCCAGATAGGCGGAGGCACTATTATAGTATAACTTTAAAATTACGTACCGCCCAGGAAAGATAAATCCTGCTAATAGGTTATTAAGACGTCCGGATTATAAGACTAGGAGAATCTAGGATAGTACAGGGGAAATAATTCCCACATTGCAAAATTTACTTAGGAAGAAAGAAGAGTCTTTCCCTAGAACTATAGAATTCCGCAGTAGGGCAGAGGTCCCAGTGATACAGCTACGAAGCACCATAATAATGGAGCCGTAGGATATAGTTATAGACCAGGTTATAAACCAAGCAGATATTATAAAGTTGGCATACCCCAGAATTAGCGAGAATTCTATAGGATATGCTAGGGGTATCGCGGCACCTTTAACTCAACAGTGCACTAGCTGCGAGTTTCTGGATCTAGAGGGGATAGGCAAGATGCCTATCTATAGCATAGCACACTACACAACGGTAGGAGAATCTACTAGCACTAATAGTTTAAAACGTCTCGTGCTATGCCTAGAGTCCGTAATAGCGGCGGGCAAAATAGAAATAAGTGATCTATACAAAACCTTTCTAGATCTTCTTCTTTAAGCACAATAAAGGGACGCCTTTGTTTCTAGGAAGAGGTGGAAAGACATAGTAGAGACTAACTTAGCCGGAGTTACTAAAAAGCTATAGCAACAAGACCAAAAGGGTCTGTTACGCTTTAAGGGTGCTACATATATCCTAAAGGACTAAACGGTTTAAGATAAAATTCTAAAGGTCTTCTATAACGACCCTCTTAGGGGTCACTATAGTGCTAACAGGACCCTTAAGGCCGTTCAAAGGAAATACTTTTAAAATGGAATATCTAAAGAAGTTAAGGACTATATATTGAGATATAATACGTGCCAAAGGGTATAGATACCCAGGCATCACCTATATAGTGAGTTATTAGTGCTTCCTATTCCGCAGGGACCTATATCAGAATTAATAATAGATTTTATAATAGGCTTACCCCCTACTAAAATAAGAACTAAAGAGGTTGCTAATACTATCCTAGTAATCGTTAATAGATATACAAAGTTTTTAGGGTACTTTGCTATTTTAATAACGATCACAGTAGCAGAACTAGCAGACCTGTTTTTAAAGCAGTAGCTCCTATTTAGTACACTAAGGGGAATCGTGTCCAATAGAGGTACCGTATTTAACAGCGCATTTTAGTCTTCATTCTGTCTCTTATTAAAGATACGGCAAAGGATAAGCACTGCCTTCCACCCATAAACAGATGGGCAAACAGAGCGTCTAAATACGTTATTAGAACACTACCTCTGCTGCTATATTAATTATCAACAGGATAATTGGCCATTGTAGTTGGCTCTAGCGCAATATATATATAACACAAGCATCTACAGCAGCACAAAAATGACCCCTTATAAAGTACTGTTTGGGGTAAAAGCAAATAACCCCTAGAACGTTAAGGATATTATTCCTAAAAGATAGGTACTGGTGGCGTCCGAGAGAATTAAGCAAATAAGAATTCGCAGAGAAGAACTTAAAAAGCACTTACTAGACACCTAGGCTACACAAAAAAGGTACTATAATAAGGGACATATGCCTAAAGAATTTAAAATAGGAGACAAAGTCTTACTATCTATAAAAAATATCTAGATAAAACGTATTAAGAAGAAGCTAGACCACAGGTAGCTTAGACCCTTTAAGGTAGTTAGGAAAACTAAAGGAAATTAAGCCTATAAATTGGAATTGCTAAAATTATATCTAATATATCCCACATTTCATGTTTCCTTATTAGAGTTATACTGGAGAAGAGATAGTATGGAACCACCCCTACCTAGCGAAATTAATGGGGAACTAGAATAGAATATAGAAGACATTCTTAATTAAAGATGGCGTTAGAAGAAACGCAAATTTTTAGTTTATTAGGAAGAATACTCCTAGGTGTATAATAGTTAGGAACCTAAAGAGCACCTTTAGCCAGAATATAACATGGCAATTAAAACTTTCCTAAAGACTATAAATTAGGATTTAGTAACGGTTCCGGATATACTACAGGCAAGATAATAGGGAAGACCCCGTAAATCGAAACCATAAGGTTAAGCATAGGCATTAGAAACGGGAACGTTTCGCTATTATAATAGGGATCCTAGAATCCTATAAGAGAAAGCTATAAAGATCTATATAAGAACCACTAGGGATACTATCTAAAGAAGACGCTATTTAAGAATAAGTAGTAGCACTAGAAGAAGGGGCCCTAGGGACTTAGAAGGATTCCCTAGAGATAAAAGAAGAGTATCTGGTCTAACACTAAAGATACGCAGTAGAGTTAATAATACAAAGAGGACCAAAAAGACATAGAGTAAAGATTCAGAAATTTTAAGAAATTATAAAGCACCTATAAGAACACCACCCGTTCATCACATATGGAGATTATAGCAGTATGCTGCTTTTATACAGACTATTACCAAAAATAAGAATAGAGGCATCCCCAAAGTATAAAGTCAATTCCTAGTACTAGGGCATCCTAGAGGCACTAGAGAGGCACCCTATAAAGCTATCCTATAAAAAGAAAGAAAGAATAAGATAACAACTTAAACACTAAAAGTAGTAATAGGAGCCTTCTTCTCTATCTTAACATTATTGTTAGTAGTATTATTAACACTCCCATCCCCGGAAGTATTAGTATTCTTACTAATATTCTTCTTAGAGCGGCAAGAACTAGACAGATTACCATAACCAGGGGACTAACAGGGAGAATATTTATCTTTATTACTATCCTTAGTGTCATCCCCAGGCTCTAAATCGGCATCTAGGCTGGGATCAGAAAGTTAATAACTAAAGAGTTAGCACAGTTCCTAAACGTGTCACTAAAGAGACTTACCTGGCTAGAAAGGCCCGCACAAAAGTACAAATATTATTATTTATAAAAACGAGCTGCTTATATATACGCTCCTAGACACTATATATCCGAGATTACTATGTCTCCATAGTAGTAGAAACCCTCATTAAATTAAAAAGGCTATAAGCAATAGAAGACACCTTCTATCCCTATCTATCACTATTTTAATACAGACGGAAATCCCTAATAGCGCGTTAGAGCCGGCGAGCCTTATATATATAAATAGTGGGGATCTAATATAGTTAGTGAAGTCTAGAATAGGATAGAATAGGAAATACCAGAACATAGGTCTTTTTTTAGCTATAATAGTGGGAACACTTAGATCTATTCTCGCCAAAGCACGGCATTTTATAGGCGTAGGACGGGTCTAACGTGAGTGCGTAAATGCAACGACGGCAGCACTTTAGAGAAACTACTATAGGAGCAATAGAAGTGGTCTATAATACCAACAGAGTAGGGATAACGCTGCCGCCAGTCTAGGGACGCGTAGTACGATCATAAGCCATTGCGAGAGAACACTATGGAAAGTTAGTATTATTAAGGAGATAAAATGGGGATCCTGTTACCCATAGATATATTATAAGAAGAGAATAAAGTAGTGGAAAAAAGAATAGCTAAAGATGCAAAAGCTAAAAGCTGAGATATAATAAAAAATGGTCTACTAAAAGGCGAGACAAATAGTGTTATTAATAGAAAGACGCGTAAGAGACAACAGCTTATAAACTAAAAGAAATTAATATTAAGACGTTATTATTAAGACCCATTTTAGGTAAATGGGGATGGTGGCTAGTTAACGCGTTATATAGGACAACCCCCAGATTAGCTTATAACAAATTCTTATAATAAGGAAGGTGAATCCCATCTAATTTTTATTATTATTATCAAAGTTCTATCATAAAGGCACTATAAGAGCTATAGTGGAAGAAGAGCGGAGGAATAGAAAGATAAAGTAAGGTTCCACGCTAGTAAAGAACCAGCGATAAGCCGTATTATAGAGTACCTTTCCACTAAAGAATTTCCCTAGTGGTTTTAGCCGGAACTCTATAAGAGATTATTAAGAGGCGAAGTCTTGGAGGACCAAGACCCTTAAAGGGGAGGCAATTATAACAGAATCCCCCAGGAGGTACATATTAGATAAGACAGTAGGAGGTTTCATTAATATCCTGCCTACGTCCCATATATGTTCTAGAAGAGACATAGTTAGATAGATAGGGGCGAAAGGTTTTACTAGTGTCTTAGAAGGTTTATATAGGAAGCTAGTTCTCCTCTAGAGAAGAACCAGCGATTAGTCTCTAAATAGAAGTGGTTAGAAGTATTTGTCCTTTAATACGTAAAACTCATTCTACCTTTAACTTACCTTTAACTCACCTTCTACTTACTTGTGACACTGTTGATTAGATAATCATACGTTCTGGTTAGGCTAGCCTCTTACACCATTTTAGCTTAGGTAGTAAGGAAGTGGTCTGTATTAACTTTAAGCTTATCTTATAATTAAAGCTTCCAATTATTAAATATAGGGTTAGTTCCATCTATAAGCAATAAGGGGTCTATAACCTTTATAGACCGCGATAATGCTAATGCTATATATTGGGCTAGGGTCTTAAGGACTATAGCAAGTCTCTAGGTGTCTAATAACTCCTTACTAGGTATAGGGGTGTCTTTGGTTTTAAGCAGCTCTTAAAGCTATTTAATTTTAGTATTAGCTACTATAAGCTCTTTCTAGGGGGTTAAGACGGCAACTGTTTCACTATTAGAGGTATTTATAGGTCCTACAGCGGCTTTACCGGCTACTATATTTCTTAGCATAGTAGTAGGGGTTTTAGGTAATTTCCAGTGTTTATTTATTTTCTAGGAGTTCTAGTCCATACGTGTCCTATTCTTAAGTTTCGCGTTCTATTTATATTCTTTTGGTTCTGTTCTGTCCTTATAGTCCTGGTAATGTCCTTAGGGTCCTATTCTATGTCCTTATAGATATATTTAAGTTCCTTCTTAGGAAGAAAGAGAGTAGAATAAGCTTTAGATAATGTTAGCGACTTAGTTAATTAAGGCACGAGTACGGCAAGAGGGTCGCGCAGGCCTGTATAATTAGATTGTCTATAAACGAGGATCTAAAGCTAGAGAAAGGAAAGGGGAAGAACAGAAGCACCACTCGAAGCTATATATAATCCTCTGGTCACGTAATGGCAACTTGTCATTACGTGACGGCAAGTTGCGGCAATCTGACGGCAATTTGCCAGTACCGTAACAGTATTATTAAAATAAAATACCTTACACGAATTGTTTAAGACTGGAATTTCTTTACAGCATAGTATACTGCCTTAAAATTTCTTTTAGAGTCAATCCATATAGCGCCAAGGATAGCTTTAACCGTTAAAGCGAGTGTAGTCTTTGGCTCCTCGCCTTTTTACTAGGGATTTTCTTTTAAATATTTTCTTAGATTCTAATCCTTTGCTATTCTATACAATTTTTCGTTTATACTAATATCCCTTACTAGTTTATCCCCACTTTCTATATTTTGTTAGAAATATATTACCTATCTTATTATATCTATACCTATATCTATTCCGCTTAGGAACCATTTATTAAGCATATAAAGGCGTAAAACTGCATTACTAAAAAGTATAAGACGTTTATTTCCTTCCGTTGGCCCTTTAACATTAGATTATAATTTAGAAGCACCTACTGTGAGGAAAACCTGGTCTAGCAAAGCCAAGTTTTTAAAGTGATAATTAATTCTATCTTGTAACGAGTCGTAGTTTAATATTGCTACTTTCTGCTAAAAAATATAAGGTAAGTAGGTTACAAAAATCCGCAACCTATATATATATATTAAACGGACGATTAGGAATAAGAACTCTATAGTATTATAAGAGGCTCTAGAGCCTTACTATATATACTAGATAGATGGCAAATAGACTAACAACTACGTCGTTATTTAGTTAGTAATTGGTAATAGAAATAGGTAATAAGACATTTAATAAGATATTTAGTTATAAGTTAAGAGACAACTAAAATAAAGTACGTAAATACGATCTGGGTTAACAGATAGTAGTATAATAGTAGTAAGGAACTCCGATTTAGATTAACAATGGGAGGATCTAGAAAGTGTGTTTAAAAGGACTGGGAGCAGACAGTAACTAGTGCGGATTAATTTCTCTCTTAGTGTTTCCTTTCAATATTTATGGCTATGGTAATACTATGAAGCTCTTTATTCGCGGCTGGCAACTTGTATAGCTGGTCTACACTCCCTTGGGATTCTAATTAGCTCAAGGAACCTGAGAGCGAATCGATTATTGCTGTTTGCTAGGTTTGAGGACATGCAGGCTCAATAAAATCACTCGCCTATCTCTCATTTTGGAGATAGGTATGGAAGGAAATATCAAAGGAGTAGTCGAGGGATGAGGCCGCCTTCAACTTGGCAGGAATTAAATTACGTCTGAAGCTTGAGCTCGGACCATCGCTTAATTGAAGTCCCCAAGCTTCGTTGCAGCATCACAGGCCTGACTTCTGCTAGAGGTCGCGGCCATGATAATCGAATGGTGACCATGTCGAAACCCACGGCCAACTGGGAGAAAGTAGGCGATCGCTTCTACCGGAAGGTACAGCTCTATACCGCTGTCTTCGATCAGGATCTGGAGCTGGAGAACTATGTTGTAGTTGGAGCACCATACAGCGGCGCTGTGGGTAGGCTTCAATCCTAGGCTGAGCACCGTGTCTGGACGCTGACAAAACTAGCCATATACCGGGATGAAGGGAAACTTCATTCATACCGAGGCACACAGGCGGCAAAATCAAGTATCGATATCTATAGCTGCGCCGGGAAATTGATTCGGCGTATCAATGTATGCATCCCAGATTCCAGAACAATGTCGTTGGAGCTGACTTTTATAGTGGGATAAAGGGTCTATAAAGGGTCTGGGGTGGTCTGAAGATGAAAAGCTTCTAGTAGTAACAGAGGACGGAACGGTTCGGTGCTACTTCGACCTCCAAGGCGACTTCGTTCCATTTACCTTAGGCCATGTCAGTACCTGCAGATGCTCTCATACATACGTACATACGTATTGACTCTCATCTAGGGTGCGGAAGAATATGGTGTTCAGTCTTGTAGATTTTGGTCTTCCGGTTTTGTTGCTTTGCTAGGCAACAATCATCTAATCTCAGTAAGCCGATATGACGAGCCACGACCGAAACTACTCGCAATACCTCCAACAGATCCTGTCGTATCATGGTCCATCATTCCCCCAGCGTACTCTTTATCGAGATCAGTGGAAGTAATACTTGCAATTGGGAAGACGGTATACGTTGTCGATGCTACGGACGCAGAAGATCGCGAGCTACCGGCAGGCCCTTTCAGGCATATTAGTGTTTCCCCCAAAGGTGAATTCCTGGCATTCTATACAGAGGACGGTAAAGTGTGGGTAGTCAGTGGTGATTGGACGGAGAAGCTCTCTGAGTATGACTCTCGGGCGAAAACAGTACCCAAGGATATGCAATGGTGTGGGAGCAATGCTGTAGCGTTGGCATGGGAAGACGAAGTTCATCTTATTGGGCCTAAAGGCGCCGCGACGAAGTAAGTCCTGAAAGTGTGTAGGAAGATAAGCAAGGCTTATTGATTGTTAGATTCTATTACGACGCCTGGGTACACCTTATCGCAGATATGGATGGCATAAGACTGCTCACCAACGATGTTTGTGAATACATACAGAAAGTCCCGGGTAGGTTTAATTATTCGTACAGAACGATTCTTCTAACGCTGATTAGACGTGACCGAAGAGGTTTTCAGGCTGGGATCGACCTCCCCTGCCCCTGTATTATTAGAAGCTGCAGAGCAACTGGAGAAGAAGTCTCCAAAAGCAGATGATCTCATACAGCTAATCCGCCCAAATCTTGCCGAAGCTGTAGATATATGCGTCAAAGCGGCTGGCCATGAGTTTAATATCCACTGGCAGAAACAACTGCTGAAAGCTGCCTCTTTTGGCAAGTCTGTTCTAGATCTTTACAACAGCGACGATTTTGTCGACATGTGCGAGACGTTGCGCGTTTTGAATGCAGTCCGCTTTTATGAGATAGGACTTCCTTTATCTTACGATCAATTTAAACGCCTTAGCCCTGATAAACTCATCGAAAGGCTCATTAATCGCCATGAATATCTACTCGCTCTCCGAATATCTGACTACCTCCGTTTGCCGACGGACAAGATATATGTCCGCTGGGCAAGCCAAAAGGTTCGGGTATCCACCGAAGACGAGGAAAGCATCTGTCGCCTAATTGTTCAGAAGCTTCACGGCAAGCAGGGCGTTTCTTTTGAAGAAATCGCCCGCTCGGCTTACGATGAAGGTCGAGCACGACTCGCAACTGAACTACTTAACTATGAGCCTCAGGCCGGTAAACAAGTGCCGCTCCTTCTGGGAATGAAAGAGGATACGATAGCACTCGACAAAGCCATCGAGAGTGGAGACACTGACCTCATATTCCATGTTCTTCTGCATCTACGGAAGAAGCTCCCATTAGCTAGCTTCTTCCGCACTATAAACAGCCGCCCCGTGGCAACCGCGCTCGTTGAGTCCACGGCACTTCATCAGGATCGAGAACTGCTCAAAGACTTGTACTACCAGGATGATCGTCGGCTCGATGGATCCAACCTTTTGCTTTCGGAGGCTTTAAATCAGCATGATACTCCTTCGCGTATCGACAAGCTCAAACTCGCCGCAAAATTATTACAAGATTCTCGTGACCACACCTTCCAGCTCAAAGCAATCGAGGAGACGCAGCGCCTGCTGAAAATGCAAGATGCCTTTGAAAAGGACCTTGGGCCCGGTTTCACCGGCCTCTCAATCAATGAGACGATGTTCAAGCTCATCAAACTGGGCAACATGAAGCGGGCGCAGAAAGTTCAATCTGAGTTCAAGGTGACAGAAAAGACATACTGGTGGATTCGACTAAGGGCTCTAGTGGTAAAGAGGGATTGGAATGAGTTGGAGGAGATTGCGAAAACAAGGAAGAGTCCGATCGGGTGGGAGGTACGTTTCGCTCCATATTGCTTGCCCTCCTCACTCAACACACTGACCTTTTCTTCACGTAGCCCTTTTTCAACGAGATATTATCGGCTGGTAACACACGACTGGCATCGAACTTCATCCCAAAATGCACTACGCTCCCAGTCTCAGACCGCATCGAGATGTGGGTCAAGTGCGGCTTGGTTGTGAAAGCTGGAGAAGAAGCTCTTAGGGCCAAAGACCGAAACAGCCTGGAAGTGCTCAAGAGCAAGGCTACGGGAAGTGCAGTTCACGAACTGGATAGGATGATTGGACAACTGCCGCCACCACGCAGATAGGATGAGAAATTTGAATACCATGTACAATTTCATGTTACTGTACGAATACTACATACTGATCCGAAGAGTACCAAGTGTCTCGCTTTTGCAGATACCTCAATTGGAGGACCTGCGTCGATATAATTATAAAGTTCGCTCATTTGCACAATCCAGGCAAAGATCACGAATCCAACGCTAACGTTTCATGCAGTCATCACGCCATCATAACCAAATCCTTGCATTCAACCAAACCCGCGCCAGGAAACCATTTCAGATCCATCCCTTACCCAAGACTGTACAAACTTCAGTTGATGTAGACTTCTGACAAAGCCTCTCTGGGACCAAAGCGGGAGTAATCGTCTCCGACCTTTCTCCTGAACAGACCTAAGTCCTTTAAGAACTCATTCGCTTGCGCATGCAGCTCTTTCGCTAAGTCATCGTCATCGTAGCCTGAGTCTTCTTCATCAGTGAGATCGCCATCAAGAACTACGTTCTCTTTCTCATCACCCTCTCGACCCTTCTCGACCCCATCCTTCTCATCACCAAATTCTGAACTCTCCATATCTCTAGGCGGTGGAATGATAATGGGATTCTTCAGCTCTCCCAACGCGAGGGCCAAATGGCGTCTTAATGCCTCGATTTCACCCCTCAGGGCTGCATTAACAGGTCTAAGCTCCTCGACCTCGTTGGTCAGGGCGCGGATCTTGCACTCGCTGACCTGGCGTGTCTCCACCATGAGCCGCTGCATCTTGGCAACCTGCTTCTGGTAGTCTTCCAGCTCCGTTGCCTCTTCGCGCTTGCGCAACGATGCGGCATTAACGCTGACCTGTAGCGATCGGATCTGCTCTGCCATTTCGCGGATCTGCGCGTCACGTTGCGCTGAGGACAGACAATCTTGATTGACGCTGGCGCGCGTACGGATGCGCTTAGCCTGGTCGGCATAGCGGAGCGTGGAGAGCGTTTCGTCGTAGTCGGACGGGCTGATGCACGCCACCATCGCTGTCTTGGAGTTGCCGCCGAGTGAGTCCTTCAGCAGCCAGGTGAGCACCGAGTCGCGGTACGGTACAACATCTTTGATCCGGCGGTGGCCTTTGCCAGGAGCGCGACGTGGATCGGCGAGCGCGGCAATGACGCGGCCTAGTGTTGTGAGGGACTTGTTGATCTGTCCACCCTCCTTCAGACGTTGGCCCGTGGCTTCTGTGGATTTGGCACGTTCTGAACCAGCAAGATCGACGAGCCGCATGCGGGCACAACGCTCGATTGTTTCGTCCGAGAGGAGGGAGTGTTGGATTTGCTTGAGTTGGATCGTGAAGACAGCATGTGAACGCGATGAGGTGTCATTCATTTTAGTAGAGGCTGTTGTGCGAGTCTAATACAGCACCGACAGATTAGCATATGACTCATTACGGATTTGTACTCAAACTGTAGTGAATCCTGTTTCTCACTTGATCACCCATTTTCATGAGTCGCTCTACATCGGCATAGCTCTTTACCTCCGCTTCGGTCAAGCCCTGGACGTAAACCCCGTCGGTCTGCGATTCGCGAATCTTTAGATACATAGGTGGAGTGATGCGGGGCACAAGCAGATCGCGGACGTGCTCATTGTACACCTCGAAGTAGGAGACGTGGACATGATAATTGGTGTTTGGGGAGGGATCCTGCTGGATTCGCTCAAATAGCTCTTCGCAAGTTCGCGGAATCAAACCAGGCTGTTCCGGTGTGCCCATCATTGTGTAACTCTTTCCGGAGCCTGTTTGGCCATATGCAAATATGCAGGTATGGTAGCCATCGAAGTTGTGATCGAGAAACTCCTCACCAAAAGATCTGTAAACATCCTCTTGGTGCGCATAATGGGGATCTGCCTCATCATGCGACCAGAATGATTTGTCGAAGGTAAATTCCTTGTCTTCGTAGGCTCTGCGAGTACTGGAACGACCAGTGTCAGTGTCGAAGTCGTTGGGAGCCAGAAGAGTTGTTGTTTGTGTTCCAGGATCCATGCGGACGAGACATTTCGCTCCACGTTCTCGCTCTAGTCTGGATTAGATATTGCAGTTGTGAATTGACATTATGTTCGTGGCCGTCTTACCTCTCTTGACGAAACCTCTTACTCGCACGACAACTTTGACATTGCCAGCGTCATCCGCCGCGTGCGAGGGAGCCATCCAAGTAGCCGGCTCTGAGGCTCGCAGCGAGGGCGCGGATGCAGAGGATTCGAAGGACGAAGTAAGACTGCGATAAAGTCTAGGATCCAAGGCCATGTCTTCGAGAATTTGGAAAGCGTGGTGGAGAGTTTCTCTTGACTTGTGTCCGCGAAGAGAGTGCATGGACGAAGAAGCAAGAGCGTTGACTCGCGGTAATTCCCAAAGCGGTAAAATGTAAACACAGATCTTTGCGAGGACTAGGCGAATGGCGGCGCAACGTCAGAGTGCCAAGACTCCCCACTGAGAAAATCTTCAACAACAAATCCTGACAGCGAATGAGGTTGCGCATCACAATGGAGACGTGTTATGCATCTGTTTGTAAGATGTTGCCGTAGATATGTTTTTTTACCGCAGGTATTGTCCTAACGATCCTGTCTGTTAGAACATACATTCCTATGTCCCTAAAACAACATCAGCCATGGCATCCTTACCCGAGGGACTTCTTGCAGAGTTATTCTTAACTCGCATTCCAGCCGCAGAGCAACAAGAAACCATCAGAGATATAATTCAAAAACTGCAGCCTCCGCCTGGAAGGAGTCTCGATATTATCGCTACACGAGTAGCTGTCGAAGTTTTACGAGCCTCTCCCGACGTAAGTTTCTTTCGTTCAATACCTTTTCATTATATTTACTCTTGTTAGAAAGGTGTTGGCAAATATTCAGGGATAATGGTATATCAAGGCGTTTTTGTTGATAGCAAGTACTCATCTCATGAGCGAAGCGTTTAAAGCGTAGAGGTACATAGTTCCCTTAGTTTTACATTCTAACTCCTTGAGTTTTACCTTTTCGTCGGCAATATAACTTTATAAGTACACTTTATTTAGCTGTTAGGCTCCATTGACATTCAGGCAGCTACTGATATGATTTTCGCATACTGACAGAATATCAGGATGGAAGCGCGGATAAGCTGGGCGCCCTCGTAATCAATGAAATAGAGACTGGGAATGGAGACCTTATAAACCTGCGCAAAGTTGTCGAACTTTGCCTCGATGACTCTCAATTGAGAGTCAAAATCTTTCTTCATATCGAAAGTACCCTAATAAACACAATTAGCCTCCTCCGGGTGTCTGAAGAGTTCGGGTTCGGCGTCCGGACAGATGGATTCTTGACCAAATACCTATCTCCGGATATTTTCCAAACTAGCGAACGTCCATCACCCGAACAAATTGCTTCTCCTATAGCTATTGCCTTGCGCTGTGTTGTGTTCCTCAAAGTCCACTTCTGGACAATTGCAGAGGGTACGAGAACTCTTTCTGTGAAAACCTTTACTAGTCTGCTTGCTTTGCTTGGTAGTAATTCCGAGCTGGCTGTTGCTTCTCGAGATGCTCTGTCCGCACTCCTCCCTTTATTACAGACGGGCCGGCTTGCGTTTCACGGGACAGACCCTGAGAGTCTTATCAGATCGCAAATATGGGACAGGATATGCGATCTTCTTTTTCAGCCCTCTAATTCCGACTTTTCTGGGACTGCGTTGCGGCTCTGGTTCCGATGGATTTATCAGACTGGAAAGTTTGGTCCATCTCAAAGCTACCTTCAAGATGATGAATACTGGAATTTAATTCAGGCAGGCATTCTTTTTGGATACTCCGAACAGTGCAAACTATGCCTAAGTATTCTCAGAGGATCTTTACCCCTACTGGAAGAGAGCATCTTTACCGATCACATGTCTGTCATCTTCGAAGAACAAAAAGCTTATGAGATTCAATATGAGAAATACTGCACCTTATTCGAGACATTGGTGCTTGATCGTTATCCGAATCAAGTCATGGCTTGCCGTGGAGATCTATCTAATATGATGTCCACGGGTTCTCTTATACATCATTCGTGGATGAGTACATTATTGACTGCAGCTCTTGGCTCCAGGATACAGGATGGCGTACGAAAAATAATTGGCTTTTGGTACATTGAATTTGTATCTGAATCGCAAGTTCCCCTTGAAAACCAGCAAGAATTTCTGCTTAAAGGCTTTCTGCCTTGGGCAACTCAGGGTTTCCTTTTCACTTCCACTATTGCAACATCTCGCAAAGTAAATACGTGTACTCACGGCAATAATCTAAGCAAAGTAATTCAAAACTTCATCAGACAATGTTCAGACACCAAAAGACGGTTCTTAATGAGAGAGATTTTCAATTTTATTCTGGAGAAAAATGGAAACATCTTCCCGTACGCTATATTGCATATCCTAGAAGGCCTTCTGGAAGGGTTCAGAATCTGTGCGGCATTGGATTCACTTGATGCTGTCGACATAGATTTGGTCGTAAAGATCTCATCACAAACCGGTCTTCCTGAAGTCGCTCGGGACCTATGCACAACGTACTGCATCGCCTTCAGCAGAGAGACCTCCCAAGACGTACGTGCATCCGTACATGCCTTCCACGCACTCAAAGAACGATACGACGAGCTCGCTAGAAAAGATATAACGAGCTCGCTGCATCACCTAACTATATCGTCTACGGAGCCTGTATCAGATGCCGGAGGGACACAAATAGGCCACTGCGAGACATTATTGTTAACTCAAAAGACACATGAACCACCCCTCCAAATGGTCTCTAGAAAACTGCACGAGACCAAATACAAGTTACTTCAAGGCGATGGGCTATTGCAGGCGTGCGGTGAAGTACTCAGATTACTAGATGCTAGCGATGGGGATAATCTCACTCCGCAGCTGCTCCATCATGTCTTGAGAGTTATATGGGATGAAGCAGATACTCAGGGCTATCCGAGGGCCGTGGCCATGAAGCTACCTCAACTGTTCTTTCATCCAAAGTGCTTACAGAACTGCCTCAGCGATCCTGCAGACTCCTCTAATACAATACTAACGGAAGATCTATCATCCCTGATCGCGGAAGTCATGAATAAGTTGCATTGCCTTTCTGAAGGGCGATCCTACATCCTGTCGTCACTCGCAAGTTCAATACGGAGAATTTGTTTAGTTCTTCCGGAAGCAATCAACTTATTGCCTCTCGAAGACTTCTTAGTCCGTTTCGCTGACCATCCACCTTTGCCTAAACACGAATTCCTTCTTGAAGCGGCTGTTGCTGATAAGCTTGAGGTTGAATTACCTCACCGGACGTATTCATCATACTATGGAAAACGAGAGTGGTTTGGATACGCCTGCATTATAGACCTTTTAAACCGTCTTCCAGATAGTAAACTTAGTGTTGGCAAAAATGTTTTAGATCGCTTACTGGAACCTTGGATCGCTCAGAGACCTCCTATTCCGATAGTCAGCAAATGGAAAACCATCCTGCAGCTTCAGATAATGCTTATCCTATCCGAGCCGTGCATACTAAGGGAAAGTTTAACTGAAGTTGGCCATTACTTAAAGTCTTTCATGCATGTCCTAGCACTGGAACCTTGGCCTAGGCACCGATTTCTCCTTGAATGGGTTTTGGCTCGGCTCTATCTTCATAGTCCAGAACATCGTAACCAATTACTCGATCTTTTAGCCGATAAGGGAGATCCCAACCCAAAGCTCGTTGCCTCACTTCTGAAGATGGCAGTGATGGTTGCATGCTTTCCAGACACTCCCCGAGACTTTACCCTCCGCTTGATGACTCAACTCATTCCCCTATCCGCCAGCCCGAAGATTCAGGTTCGGCATGAAGCACATTGGTCCTTTCCGGCCGTCTGGGACAATGCAGTAGAGAAAGGCTGGATGGACCTGCTTGAGAATCCAGCATTTGCGGCTCTAAATGCTCATATTCGCGGCCTAGAAAAATTCATCTCTCCTGATTCTGTCCATAGCAGCAGGTCGCTGAGGTTAGACCAGAGCAAGGATCACACATTGGCCAACTTATTCCAGGGAAACTACCTCTGCATTGATCCGCCGGAACACGAACTTCTCAGTGTAGAGGATTTTGAGGAATTGTGGGCCGAAGATGCCAGTAAGAACTACACATCACCTCCCTTACGAATTCCAATAGGGTCGCTCTCCCTAAAACATCTATCAATACCCTCCGGCAAGGCATCGGTATCAGAAACTCAATCCACGGACGCTACATCCATTGCTTCAAAAGTTCAAGCTCAACCTTCCATACCTCTCCAAACAAAAAGCTCAACCTGGCAATCCTCCATACTCTCCGAATCACCCGACTCTCGGCACAGCACGCCGCTCATCCTCGTCGCCTCTCTAATCGACAACCCCTACAACCTCGGTGGCCTCTCGCGCTGCGCCGAAATCTTCGGCGTGCACTCCTTAACCCTACACTCCCTAGAGACGCTCAACCGCAGAGACTTCCTCTCCGTCGCTGTGACGTCGCACAAGCACCTCCCGATCCAAGCCGTAGCGCCCGAGACCCTCCCCGCTTTCTTAACCGAGCGGAAGAAAGAAGGGTATACAGTCGTGTGCGTGGAGCAGACCGACCAGAGCAAAGTGCTGGGCGAGGAGAGTACGAAGTTGCCGCAGAAAACAGTGCTAGTGCTCGGGAGTGAGAAGGAGGGCGTGCCGGGCCCGGTGCTGGCGGAGGCGGATGTTTGTGTTGAGGTGAGGCAGGTTGGGGTTACGCGGAGCTTGAATGTACAGACGGCGGCGGCGATTGCGCTGTTTGAGTATCAGAGGCAATGGTGCTAGTCAGAGGCCTATTGGGTACGGGATGGTAGGTTCAGTAGAGTGGTTTGGGGCGTCCAACGGATGCTTTGACTGAAAATGGAAATTATATGGTCCGCGAGCTTTTTAGATAAAACGCAGTGAGAATCTATTTGGGGTCATCCAAAATATACATAAGTGGTGCACTCAGTAGTAGATTTATTAAGTTTTTTTTTTTGGCTCTTCTTGAAGACTCAAGATGCGGTTCCCAAACGCCTTACGTGTCTCTTAACTGCTCTAAATCCGCGCCTCGTAGGATACAATGGTGGGCACCGGGATGTAAATTGGAGTGGAGGGGAAACTTTCGCAAGTGTAATGTACAAGAAGCATCAACCCAGACGTACACTCGCAATGGCGGAGAGAGCCGCCGAATCATCAGTTACAAAGTATTTCCCAGTCTTTTAAGTGATACGTTTATTCTATAACTCGCGTTACCAGGCCTGTGGCGACAGTTCTGATTGTTGAAAGTTAGACTTCTGATAGAATTGCGATATAGGAGAACTTTGATAGGACTTACCGGCCACCCTCACGGACGTTAAATCGTTGACTTGGTTCAAGAGCTATAGGGTGGTGCAGTTCGCAAACCATCTCTACATTATCACCGGGCATGACCATCTTTGAGTCAGCATCCTCAGTGCCCTCAGGCCATGTCAAAGCCGCAGCCTCATCTGTACGATTTTAGCTACATGCGACGCAACAGTTTGTTAAATGGGGGCTCACCAGCTGTCCGAATATAGACCTGAGGTCTGTAGTTGGTGTGGAAACCAGTGTGACGACCGCCTTCCTCTTTAGTAAGGACGTACATGGAAGCCAAGAACTTCTTGTGGGCTTTGACGGTTCCCGGAATAGCAACGATCATACCACGTCTAACATCCTCTCGCTTGACACCTCGGAGAAGCAGTCCGGAGTTGTCACCAGCTCTCGATTCATCGCAAGCCTTCTTGAATGTCTCGATGTCAGTAACCTTTGTCTTGATTGGAGCATCACCCTTTCCGACAAGCTCGACGTCAGAGTCTTTCTTGAGGACGCCACGCTCAACGCGTCCAGATACGACGGTACCACGACCCGGAATTGAGAAGGCGTCCTCGACCGACATAAGGAAAGGCTTGTCAGTCTGGCGCTGAGGAGTTGGTATCCATTCGTCAACGGCCTTCAGGAGCCCATCGATCTTCTGTTCGCCAATGTCTGGCTGCCGTCCTTCCAGAGCACATAGCGCTGAACCCATAACAATGGGTGTATCATCGCCCTCGAACCCATATGATGCCAGCAGCTCCCTCATCTCCATCTCTACCAACTCCAACATCTCCTTATCCTCAATTGCATCGACTTTGTTAACGAAGACGACGATCTTCTGGACACCGACCTGTCTGGCGAGGAGCAAATGCTCTCGTGTCTGAGGCCTTTCACATTGTCAGCCTTTCACATTTCACACTATTTTATCCAAGTCCTACATTTGACCGTCCGAAGCCGCCACCACAATAATGGCACCATCCATGTTCGCTGCACCAGTAATCATGTTCTTAATGTAATCAGCGTGGCCAGGGCAGTCTACATGGGAATAATGGCGGTTTTCTGTCTCGTACTCGATGTGCGCAGACGCGATGGTGATACCGCGCTTTCGTTCTTCAGGCGCCTTGTCAATGGAGCCATAATCTAAGAAGTTTGCGAAGCCCTTTTCAGACTGTCGCTTTGTGATAGCTGCAGTAAGTGTAGTCTAGGATAATTAGCATCCGAAGGTGAAATTGAAGACATTGCTAAGTCGTAATACCTTTCCGTGATCAACGTGCCCAATGGTACCTAGATGAAGCCATAATTAGTACTATGGATATCTGAAGACGCTAAATATGGGTACTGACCGATGTTAACATGAGGCTTGTTGCGCTCGAAGACAGCGGCGTAGTTCCTTACAGCGCCGACATATTGACTCCCGCCCTGAATGCCGAGAGCTTGTTGGACAGGATTGATAGACTTTTGGTAGCGCAATGCAGTGCGGCTCGTCCGCCATAAAGCACGAGTGAAGGTAGACATGATGAATAAAAGAAGACAAGAAGATAAGAAGACGAAGGAAAACAGAATGAATTGGGATGGTCGGAGTGCTTGGCCGGGAAGCTCTTGACGCATTTTCTTAGCGTGGAATCGGAAAAATATACATCACGTGAGCGCTGGTGCAGGGAGCTGGAGCTCAACTCCTAAGAAATTTGAAGTGAATGCGGCGACGGGTATCAGCGGGAAAGCTTTCCCGTCCGTTTTGAACAAAACTCCCAATTCTCACCCAACTAAGATCTCTCCTTAAGTGCATGCTTGTGCCCAATTGTTTTGCTCCAAAACATCCAAGGAACCTCCGAACCACTCCCGCAACTATCCCCGGCAATATACCTGTGGTTCGGCAGCACTCAGAAGCCTTACGTCACATCTCTTTCTGTCACAGGCGTGCAACTCTGTAGCATTAATGTCTCTCCGCACATATGTAAGAAGAGCAGCAACACCGTTGAGCTGGCACTCGCGGATGACTTCGGCGACAATGCCTCTAAAAGCGAAGATATCGCACCCTACCCTTGCAGGCAGTCAAAAGGTCAGTAGAGCTTCATTTGAAGATTTGCACTTCCACTAATGATGTTCTCGCAGTACTCCACATCAACAGAAAGCCTCTTCAAAGAGCAGCTCGGAGACGATCCTGATGATGTCCTCTTCAACAGTATCTATGGCGTACGAAGTATTGAGTTGAACAGGCCGAAGAAGCTCAATTCACTAAATGGATCGATGGCGCGGAAGATAATACCTCGACTCCAGGTGCACCAGGCTCTCCAAAATCGCTGAGAACTGTCGTTAATGATATTAGGAATGGCAAAAATCTCAAATTGCAAATGTTGTCGTAATAAAAGGCGCCGGACGGGCTTTCTGTGCTGGCGGGGATGTCGCAGCCCTGGCCAATTGGAATATGGAGGGTCCCAAAGGGCAGCAAAGGTCGGCGGATTACTTTGGCCTTGAATACAAGCTCGATCATCTCATCGCAACATACCAGAAACCATACGTTGCGTTGATGGACGGGATTACAATGGGCGGAGGTGTTGGACTAAGCGTACACGCGCCATTCAGGATAGCCACAGAGAATACACTATTTGCTATGCCGGAAACAACAATTGGCTTTTTCCCAGATGTGGGAGCTAGCTTCTTCCTACCGCGGATGGAGGGCCAGTTAGGAACATACCTGGCTCTGACAAGTGAGCAGCTCAAAGGCGTTGACGTTTTGTAAGTGCACCATACCACAGCTTGCTCTCCCGAGCTAATTCATTATATTTCAGCTATCATGGAATTGCGACACATTACATCCACTCTTCATCATTGCCTGATCTTGAAGCTCGTCTCGCTGAACTCACATTCCCAGACTACATGGAGCTTGATGCGAGACACCGCATAGTCAATACTACAATTGAGGAATTCGTCACAGGTCTTCCAGTCGAACGGCCTGTCATTTCCGGAAAGCTTCGTGAAACCGTCGACAGCTGCTTCTCGGAAGAACGCAAATCTATCCAAGATATCATGGACGCTTTGAAGGCAGTGGAGGAGCAGGGCGACCCCGAACTCAAAACTTGGGCTGCTAAGGCCGCGGACACGATCTATCAACGTTCCCCAACCTCTGTCCTCGTAACTCTGCAACAGATGCGCATCGGTCGGCAGTGGAATATTGCGGAAGCCTTCCAACACGAATACAACATTGCTACTAAATTTATGGCACATCACGATTTTGTCGAAGGCGTGACGGCCCGACTTGTACGGCGAGAAAAGGCAAGGCCTAACTGGCAGCCGAATACCTTTGAAGAAGTTTTAGCGAAAAACGTTGCACAATTTTTCCGCGACCCGCCAAACCTCTCCTTACTCAACTTCGCCGAAGCAGCTCAGTATAAGGATTACCCTCATGCGTGGATTAGCTTGCCTCGGGAACAGGAAGTTGAAAAAGTCATCCGTCAAGGAAAGTATAAGACTCCTGAGGAGATCATCGAGCATTTTGTTGAAGTAAGGGAAGGGAAGCAGGGTGTCAGGCAGAAAGTGGCTGAGATCCTAGAGAGAAAGGCGAAATAGGCATATTAAGCGGTTTTCGGAAACTTTGGAGATCACGATCGGTGTTAAGATCTGCAATATAGAGGATCATGCATATACGACCACTTGTAGGATATTCGCGAATAGACATCGCCTGTTGTGGATCCGGCCAATGAGCACGTCTGATTGACTAGCCATGTGTAACTACCTGCGTTATAGCACTACAACAAAGCTTTATATGCCACGAATCACCAAATCTAAACCTAGGTCCGAAAATGTCTGTTAGAGTCCATTAAAGCCATATTTTGGGTTTAACCCCACTGGCTATGCACCCGTTCCCGATCTCACACTTCCCAAGCAAACCACCATCAACAATACCCGTCCAGGTGACAAAGTCGCTCGCAGAGCTAGCGAGAAAGATGACCTCTTAGGCCTTGGGGCTCACCCCACCTCGCAGCTGATGTCCGTCCGACATATAATCATTGTGCCCCTTTACTTTGGATTAGTGGAATATTGTTCTGTCAGAGGCGTCTTCATATACCTGACGCCAAAGTCAGCACTCAGATCAAGACACCGCCACTTTTCCAAACACGTTCGTCCCAATCTCCGTTCGCAGCCAGCATGACCTACCCAGGGCAAATTGCGTTAACGCAAATACACTTCTGCTTATTCGTTACTGGACGCTTTCGTCGCCTGCAACACGCCTCCTTTACTCACCGCATACGGCGCTATATCCGTATTTGCGGTGAAACTGATGATACCCACCATATTAATGATCTTCCCTTCCTCCCTAGCCCCAACAGCCGCTTCCCTACCTCCTGACATGCCACAAATGTCGCCTTCAAGTCAACGTCCAGCACGGCATCAATAGCCTCGTCGCCTAGCGCTTCCGCGCGCCCGCGCCGCTGGATCCCGGTGCTATTGAGCAGGATGTCTGGGACAGTGCTGTCAGCCCAAATACGCTGGAAAGTGGAGCGTAGGGTCGGTGAGGACGCGATGTCGCATTCCTAGGCGGTGAAAGAGCGGCTGAGGTTGCGGACGCCAGTAGCCAGTGAGTCGGCCGACGGATCTGAGGCTGGCTGGATCGGGATGATGTTAGCGTCAGCTTCCGCGAGCGCGAACGTCATGGATAGGCCCGGCCCGCCTGTGCCGCCTGTCGCAATGGCCGTTTTGTTGGCGAGGGAGAAGAGATCCGCTATGGTGGCGGGTGCGGGTGCGGTGCTGTCATAATAGTTTATGGAAGGCGGACAAAGTCGGGAAGTTGTTCCAAAAGCATGCTTGATTTTGGTGAGGCTTATGGACCATTATGTAGCTGTTTCTATTGCAACTTCTACTGGAGAGCTGGTTCATGGAGGCTGCACCTAGGTAAGGGCTCGTAATTTGTCGATCATTGCGGGGAAGGGTTGCGGGGCAGTGGAGGTGACTCCACGGCCACAGGAACAGCCATTGAGTGTCCCTGAGAAGTAATTGTTAGTATTTTATGCACATGAATCATCCGCTGTAGTCAGCGTACGTATAAATCCTACAGATCATCCTCATATTGTCTTTTGCTAATAAGGATTTTAAACAGAACTCAAGCACCAATCTTGGGGTATAAAATACCGGAAAGAGGGTAAGCAACCAGAATACTTCAGGAAATATCGAGACATAAAATGAAACCGAAGTTTGCGTCCAGTGACGACTTAAGGCCCCCAGCTGTGTATCGAACGGTTTATCTCATACTACCAACTCCGTGCTGGATGAGCTCCCGGATCTGTCTGATAAATTCTCTTGTCTGTTTTTTTCCGTCTCTTTTTGTAAGCCAGTATATGAGCACCTCCATCAATACCGCCACGACCCCCATATTGTACCGGCGATAGCAGCTTTATCACCAGCGCTTAGACCATGGGAGCTATTGAAAGGCGGGGAAGAAGAATAGGATGGCGATAGCTGGTACTTGTTGCAGTGGGATTACTTGCGGTTGCCCCGCTTATAGCCATGGGAGCTGTAGTTGGCAAAATACAGTCGCTTCAGAAAAGGACGGGTTTATGTCAGAAACCATAATCTAGTACAGAAATTTACCGAATCCTCACCTGTTTGAACCACTTTTCTGTACCCGCGATGACACCACCCATCCTCCATACCAACACATCGCCGTCGCCTATTTTTTTTCCTATTGTAGTTAGCGCTATGGCGCACAGGAGGAGAGCCAAAGCACCTAAGAATACTTCTAAAGCGCCTTAAGAAGTAGACCTTACCGTCGAATCTGCACTAATACCTCCTACTACTGTAGAATAGTCCAAAGGCCCCCAAACGTTTCTTTTAAGTATAGCCGTGTACGCTAATAGCAAAACGCTATTTAGTAATGTTCTACCCATCTTATTCGGAGTCTTTAAATTCCAGAAGTTTGTTACCAAAAATATACATTAAGCTGGTAAATATTATGGCCTTCGTTCTTTCTAGCTTAATTAATTAACTATTATTATTATATATTAAGTCTAAAGGATCCTATAATACCTAAAGAAGTTAACAATATAAATAAATAGCGTAAAGTAAAGGGAATAATAGAGACACAATTAAAGTACGCAAGAAAGGCTTTTGGGGTTAATCTTACAGTTAGATATAAGACCACTACTACGCCTCTTAACACGTCTATTAAAGCCAGAGATGCTAAAATTACTACGGCTATTAGTACGGCTGTTAATGCGCATATTAAGGCAGTACTTTAAGCGGTAGGTCTTTTAACCAAAGCAGCGGCTAGTAAGGAAGTAGGGTCCTCTAGTAAGAATTATAAAGGTATAGTAAAGGAAGTTATTAGTAAAAAAAAGAGAGTAACTACTACTAAAATACAGGAAAAGGCTACTAAATAATATAATTATATAGAAGCTAAAGGCAAGTATCTATATCCACTACTTAAATGCTATTACTGCCTTTAACAGCACTATAAGAATAAAAAGCATAGCGTTGTATACTGTCTTAAATTTAAATTAAAGTACTACCTATTATAACCTTACCACTAGGCGCGCTAGTTACAAGAAATTAAATAGAAGAAAGCTACGCTTAATATACTAAATCTACCGCTAGTATTAAAGATTAGGTATAGTAAATGTGTATAAAATAGGGAGGATAAAAATGATATAAAGGCATTTTTAGGCAGCTATAAGCACTATTAAGGTAACTCTAGTAATATAAATAAATTAATAAGCTCTCTTTCAAGATAATGGCGGTAATAAGGAAAGGCTTATATTATAGTTATATAATTACTAGCCAATCCTATTCCGTAGTAAGACTAATTAGTAACTGTAACAGTTTTAATAAACTAGATATAGTAGTAGAACTAGTAGATAATATAATAGGTATAGAATAATATATAGGTGGTAATACCTCCTTTTATATAACTAACTATTACTAATAGTTATTTTATAGTAGACCCTATACTAAATATAAGATCCTTATTAGTGCCGTTATTATAAAGCGCTTTATTAGTTCTAGCTTTATCCTCTAAAACGCCTATCTATTACTATCTACCCCTAACTATACCTATAAGTGTCGGGAATGAGGCAAGCGGTCGTCACGTGTCGCCGCGGCACTAGCGTGGCGAGGAGTCTTAAGCTCCTTGCCCTTCCTCATTCGAATAAAGAACATAAGTATACTAACCAACATCATTGTAACCTACTCGAGTAGTCGTTATTGGTGAGTTACCCTATGTGACCAATACTAATCAGTGGTTGAATACACAGTCAACCACAGAGCAGCTAGGTTTTCGAATAGAAGAGACAGTCTCATATAGGGGTGCCATATGCGCTCATATAAAATGGATCCCGGCGATACTGTGCTATCTTAGACTTACGGACAATTAGTAACAGAAGTGTCACTAAATACTAAGAAATACCAAGTTGCGTCTATTACGCAGAACAACCACGTTTATAAAGATTTAGTTAAGTACTTTAGGTTAGAAGTGTTACTAAACCTAGGGTCCTAAGTTAACGTCTAAAACGCATTAAAACAACCATCTTAATACCTTCAGTGTACCTTTGTAGACCGTAGGATCACAATTACTACCTAACTATACGTTAAACAACCTTTATTTTCCTTAATCTTTTTATCAAAACACGTCAAACAACCCTTAATAATAGCCATTATAGCGTTAACCTACCCAAAGAAGTATAAGGACGATATTAACCCAGAGACATAGAAAACCGACATAATTAACCTTAAAGATGTTAATTAACAAGATTTAAATAGATTCTTACTACACTATATAGTATACTACAAAGACAGCAAATACAACGACACTATACTATGGTACTGTATAAGGGAGGACTTTATTAGATAGACAAAGGGAACATAGACTCCTATAAAGAAGGATATTATATAAGACTTCTATAACTTCTTATAGGAGTATAGAGTATTTGTACCTGTATAATTACAGCACCTATCATACCAACCGCGTGCCTACGCGTTTGGTACGCCAGGTACGCGTTTACGCGTTTGGTGCACCAACCACTCGCTTACGCGTCTGGTGCACTTATGAAGCACTGACTAATTAGGGGGAGGACGCATTAGTATATAGACCACGTAGTCTGCTTCATATAATTGGCAGTTACTACCATCCCAAAGAGTATATAATACTATACGTATTTCGTGCCCCGGGATATAACTTACTCGTGCTATTAAGTTAGTATGAACACTGATCAGTGAGCGCGCACAGATTAGCAATTACTCGACACCTCCTACCGAGCGATATATACGACAGCGACCACCTGTTTAGACTCCTAGTACAACCTGCTAGAAGGTTGGAAGTCGGGGATTACGGACTATTACCAACTCTGTATACTTATTTAAGTCTTAGTACGGTTTACTAGAAGTTATAGACACGAATATAGACCTTTACGGAACCCCTTATCTTTAACCCTCTTTAAACCTTAAACCCCTATTTCTACTACACCCTCCCTTAATACCCCCAACCTCTTTTTAGACCCCTTATGGAGACCTTTACCCTTCTATAAACCGTTACGGACCCGTTAATTACCTTTACGGACCACTATAAGACCCCTTAAACTGTTATGGACCTGCTAATTAATTTTACGGACCGTTACAAGACCTCCCCTACCCGCTATAAGCTACTACGACCCGCCACAGCTTATATAGACATACAACGCTATACAATATAGCAGATATAAGCAAGCAAATTAGCGAAGGTTAAAAGAAGTGGAGCCAAGGAGTTAACCTTACGTCTATAGATAACGTTAACGACTATATTAATTTTAAAATCCTTAAATACGGACACTATAAGCTTCTGAACGACAACCTATGGGAGTAATATAAGGAAGACTTTGCGGACTTTATGGAAGCTATTCTTAAGGCTTGTAACCCTACTACTATCTATAACCTACGAACCCTTTTACGTTACTAAGGTGTATGGGTTGAAAAGGATAAACGAGTTACTATTACACGGTCCTTATATAACACAATATAGGAGGAGGACTAAATGGAATAGACTAAAGAGAAAATCCTAGACTAGGTTAAAGCTATAAATAATCTCTCTACTTCTCCTAAACTTAATGGTATCGCTGGCCTTATACCTGACCTACTTAACTAAATTCGTCCTATAAACCTAAGCGATTTTGGAATTAATTTTATGGGCTAAAGCACACCTAGTACCTAAGTTACGGACTATAATACCCCTGTAAACCAAAATACGGACTAAAACCCTTCTGTTAATAAAGCCATAGATCCGCAACTTGCCTAAGTTATAGATCCGCAAGCTATATATCCGTAAACTATATATCCATAAGCCATATATCCGCAAGCTATAGATCCGCAAGTTATAGATCTGTAACGCACCTAAGTAAAGACCTATGGCAAGGAGCTAGCTAACCTAGCTAAGCTCTATACCAACGAATCTAAGTATAGCGGTAAAAATAATAACTTTAACTTTAAACTAACCATCTTTACGGACCTCTGTTAGAAGGCTAATATTCCTAAATAGGAGTTCAGCCAAGCCTACTCTACTATGCTGTGCGGCCTAGTACTTAACCACTACTATACTAACCTTAAGAGTAACCCCCTTGGTGTTCCCTTTAATAAGCTATGCGAAGCTACCCATAACTACTTTAAAGGACCAGAATATAAGCGTAATATCCTTACCTAATAGAATATAACCAAGCTATGGACCGTAATCGACAAGAACACTGAAAAATTGACTATAGAGTGCCTGCAAATTCTTATTAAAGACCTCTAGCACCTATAGCACGGCCTTAACGCTAAGCTTTGAATAGACGACTTCCTATACAATAAACTTATTACGGCCTGCCAGGAAGTAGAGCCCTGCAAGTACGCCTACTATAAGCCTATAGATACCTTAGCTGGCCTTATTAATAATCTATGCTCCTCTATTATAATGTATGAAGTCTTAAACCCACTAGGCAGCACGCAAGCCTTTATTACGGATATTTAATATCCACAAACAGACTCAGACGTCTACTTTATGGACTGCCGCTACTGCTAGCAGCACCCGTACCGACTAAGTCCTACCTGTAACCCCCGCAGTAATCCCTATATGAAAACATACCCCCACAGACAAACCAGCCAGAAGTGCTTTATGTGCGGCAAGGAAGGATGTTGGTCTATAAGGTATACCTAAGAAGAACATAATAAGTCCAGGAAGAGACTTAATAGCTATATTAGCCAGTTTATTTTGGAATACAAAGGAGAGGAAGCAGAAGAGCCCCCTAATAAGTTAATAAAAGCCCTTATAATTGACTTTAACTTAGACGCTTAGGAATAAGAGACCTTAGAGACATTCCTAACTACTTTTAGACCTTTTACGGACAGCTAAGCCTTTAATATCACGACCGTATTAGCCAACCGTTTCTTTATATACTTAGTTGCGCCTAAAAACCATTCTGCAAGCACCCCTATTATAGACGTTATAGATTATGAGCAGGACCCATTTGCATATATTACCACAGAACGCTATACCCCTAAGGAATTCTACGGTGTTATAATCAACATAGGCGCCTCTAAAAAGTCTACTGTAGGTTACGGACAATACCTTACATATAGGACCACCGCAAATAATAATATGGATATTGACACTATGTAAACTGGGGCCGTAAACGTCCAATTTGGTATTGGCTTAACTGTATTAATTAGATTAGTTGTAGTTAAGACCCCAATTAGCCTAGTTAACTTCTATATAGTAAAAGCAGACACCCCTTTCTTATTTTGCCTTGCGGACATGGATAGGTTATAGGTTTACTATAATAATATTACGGACACCTTAATTGGCCCTATAACTGCCCTAGGAAGCAAGCATGTTACCCTACTAATTACACAACGATTTGGACACCTATTCCTTATATAGGGAGAGACTTTACGGACCTATATTTAGGAATCTTTTAACTATAACCCGTGCTACCTTACCAGTACGGAGATCCACTATTTATATTATTGTTTTAGCTACCCATTAGCCGAAAAGCTATATAGAGTCCTTAAACGCTCTGGACACGACAATGTTAATAGGAAGGCAGTTAATTACCTAACTAAATACTGCTCCTACTGCTAGAAATATGGACGTTCCCTAGGCCGATTTAAGTTCACCCTTTATAAGGATCTTAACTTTAACTATTTAGTGTATATAGACATTATGTATATTAACGGCAGCCTAGTATTATATATAATTAATAAGGCAACCCGCTATTAAGCCGCCTGTTAGTTGCAAAATATATCTATAAAGCATACTTAGGATATTTTACGGACCTACTAGATTAATACGTACGTTAAACCTTCTGAGTATATCACCTACAACGCCGGTAGGAACTTTATTAGTAAGGAATTCCAGTAGTATGCTATAGCTATAGCTATATTAATAAAAGCCGTTCTAGTTGAGGCGCATTAGTTTGTTAGGCTTGTTAAGCGAGCTTACCTAGCCCTATGGAGAGCTTACTAGATTATTACGGACGAGTGTAAGGACATTTAAAAGGAACTGGCTCTATAGATGGCCGTAAAAGCCGTTAACGACACTGCTGGCCTGGATGGACTAGTACCTACCCTTTTAGTCTACGGAGCCTACCTAAGGATAAGTAACCTAAATCCTCCTGCCCTGTCTATTACGGAACGAGCAGCTGTAATATAGAAGGTAATGGCCGAAATAGTCAAGCTATAGGCTAAATAAGCTGTTAATAACGCCCTGTACTACCGCAACGGACCTAATATAACCCTAGTATATAACCTCCCGCTTAACTCTGAAGTCCTTGTATAGCGTAAAAGCGGCAAGTGGACTGGACCCTACCGTTTACTGGCTGTAGAAAATGAGACGTGCTGTATATAACTTCCTAGCGGCCCGACCAGCTTTAGAAGCATATCTGTAAAACCCTACTTTCGGCCTAAAGACACCCATAATGTTAAGCTAGATGAACTAGAAGTAACTGCCAAGCTAGATAAACCGGAGGTAACTGCTAAACTAGATAAACTAGAAGCGACCGCTAAACTAGACGAGCTAGAAGTACCCTTGCCTACCCTAGAAGTCCTCTAGAAACCCACTGAACCCGCTATACCTACTATAAAGCGCAGTTAAGGACGCCCCTAAAAGCACCCCGTAACTAAGAATACTATAATGGAGACTTACCTAACCTCTGCAGGAATATCCGTAAGGCAATCTCTACCTGCGGATATATTAGTTCTAGTATAGGAAACCCCCTTTACGGACTTATAACGTAAAGAGATTAACGGACTACTTAAAAAGGGCGTCTTTGCGGTTATAATGGAGAAAGATGTTTCGCAAGGTGTCTGTATATTTAACTTACACTTTATTGACAAAATTAAGCACCTGGGTACTGATAAAGCTTTTAAAAAATTAAGGCTTGTTATATAAGCCTATAACGACTAAGGGAAGGGCTTAGTTCTTATATAATTGCCTACAATTTAACAAGTCAGCCAACGGATTATACTTGCACTTATGCCTGGACTATAGCAAAGTAAACCCGTAGCTCTTTACCTACGGGATATCTCGCAAGCCTATATGCAGTCTAATACCTACCTAAGTAGGGATATCTTTATATGGCTACCCCCTGAGCTTAACCTATAACCAGGAACAATCCTATGGGTCGTAAAACCTTTGTATAGAGTACTAGAAGCTGGAAACTATTGGTTTAAGATATACCACTAGCACCATATTAGTAAACTTAAAATGGAATAGTTGACCTATAACCCCTGCCTCCTATATAGCCTATTAAACGGCCTTGGTATTATTGGACTCTAAATAAATAATACCCTATTCCTAGCAGACCAGACCTTTGCGGACGCTAAAGAAACTAAACTATAAAAGGCCAAGTTTTTGGTAAAGCTGTAAGAGTAGCTAACTAAGTAGAATCCGATTAAGTTTAATAGAGGCCTAATTATATAAAAGGGTAACCTAATTAAGCTAACTTAGGAACGCTAAGCCCAAAACCTAAAGCCTGTTATAGTAAAGCCTACGGACCTTACTAGTTCCTGTGGAGAGACCCGTAAGACTGTAAATATAAAGGACCAATACGATGTATAGCGTGTAAGAGGCGCCTATATAGCTATAGTCTACTAACCCGAATCTGCCTACGACTTGTCCTTTATGGCCTAGGTAGTAGATCTGCAAGAAGAAAATGTTAAGCAGCTTAATAAGCGCATTTAATGGTAAATTAACAACGTAATAAGAGGACTTACTTTTATACCACTAGACCTAAATTCCCTTAGTGTAATGGCATTTATGGATGCCTTCTTTGCTAATAATAAAGACCTATTATTATAAATTGGCTTTGTAATTGTACTTACGGACCGCAATTAGGACGTAAATATACTGTACTAGTCTTTAATTAAGTGTAAACGAGTAACCCATAGTGTACTAGCTTCTGAGCTATATGCACTAGCCTATGGCTTTGATATAGTAGCCGCAATTAAATTAACGGTCTAGAAGATTCTATAACTGGAGCAGTTACCCCTGGTTCTATATACCGATTTAAAGTCCCTCTATAACTGCCTAGTTAAACTAGGTATAATATAAGAGAAGAGGCTTATGGTTAACCTTATGTGCTTACTTTAGGCCTATAAACGGCGCGAGATTACGGAGGTTAAATAGATTAGCAGCGAAGACAACCTAGTAGACGCTATAACTAAGGCAAAGCTATGTTAAGCTCTTAAAACCCTAATTAATACGAATAAGCTTAACCTAGAAGTTATAGAATGGGTAGAACGGGACTAATAGAGCACCTATAGTACGTCTACGGCCCGTTGGAAGGCCGTACGGCTCATTATACGGTATAGGTGGAAAACGGTGGAAAGCTATGGTGGAACTTGGTAGACTTACATAACCCGTTAAATTTTACAGGGTAGTTAAATTAACCAATCACGATTTTCTATCCCCGGGATAGAAAATTGCTATTAGCTCGCTTAGCACTAGCGCCTTAGCGGCCCTTATGATCCAACTTATAGCTCGTCTACTGCCCGTTAAAAGGCTGTATGGTTTATTCTACGGATCGTAAGCAGAACTTACGGCCAGCTTGGGGCACCGTTTGGAAGGCAGCCTAGATGGCACCTTGGGGGAGATTTCCTATGTATTTTCTTTTATGTTTTATGGTTCTATTAAAGCAATTACGGAGGCTATACACAAGTGGTTTTATTTTTCAAGTACCGCCAGTGTATAATTACAGCACCTATTGTACTAACTGCGTGCCTACGCGTTCGGTACGCCAGGTACGCGTTTACGCGTTCGGTGCACTAACCACTCGCTTACACGTCTGGTGCACTTATGAAGCACTAACTAATTAGGGGGAGGATGTATTAGTATATAGACCACGTAGTCTGCTTTATATAATCGGCAGTTACTACCATCCTAAAGAGCATACAATACTATATATATTTCGTGCCCCGGGATACGACTCACTCGTGCTATTAAGTTAGTACGAACAGTACCTATAGATAGGGGTACTATTAGAGACAATATTTAGGAGCAGGTTATTAATATAAAAGAAGAGCATAAATGGACTCTATAAAAGATTAAGCACTAACTACGCACTATAAGGAAGCTTAACTTATAATAGAATCTAAGTAATATGCCTCTAAAGATAAATCTACCTCCGCCTTTAACTTCTCTGTGTCTAATCTAACCCGTAACTTTAGCTTCAAATACTATACCCTAATAAGAGCAGGTATAGGATCCTATTACTTCGTAATTTAATAACCTTTAGACTCTACTAACTAGACCTACGTCCCCACTACAGCCTACAATGCAACTCCTACCTCCTCTATCTTAATCTTAAATCGGAGGCAGTTTAAAATTGCTTACAAAGCTTACGAAGCTCTATTCAGATTAGAAGAAGTTTAGCAGGGAATTATATAATATTCTTAATTTAAAACTACGCATCTTCTACAACTATTGCTAAAAGGTAGGAATAGAGTCTAATTAATACCATAACGCCTATTCCGTTATGCTTAAGGGTCAAGCTAGTACCTTCTATTATAATTATTTAGCAGGAAAAGGATACGATTTTAACCGCATAATATATAAATTAAGATACTACTTTAAAACAGAAGAAAATAAGTAGCAGTATATATTAGAATAGAGAGAAACTACCTTCCTAAGGATTATTGCTACAAACCCAGGTGTCCCTTAGCTTAATTGTCTTTAAAAGCTCTTTAATTAACTTTAAACAATTTAGCGTGGTTTATCCAAATTATATTAAGAGGATTTCAGCCTACGTGATTAAGTTATTAGCGCATGCTAAGGCGTTAAAGAATGCAACCTTGCTCTCTTTAATCCTACAAATACTTATAAAGGAGTGTGTGCTTAATTAAGATCTTCTATTAGCACCGCTCTACGCTCTTAAGAAGTATAGTAATTTAACACCTAACTTTAACCTACTTTAATTAACCCGCCTGACCAATACGATTATAACTGGACTGATTAAACATATAGTGGCCGTAGTAGGTAATATGGTAGAGGGTACAATTAACAACTATAAGGCAAAGGTGGAGGTCCTTATAGAGGTTCATTCCAAAGTAATTATTAGAAGAAGTGCTACATTTATAAGAAACCAAATTGCTAGTTAACTAGGCATTCTCTTAATAAGTAAAAGGAGGCATATAATAAGTTTCGCCAGAGTGCAAGAAATGTTGGAAATTATAAGGTTATTATAGCCTACTTCTAAAGCTTTCTAGTTTAATATAAAGGCGTAAAAGATCTTAAGGGTGAGGTTAATAAGGCCGAACAGCTTCTTATAGATATAGAAATTAAGGACTACTCTCCTAACCAATACTTTACTAAGTATAGTGAGGTAGATGGCATATAAACTATTACTATTCTTAATAACCAATCTACACTCTATGCTATTATAAAGTTAGATATCTTTAATAAGCTAAAGGAGAGTTCTGCGTTCTCCTTTAATAATAGATACTTGGCGAACGTCTTCTATAGTATTATACTAGATACTAGAGCCGTAGGAGTATCTATAGCAGGAGAACCTTAAGTTTAAGCTCTTTAGTAGCTTAATAGCTCTATTTAGATTAACCAATTAATAGCAGGCCAACATATAATTCGTTTTAGTAAGGGTACTGCAATCTCTTTTAGCACAATTAGGGTCCAAACCCCCTTAGGGTATATTACTTTCTATATTATTCCCACAAACACCCCATTTTTATTTTACATTAGAGATATAAATAAATTAGGCGTTAAGCTTAATAACCTTAAGAATATACTTATTTAGGGAGATAATCGGGTGCCTATTATACGCAAGTAGGGTTACCCCTGGTTGCTCCTTTATTAACTAGAAAAGAGTATTACTTAGAGCCACTTAACTAAGTTAGAGTTACGTTAACTACACTATTATTTTAGCCACCTATTTGTTTATTAATTACTTAGGGTTCTTCAGCAAGTGGGCTATAAAGTTAAGGTTAAGGCAATTAAGCATCTTATAAAGTACTACTATTACTGCTAAATAAACCAGAAGTCCCCTGGCCGATTTAAGTTCACCCTTAAAGATAACTATAACTTTAACTTCTGTATTATTGTTAACATTATATATCTTAGCGGCAAGCTAGTACTCTAAATTGTTAACTTTTTAACCTCCTTCTAAGCCGCATGTTTTTTAAAGGACATACCAGCTAGGAACACATAGGATACCCTTTAATTATACTAGATTAATGTCTACCTAGGACCCCCTAATTAAATCATCTATAATATAGGAAAGAACTTCTTATCTATAGAGTTTTAATAATAGATAAAGGTAATAGCAATTAAGGTTAAGGAAGTCCCTATTAAGGCACATAATAGTGTTAGAAAAGTAGAGTGATATCACACGCTATTACGCCGTGTATATAAGATTATCTCTTTAAAACTAGAGGATACTAGTAAAGAACTTACCTTATAAATGGCTATTAAAGCTATTAACAATTCCGCTGGCCTAGATAGACTTATACCTATGTTACTAGTCTTTGGCGCCTACCCTTAAATAACTAATAATTCTCCACTATCTCCCTCTGTTGTGCAATAAGCTAAGGCTATTTATAAGGCAATAAAGGAGGTCCAATATCTCTACACCATACGCTAGGTTAACAACGCACTAGGAATAAGAAATAGCCTAAATATCTTAACTACGCTTGATCTGCTACTCTAGTCTAAGATACGCGTATAGCATAAAAAAAAAGGATGGTCAGGCCTATATCAACTTATTATAATTAATAGTTAAACTTGCACTATTTAGATGCCTTATAGACCCACTTAATTCCGTTTAACTGTTATTAAGCCTTACTATAAAGATAATAGTTTTAAGCCTTTATAGAATACCCTAAAAGATACCCTAAAGGAGAACTATAATTAATATACTCTAAAAGGTGACTATAATTCTAATATAATTATAGTAGATATGCTATAACTATGACGCGGTAAAGGTCACCTAAAGGGATTATAAAATTGCTAACATCTTATTAATTTTAAAGAGTAATTCATTACCGCTATTAAGAGTAGAGATAAGTTATTAATGGCCTTTATAACAGCTAAAGAGAAGGCTAACTTTAAGCACATAAAATAGCTCTAAAAGAAAGGCCGTATTATAACTCTAGGAGCCCCTTTCTAAGTATCTAATAAGCAGGAGATCGACAGTCTTATTATAAGAGAAGTCTTTAAATTTAAGAAATATAACCCTGCTAAGTTTAATGGAGTTTATATATTTAAGTTAAGAATAGTTAATAAGATTAAAGGTAAAGCTATTAATACCCCATTTAAGAAGTCAAGGCTGGTTATTTAAGGCTATAATAATAACGGTAAGGAAGTAATCCTTATATAATCTCCTATAATTTAACAAGCTAGTTAGCAAGTTATTATTACACTAGCTCCCTCCTTAATAAAAAATAGAATGGCGGTTTATTTATAAAATATTACTTAGGCCTATACCCAATTAGAGATGCGCCTTTAGCGCTTAATACTAGCATACCTTCTAGAGAAAATTCACCACCAATATCCCAAAGATACAATTATGGTTGTACTCAAGCCATTATATAGAATTGTAGAGGCAGGAACTTACTAGTAGGCTACCTACAGCAAGCACTATAAAGAGAAGCTTTTAATAACTACTTCTATATTTAACCCCTACTTCCTTATTATAACTATAGGAACTCTATTTGGAATCGTTGGCATGTAAACTAATAATATAATTATCTTAGGAGATAACTAATTTTTAGCTCTTAAAGAAGATAAGCTAATAAAGGCGAATTTTATAGCAAAGCTAAAGGAAAAGCTTAATTTAATAACACTATTACTCTTTAATAGATGCATCCTCTCTAGGAATAAGGATTCCATTATATTACGCTAAAAGGGCCAAGGCAAGAAGATTAATATTATTAACGTTAATTCTCTAAAGCAAGGACATATAGAGTAACGCGCTTATAGAGTGTATATTGCTTTTATCTATTAACCTAAGCCTTCCTTTAATCTCTCTATTGCTGCCTAACACTAGAAACTAACTAAGGATAACGTTCTTGCCCTAAATAAGCGTCTTTTCTGGCAAATAAACTATCTTAATTAGGGACTACTCTACGTGCCTATTAATCTTCCCACCACTAAGCTCTTTATATTTATTGATAGATTATTTATAAATAATAAAGATTTTAGCTCCCAGTTGGGATATAAGATTATTATCGCGAATAAATCTACTAGAGAGAATAACTTTATAATCTATAGCAATTTTACCTATTAGAGCTTAACCAAGAGTAAGTATATTACTTAAAGTGTTCTAGCGTTAGAGATATATGGAATAGTTAACAGAGTTAATATAGTAGTCACAATTGGAACTATACTAAAAATAATTATAGATTAACTTAAACTTCCTACTATCCCTATAATCGTGTGTACCAACTTATATTCCCTCTATAAGTGTTTAATCAAGCTTAGTACTATAAAGGAGAAGCGCTTTATAATTAATATTATAGCACTTTAGTAATCCTATAAACGGTAAGAACTCTTTAAGATTTAATAGATTAATAGCTAAGATAACCTAGTAGATATAATAATAAAGGTAAACCTAAATAAGGCTCTAGAAATATTTATTAACATAAATACTTTATATATATAAGTTAAAGGTTAGGTTAAAAGGGAGTAGGAGTATAATAATCTATAGACCCTAATTCCAACCAGCTAATTAGGATTTTCTATCCCTGGGATGGAAAATTGCCATTAGCTCGCTTATAACTAGCGCCTTAGCGGCACTAACATAACGTCCGACCATAGCTCCTAAGCAAGAAAGCGCCACATGTTAAGAGGCAAATTTTAGGACAACGAGACTTATATTATAATAGCAATAGTAAGTAAGGAGGATTAATATTTAGTACGCTAGTTAAGCAGTATTTGTATATAGATAGCAACCACAAAAGAAGAGTTGCCAGTGTTGGGAATAAGGCAAGCGGTCGTTACGTGTCGCCGCGGCACTAGCATGGCGAGGAGTCTTAAGCTCCTCGCCCTTCCTTATTTAAATAAAGAACATAAGCATACTAACCAACATCACTATAACCTACTCGAGTAGTCGTTATTGGTAAGTCACCCTGTGTGACTAACAATAAGCCTACTACCTAATAGCTCCGCCTATAGCAATATTAAATAATTAAATAGTAAGCTTGGCGCCTTTATTAAATAGCTATAAATATTAGCGACTTAGTTAATCAAGGCACGAGCATAGTAAGAGGGACGCGTAAGCCTATATAATTGGATTGTCTATAAATAAGAATCTAAAGTTAGAGAAAGGAAAGGAGGAGAATAGTAGTACCGCTTAAGGTTTTATACGGCCCTAGAGTTACATAACTGCAACTGTCTATAACTGTCTGCGGCTATCTATAACTGTCTATAACTGTCTACGACTATCTATAACTATTTACTACAATCCACTGTTTTCTACTAGCGCTGTAATATTACCCCCCCCTTCCAAAAAAGCCTGCCCTTAGGCTTTATATATCCGTATTACGTCCATAGAGTATTCTTATCTTTATGCTCAATAGGTGGCTTATTGTCTTTGCTATATTAGCACTCTATCTACTTATTAAGGTACTTTAGGGGTCCGGGCTTATTAGGGTATTAGTTATAGAATTCTTTAAGCTTATAGGGACTACCTATAAAGTTCTATATAGGGTACTAAGTGGGGTCTAGGTTATATCCCTTCTAACTAATATAATACTTTAGCATTCCCCTTATAAGTTTATAGACTAGCATTTCTTTAATTTCCTATTTATTGTTACTATTAACTTAAATTAGTAGGGGCGGTTTATTCTTTTATCTAGGCAATAGGTTATTTATAGCTTTTTATAGCTTATCTAGTAAGAATTTAGGGTAGACTTTAATTGAATCTAGGAGCTTTACTTTATATAAGTTGCCTCTCTTTTTAAGAACCTTATATAGTCCTGCCATTTAATAGTCTAGATTATAACTAAGCCGTTCTATCTTTTAGTTCTTTGTTATAACCCAGACCTTATTGCCTATGGCAAAGTTAGGCTTACGCCTATGCTTATTTACCTATTTTATTAACTTTTAGGCCTTTTCTAGGTTTATATGGGCTACTTTCTAGGCCTCTTCTAAGCGTTTGGCGTAATGCCGTGCTTCCTTATAAGATAGTTTTTTACATATAGTCTGTGGCTCTTTTGGTTTTTCCTAGTTAAAGCTTATATAAGGTAAATACTCCATTTCTAGCTAGATAGGTGCAAATCCTATAGAGTTATAGGGTAAGTTAGCCTAGATATAGTCTATTAGAGGTAGCAGTTTAGCCTAATTATCTTAAAAGTAGTTAATAAAGGGTTGGAGTCTCTAGTTTAAATACTGGTTTATAATCTCTGTCTAGCTATCTATTTAGGGGTAGTATACTATAGAAAGCTTTAGCTTAATGCCTAGGATTTAGGTAAACTTATTTTAGAAAGCCAATATAAACTATAGCCTGTAATTAGATATAATAGTATCTAGTAGTCCGTAAATTTAGTAGATATAGTAGATATATAGTTAGGCCGCCTCTTTGCATTAATATTCTTATAATAAGGGATTAAAAATAGGCGCTTGCTAAAGTGGTTAACTATAACTATAGCTATATTATATCTGTTACGGTCTATAGGTAGCTTATAAAAATCTATAAAGATATATTACTAGGGGCGCTCTAGTATTAGGAGTGGTTTTAATAGTCCTAGGGTCTTATTTTATAGAATTATAGACCTATAGCAGTTATTATAGTTTTATATATAGCAATTAATATCTATAACTATTCTAGGCCAGTATTAATAGTTGCCAATAATTTTATAGTAATACTTAGATATAGATAGCTAAAACAATATAACTCTTTAATTAGCTGGGTTAAAGAAATACTAAAGTTCCGTATAACCTACTGCCAAAGTTATTACTGAAAAAACCATTTACCCTACAAACACGTATATAACTATTTAAATATAATATAATATAAATTGCCCTTACTATAAACCTTAAACCAAAATAATAATGCTATAACTACTAATAATAGTAAAGAATATAAAGATATTACGCCAAAACCTCTTAAAATTTATATAATATAGGCCGCACCTTTTATCTTATTAGCAAAAAGATAAGATTATAAAATCTTTACTATAACTATAAAAGATATTAAAAAAGCACTAAAACTAAAATAATATACTAATCCTTAACCTCTTATACCTAAAGAGTACTATAATCTAATTAATAAGTTTAAAAAATAAGTTATAGACCAACTAGCCCCATATTAAAATAAGTACGATTTTAAGATAGAACTTAAGCCTAGTATAATATTAAAGTTTAGTCCGCTATATAGTATATTATAAGAAGAACTGCTTATAATATAATAATACCTTAATAAGCATCTAAAAAAAGGATTTATTTACCCCAGTTAATCTCTATTTACCTTACCCATACTATTTATTAAAAAGCTAGGAGGAGGCTTAAGATTCTATATTAATTATTAAGCTCTAAATGTAATTATAATTTAAAACTAAAATCTAATTCCTCTAATTTAAGAGACGCTTAATTATTTAGTAAAAGTATAGTACTTTATAAAGCTTAATATAGTTACCGCCTTTAATAAAATCTATATATATAAAGGAGATAAGAAATATATAGCTTTTTATATATAATAGGGACTCTTTAAATACCTAGTAATACTATTTAGTATAAAGAATGGTCTTAGTATATTTTAGCAATATGTTAATAATACGCTTTATAAATCCCTTAATATATTTATTACTGTTGGTATACTTTAACACAGTGCAATAGATGTAATATACGTGCAGTACAGTATGTAGTTGGATTCTTGTTGTTCTATCTACACGTCTTAATAATATATATACGCGTCTTGCGTAGATTACGTGCTCTATACACATAACACGTAAAATGAATATATACCGACACTGGAGCAACTTTAAAGGAAACCAAATCGTACTACTCCTGTTATTTGTAGCGTATACGCAATAACTGGCTCTTCCGTCCATAATATATAATAGCTTCTCCTTTAATCCTATCCCAGTTATATAACGCTTATAATGGTTTATATAAACCAGAGCTTATAGATTAATAAACTATATAATAAAGTTAAGACGTTGCGTAAGGAAAGAAGGTAAGAAAACGGGAAGAAAGGGTATATATTATTAACTTGGTTGCTTAGTTAATATATACACAAAGTAAAATAGGATTTAGGTAGTAGTCCTAGCAGAACTTGGCAGGATTTAGTAGACTTTAGCAGAATATAGCAGAATGCCGTAGATTGCCGTTATATTGCCGTCTTACGGTCGGTCTCTAATTGCTAAGTTATAGAAATAGATAGACATGTGTAAGGTGTTACAGGGGTGTCTTATAACAATTGCTGTTTAATAAAGATACTAAGCTAAGGAGAAGGAGAAGGAGAAGAGTTATTAGGGGTAGCAGGTGGATATATCGTAAGGGTCGCTAAGGCGCTAGTAGTAAGCAAGCCAATAGCGATTTTCTATGCCGGGTATGGAAAATCCTAATTAGCTGGTTAAATTTAGGGTCCGTAGAATATGGCACCATTACAATACTACGCCAAATCTTAGTTCGTTTATTTAACTTACTCTATAGTCTATAGTTCTAAGTAATTAGTATTAATTAACTTTTTAAGAGCCGTAGATGCCTTACTCTTAGTTATTAAGTTAGTAGGGTTGCTATTACTATTAATCTACTTAACTTCCGTAATCTCTCTACACTTATATAACTAATAGAGACATATAATATCTATTATAAGACGTTTCTCTTATATAGTGCCTAGCTTAATAAGATATTTGTAGAGTAATTTTAAGTCAGTGCAAAGTATAAGTGGGAGTTTAATCTGTAGGAGTTATTTAACAGTTGACTTAATTACGGCGCCAATGTTAAATCCGTGGGCTATTATATAGAGTTCTAAAGCTAGTACGCTTCTAGTAACTCTCTTACACTTAATTAATAACCAGTAAATAATATTAGCCCTATATAACGCGTCCTCTAATACTAGTATATATCTTATTTATAACAAGAGGTCCTTATTATTAGTAAATAAGGCATTAGTAAAAGCAAGTAGGCATAATATATTAATATCCAATTTAACAAACATAAGGCCTCTTATTAGGTTGTCGATCTACAATTATAGTTATTTATTAAGTGCTATAATATCTTCCTTCTTAGGGTTAATCACCTAGGCAGTAAAAGAGAGATTAAAGAAAGCTTCTGGTTAATATATAGAGGCAATATATACGCCTCTTACGCGTTATACAACGTATTATTCCTTTATAGTTAGTACATTATAAATAATGCCTCTTAAGCTTGTGGTTGTAGCTATTTTGCTAAAGTGGACCATATTTAGGTTTTTACACTAGTGTTTCTAGGTTATTATAATATTGCCTTCCCAAGAGAGTTAAATAATGCATCTATTAAATTTAAGTGACTATTTAACCGTAAGTTGCTTGCGCTCTTTTATAAGAAAGTAAGCCTTTTCTAGATGTTATTGCTCCGCGTCTATAAAGGTAGTATTGGCTAGGAAGAAAGTATTATTGGTTTAAAGGCTAATAATACTAAAGTAGTTAGGAGTGTTACTCTATAAGAGGCAAGGGTTATATATTAATAAGTTTATATCTAACTCCTTAATATAATAATTATAGTAGGTTATAAACTAGTAATTGCCTACTTCTAAAATACTGTATAAAGGCTTAATTACCTTTAGGATAGAGTTCTTTCTAATGCCTAGTTAGCTTTCCAATTTATAAGGTGGTCAGATATAAAAGTCTTAATTTAGCTTTATAAGAGACTAAATATACGCCTAGGAGATATCTTATAGGTATAACTGTATGCCATTGCCTTATAGTATTGCTATAATATATAGAATAAGGCGTTAGCTAACTCATTAAATAGTGGGTAACTAGGTTAGTACAATACCCTTTTTAAGATTATTATACGCTTAGATAATAAGTCTTAATTTTTTAAAGGCTTTATTAGTACTAGGGTTCTTAATCTTATTTATAAATTATAAGTTAAAGACTCTAGCTCCTATAGGTACGTTCTAAGGGTTAATTATCTTAAATATACCCTTTTTAATTAGTCCTGTAATTTCCTTTTAGCGGGACATTTTAAACTACTTATAGTTGCTATCCTCTTACAAGAATATAGTAATATTAATAGTATTAACATAAAGGGGATACTTACGGAGTCTTTCTTTTCCTTAGTAAGGTGGTTATACTTTTCTAGTTTTAGTAAGGGGCGGTTTCTATATAGAGATGGTTTCTATAGACGGTTCGTATATATAGGCAGTTTCGTTAACTTAAATATTATTAACTTAAGTGCCGTTATCTTAAATGTCTTTAATAGAAATATTTCTAGGGTTTATTAAGTATGGTTTAATAATAGTGCTGCGGAACTTTATAGGGCCACTAGGTAGGTTAACAGTATACATTTTTCCTTTAATATTTAGTAGGTTATATAGTTCTGCCTAGTATCTAAGTTATCCTATATTACCTTCTCTCTAGACTAGTACTAAAGAGTTAAGGGGTAGATTATAAATTGCGGTGGTGCTAGGGCTATTATATATATTAAGTGCATCTGCAACCTAGCGCTCCACTTATATCTTCTTTACTTCCTCTATAGCTTTCTTAAATGCAATTGCACGCTATATTACTATAGGTAAAGGTATACCAGACTCTGTTATTTAGGGGTATACTCTAAATACTAACAGCGTGGGTATTAGGCTGTCTAGTTCTATAGAGTTATTAATTACTTTAAAGGCCATTTATAGTGCTATATCCTTATTAATTCCTAATATCTTAGAAGTAATAATGTGGTATATACATTATAAGGGGCCGTAGTAACGCTCTACTATACTAATTAAGTTATAAGCTTTAACCGGTATGCTCTTTATAGTAGTGCCTATATTAACCGCGTATTGCTTAAACTCTCTACTAATAAAGTTCTTTTCTATGTTATATACAATCACATCTAGGGGGCCTAGGTATGTATTAATCTAGCATATTTATAACATATCCCATATATACTTAGCGTTAATATTCTATAGCTATCTACCTATTTAAAATTAGGTGCCTTTATTAACAATATAAAGTATAGGCTTGCTATTAATATACATAATATTAACAATAAAATAGTAGTTAAAATTAATATTGTTTTTTAAAGTAAATCTAAATCTACCTAGTAACTTTCCGTGCTTTTAACAGTATAAGCAGTAGTGGGTAATATGCTTAAGGGTCTTGTAATTAGCATCGTTTTTATAGCTAGCGCGGTCTAATATTCTCTTAAGTTGCTCTACTAATAGATGCCTAAAGCGTTAGTATAGGCGTCGCAATTCTACGTCAGTTAAATAGCATAGGTTTTAGTTAAAAGACTCTGTAATTATAAGGGCACGAAGAGGCTTCGGGAAAGATTCGAAGGAATAATATAAATTCTATCTAAATCTGAGGGTATATAGCTCTTGCTAGGAACAAGACGTTGCGTAAAGAAGAGAAAGGAATAATGAGAGAATCTTGCAATTAAACAGTTTAGGGGTCTTGGTCGATGCATACGCACGTACGCACGTGGACGGACTTCGGTAGTATTCAATTGATCTAGTAGAACTTGGCAGAAGTTAATTAAGCTGGTAGAATTTGGCAGAATTCGGTTAAAGCTTTAAGTTCTATCTGATAAGTGTTTTACTAAGACATTTCTACTGTAACTAGGCTAGTCCCGTTATAGTACCCCCCCTTTGGCTAAAGGTCCAAAATAATACAATTTTATCATGTCGTATTTTACGTTGGGTGGTAGTGTAGAGTTTTGCCGGTTCTAATTGTTAAATGGACCAATTAGGATTTTCCATCCCTGGGATAGAAAATCGCTATTAGTTCGGTAAAGGCGGTAAGCCAAACTGATATCTTTGTAGTAGGTCTTGGCAAGGCAAATCTGACCAATTAGATAACTTTAACCGCTGGTTAAAGTTCCTTAATATCTTGCGCGTTATATAACCGTGTTATAAGCGTTATGGTATTCTTTAAGCTCTTTTTAATTTTAAGTTTCCTGCTATTGTATTTCGTGTATTTGTGTTAGGTGGCAGTTATTTACCTTTATATCGTGTCCATCTAGCTAGAGTAGGCCGCGAAGGATAGTCCTTATGGAATTCTTTTACTAGGGAAGGCGTATTGGTCTTAACTTGCTTATAGAGCTCCTAGGTTTATATTTTGTATCCTTTCCACTTAATAAGAAGTTTAAATCGTTTAGATCGTGTTTTTTATTATATATTGTTAATCGAGTTAATAAAGTAAGAACTGTTACCGTTGTTAATAATTATAGGAGGTAGTAGCGGCACTTTACGAGTTATAGGTTCGTCTTTTAAGGGTTATAGTAAGCTTATATAAAACATTGGATGTATTTTTATTTTAGTTGGTAGTTTAAGCTTATAAGTATATAGGCTCAATTTCTTCTTAATTTGGTATGGGCCTGTAAACTTCTAATTAAGTTTTTTTAAGGGCCGTTAAGTCTTTAGGTTTTGTATATTTAGGTAAACTATGTTACCTTTTTTAAAGTCCTATGTGGGGGCTCGTCCTTTGTTCGCATGCTATTCCTGTACCGTTTAAGCGTATATTAATTTACTTTGTAATAGTTCCGTTAGCTGCTTTATTTAATTAGCGAAGTTATGCGTGTTAATTAACTGAATCCGTTTAATTATGGGTCCTGTTGTGTTGATTTTGGGTTATAGTTTAAATCCAAGTTGGGGGTCTTATCCGTAGGTTGCGTAGAACGGCGTTATGCCTATTGATACGTTTATTATATTATTTGCAGTAAACTCAGCTAAAGGTAGCCATTTTTCCCAGTTATCTTATAGGTAGGAGCAGTATATTTATAGGTATTGTTCTATAATCGCGTTTGTAATTTTGGTTTGACTATCTATCTCCGGATAAAATATAGTTGAGAGTTATGTTCGAATGCTTAATTATTTATATAGAGCTTACTAGAAGTCTAAAACGAACTGGCTTCTATAGTCGGATATTATTAAATTAGGAAGTCTGTGTAGCTTAAAGACGTGCTTAATAAAACACTTAGCTACTAATATTGTATTAATTAAGTCCATAGGAATTATATATCGCATTTTTATAAGACAGTTAATAACTACCATAATATTCGTAAACCCGTTACTATTAGGCAAGTTGACTATAAAGTTGATTAAAATATCTCGCTATTTTTGTATTGGAATTGGTAACGGTTAAAGTACTCCTTGCTTCTTTATGTGAGAGGTCTTCCTATGCACGTACGTTCTATAGGCTTGAACGTATTTTTGTACATAGTCGTGCATTATAGGCTAGTAGTATACTCGTTGAATAATCTTATAAGCCTTTATACGGCCAGGATGTCCTGCTATAGGGGAATTGTGTATAAATTCGAGTATCTTAAATTGTAAGGGTTTGGAATTCGGAACTACTATCTTCTGTTAATAGTATAGTCGATTGTTATAAATTTTATATTTGGCGAGTGTAATATTTTTATACTATTATTTTCCTGTTTGAATTGCTTTTATTATATCTGCTATCTATACATTGTTCTTATATTTGTATTCTATTAGCTTATTAATTTCTATTTTCTATTTATTGATTTTTAATTTGTTTCTATTAAGTTCTATATCTAGGAATATAGGACGTAGTTTCTTAAAGTATTTAGGGGGCAATAAGATCCGTAATTAATTTATAATCTGTTTATTTAAGGTGTTTGTAGGTAAATCTTATAATTATTATATTAATGTATTAGGCTTCTAATTAAGTTTACCCGGTTAGTATATAATCTTAAAGTTAAATTATAAGAGGTATTCGGCCCAACGAATTTGGTGCTGCGTTAACTGCTTTATAGTTATAAAGTACTGTAGGTTTTTGTGGTCTGTTAATATGTGTATTAGAAACAATAATTCTTTAAGTTCTAGACGCCATTATTTAAAGCATCTAATAATTGCAAGTAGTTCCTTATCATATATCTCGTAGTTTAATTCGGTAGGGGCGAGCTTTTGAGAGAGAAAGGCTACTAGATATAGCTCACCGTCCTTATTGTATTGCGATAACACTCCCCCTAGGGTATAATTAGACGAGTCTATTTTGACGATATATTTAAGGTTAGGGTCAAAGTGGGCAAGAATTGAAGTGGTTATAAAGCGTTGTTTTAAGTTGTTAAAAGCTTGTTTACATCTAGCAGCCTATTTAAATTTTATATTCTTTCTTGTTAGGTTTACTAATGGTTAGGCAATTTTTAAGAACTAGTTAATAAATTGGTGGTAGAAATTTGTAAATCCTAGGAATCCTTAAATGTCTTATACGTTACTAGGGCTTCCCTAGTTTATAATCGCAGCGACCTTTTTAGGGTCCATTTTAATTCCGTTACGGGATATAATTAGGCCTAGGTACGTGACTTCAGATATATAAAACTTGTATTTCTTAATATCGCATTGTAAACCTATATCTTGCAAATATTTAAGGACCATTTGGATGTGTTTTTGATGCTTAAAAAGCGAAGATAAGTAGATTAGGATATTGTTAATATATACAGTAATAAATACATTAAGGAATTCACGGAGCGTATTATTAATATATTGCTAAAACGTACTGGGACCGTTCTTTATACTAAACGGCATTACTAGGTATTTAAAGAGTCCCTATTATATATAAAAGGCTATATACTTCTTATCTCCTTCTCAGATACGAATTCGATTGAAGGCAGTGACTATATTAAGCTTTATAAAATATCATGCCTTTACTAGGTGGTTAAGCGTCTCTTAGATTAAGGGGATTGGATATTAGTTTTAAATTGTAATTGTGTTTAGGGCTTGGTAATTAATATAGAATTTTAAGCCTCCTTTTAGCTTTTTAACGAATAATACGGGTAAGGTAAATAGAGATTAACTAGGGCAAATAAATCCTTTTTCTAGATGCTTGTTAAGGTATTATTATATTATAAGCAGTTCTTCTTGTGATATACCGTATAGCGGACCGAACTTTGGTGTTGTACTAGGTTTAAGTTCTATTTTAAAATTGTGTTTATTTTAATACGGGGGTAGCTGGTCTATAAATCGTTTTTTAAACTCGTTAATTAGATTGTGGTACTCCTTAGGTATAAGAGGTTAAGGGTTAATATACTACTTTAGTTCTAGCGCCTTTTTAATATCTTCTATTATTATAACAAAGATTTTATGGTCTTGTTTTCTTGCTAACAAAATAAAAGGTGCGGCTTGTATTATATAAATTTTAAGGGGTTTTGATATATTATCTTCGCATTCTTTACTGCAATTAGCAGTTGTAGTTTTATTATATTAGTTTAAGGTTTGTAATAAGGGCAATTTATATTATATTAAATTTAAATAGTCTTATATATATTTGTAGGGCAGGTGGTGTTTTAAATAATAACTTCAGCAATAGGTTGTACGGAATTTTAGTGTTTCTTTAACCCAGCTAATTAAAGGGTTATGCTGTTTTAGCTATCTATATCTAAGTATTATCTTATATTGCTTTAGGGGTGTTATAAATAGGGAAATATATTTAAGCTGTTTACCTATCCGCATTTTTATAAGAGCGTAGTGCGTTAATTCGCTATATATTAAGGGTTTGCCGTTAAAGCCTTATAGGCCTTAGGGCTTATTAAGTTTCTTTAAATTTAGGTATTAGGTTTTTATGTAGTTTATATTAATAAAGCCTATACTAGTAGCTCTGCTGTCTATAAGGATTTATACCTCCTTTTACTTTTTAAGTATTTAAATTTCACTAAGTATATTAAAGGAGTTGTGTTGTGTATTAGTGCTAGAAGAGCCTAGACACTTATACTCTTCCACTTTTTATCCTAAGGCGCAACTTAACCCTAGGACGATTTGTTTTCCAAGTTAGCTAAGCATAAGATGCTTTATAATGACTAGGTATAATTTATAGAATAAGTATAAGTTAAGGAGCGAGTACAGCTTAAAGAATAAGTGCAATTTGAGGAGTGGGTACGATTTAAAGACTAGGAGGAACTACAGCGGACTTTTTTAAAAGGGTAAGTTTGGCAATTCCTTTAGATATGTCCTTTTCTGCCACATCCAAAGCATTCTCTATTTGTGGCTTAAGTCCTTTATTCGTTGGTTCCTAAGGGTATATAGGATCGCGTAGCGTTGAGGTCTATAGGGTCGTGCATAGGTTTTAGAGAAGGGTCGCGCTTTAGGGTATATATTAGTTTTATAGAGTCTTAAACGCGAGGCGTGGTTGGCTTTAGAGAATAAGTTTGTTTGTTATATTAAAGGTCCTTATTAATTTGTTAACATATTATAGCAAATTTAGGTAGGTTCTTTAGTAGTTCCTTACCTACTAACTATACTTTAATTTTATCTAAAATAGCTTATTAAAGAGTAGTAACTTTAGCGGCTTTATTCTAATCTAGTTCGCTAATAAGGCTTAAAAATTCCAAAAAGAAGCTAGTAAAGTCTCAATTCCGTTATTATAGGTTTTTAAGTTTAGTAACAGCGGTATATTTGCGGCTGGCGTTATTATATGTTCGTTCTAATAAAGAGATAAAGATTTCAAAATTAACGAAGGTGCCGTTATAGAAGAATAGGTCTATAGTTTATGCAGCATCTTTACTTAATTAAAATATCCCATAGCTAATCTTGCTAGCTTTAGTAGGGTATTAGTTATAGTTTGTTAAAAGTTTAAGGCGGAGCTTAGTTATAAAGGGACGTAGGTTATTTTAATTTCCATTAAATATTAGAGGGTTAGGAAGCTTTTCTAATTTTATAGTAGGTACTAGGTTCGTTATAGGTATAGGTTAGGCTACTATTACTAGTTTAGGGTTCGCATTTAACAGGCTAGGTTCGCATACGGTTATCTTAATTTTATTTGCAGGTATTACTATTAGGGTCTCTATTATAAGTGTATTAATGTTGTGGAGTTCTTTATAGAGTGTTTCTATTAATTGCTAATACTGGGCTTCTAGTGCAGCCCACTACTAAGCTAAAGTATCTGTAAAGGCTTCTTGTATTATAGTTAACTGTTCCCTAACTAGGGTTATAATACTTGTAGTTAACGCGTAGGATTTGAGGTCGTTTGCTATTTCAATAGTAATTATTTTTAACGCAACGTAATATAAGGGCACGAAGAGGCTTTAGGAAAGATTTAAAGGAATAATATAAATTCTATCTAAATCTAAGGGTATATAGCTCTTGCTAGGAACAAGACGTTGCGTAAAGAAGAGAAAGGAATAATAAGAGAATCTTGCAATTAAACAGTTTAGGGGTCTTGGTCGATGCGTGCGCACATACGCACGCGGACGGACTTCGGTAGTATTCGATTAATCTGGCAGAACTTGGCAGAAGTTAATCAAGCTGGCAGAATTCGGCAGAATTCGGTTAAAGCTTTAAGTTCTATCTGTCGAGTGTTTTACCGAGACATTTCCACTGTAACTAGGCTAGTCCCGTTATAGTAATAAACACGTATAACAAGGTATTCTATAGTAGAAACAGGTATCCAAATTAGCGTATAACTGGTACGGTCTTTAAGGGGGTTATTAGGACATTCTTTAGATTGTTAAAGTACACTTATAAGTTATCTATATCTGCTAGGCAAAGCAGGAAAGGGGTGTTAACTTTAATAATATAGAACTCTACTGTACCTATTAATGTAGCTACCTTAATAGAACTAATAGAAGATGTAGAACCTATTCCAAACTATACACTAACTATACCTCTTATAGACTTATTTAACTATACTTTATTAATCTTCTAAAGTGCAAGGAACTAACCATTTCCTACTATAGAACGTTTAGAGGCTTTAGTGTCGATTATTACACCCATAAACTTTGTAGAGGTATAGCGTAAGGTTATATTATACGTAAATAGGTCTATATTAGTAAGGAATGCATCTATTATAGTATTAATAGTTATAACTGCGTGGCTATATACTCTATTGGCCAGTTCTAAAGCTATAGCAGTTATATTATCTAGTTCAATCTTACCATATAAAGTGTAATATACTATAGCCTAGTTATCCTTGTTTAGTAGAGTGTTAGAGTCTATATTAATTACCAGAGCATTAAATGCGTTGGTAATCTTATCGTCCTTATTATTGTCCTTATTATTATTGCCTTTATAGTCTATAATATATTACTTTATTTACTCCTAGAAGCGGTCCTTAAACTTATTTCTAAACTTAGTCTTAGACTCTTCTTACTCCTCTTTAGTATATTTCTATAAGCAATATCCTTCCTTATTATATATAAAGCAATATAGTTTCTATTAGTTGCGGTTATATAGGGGGTTACTACAGTTATTACAGTTATAGTTATTATCTCTTCTATAGAATTGTCGGTCCATAAAGAAAGCTTATATCTTCTCCATATGCTCTTTCTTATATGCCATAATAGATAATTAGAGTTTATTAATAAGGGCTCTAAGGTTATCTAGTGGGTTAGAGACTGCATACCTACATACTAGTATTCCCTAGCAAGAAGTAACAATTTTGTTATAAAGGAAGTCTATAGTTTATAAGGTAGGTCTAAGGCCATGCTATAGTTAATAAAGTCTATAGATTAGCAATTAGAGGCATTCGCTTATAGACTTGTCTATATTTTCTACTATTACTATTATAAGTATAATAGTATTACACTTGTCTAGGTTCTTATATTAAAATCCTAGTCCTTTAAAAAAATTCTAAAGGCACTTACAAGCTTTTGCAAATAGTAGATAGGACAGTTAGTTTATATAGAAGTGGTCTAAAGCTAATCCTTTTAGCATAGTAGGGAATGCCTTAAGGTAAGCTTCTTAAGGTACATCCACTTAATTACAGATATCATAGAATATTATTAATTTATAGTTAAGGCTTTTGTTTATGCCACCATATTTCTACTCCTCTATATATATCTTAGCTATATTTACAATTTCTTTACTATAGCCGGTTATAGTAATAGGGCGGTTCTCCTCGTCCGTAGGTTATATATAGAGTTGCTATATTATTATTGCAGGTTAAGGCGTAATAGGTAGTATAAAAGTAGAAGTAGTTATAGATTAAGGTAAGACGGGAAGTATAAATACTAAGGAATGCCTTACTTATCGCTCCTCTAGGGTTCCGTGTATCTTATAATGCTTAATACATCTTAACTTAATTCTAGTGCTAAACTTATCCTTAAGTATATTCATCTCTTCTCTAGTCCATTCCACTTAGTCCTCTTCTTATGCTATATTATATAAAGACTAAGGGAGTGATTTGCCTTGTTTATGGTTTACGTTAACCCATACTCCTCTACTATTTAGATAATTATGTAGTTGCTAAAGCTAGTATAAGGGTATTTTCGTAAAGATATTAACCGTAAAGTCCTTAAAATCTCTCTAAAATAATTTCTAGAGTGTTAAATCTAACTAGTACTGGCTATGTATCTCTATATATATATATATATCTTGCATTATACATAGTCAGTTAACTCGTCCTTAGTGACTTCTATTAGGTTAATTCTATTTTCCTATTTAGCTACTTCTTCCTCCCAGTCTTTCTCTGTTCCTGACATCTTGTATTTTATATATTATTTGGGTAGGTAAGGGTATTCGTAGGGTAAAAATAGGGGAGCGGTTAAGGGGGTGGTTGAGGAGGCGGTTTAGGGGGCGGTTTGGGTTATTTAGGTAGGGTAAGGTATTCTGCGCAGTAATTCTTCTAAAATAAATAGAACGAGATATCTAGAAGTCGTTATAGATACTAGACAAGTACTCCTAGGTAGTTTCTCTTCTTCTCTTTAACTAAAATAGGCTGATGTCACGGAGTGAGTACAAGTGGTGATAATATATAGCGAAGTAGATATTATTAAGCTATGTACATGAACTGTGTAATGAAGTCAAGACGTTGCGTAAGGAGAGAAGGTAAGGAAACG
>Ga0307507_10000941_pt1 | contig 64877 bp, 35 predicted proteins | sample 7_EM_MG_FD_207223 | JGI IMG/M metagenome (GOLD analysis project Ga0307507, IMG submission 207223) | Populus trichocarpa ectomycorrhiza microbial communities from riparian zone in the Pacific Northwest, United States - 7_EM | ecosystem: Host-associated > Plants > Roots > Unclassified | place...
GTGGAACATGATAGATTGGTGAGAGAGACGAATCCTTGAGGAGGTAAGGCCTTGAGGATTGTGGAGACTATATACTACGGGCACGTGCCTCTGGTACGTGACCGACGGCTATCTAAGGGGTGTCTGGGGGTTGTCCTAAGGGCAACCCGAGGTGACCTGTAATAATATCCCTTATATTGCCCCCCCCTTTCTTGCGGTTGGCCCCTGATCGCTATTACCTTGCAGTAAAGGGAGATTATGAGGGCTTGTCCTAGAAGGGGTTTGGAGAGATATTGGTATGCCGCTGTATATCATCTATCTATCTAACCCCTGCTTTGAACTCCTAAAAACCTTAATAAGGAAAAACATAACTGGAGAAAAGATATAAGAATTGCCAGGAGACCTATTAGAAGCCTGCTGGAAGCATGCTGGTAACTACCTGGGCTAACCTAAAGATTTTTATGCAACTCTACTTCTAAGCCTTTATGCCGGTCTGCAATTAATCGCAAGTGTTGTAGGCAATTTGGTGTTCCTGATATAGTTCCATAGAACCTTTTAGTATGGGATTTGATATATAAGGCCTTAGCTTACCATTGTCTTTAACTATTAAGATATGATCTATGATCCTTTCTCCTAATCCCCTACGTCACTAACGCATTGCTCCCGTATTTGCCCTTAGGCTGCTATATATAGTTAGGTAATTAATTAGTTAATTAAAGAGACTTATCTCTTAAGATTTGGTACATATAGTTTTAAATCTGGTGGTCCTGTGCTATATAATTGGCGTAGCTTTACTGCCTAGCAAACAGGAGACACTTCGTAATAGCGCTTGTAGCTATTATGCAACTGTTAAGGACGTTTGTAACGTTGTTCTTTTAATATTATAGTATTATTTAGGTATAATTTAACCTATATACATCTTTAATTAACGTCTTAATTGCCTTCCCTGGCCGCGTGATTAGTTTTTATAAGGAAGTGATAGTTAAATAACTTATACGCGTGTTTCCTTCCTTCTAAATAACGCTATTGTAACGGAGTTATATCGGCAAGGTTGCGGCTATTTACCGGAAGGGTATTGGACGGTGAAGTATAAGGACACCTTACTTATTAAGCTATTCCTTTTCCTTAACACCTTACTTCCTATTATCAACCTTCGTCCAATTTTGGACGTATCTTTGATATATTATTAAGATTTTCTTCTTTTCTATTATTATTTTAGTATGCCTCTTTGTTCTCCTGCTGACTGCTCTTCTAAGCTAATTCTTTAGCGTATTCTGGCCCTGCTACTGTATATGGAACCTTAACCTTTGCTGACCCGCAACTGGTGCTAGTCCTACCTAAATGATTTTGCCTATATGTCCTTAAAAGACCAGAAGTCTAATAAGAGGATTTTGGAGGCTTATAATAAGACGCACTATATTAGATCTAATACCTTTAGTCCTTATAATTGATGCATACGTACCAAGAGCGGCAGTTGCGTTAAGGTAAGTTTTTTTATTCTTGATAGATTTCCATTGCTAACTTTAAGCTTTAATAGCCTGGGCCTAAGTAGTGATATTCCTTTAATGTCCTTGACTACTATATCGCCTGGGCTCTCTTTTATTCTAGCGTAAACGCTAAACGACTTGGTTGAATTTAAGACTATGCTACGGCTATCTATACTACCTATAATTCCCAGTAAGCCAGCCAGCAACGCCTTATATGAGAGCAAGGTTGGTACACTAAGGATAGGGTAAGGGATAGGGGTAATAAGAAGAAGGTTGCTGTCTACTATAAGAAGAAGTTTGCGTATACGCATTAAGTTTTGAAAGAGCATAATATAATGCGGTATTAGGTAGGTTACCCTTTAGGTACCTAATGGATAGGTGACTGATAGTTGCTATAGTAAGGTCTTGGTGGTTCTGGACTATGCTAGCTAGCCAATGTCTCTGTTTATTCTGGGCTTGAGCGTGTCTTTATTAACTATAAGCTAACGCCGTAAGAGCTTCGTTGGTATTGGTTTGGACCTAATATTGGTGTTAAGTATTTAAGGATCTCTGCCCTAGCTATACCTCATTATCCTACCCCTGTTTTTATGCCTACTTATACCCCTACCAAGGGGTCTGGATCCCATTCTTGTCAGCCATTACTTAGTGGCCCAATGGATACTAATCCTGCTCCTAAGGATGAGGCATAGTGGCTTTTTAGATTAGGTATTTGGGATTTATTCTTATATATAGTAGCAATTAAGAACCTTAATTAGGTACTCGGGAAGGCCTTAGAGGGCTTTTAGGAAGGGCTTAAAAGCCCTAGGAACAATATTCCTAATATAGATTAATGAATGGGAATGCAATTCTAGCAAAATGCCCTATTAACTCTATGCTATGTACGTAAAAAGGCTAAGAACCTGTCCTGCCTTAGGCCATAGCCCTAATCCTTATGGTTTCCGGAGCCTGTCCGTTCTATATCTGATTTAACCTATTTACTCTTTAGGGCCTTTTATAGTCTACCACGAGCTTTCTTTATAGGTCGTGATGACACCGTAGTATTAGAGCGCTTTCTGCGATTTACAGATTGTGGACCTTGGTCCTAATATTCTTTTAGAATATCTTTGTAATATTTAAGGTGATCCTCTAGTTCCTATATAGAGTCCTTAGTAGGCTAGCCTAGCTATTTGACTTTATATTAAAGCTTGTTCTTAATAGACTTATGGCGTAGTATAGCTTTAACCTTATACCGCTCGCCCACTACCTTAGGGTGTTCAATTGGGCCTAGACGGAAGTTCTTTTCTAGTAGTAGTCTATGCTATAGCTCTAGTAGGTTTACGTGAAACACTAGATATATACGGGCCATAGATAGGGGTAGCTAGAGACGGTAGGCTAGCTTGCCAATTTATTCCTTAACTTAGAAGGGACTTAGGTATCTTGCATTAAGCTTCTTTAATAGTTAACGGGTCTTAATATTTGTTAAACGTAATAGAATCTTATCGCCTACTCCAAAATGCTTGTCCTAGTGTTTGCGGTTGTACTAGAGTCTCTACTGCTCTTGGGTATCTTATAGGCTCTGCTTTATATACTTCTATTACTCCTCCCATTCCTAGAGGTATCCTTGTACTCTCTGGTGGATGTCCTTTAACTTTTTAGTGGGATCCTATAATTGATTATACGGCCTTAGCTAGTGATTGCTAGGTATACTATTAAACCTAGATAGTCAAACGCTATAGGCAATCTGGATTGGTATATACTTATGCAATATATATTGCTTTGAATTGTAAGCGTACTCCGCATATAGAAGTAGCTTGCACCAGTTGTCTTGCTGATAGTTTAAATATATTTATAGGTAAGACTCCAGTTCCTAATTCTAACGTTCTGTTTGCCCGTCCATTTGTAGATAGAAAGCTGTACTATAACGGTGGTCTATCTTTAAATGAAAGCATAGATCCGACCAGTACTGGCTTATAAAGATACTGCCCCTATTGGTAATAATAGAGTGCGGCTAGTCTACTTTAAAAAAGCATTTCTCCTTAATTAGGCTGGTAAGCGCTTATGCGTTAATTGTCTTGTTAATAAAAAGGTATTAAATATACTTTAAAAACCTATTAATAAGTATAAGGACCGAATTATATATTCGTCCTTAGCCATCTTTAAATAGTGGGAGATCCATAATAAAGTCCATGGCGTAATGTTGTTATGGCTTACTAGCGGGGGGAACTAATTTAAGTAGACCCTATAGCTTATACCTATAGATCTTATATACTTAACACTTCTTATAATAGCTGATGTACTCCTTTGCTTCCTGCTTAAGCTTTAGCCAATAGTATTTACGCTAAAGTAATTCTACTATCTTAGCTTGACTATAGTGGCCGCCTAGAGGATTATTATAATTCCTTATAAGGATCTTCTGTTATAGATTTGCTTTATATAGCACCCAAACCTTACTATTTCTACGCAGTAGGCCCATTAGGTCCAGTTCCCAATTTTAGCGCCTTATAGCTTCCTTTTTATTACGTTTCCGGTCTACTTCCGTATTGAAGATGGCATAGGAAGCGTCCCTCTATTACACCTTATAGATAAGATCCGTTAACCTTTTAGATGGTTCCTAGGTAAAAGCTGTTTCGTCTTATACTGCTCTAAGTATAAGACTTAATAGTACTATAGATCTTGCAACTCTTCGATACGCGTGCGTTAGAAAGGCCGCTACGAGGTTAAAGTCCTTTAATTATTGTAGGGCTTTAAGTTCCAATTACTCTATGGCTTCACTTTTGGCTTAAGGGGATAGCTTAGTAATTAGAGGTGGCGTATTACTAGGTTTTAAAGTTATATCAGGGATGTCCTGTCTAGGTATATTTAGACCCTTATCGGCCACGAACCAGGTACCAGCCGGAACGTTAGTAGAAGCTGATGGGGTTTGCACCGCCTAAGACTTAGTACATAGAGCTATAGGTGCTCGAGCATCCTATACCCGGAGCTTATTCTGTAATATAGGGAGTAAGATATCTATTATCTGTTTTCCTTCTCCTATTTTAAAGCCTTTGGCATAGTCTGGCCGTCGTAACGGTCTATTAGCAGGGTTATTCTCCCCTAGCTTATATTTAATCTTAAAATTAAATCGCGTAAGCTTCTCTGCCTATCTGGCTTATTAAGGTATAAGCTCCTTTGTAGTTATAAAGTAGCGTAGATTGTGATAATCTAAGAGTACACGAGTGGTATAGCTTGCGTGCTTAAGGTAATATCGCTACTGTTTAAAGCAGTTAACTATAGCTAGCAGTTCCTTATTATGGGTATAATACCTAACTTTAGGCCCCTGGAATTTTCTGCTGTAGAATGCTACTGGTCTCTAGTAGAGCTAGGTAGCGTCTAGATCCCTATTAAGTTGCAGTAGGATACCAGCGAGGGCGAAATTTAATGCATTAGTGATTATTATTAATGGCTAATCTGGGTTAAAATGCCGTAGTAATAGAGCTTCTATAAACTTTGCTTGTAGTTTCTAGAAGGTATCCTAAACCTTTCTAGGCCATAACCATGGTTTATACCATTTAGTTGGTCCCTTCTTGGTTTTCTTCCTTTCTACCTTTAAGCTTTTTGCTCCTTGGGCCGGGTCTTAAAAAGCTTCCGTAATATAGTCAGATAGGTATCGGGCGACGTCTAAGTAGTTATAGATAAAGCGCCTATAAAAATTGGCAAAGCCTAGGAACACTTAAATATCCCAATAGCTCTCTAGCTCTGGCCACTCTTGGATTATTTATACCCGTACTGGGTCCATAACTACGCCTATAGGCGTTATAATGTAACCTAGGAACTCGACCTGCTTGGTATTAAAGGTATACTTTAACGCCTTAGCGTAGAGGCCCCAATTATCTAAACGTTCTAGCACTTAGCGGACGTGTTGCTTATACTAATCCTTATCTTCTAAGTAGATTAGGATGTTATCTAAATAGATAACGTATATGTGGTTAACTAGTCCCCCTAAGGCTCTGTAAATGTACGATTGGAATGTTATAGGCGTATTGGCTAGCCTAAAAGGCATCACTATATACTTAAAGTGGCCGTATTGGGTTTTAAAAGCGGTCTTCCACTTATCCCCTTCTTTAATATAGAGCCTATGATAGGCGTCTTATAGATCCAGCTTTATAAAGATCTTCGCCCTAGATAGTTAATCCAGCATTTTACTAACTAGTGGTAGTGGGTAACGGTTCTTAATTGTAACTTTATTAAGACTGCGATAGTCTATACATAGTCTTATAGTTCCATCTGGTTTTGGGATAAAGAGGATCGGTACGCCTGCTGGCGACTTACTAGGCTGGATCCATCCCTTTTCCTATATACTATTAAGGTATTCCCGCAGGATCTCAAGCTCTTTGCGAAAGAGGTTGTAAATAGGAAGGTTTAGGGGTTATTTACCCTCTTCTAGATTAATTGCATGATTGTATTCTAAGTTCTACGCTATAATTTTGGCTCGCCTACCTAAGAATACCCTTAGTAAGTCCCTTAGGCCTAATGGAATATTTAACAGATTGGGGTCGCGTTTATCCTCTATATTGTCATTGGGTAGATCCCAGAGCTCCCTTAGGACGCTTACGGGTAGCGTTACACGCTATAGTGGTTATTCGTATATAGTTACTACCGTACATTAAACCGTTTTATGCGGTAGCTAGTAGAGGGTAGGGAACTCTTTAACGCAGCGTTTAAGGTGCTGTAGTATATTCTCCGCATATTGCTTAAGCTAGAGTAACCCGTGGCGGTGGAAGTATCTTGTAAGATCTTTAAGATTGCTGCCTTCCTATAGTATCTCCGTGACCTGTCTAGCAGCTCCCTATGGGGTCTCCATTATAGAGGGGTTATCACCTATGCTAGGCTCTATACCCATCTTGCTATAGAATAGGGGTTCGATCCGATACTCCTTTAGGTATAGAGCGTATACTATTTTACCTAGAGCTATATCTTCTAGGATGTTTTTTAAGCTTACTAGTAATATACGCCCTTCTAATTCTTTATTATTCCACCATTTAAAGGCTCCTGTCTTAAAGCGTATCTTAGGGTCTGCTTTTATAAGCCAAGGGTATCTAAGAATGAGGTTATAGCCTTTAAAGTCAGCCGCCTAGAAGGGTTATGGGCCGACTACCTTGGTATAGTTATGTATATCGGCCACTAACACTATAAGCTTATAGGCACTATATAGTTTAATTTAATGCTTATCCAGAAACCCTATAATAGGTTTCCGCTACCTTAGCGACGGGATAAGCTTATACTCTTTTACTAAATTGTATTATATAAGATTAATTTCGGCGCTGCTATTATATAGTGCTTGGAACTGATGTACCTCACCTATAGGGAGTACTATTTCCAGCTTAATAGTAATACGAAGAGTCTCTTCTTCTGTATCTTGCCCTAGTTGCAGCCAGGAGAGGTCCGCGACTAGGGCTTTTCTTTTTTTAGATTATTAGTGCGGTTATTACCCTGCTTATTTTTCTAATTGGGTTTACCTCCGGAGAAGTTTTCTCTTAACCTTTTAGAGTGTTCCCGTAAGGGTGCCGGACGGGTGTTAGGTTGGCCCTAGAAGTCTTTTCCATTACTTAAGGTCCCTAACTTTAACCCTTCTAAATTTCTCTTTAAGAACGGCTTCTTTAAAGTTTAGGTCTACCCTATATTGCTACTAGAGTGCCCACGCTTCTAGTAACCCCCTAGCTTCCTACTGGAAGAGGTCTGGTTCCTTACTGTATCCTTAGCGTTTAGAACTGCTCGTTTAAAATCCGTATATACGGTAATCCGCGGTAGGGCTCCTACGCGCTTTATTTTGTTATGAATTGCTGGCTTAATTCTAGCCTAGATAAATCTAATCTTTTCCTTTTTGCGGACGCTACTGTCCTCGTTTTTAAAGGGCTCTAAATCTATTAGTTAAGTATAAGTTTCCATAAAGTTTATAAACTGGCGGAAATTGTGGCGGTCGAGCTATGTTCTATTCTAGAATAGTTCTGTATAATTATATTATATAACATGCGGATCTTAAGTCCACTTCTTTAGGAAGGTTTGCAGCTGCAGCTATAAGGTAATTTGCTCTTTATTAAGCTGATTAAGTGCAATCTAGTTTAGTAATTAGTTTTTAATCTTACTAATAATCTAGCGTATACGCTCTTTGGTATTATCTTGTATTATTAGCATCTTAAAGAAGTTGTCTACCTTACAAACCCAATTGTCCAGCTATTGGGCGTTAGGTTTATAACAGAGTTCTAAGCTGTTAGAGGCCTTAGCCAATTAGTCCATATCCTTTTTCTATTTATGGTGTAAATAACTCTCTAAGTCTTCTATACTTCCTTAGGTAGATACTAGGTAGCCCCCAGGAAGCCCTTAGCCTTAGCTAGGTTATAAAAGAGTTTATCTAGCCTAGATTAATCCCTACCAGATCTGGATTTGCCCTTAGAGGGTTCTAATATATTTACTAGTAGCCTCCTTCCGCATAGCTTCTAAGAGCCTTGTAATAGCTTCCCAATATCCATCTTAAAGGATATTGGTATGGGGCTCTTAACTTTCTAAACTTGGGCCTAGGGAAGCTCCGGCTATAGAAGTAGTGTTAGTACTAGTAACTGGTATAGGCTTCCTAATGAGGCTTGGGTTTTAAGTTAGTGTTTAGGTTAGGTTACTAAAAGGGGTAGGCCCACTTAGCTTATAAGCAGTCTATACGCCGCCACTATGCTAATTATAGGCCGATGGTCTTCTAGGAGGGTTCTGGTTAGATCCCTAATTAGATATATTAGTATATTCCTCTAGCATTTCTGGCTTAGGGGAAGATCTTAGAGTTGCTTCTAGCGCTTAATCTTCTAATTGGCCTGGGTAGGGCTGGAGGGGTTCTGGTTGCTTTCTGGCAGCGTTGCGACCATTATAGAGGGTGTCTGCGTTTTCCTCCGCGTTGTTGGTGACTATAGGTATATAAGAGTCTTTGAGCTCCTAGCGCATCTAGGTGTTGGGGCTCGTTCGGCCATCTTGCCCAGAGGTTTATATTGTCGCAATCTTTCGCTGTTAGAGGGACCTTCCTGCCTTAGCGCGACGGCTTTCCATAAGGTATTCGTGGAGTTTCCATTTAGGTTATCGCGAGATTTTTAAGGGAGAATGGTAGGTGTAAATAAAAATGTAAACAATCTGGTTCTTAAAGCCAGCTGCCCTTCTAAAAAGAGTAGGAAGGATTCAAATGTGAGGGGAACTTATAGACAGGGAGCTATAAGGACACGATTGTGGAACAAGATAGATTGGTGAGAGAGACGAATCCTTGAGGAGGTAAGGCCTCGAGGATCGTGGAGACTATATACTATGGGCACGTGCCTCCGGCACGTGACCGACGGCCATCCAAGGGGTGTCCGGGGGTTGTCCTAAGGGCAACCCGAGGTGACCTGCAATAATATCCCTTACAGTCTCTTACCCTCTAATAATAAGCCTACTGTCGTCTAAGGTTCGGAACGAGTTATAGGATTTACAATTAGTTAAGGACTAGGTTTAGTAACGTTAAAAAATAACAAGGTAGTAGATGATGTTTATAGCGCGTAAGATGCCACAATAGATAGTATTAATGACATTGGTAGAGTTGTAGACGCCTATATAGATAGTAATTGCTAAGGCGCTAAAGACGCTGATTGTTTAGGCGGTTCTAGAGTTAGCTCTAGGGTAGGTAGCTAATAGAGTTCTTCTATTAAGATCTGAATGCTTTTTAACATAGGAGTAATGTTAATATTTGCTAAATACGGCAGTCCTGCATCTAGTTCTTTATTAAAGTTCTCCATCTAGTTTTTACTTTTTTAAAGATTATCCAGTAGATTCTGGATAAGATATTCTAGTGTTTTGGAAGTAGGTAGTAAGGTAGTAATAGCATTAATTAGGTAAAGACCTCCGTATTCTATAAGGTTGGCAAAGAGGCTGCCGTTGTCTTTATAGCGTAGATGGTTTATAGATTAGTTAATAATTACTCTAACCCTATAGAGCTTTGCTGCGGATATTAGATTAGTATAAAAATATAAAGCATATACTACGTTCCTTAATGTTAGATACTGAGTTAGGCGTTATTTACCCACCTTAATTGCCAAGTTAATATTACCGTATCTATGGATTTCTACCCTAGTGTTTCTAGCTGTTGCTGTAGACCTGTATAGCTTGAGGTTATAGAAGTATCTAATATTATTACAGAAGTGGGTGTCTGCCATAGTGTTATACCCCTAGGTATTAATCAATAACAGATCCAGATATTCCTATGATAATAACAATAAGTAGAATGTTGTTATAGCAGCCGCTGTAGCTTAGGGCCTATCTAGATCCTTAATCTTTTTAGTAATAGACAAGGCTAATAAAGACATCCTTAACCTAAAACCTTCCTGCTTAATCTGCTTAAGCCTTTTATTATAGTACTGCTTATTTTTTGGGACCTTAAGCCATTTTTGATACTTCCTTAAATACTTGTTATTTAGTACAAAGTTTGGACCTTAGAGAGATTGAAATAGCTGCTTATAATTTCCTAGTTTGTGGATTAAACCACAAGCAGGACACCTTGTCTGAGATAGATAAGAAGAAGCTTAAATAATAGACGTTATCGTCTGATCCGTAGATAGTTGTCCTACAGATAGCTGTCCTAAGAGTGTGGTATAGGCGTTATAATTAGAATTCGGGTGCCTATAGAGCAGGTTGAATTCCTTAATTATTATTGCCATTTTGAGCTTCTCTGACCTCCTTACTACCTTCTGGATAAAGGCATAATACAGAGCTGGATAGATCTCCTTACAGTCTTAGACAAAGGCATGTATAACACTGCTTTTTATTACCTCTATTAACCCTTCCTCTAGCTCTTTGCTGTTCTATATAATGGTGATATAAAGCTAAAGCCAAGATTCCAGAGTCTAATGTTTAGGCCCTTGTTTCCGTTTCTTAAGATCGTCCAATACCATTTACTATAGCGTAGCTTGAGAAGGCTTTGCTACCTTTTTTAGCTGCCTTAAAACCGAATATGGTGTGGTAAGATTTTTAAGATATCCCAAGAAGTTAATGCCTATGGTGGCATGCAACAGTGCTGTAAAGGTATAGAGCTTCTCTTCCCGTTTTATGTAGTCCTGTCGTTGGAGCTTATAGAGCTTAAAGAGCATTCTCTGTATCTCTAGAGATTGCGGAGTTTATTGTCCTTGTTAACTCGATGACCCAGGTGTAGCTGTTCCAGTAGACGCTGGAGTTGCTGCTGAAGTTGCAGGAGCTGCTGCTGGTGTTGCAGAAGCTGCTGCTAGTGCTGCAGGAGCTGCAGGAGCTGTTGCAGGTGCTATAGGAGCTGCTGCTATCGAAGGTATGGCTGGCTTAGTATTTTCTTTGATTTTGTTCTCTATCTTATCTGGGTTAACATAGTCCCAGATCTTCACAAAACTTGCTTCTTGGCAGATAAATTAAAACCATATAGGCCAGTCTTTCTAGGTTAGTAAAAGAGGGTTTATAGAGTCCTTAGTTACCATATTGGCTTTTGTTTTGAGGTTGCGTAAAAAGACGCGCTTACGCGTAAAGCATGTAATATTTCATGACGAACTATGCTCAAAGAGGCTTAGTGGTAGTTGTCTGGCCACTAAGATCTCCCTAGTGCTCAGAAGGTTACCGGGCTTATAACTTTTAGCCAGGCAGGTATCACAATAAATAACTTAAGCTGGCTGGTAGGTAGAGACACAGAATTGTATAAGTGATCTGTTTTATTCAAGGTGGCTCTAAGAGCCCTAATATACATAAGAGAATTGACCCCTTACAGGGGTCCCTGGAGGGTGGTGTAACAGACCAAAATTAGGCTGATACTGATGTCTGACAGCCGTCGTCACAGGTCGATATTACCCTAGCTGTAAAGCTACCTCCGCGGCCAACAATTTGGAGCTCTTCGAGCGGTTTTGGTTTCGTATTAATACGTAGGTGGAGGTCAGGGCCTTCAGCAGGAGCCAATTTTGGAGGCTGGGGGTCGGAGGTTGCCGCGAAAGATCGTGATATCGTGAATTGCGTCAAGCCCAATTACCCCGCCCAAGTAGGTAATGATTGGAGCCGTGAAGAGAGGAGAACCGTCATAATAATATCAACCTTAGAGCTTGCATCGTTCATAAGCGTAAAGCCTCGGAGGTAATCAATCATTTACATAAGTCATTTATCTCAAAGAAAACCTGGGATATACGTAGACAACCTTCTATCTTCATTAATGTGATTTTATCAAAGCAGGTATTGTAGTAAGCCATCGGGTATCTATATTACACTGGCAACAAGCCAAGGCTCAAAAGAAAGTATCTGCTACGTCTCGCTGAATAGATATAGCTTGCAATGTTTGTTCGTGCTGAACTTGCTATTTATTGCTAGTAGTTTGAAACAAAAACCATGGAAACACGCTCCATTATGAAGCCTTGCGGATGACTCTCGCAGTTGTCTAGTGGGTCGATATGTGTGTTCATAGCCTATTCGGCGTCAGCTTTCTTGAAAGCCTTCTTGGCCCTGGTGACTAATTAGCCGTCTATTACAATTCACATGGCCAAGGGAACAAACCTCTTCTGTGGAGCTGGTTTGTCGCCTTCTGGCGCAGCCTTAGACACTTTGGCTTTCTTGGCCTTGGTAGGAGCCTCTGGGGCCTCATCTTCTTTTACAGCCTCTGCATCGACCTTCTTCTTGCTGACGCGCTTGGGCTTGACTGGTGCCTCGGGCTCTTCGGCAGGAGAGGCCATGGCTTCTTCTCCTTCAACAGGCTCAACCTCAGTCTTCTTCGGTGCCCTGGCCTTCTTGAGCTTCGGCGCAGCCTCCTCAGCCGCTGGTTTGTCTGCCTTTACGGCTTTCTTCGGTTTGCTCTTTTCTTTCTTCGGGGCAGAGGCTTCTTCAACCGCTGGTTCTTCATCCTTGGTCTCCGCTTTGGTGGATTTCTTCGGTTTGCTCTTGGCTTTCTTCGCAGCAGGGGCCTCCTCGTCGGCATCATCAGCAGCTTTAGTGGCTCTGGCACGCTTTTTAGGTGCAGGCTTAACTGGAGAAGGAGCCTCTGCCTCGTTCTCGTCATCCTATAAGTTGTCAATACTGCAAGAATAACCCTGCAAGTAACAATTATTTGACGTGGATATATTAAGGTAAGAGGGAATATCATTATTACTTACATCTTTGGCCTTCTTGCTCTTCTTTGGCTCTTTCTTCTTGGGAGACTTGGCATGAAAACCCTTCTGTCCAGGGCGGTTCATCTCAACGTCCTATACGCCATATCAATAATCAAAGTTTTCGTGGCAGTAAAAGTTTTACTTACGCCTTTCCAATCTTCATCATCAACATGGCCTTGTTCAAGAGCTCTCCGGACTTTGTCCTTTGCATCTTCTGGAAGGTCGTCATAGCCGTCGACCATGTCGATATCGTCACCGCTGCTCTCCTTCAAGTTCGCAATCTGTGCGGGAGTGGTGCATCCCCTTGTATTTTTTTTAGGTTAAGGCTTGATATAGAACAAAGTATCAAAACAAGAGATGTTATCTTACCAGTGCCTCCAAGTCCATGAGGTGTTCTCTTGGATTGTGACCAGCGTCCCAAAGCGCAATTCGCCTTTGTCAATTTTGACTTGGTTCTTCTTGCAATCAGTACCTTTGCACCCAGCCCGACCGGTCTTTGCGATCTCTGCTGAGGCGTTAGTGAATTTATCATCACAGAGAGGAAGATATAAGATTAGAGACGCAATAAATTAGAACTAGAAACTGAAGACTCACCGACGCGATATGTCCCCATATCTGTGGTTATGCTTTGAGTTGCTCGGATTTATTCGGATTGTGACGGTGCAAGCGTGAGCTGGCTTTGACCTCGAGGTTAACAACGCGTGAGCGATAAGAGTAAAGGTAACAAAAGACTTACTTCTGCTTATTGCAGAATGCGCCCTTAATATTACAGCTAATAGAAGGAAACCCGATTAGGAATTTCTGAGGACAGAGAGAGCCGATAGGAAATGGAATGAAGTGAGGTTAGGAGATGATGGTGATGTTGCGGTGGCTGGAGCTCACAGCTGTGCCCGCAAGCTCGGCCTGTGTCGCGTCGCGCTAGCAAAACGGGACGTCATGGAAAACGAAAATACCCCAAAAATTGGTACAGTCGTGGATAGTATCCCCATACGGTCAATCCTTAACATTCAATGCGCCCTGTACATACTTGCTTCCGAACCGCCCTAAACCGCACATTTCGTTCCTCTTGCCAGAGTATCTCCGGTAGCTGGGTGGTCCCCGAGTTCCTAACACCGGCATTTGTCCAGTCGACTCTGTGTTCAAGACGAGCTTTCTCATATGCTCACCAACGGTATGCGCCGCCAACAAAGGGACCAGATAGGATTAGTGTACTCCAGAAAGAAGAACGGCCTGCAAAAGACCCTCGTATACTGCCCAGAGACCGAGACGAGTTCAAGCCTGCCCTTCCGGAAGATGGCCGCCGGGGTGATATTCAAGCATGGCTGGCGGCACTCGAACCCCTCCTTCCCGCGCACTTACGGCAGAACTCCTTACCAAATAATGATCTTCAGCTACTAGCTTCCGCGGTAGAAATATCAAGACTTCTGCTCGAAGCGCAGTCTTCGAACCATGATATTCTAAGCCATATGGCTTTGGTAGAGGGACGGTGGAATACTGTGATGTGGATTATGAAAAAGCTAGTTGATGGGGGCCCTGCTATTGGGACTGCACCTGAGGTTCTTGAACCGTTTGCAAACGTAGTTTGGGATAATACTTCAGTCTCACTGAAGGAGGTGACGAACAACCCAGTCTGGGCTCATCGAGTTCGCCCTTCAAAGAGGTTGAAACAGAGCCTTGAGGAACACACTGCAGCGCCGGATACTCTGAAATATGAGTTAAAATTAATCAAAAGCGCATTGGGCCAGGTCTGGCGAAGTTTGGGCAGTATGATTCTTGTTGCGACCGAGAAGAAATCCGAAACCAATGTGGTGATCATGCCTCATGTGTTAGAAATCATCGCATATTTACATCACGTGGAGATGATACCAGAAGCAATATATCGATATTCCCCAGCTTGGGACCCTTCCACTCTTCAACAGCCTCCAACGTTACACCTTTTGTCTTCGAGAATTCTCACCTCCCTTTCAGATGCCACTTGGAACGCGCATGAGTCATCAGTCCAGGATAGCAAAGAGCGATTGAATGCTCAGTACTTCTTGGGCCATGAGATTCCTGGCTCCCGATACAAAATCACTGTACCTGAGATAGGCCCGGAAATATGGGTGGAACTAGTATTGTGGTCCTGCCTACATGGAGGATGGATATTAGATGGTGCTGTCATACTCGAAAAAATACTTTCTTATCAGGGAGAAAACAGCTGGTCACTCATCTGTTGGCGAGATATTGTGAACTCTTCTCAAGCCTCTAGGACAATTCAACTAACTAAAGACTGGAGCAAGCTAGCTGCCCAATTTCAGAACTCTGGTAAAACCTTTTATTCCAACGATCGCGGAGACCGTTTCCTTGTTCAAAGAACCGTCAGCAGCGAAGTAGTCGCGGCATTTGTGGATGGGCTGATCAATACTATGCGCGTAGGCGTTGGTGATCGAGGAAGTCTTCCGGAGCAGATACTTTCTCATATCATAAATCTCAAGCGGCTGTTGGATCGTGATAATCTTAGCCTTGGGTCAAGTTCCTGGGACGCATTGATAACGCGCTTTTTGGAATCTGAAGGAATCATTCCTGAAAAAGATCCCAAGCTGATGCTCAAAATCCTTGGGTTAGCCCAAACTTTTGGCAGAGAACTAAGCTCCACCAACGTCATTTCACAAGGAGCCGACGCTCGTCCAAGTCCTACGTACGTCTTCGATGCATCAGCGGCACCTCTCGGTTTGCTCCATCGAACTATTTATGCTTTTATCCAGATGGGCAATACTACCGGAGCCTTGGAGGCATTCCAGCAACTCCAGAAGTACGTGGACAACAACAAAATTAGATCAATAAGAGATTTCTTTCAAACGCTGAAAGCCTCTTACCCAGAACCTGAAGCTCTGTTTACCGGTAATTATGCCCCAATCGACTTTCCCGGATTTTTCCCGCATGTGCCCACCTCGTTGCTTGCAAAAATGCTGGACCTTGCTACAGAGTCTAGGATGTTTGACTTTGGTGAATGGCTTCTTTACTGTTCTGAAATTGATGGTCCTCTGATATCTCCTCGCATGTACAAGTCTCGGGAATTAGCATCTTCCCTTATCCGCCATGGAACGGCAACCCGCGACCAGCGGTTGCTCATGAAAATCGTCAGTTCAGTAGGCGCACCAGGTGGAGTTAGTGGTAGTTACCGCCTTCCTGCTGAGGTTCTATCAGCTTTTCTTCATAGCCAAATTCAACACCACCGTTGGGATTCTGTCAAAAGCATCTATGCATATGTCAGAGAGAATCCTGGGTATCGCCCCAGGTCCGAGACGCTCGCTGTATTTGCGAGGGAGTTGGTCCGCCTCAGGAGCGAATCCGACGAATGGCGTCGATCTCGTAGCAGAAGGGCTAAGTTTGTCTTTTCCGCATTTCTAAATGCATGGAAGGATATCATTGAGAGGGATTTGTATCAACAACTGAACTCCATTTTGGGTGTTTTATCATCCGTTGGTCCAGAATGGGTAGATTTTTGTTCAAGGCTGTGGACAAGCACCGGACGACAACGGCTAGCACTCGATCCTGAGAATTTCAACCAGATTCTAGAGGGAGTGGTGGATGGCTACGGCAGCCTTAAAGGCAAGCGCATTGTCGACATGTGGTGCTACGCCACTACGGGAATAGAATTCAGAGACTACCGCTCTCCGGGAGGGTTGCCGACAATGCCCAAGTTCAAGCCAAGCAAAGGAGATCATTATGGTGATTGGCCCCCAGACATCGAATTGTCACAATCGTCGGGCGCAAAAATCCGCTTTCAAGGCCGAGTAGCGCCTAACGTTCGTACAATGCGTGTAATTCTTAGGAAAGCTGCCGAGGAAGAGACGGAAAGAGGCGCAAAAGGGACTGGATTATTACTCGAAGAACGGGCGGAAATACAACTCATGTTGGAGTGGGCAGAGCTCTCTCTTCGCAATATGGGCTTGGATTATAGAGATATTCAGCGAGAATTCGGCAGTTTGGTCACAATTGCAAATCTTAAAGAGCCTCCACCGCTTTCATTGATTGGATTTCATGAGGGGGTAGAAGATGACACCCTGTAACAGCGCATTTCGTAGGCCGTGTGCTTCACTTGTACGATATGAAGTCCTAGAAGAATTGTATAGGAATAGTTCGAACTCGCCCTGCAAGCATAGACAGGGTCAGGAGATGAAAGTCAGAACTGTACAACGTTAGCATTTTTAATATTTATTGGCTAAGACAAAGAATCTGGTTTATAGAGGCGTTGAGATGTTCGCTATTCGGATGTAACTCCTCAAGCAATGTCTGTTAGCTACTGTTCAGAAATACTCCTAGGTGGACGTTCAGACCCTGGTATCCGCAACTTGATTAATTTGGTCCTCTTGTGATTATTGTAGGTTGCGCGGGTGGTGATATAGCAGACCAAATGCTAGCAAGTAAGAACAACTCGTAATCCAGAGGCTTGAGATTTGTGCTGAAGAGATCTATTTCCATGCTCAACGGCGCTGATCCATCCAATTACTGAGCCAACTGCTCAACTCCTCTATCTCCTACCATCTCTATCGCTGCTGCGCCCTCCCAAGACTCCGATGTTCCTTTGGTGGCAACGAAGACCTTCGTAACTGCCGGGTAGTCATTGCCCTAGAATCGTCGTAACGCCGCCCAAGCCAGCGTCCGCAACTTAACTAGTCAGAGCGTACTCCTTCAGCCCTAAGCTCATTTTCGATCTTTTATCAATCCTGCCACAGCTGTATTTAGTTTCGTATCTGCCACCTGTCGCGCAGTCATTCCTTGTCCGGCTTCTGAGCGTCGGCTGCCCGGGCGAAGAGCCTCTCAACAATATCGCAGTCACATTCTCCAAGTCCTGCAGCTGTGTTGGAATTCCATGGTTTCGGCCATACATGCTTCAGAGTGGTTCTACCGCGATCAAAAAATCTAGCATGTGCGTTTTCCGCCGTCCCACAGCTGCATGCAGTGACACTTCACCTTGCTTCTTCCACAGGTTAGCATCAGCCTACTTCGATCAGTGCTCCGATAGCGGCTAGGGTTCCTCAGACTAGCTCTGATTCGATGTTTGCTCCGTTCTGAATCATGACTTCTTCCTTCCCGTCTTGCGTGTCTTGACACCAGAGTACAGGAGTTTTTGGTGAGAATAAGAAGTGGATCGTGCACAGTGGCTTGAGGGTGTCGTGGTCACGTCGTAGTACACCAGATACTGCACCCCAACCTTGGCTCTCTCTCGTCGCGAGCCATTATCTACCAAGGGTATTGGACAAGACGGATTCATCCGCGCAAGCCATTGTATGAAGTAAATGCTTCGTCAACTCGCATACAATCTGAATCCTACTAGCTTAAGAATAGAGACACCCGACGGGAGGAAGAGTGGGCTGATTACATTCATCTTCAAAGCGCCATCTCCAATCCCCTATCCCAAAAAGCAGCACTTGAGTCGCTTCACAAAAACACAATACGTACTATTGTTCAATTGGTGGTAAATGATAGTAAAAGCTCTTCTTCAGTATTGCCCTTGAGCCCTATGTATTGACATGGCGGCTTCTAAGGGCGTTATCTGAGGGTCGGGTTAAGTGTCTTTGACGCCCACGTTTGGGCGTCGCATCACTGGCGCGGCTCATCGAAAGTGGCACTATGCGAAGGTCTTCATTGGCTCACCAATTCAAGAGTCCTTCAGCGAATTGGAATCGCTCCCCGGGGTGGAATGCGAAACAGCCACGGTTACCTAATGGGGTAGGTCTACCATGACACGCGGACGATATTTATTCCTGGCCAAGATGTCGCTTTTCGCAACCGTGGAAGCCGCAGTCATGCTTTGGACACACTGTCTCTATTCACCAAGACAGCGCTTCATTGTCTCCCGCGGCTCTCTAAGCTTAAATATCAACCCGCTGCAGAATAGTCCGAAGTATGTCGGGCATCTGGACTCTCCCGCGCACAGGGTCGTCGGCTGCGGGCCGTCGATGTAAAGCGGCTGCAGGAAGCAAGCACACCGCCCTTTGACGCGAAAAAGCTGGCGCCAATCCGGGGCGATGGTGGGGCATTTGCAAACACGGCGTTAAGAGCAAATTTGGGTGATCCGAGGACCCACCCTCGTCTGAAGAAGTACAAGGCAGGCGATGTCGCCGGTCATATTGAGAGTAATGATAGTGCAGCCAGAAGAGGGAACCGGACTAACAGCAAGGCCTGTCTATGCAATCTATCAGGGCTGCATGAGTGCATGACCGCTGGCTTAAGGCCCTGGCGCAGGGGGGTATGTTGAAGGGTGTGTTTTACTTGGCCGCCAATTGCATTCTGCCATTGCCTGCTTGAGCCTGGGGGTGCTGGGTCCGTGAGAAGTTTAGTTTGGTGGGGAAACCCTCTGGCCTTTGTGGCCTGTCATAATTTTTTTTTCCTCGGCGACCCGTTGCGAGGCAAGCGATGAAGACGACAGCAAAAAGTGCTGTCAGAAGGCTCTTGTTAAGTGATGGAGAGTAGCCCGCAAAACAGCGTGCGAGAAGTGTCTATAGAGTGTAATAAGTACACGGGCTGGTTGAGCCAATTCCTGCTTCCCGTCAGGTTGATGGTGGTTTGTGTTTCCGGGGCTTGTATGACTCTGCAGGTCGCCTTCACCGCTCTACTTTTTGACGCAAAGTGTGCCCACTAGTGCCCAAACGGGACAAGTTCCGCCAAGATTCTGATTTCCTCACAAAATGTTCGAGCGGCCCTGCCTTCTACCTCTCTTCTCTCCTCAACCAAGTATACAGACAACGAAGTCGCACTAAACATCTTCAACCGAGATCATTCACAAGCATTCACTACCTATCTTCGTCGAGAACAATGCCGCAGGCTATCGCTGAGCTGTAAATCCCCACTGGAGGGCACACATCCCAAGTGTGTCCTCCAGTCCGGCCAGCCCACCGAGATATTCAACGACTCTACGACGATACAATCTTTCGATTGCCTGAAGTGCTCGTGCTTCCGGTCGATTTTTTCACAAAGTCACAAACTGTTCAGCCTGTATTCCTTCCAGAGTCCGTCCTCAGCCGCGCATTTTCTCCGTTCGACAGTTCCAAATCCCCGAACATCGACGAAACTTAAGACTCGAATAACCTTCCGACTGACATTCGAGTTCCAAAAAGCATAAACTACAACCATAAAGTCGTCCACAGACGCTCTTCCGCTACGACAAATCTTTCTCCTTGAGCCCATCCATCCACCCACCACCTCTCGCTCCTCCATCAGATATTGATAATATCGAAGAAAACTAGTTATTCCAACCGAAGCCCTAACTCGATCCCGATAACCAATATTATTTGTACAGTGATACCGCCATCTCGCTATCAACCGTACCAAAATGTCACCCACCCACAATCACCGCTCAGCACTCGCCGAATTGGGTGGCAACACCGCCCTTGAACACGGATTCTTCCATAGTCCCATGAATGGCATTCAGAAAACCAGCCACAACATTCGTGTTGCCGATGACGTGCAGCAAAAATCCACGAAGAACGGCAGCAACCAAAGTAGCGGAGAGTCCTCCACTGAGGAGCAAGCGGATGAAGCTGATGAAGAAGACAGTAGTGCAGACCAAGACGAGGACGATGATGATGATGATGATCCAGAAGTAGTTGCCCCGTCCGGCGGTTTCGGCGTGAGCGGAGGAAAGTGCCCAGCGATTCGTGTCGAACATCTCGGCGAAGACAAGCTTCAAGAGAACGAAGAAGCTTCTCACCGTGGGACGGGGCCAGAGGGCGGTAAGCAATTGGGCATCTATATTCAATTACGCAACAAGAAACGCACCTTTAGCAATGTCAGCACCAATTCCGTCCTGTTCGGTGATACAGACGATCTTGGTGAAACACATGGCGCATTCCCTCGAAGGAAGATTGCTCGCAGACTAAGCAACAACAGCAGCAAAGGCCTATTGACTTACAAGAAATCAAGTCACAAATCAGACCTAGATGTCGAAACCTCGGATGCTTCCGAAAATGCTATTGCTAGTTCCGACGAGGAAACTGTGGAAACCAGCAAGGATATTGATGTTGACGATGATGATTATTGTGGCGTGGACCTTATCAGCGACGAGTCGGACCTGGAGCAACAGGAGGATTTCCTGGAGAAGCAAGAAGAATTGTTGATCATTAATGAAGAAGAGCAAGAACCTAATCTATTTGATTCATCTCGGCGGTTTAGTCTTGGTAGTTCTGGCAGTGGTAGTTTCGATTTCGCCACGGCCTTGGACGAGGATTTCTTCGCAAATAATGATCTTCCTGACGTCGCATTTGGAGAATTTTTTGGTCTTGAACCCGAGCCTAGTACCCCGGAACCATTTGAGAGCAGAAAATACTCAGACAGCTCTGTGAAGCGTGTTCGCTTCGATGATGAAGTTCGCATCTCTGACAGTTCCAGTTCGACGACTTCAGAGCTTGACAGCACGATCTTCCCGGATCTTTTCATGGAGCAGGACAAGCTCCCTCACAGCCTATATCAGATGATTGAAAATGATGCTGACGCTGACATGGGAAATATTACTTCGAGTGATGGCGAAAATTCTTACTGGGACTTTGGAGAAGACGATGGTCTTGGATCTCGGAATGCTCATCCTGGGTCCGATGACTTTGAAGAATCCTCAGATGCCGGCTCAAGCGGCTACGAGAGTATGCATCTGTCTAGTGTTTATATTTTTTGTTGGTGGCTAACAAACATCTTCCAGCTGACTTGGGTGATACTACTGATGAGGAAGACTTTCCTCCACCAGCTACTGTCCACGGCCCGAAATCACTTCTTCGTCGTCCCTCATCGGCTGCGAGCGATCAAACTATTAGCCCAAGACCGTTTCAACGATCGAATCGCAGGTCGGTGCGCAAAGGGGGGCCACCCGTTTGTGGTGTATTCGTTCACAAGGATTGGAATAAGGCGATTGCTGTCACTGACCGCATGACACAACTCGTAAGCTATTATCGCCCTCGTCGGTACTATTCCATCTGCCATCCAAACTTTCCAGGGAGCAGCACTACCAGCACAGCCAACAACAGCCCTCGTACGTCGCTTCGTCAAATGAACGGCGACGATAGCGATTTCAGTGAAATGTCAAGTCAGCCATACCAGAATCCAATGGACATTATGTTGACAGGTGTCTCCGGGATCGCGTCTGCCAGCAACTATCTTCTTGGCGGGCAAGTCATTGGTCCTCCAGAAGCGTTTTATCCATTCATGAACTTTGGTCCTAATGGAAATCTACTTAGTGATGAGGACGACTTTGATGATGATGATGATGATGATGACGATGGAGAGGATAATCTAAACATCAATGATCTTTTGGATTTTGGGTCCGACCGAGACGATACAGACTTGGAAGAGGATCCAGCAGATGAGACTGATGTTCCTGCTACCCCTGCTACTTCGATGATTGCTCTAAATGGCTCCACTCCCGCTAGACCTTCTCCAGGCGAGAACACACCTCCGAATCGTAAACGTAATGCTTCGGATGCAATGCTCGAGCACTTTGATCGTGGCGTTGTTACTGCTTTCCGTAACAATCAGAATAGGTACCGCGATATTGCTCGTCTGCCTCACGATCCCGACCTGCGTACATCCATGTCGAGGCCGGTTCGCTCCGGCAGGTCAGCCGAAACTCTCATTTCCCCTCTCCGCAAGAGGGGCTCCATCGCGAGGAAGAACAGCAACCCTTCCACATTTGCTGGCATCTCAAAAGCTAGAAGCGAGACGCCTGCCAGGCTAAATGGCGTTAGCCGTGGTCCCCGTGCAGGAACCTTCTCCTGAAACTCACCTAATGAGCAATGGTATATTTACCTGTAGGGATTCGTATGGAGTAGTGACCAGAGCAGTCGAGAAGGAACAAGGAGTTGAAGTGGATTATTCCTCTTCCCAAAACTTCGAAACGACGTTATGACGTTACGGCCTGTTCAAAAATTTAAGAGCTCTCATGTTATTACTACATGCTTACTTATTTCGCACGGAAAGTGTTATCCTAGTCTACTATTTACTTCTTATGCCTCTTTGTTGACGCGAAGACGGACTGGACTGGAACAGGGTTGGGTTTGGTCGGAGCAAAGACGGACTTTTATTCGATTCGATTCAATTCGACTTCTTTTTCGGCCTCGGTCCCACGGCCTCTTTCTTCAAAGTTTTCCTCTGTGCATTCCTTGTTTACAAACTTTCCCCATTCTCTCGTTTGTGGTTTTCTACCCTCTTGCCTCATCCTAATCCGCCGTCACGTTTCTTCTCCTTTTGGGAATGCAACTAGGATGGGAATGGGATGATACCACGGTGTGTGTACGGCGATCTAACGTGCTCGTTTTCGGAGTCTTGTTTGTACAGTTGATTCGGCTTGATATCGTGGTCTCGTCGCTTAGCGTTCGTCCACCTGTGGGCATGATGGTGATGTAGGAGTAGTACTAGCATAATAAATGCAAAACATCTCTCAATACTCAGTGCCCTATCCCGTTTGAGCTTAGTAAAGGATCACGAAAGTAATCTCATGATGCTAAAGAAAGCGAGCTTGCGAAGTCTCCAATGTCTAGCAGATGTCACATTCAACCCGCCGCTAAGGCTTTCACTAATTAACTGTGATGTTACTCTTCTACCTCCTCGAACGGCTTCAAGTACTCTGGAAAAAAAGTAGAAAAGACGAAATTCCTCTGATTAGTTCTGAAGTACTTTAGACACTCATTAGAAGCTGTAAGTCATGGCATGACAAAACTTAACCGAAAACACTTCGCGTGAACTAACTTATCAATGGAGCAAAGACGATGGCAACTAATGGAATTTAAGGTTCAACATCCTTTTACATGAAAATGAATCCGCCTAAGTCATTCTAGGCATAGTAAACACAAATTCGGAGCCATAAGCAACCCATTTTAGGCCAAACACAACCACCTTCACGTCAATCGACTTGCCGCATTTCTCTTTGCGCCCGTGGAGGTTGCTTCAGTCACGGTTCACAGATTATGATCCCTGATAATGAAGCTCAATGTCATAGCACGACATAGCATAAGCACTTCAACAGGAATTGAAGTCCATCTGAATATAGATAAGCCAATGCTCCAGTTAAAATGCCGCATGGTATCATAAACGAAACCCTAGACCTCTACAACACCCACCAATTCGCCTGTATCCGCCTTCATCCACCCCCACCATCACCCCTCCCCGGCCCCCCAGATCTCCTCCGCACAGCCGCGCCTCTCTTCTCCACACTACTCCCCAAGCTAGTCCCGAGCCCGGAGTCCGACGGAACGACGCCCATGCCCGCCGCATCGCCCAGCACAAAATCCGCATCCTCGTCCTCATCGTCCGCATCGCCCGGCGTGCGCAGCGGGATATCCTCCAGCCCCCTACTCGGCTCGCCCTCCTCCTCTTTAACCCTCGGCGCCGAATACCGCAGCGGCGGCTGGCGCGAGAAAGTCGGGAAAGTGCGCGAGGTGTCGGAGAGAGACTCTAGGGTCGCGCCGTCGGAGTCTGGCTCCGTTTTGAAGGTGTGCGAGGGGTCTTCAGGCTCGCGTTTCGGGCGGGTGTGTTCAGGTGCGGTGGAAGAGGATGAGAAAATGAAGGCGAAGAAGGCCCATGTTAAAAGGAGGAAGGTCATTTCGACGGACCAGAAAAGGGTGGTGAAGAAGGCGAAGGAGAGGATGCGGTGGTTGTACATAATATACCTTCACACATCTACTTTTAGCCACTTCCCAAGCCAATTGAAGAGCCCACAGCATCCAATTGCTATTGATCCCTCCTCCCATACACCAGGCTAGCACGAGCAGGGAACGGGCAGGGGAATCGACATACCGCAGCCCAGCAAACCTCGCCGTAAACACAACCTTGACCCCATACACCTGCAGCACGCTCGCGCTCGCAACCTCCAGCCGCAAACTCGCCGGCACGTTCCTCCACCCCTTCTGAAACTCCACCCCCTCCATCAGCCTCACCTCCACCGTCTCCTCCTCCTGCCGCCACCCCACCACATACCACGGCAGCCGCGCCACCCGGTGCGCCATCTCCACGACCGCCGACCGGTACGTCAGAATCGCGGGCCGCCGCGAGCGCGCCAGCACGGGGCCCAGCTCCCGCTCGCGCTCCCGCTGCCTCTCCAGCTCCAGACCCGTATCCGCACCCGCACCCACACCCGCATACGCCCCAGCCTCCGTCCCCGTGCCAGCGCCAGCGCCCCGCAGCTCCAGCTCTAGCATGAAGTTCCCCGCCGCCAGGTTCGCGGGTGAGCGCGGCATGCACAGCAGCGCCTTGACGTCGTAGCGCTGCTGCGTCGCCAGCGCGCCGCGCGGCAGCCGCGCGACGCCGTAGGGGTGGCGGTGCAGGAGGCCTGGCGCGGCGAACTGCAGGTGGACGGCGCGCTCGAGGCCGCGGGCGGGGATGTAGGCGTGGTAGAAGGCCGCGTAGGCGACGGTGGCGGTGGCGGCGAGGGCGAGGGAGGCGAGCAGGAGGAGGAGGGTGCGGAGGTAGGCGCGGCGGGCGGGGAGGGAGAGGAAGGGGTGGAGGGGGCGGAGGAGCGTGGTCTGGGGGGTTTTGTTAGTGGGTTGGGGTAGGGTTGAGGGAGTGGGGCTTCGGGAGGGAGGGAAAGGGGAGGTACTTTGATGGTGGTTAGGAGGGGTTTGGAGCCCGTGGCTTCGTCTTCGGAGTCGTTCATTGCGGTGAGGGTCCCTGGAGAGAGTGGTGGTGTTGAAGCTTGGAGTTTGCTTTCACATGTTTTTTTGAGAGGAAAGTCGGGTTAGGATGTGACGTCTGCTTGAGCTTGGGCCAAGGAGCGAAACCCATGCCAAGATATGTGTAGGGGCCCTGGTCACCTTTTCCTGAATCTTTCATCTTGACCTTTAAATTTTTTACTAAAGCTTGGAGGAGCTTAAGGCTTCATAAAAGCTTTAATGTACTTAAAGCCCTTTAGCATGATAAACACAAATTGGACGTTATGATTATTTGAAACAATACTTCGCCCGGGTGGTTAGCATGTAATTTCCTAGACAACGTGCGAAGAATAAAGAGGTAAGATATTCGAAAACTTTCATAACAACCGTGTATCGCTACATTTCAACGAAAATCTAAAGATGGCAAGATGCTAAATTTTCCATCAAAGCAGCAATACTCCCAGCAATTAAATCAAGAATATTGTATTCCTGAATCGCGTACTGAAGCTCCCTAAAATATATGCAAATCGAGGTTCTCCTTAGCAAATTGAGTGAAGATAATGGCAACAGCGACACAAAAACTCCTATCGAGTTAGGATGCAGAGCATGCCTCAATTTCGCCATTTGAATACCATGCGCCACTCAGGTATTCTAGTTGTGCCGTCGTGGGTGGCCACAAGCATGGCAAGGACGATACAAACGGTCTCCTCTATCCACCTTACGCCCGAGCCAACGGCAAATATCTAGGTAGGATAACCCAACACAAACCAGCGTCGGATGCCGAGCTAGCTAGCTAGGAGCCATGCATAACTCAACACCTTGGAAAGGTAAATAGTCGCGGGACTTAGCTAGCTTGTCATAAATAGAAGCAGATTCGTGCTTTATTTCAGCTCACTCACACATTGCTTGATGACCAACTACTGATAGCTCCCTCCAGCAACGTGCGTATTTTGAGTGCCTTAGATCTGCTATCTTTCGAGTATGCGAGCCATAGCTTATCTAGAAGTTCTAAAGGTGTAACATCTTCACACCGTGTGTAGCGTATATGGAGAAGTTTGGAACGGCCTGTGAAAGCGCAGGTCGCCCGCAAGCCCGGGTCGGCACCATGTTGCAATAACAGCTGGACTGTGTTAAAGTTCAACACTGTTACCGCAGCATGGATTGCAGAGCCATAGAGTCCACCGTGAATGTTAGGGTTTGCCCCGTAACTTAAAAGTTGTGCCACGGCTAGTTCAATTGAATGTGCGGCCACGTCGGTCTCTGGAACGGAGCATACAGACTGAAGTGCGGTAAACCATATGCCTGCGGTCTCATTAACATTTGCTCCATGGGTGGCGAGGAGGCTCAGAATTTCGATACAATTATCGGTCATCCAGGCAGTAGATAGAAAAGCGTGGATTGGAGAAATGCCATGTTCTGGACCATTCACATTAGCCCCAGCGAGAAGTAGCATCCTGACTATTCGCAGGTTTCCGTTTTGTGCCGCAATCCCGAGTGCAGTAATTTGACCCTCTAGTGGGGGGTCAGCCTTCATCTCGACGTTGATGTCGACTCCATATTCAAGTAGAACTGCGAGAAAACGAGAAATTTTTGCCGCCCTTCCTATTGGCGTATTTTGGATAGTACGATGCGGTGATTCTAATCCGTTAGGGTTGGCCCCTCGCTTGAGTAGACTCTTGATTGAGCTGATCTTAACACCCCTGAGCCGCCCGAGATTCCGCACTAACTCGCGAGTCAAGGACTCGTACTCTTCTAGTGACAGCTTTGAGCGCTCATCAAATGCTTTCGCAATCGCTACGTGGTTAACCTTAACGCGATTATTTGCAGACAAGCGGGCCTCATTCGGGTCGAGCTTTTTACTGTCCTCTTCTAGCCTTTTCAGCTCTTCCTCGTGAAGTATCCCCTTCACTTCCCGCTCTTTCAAGCATTGTCCTCTTGTCATCTAGATCAGAGTGTTAATTTCGGCAAATGAAAAAAGAGCCCAGGAATACTCACTTCCCTCTTTCGTTCAGCCTCGGCAGCGACATGCAGATCTTTGGGAGCTTCAGAGAAATTTCTTTTTTTGCTTCCATGCAACTCTGACTCACTAATTCCGCCAAGGGATGATTTGGGGCTATCAAAAGAGCTATCGACTGAAACGGAAGCGTCTTCTATTATAGTTCCCGGCGCTTTAGAGGTAGTATATACCAAGCTTGATTCCTCGTCGGGGTCTTCAAACAGCCCTTCCGTGATGTTCTTGGGGAGCTCCTGGGTGTTGTCCTGCGAAAGATTCAAGTGCTCTAAATGATGCTCAATTTCTTCTTGTTCCGCTACCGCTCTAGGCGTACTAGGAGCCGTTTCTTCCTCCAGTTCCCCATCGGAAGCATCGTACGTAGTCTCGGCGTAGGTTGTCAGATTGTCCAAGTATCTCTGGAGCATGAAACCCGACAAGTCGTGCCCTTCTAGACCCTGCAGCTCCGCGTTCTTCGGAAGTTTCGCCTGCAGCCGTGCAATCTCTACTAGTATCTGTGTAGTGTCCTCTTTGATGCCCGGAATGGCAGCAGTGTCATCCCGGATTTCTTGGGTATCGGCTTTAATATCTCGCATTATAGACCTAGATTACATTCATTAGTCCACGTTCATAGCCTTACACTAACGAACTCACATCTCAACCATCTGCAACGCAATATCCAACGCGCTTTTATGAGCTTCCAAACTGCTTCTTAACTGCTCCATATCGGACTTCCCACCCCAGCTCCATTGCACGCCCTTTTTCAGCCTCGCAGACTCGCCACCATGTTTCTCCAGCGATGCTTCAATCTGACTAACCACACCACCGCAGTTCTTCACGATGCCTATGACCTGCTGTGCCAGCGATGGCGGGAATGCGCTGCGGGCAGTGTCGCCGGCATCGTGGGCCAACATCTCTAGCACCATTGTGAGCGAGTGCAGTTCGCGGGACACCGCGTCGAGGTCGCTGCGGGCGCCGCGGACCTCTCGCACGAAGTCATTAATCTGGACCGTGAGCTTGGTGACAGTCGCGACCAGCGTGACGCAGCCGGTTGTTATAGAAAGTGGATCCATGGGTGCGGCAAGCGGTACCTAAAGTAGGTGGCCATCAATTTCCTTAGTGTTCATGGGTGCAGAGGCAAGGCTGCAGCGGGGGCTAAAGCAGCGGAGGCTAGGTCGATGAAAGAGCGAAGCTGAGGCGCAGTCATGCATGCAGACAATTCCCTTTTTGACTGGTATTTATGATCATTTCATTTACGCCAAATCCAGTGGCCTCGATTCGAGTAAGTAATCTATAACTCAGATAGCACCCCCAAACCAATTGCAGTCCTCAAATAGAAAATCAATATACGATGCGCGCTTGAAAACCAACTCCAGAGCTTGACACCCTTCACCAAGTTCGCTGAACATTGGCGAGAATGGCACCGCTCATAGACCTGCAGCGTGTCTCAAGGCTTCGGTTTCCCAGAGATTAAGGCTCCTCCTGACTTCCCTCTTGTGAAGATTTCTGCCCAGGATGTCCCCAATAAGATTGGCGAGCTCGTTGTCGTTCTGCTGTTGAGCGCCACCTGCGTTTCCACCATTACTGTTTTTGCCTTTTGCATCCGCATTTCCATCATCACCTTTACCTCCTGCCGCCGCTGCTGCTTTGTGGTGCTTCTTCCCCGTGGTGGTTCCATTGTTGGCTGCCGCAGTGGCATTTGTAGCCGCCGCAGTAGCATTTGTGGCTGCCGCAGTTGCGTTTCCAGCAGCACCAGCGTTACCTCCCTTACCCCCCTTACCCTTCTTCCCTTTCCCGGCGTGTGTCATCGTGCCATTAGTCGCTGCTGCTGCCGCCGTTGAGTTTGAGTTTGCGCCGGCTGCTCCGGCTCCCTTTTTCTTTCCCTTGGCGGCTTCTAGAATGCATTGTCAGTCTGTATTACTCAGATAGCTAACGCAACACATACTGGTCTTAGCCGCCTCGCCATCATGTCTAACTGTCAAGAGAGATGATACAGCATCCCGTAGAGCAATTGCTCTCTTGGTAATCCAGTCAGACTCTTCGAGGGCAATGTCTTCACTGCGAGCGAAGTTTGTGGAAGGAATGTTAAGTCCTTCAATGCCACTGTTGGTCATGACAGCTTGCATTGCTATTAGTCAAGACCAGAAATGGTAGGTAACGGTCTCAGCTTACGCCCAGGCTTGACAGGAACTGGGTTGGCAGCCACTAAGGCCACCGAAAGGAACGTGATAAGAGGATAAACAGTCTTCATGATAAAATGATATAAGGAAGAGAGGAGAAGCGAGTGTTTTCGTGGTAGTTAATGATTGAATGAGGTGAAGCAGGCAGGTCAGAGAATGAGATTTGAGCCCAGCTCTTTCGAAAAGAATGAAGATAGAAGGAAAATGAGTGTCCAGCACAAGTAAACGAAACTGAAAGGTGGGGATGGAAGTGTAGATCCTTAAGCTGCCGCGGACATAGGGTATATGTAGAAACGGCCGAGAACGGTCGGAGAGTAAATAAGGTCAAAGATCGGCCCCAAAAGAAGACGGAATTAGATGCAACATCTTTCCAGAATTCGATCCACATCTAACTCAAGACGTGTGGAGGATGCCTGAGCCTTAGGGAATTTTAATAGGGACTCTGAGAACAAAGACCCACCTCTCGAGCGGAGAGTGGTGGTATTCATTGCCAAGTGTTCTTGGCTGGCGATTTCTCATCCTGATTCAGAACATAAGAAAGGATGGAGCACGTCCCAAGCAGGGGAACAGCTTCAGAAACGAACGAATCACAAACATGAGAAAAGTAATATGACGTGATTTGAAGAGGACCGACCACTACAAAAGGAGATTCAAAACTCTGGCCCCAACGTCTGTTGTCTGAGACCGCGTAACAGGGGGGGCTGGAAAGCAAAGGATGGTAATGAAGCTTAATAAAACGCATAAGTTTGGCTTGGGTAGTCAAACGAGGAACCGAGAAGCCCGCGTTGCGAATATGAAGCTTGACGGGTTTCAGGCCCTCGATACTGCTCACGTAACAGCCTCCCAACACTGACCCTAAGAATTCTTCTTTTCAAAAACAGAACATGCCGTGGCGGCGCGGAAGAAAATGACAGCCGCTCAGCTAGTTTCAGCCGAATCCTGCCTTGGGATCGGTAAAAAATCCAAGGTCGAATAGACGACGGACACAAAGTGGTTGATAGAGCTTGGCAGCGGTGAGAGCCAACATACGCGTATGCCTGCCTCCGCAACATAAATGGAACGTCAGAAGAACAGCGGTTACTGAGGCAATCCAAAGGAGTCGACAATGCGAAGAGAGCAAGAGGTGGTTCTTATGATGGACAGGAAATACTTCAGGAGAAGGAGGAGGGGTTCGTTTAGATTTTCGATCGTGCTCCAGTACTTGCTTTGACCTCGATTATGCAACTTCGTCATTCGAATGCAGTGACTTTTGCACCCCACGAACTCTTTCCAATGCTCCATTCCGCCAAACCTACCCCACAATGGCCTCCAAGACCCTCTCCTCGTCGATAACATGCCGCAGTCTTCACTCTCCAACTCGTTTAATTTGTACAGCTGCTCGACCTACTCGTACTGCCACACGAAGAAATATTTTCGACGCGTACCGGCCTGCCCTCCGCGTTGCTGGTCAAAGGAGAACAATCACGAACACCGCTCGAGCAAGGTTTGCAGAAGCGCAGGACTCACTTGACCCGCGCCAACAAGAACGGGAAAGCGATCAGGTGGATGTTTGTATTGTGGGTGGCGGGCCAGCAGGCCTCAGCGCCGCCATACGACTGAAACAATTAGCCAACGACGCTGGCAATGAAGACTTCCGGGTGCTGCTGCTGGAGAAGGCCGGCGAACTAGGGGATCATATCTTGTCTGGAAACGTGGTGGAACCTTCTGCTCTAAATGAGCTGCTCCCGGACTGGAAGTCGGAGGATAACCCAAGCCGATTCGAGCATGTCACGCCTGCAAAGGTTGACAAGATGCGGTTCCTTACCAAAAACCAAGCCATTCCAATCCCAAAACCCCCACAGATGAACAATCACGGCAATTATATCATAAGTCTAAACCAACTCGTCAAGTGGCTAGGAGAGCGCGCAGAAGAAGTAGGAGTAGAAATATACCCTGGCTTTGCGGCATCTGAGGTATTATATACACACGATGGATCTGTGAAAGGCGTTGCTACAAATGATTTGGGCATCTCGAGAGAGGGTAAGCCTAAAGATTCATTTGAACGAGGCATGGAATTCCATGCTAGGGTCACCCTGCTTGCTGAGGGCTGTCATGGAAGTCTGACAAAACAAGTCATCAAAAAATTTGATCTCAGGCGGGACAGCCAACATCAGACTTATGGCCTCGGGATCAAAGAGGTGTGGGAGGTGCAGCCCGAGAAATTCCAGGAAGGCTTGGTCGTCCACTCCATGGGTTATCCTCTGCCATCGGATACATATGGCGGTGGCTGGATGTATCACTTTGGTGAAAACATGGTCAGCATTGGTCTCGTCGTGGGTCTGGACTATCCGAACCCTTGGTTAGCACCATATAGGGAGTTTCAGAAGATGAAGCATCACTCTCTATACAGATCCGTCCTCGAGGGAGGAAAGTGTATCTCTTATGGCGCGAGAACCTTGAACGAAGGTGGCTTTCAATCAATACCAAAGTGTGCCTTTCCTGGAGGGGCTCTCATTGGTGATACTGCTGGATTCCTCAATGTCCCTAAGATCAAGGGCACGCATACGGCCATGCGGTCAGGAATGCTAGCTGCAGAGGCTACCTACAACGCACTCACATCATCTGATGATGGCAGTGTTTTCCTGTTTGAGTACGAGGACAAGCTCCGGGCCTCCTCCATCTGGTCCGAGCTCAAGCAGGTCCGAAATATGAGACCATCATTTCACAGCCCACTTGGCTTATATGGTGGGGCTTTATATTCCGGTTTGGAAGCATATATACTCCGTGGAAACGTTCCTTGGACTTTAAAGCATGGGAAACCTGATCATGCTGCAACAAAGACTGCCGGCCGGTGCAAGAAGATCGAATATCCTAAGCCAGATGGCAAGATCAGCTTTGATATTTTGACCAGTGTGAGTCGAACGGGGACCAACCATGAGGAAGATCAACCTGTGCACTTACAAGTCAAGGACTGGGACAAGCATGCTCAGCTCGAGTGGCCCAAGTACAAAGGAGTTGAGAACCGATTCTGCCCAGCTGGCGTGTACGAATACGTCGAGGATGACAGCAAGGATCTTGGGGTCAGATTCCAGATCAATGCCCAAAAGTAAGTTCTGAACCCAAAGTTCCCTGGAGCATCCGTGCTTGAAACTGACATATTCTTAGCTGCGTTCATTGCAAGACGTGCGATATCAAGGATCCGGACCAAGACATAAACTGGACCACACCTCAGGGAGGTGAAGGCCCAAAGTATGTGTTGACTTGAGATGGCGGGTCAGTTCCGGGTACACAGTTGCTGCGCGTTATCTGGAGGACACAGCCCTATGCATGGTGATGTTTTTTGGCAATGAAATTACGCAGCACTCTCAACGGCAAAACGGTAAAACGGCAAAACGGCAAAACGGTGCCAAGAGGGTTGTATCATGTACAATGCAAATAGGTTAGGTTTCAAATACTCGTGGGCGCGGGCGGAGATATGACCTCAATGCCAGGCTGGCAGACAAGGTAGTCCCCTTGCACGGAATGACTTGGGACAATGGGCTGGGACAATGACTTAGGACAACAGAAACAGCGAGTTGGGCATTCACTCTGCAGCCGTGACTGGGCATTTGGTGATTCGCCTTGTGGTCGCAGTGTGCAAGGTCGCAGCAGGCATATAGCTATCATGGCCATTAGATAATAGCTCTTGTCTGTGGGTTGGACAGCTCGAGGCCGAAAGCAGTCACCGTAAGCGCAGCCGATAGGGGCTTAGCGGCTGACAGTAGCGCGAAGAAGTGAGGCGAACCTGTGTCGCCCAGTCGTCCAACTTTTCCTTCCAACCCAACCTCCAGACCACCCACCATTATCTCCATCACTTCCACCAAAACCACTACCACCTTCCCTCATAACCCCCACTAGGTCCTCCCACATTCCTATCCGCCCTACAAATACTTCTTCCGCGCGGGCGCTTACCATCGATATCGGCTGTGCTGCCACCTATACCGGCTGTGGCCTCGCCTCACTTTCTAGCTCCGACTTCAAGGCCAAGGCTACCGCGCGTTTTTTTTTTCTGGTGGTAGAAACATATTCAGCTCAACTCCTTCGCTGGAACAAAGCCCGTCACGTTAGGCGTCCACCATGACTGAAGTGTCCTCTACGCGACTCTACCTTGGTAACCTACCTCGCAATGGTATGCTTGAACTTCCTACCCTGGATGGATGCTCCACCCGAGGGCGCAATGCTTTGGATGAGGAACCTTCGTGGATCCGGGATCACTCTCTCCTCCGTGGAATTTGGCGTCGCTGACTAGCAAACCCGTGCAGCCACAAAGGCCGATGTTGAAGCTCATTTCCAAACCCATGGCACCGGCGAGATTACAGAAATCAAACTCATGAATGGCTTCGGCTTCATCGAGTACAAAGACGCCATGGACGCGCGCGATGTCGTTCCAGGTAAGATCCTCAATCCATTGTACCTAACGCTCACGCATGGCGCACATGCTAACTCATTTTCTCCAACAGCCTTCCGTATGTATTCTTCCTTTCTCTCATCACGCAATACCTAACTCTCGCCGATTTCTAGATGGCTCCGACTTCATGGGAGAACGTCTGATTGTGCAGTTCGCGCGCGGATCGCGTCGGAATGAGAACTTTGCTCACCAAGAACGCGCCGCTCCACGTCCCAGACGGACTGCCTTCCGGATGCGTATATCTGGCCTTCCTGTTGAGACCAGCTGGCAGGTTAGCTCACTCCCCATATCATTTGGTTCTTGGACCACTGGATACCTTTCTGTTTTGGATTTTTGAGTTCTTTGTTTTGTTTCATCCATGGCTTCCATGTCCAATTCACCTCATACCCCTCCGTTGGCCATATCTCCATCAGGAACAGAACCCACCACCCTCTGTTCCTTTCACTGCACAGCCTAGGAATTTTTGTACCAGCAGGTTTGGATCTGAAGCCTCGCCCATCCATCTACGAGGTTTAGCACATCGTCAGGATTTCTTGGATTACTTGTTTACTTTCTTCGTCGTTAAGGAATGAATCTGGCTGTAGGCAACTGGACTTACAGGACCTTGTAGGACCTCAAAGATTTTGCCCGCCAATCTGGACTCGATGTCGTTTACTCCGAAGTCGGCCGCGATCGCGACGGGTCTGGGTATGTGGAATCTCATAATGGAGAGTACACACAGGATAATTGACTAGTTTTTAGGTTTGTGGAGTACGAAACTCCTGCGGATTTGAAGAACGCCGTCGAGAAGCTAGACGGTCGTGAATTCAAGGACAACACCGTTCGATGCGTGCAGGACGTCAGCTCTCCACCGCCCCAGCCGCCATTTAAAATGCGTCAGCCTTACCCAGCACAGGCTCAAGACGAACGTCCTCGCGATCGCTTCCGGTCTCGTTCGCCTCCTCCTGGCCGTCGGGGGTATCCTCCTGCACCAGATGACTATTACCATGACCGCCGTGGCCCCCCCCGGGGCTATAGTCCTCGTCGCGATGACTATCGCCGGCGCTCGCCGCCACCACGCGATTACTATGACTCTCGCGATCGCTATGGCCGCGCCTCACCTCGCCCACGGGGTCCTGTTGATGAGTATGGACCTCCTCGTCCCCGCTACCCTGAAGATGGCTACGATGCGCGTGGACCGCCGCCCCGTCGTGGTTATGAGGCTGATCCGTACATGAATGGTCATGGTAGACCGTACGATGGCCGCCCTCCCTCCCCAAGGGGCCGTCCTAGGAGCCCAGGCCGTACTGGCTATGACGACGGCTACGCTCCACGTCCTCGCTATTGGTGAATACTCCTTTCCGTGCTCTCTCTTGCACAGCTTTTTGCAGGTGCATTGAAAGAAGGCTCACCCTCGCAGACACTCCCATTACGTACCCTGTCACTCACCCCATATACGCCTTGGCTACCAAACGTTTACGGCTGAGTGAGATGTGTAGGATTATCAGACCAATTATGGTTTAAGGGTTCCCTCGGATGTTCGTCTGTTTCTCATATCTCTTTTCCTTTCTCTGTATGATATGGGCCGGCATGCTGTGACTACTCGTTCAGCGTGGGTGGGATTGGATTCATTTACTACTCTTTACATCTCAATTACTTTCGAGAGTGGTGGGCGGTCTAATTGTCGTTCGCTCCCAAGGATTGATCTGCTTCGATGACATGAGCATATTGACCTCTTTATTTAGCTGGGCGGTTCGCTTGCTGGGCGGTTACAGAGAGATAGAACCCGGTCTATCTTATTTTGTTTCGTGCGCTTCAATGGTTTTAGGCTTTCGTGGGCGGGTTGCGGAAAATGGGGGGTTTGGGTGGTGGTTCTGTAGCTGTGTTATAAAAGTTACGGGATCTGGGTTTCGCTCACTGTCTGCTGTTAGTGATTACAGTTACTTTGTGATAGGTGGATATCTAGTTTAGTTTCTATAATCCTAGTACTACTTGGCGTCACTACTGTTATTCTAACTCTACCACGTTCCAAGTGTGTATCGATTCTTTTTTTCCTATCCACCAATCTAGCAAGGTAACTCTAGCGCGTTAGCGCCTCCCGCGACGCGACGGCTCCCACCACAAAACGCGAACAGGTGTAACTTATAGCCTGTCAATATCTTTACACTGACCGAGTTATTGTCTAGCTCGGTCCAGAGGCAGACAGTAGCAGCTTTGGAATAGAAACAATCCGAATCTGGGCGGAGGGGATCAACAGGTGTCAGCGACCGAACGAAAAGTTATTGGGAACAATTCGAGAAGCGTCTTCAGATATAACATTTTACGGGCCCCCTAGAATGACAACACACCAAGCGTGACATGCTTTAAAGAATCTGTGGGAGCAGAGCTAGTGGTGGCGGGCGTAGATTATACCTACTCTCGGCCTATTAGCAACCCTTCTTACTGGTATTCTATACTATAGGTAGTCTAATTCTAGAAACTATATTAAATCCTAGCTAATCTTTCTTTAGTCTCTTTTTTAGACTTTTAAGGGGTTAAAACTTCTTTATTAGTAGTTTACTAGCTCTTATTTATTCTTTAAGCTCTTAAGTTATTAACATCTTACCCTTATTAGTAGTAAGATGATATTGGCGCTTTACCTACTTGGATTACTTTAATCTCTCCTCCTATCTCGTAAAGTGATAAATATTATATCTAATAGAGCTTTAATTACCGTCATTATTAGTAACTATTTTAGCCTCTACTTCTAATAATACATCTTTAAGGTCTGCGTGCTTCTAGTAAGCCGCCTTCATACTGTCACGGCTCTGGCAGAAAACGGCAGAACTTGGCTGGCAGAACTTAGCATAACCTGCGGTCACGTGACTAGAGGACCGCATAAAAGAACCCTACTTCGACCGGTGCTGCTCTTCTTCTCCTTTCCTTTCTCTAGCTTTAGATCCTCGTTTATAGACAATCTAATTATACAGGCTTGCACGACCCTCTTGCCGTGCTTATGCCTTAATTAACTAAGTTGCTAATATTATCTAAAGCTCTACCACCATTTTTTCCTAAGAAGGAACTTAAATATATCTATAGAACTAAGACTAGAACTAGAACGGATATTAAGAACACGTACGGATTAGAACCCCTAAAAACCCCTACTAGAAATTACCTAACGGTACTACTATGCTAAGAAATACCGCAGCCGGTAAAGCCGCTGTAAGACCTGTAAATGCCTCTAATGGTAAAACAACCACCGTTTTAAACCCCTAGGAAGAGCTTATAGCAGCTAATACTAAAATTAAGCGGCTCTAAGAGCTGCTTAAAGCCAGGGATATACCTATAGCTAGTAATAAATTATTAGACACCTAAAGGCTTGCTATAGTCCTTAAAACACTAGCCTAACGTATAGCATTTGTATTATTATAGTCTGTAAAGGTTATAGGCCCTCCACTACTTATAGATAAAACTAATCCTACTTTTAATAATTAGAAGCTTTAGTTATAGGATAAGCTTAAAGTTAATATAGATTACTTCCCCTCTACCCAAGCTAAAATAGCTTATATCTTTAGCCGTATAGGTAGGAATACCTAAATATACTTACGCCCATGATATACTTAAGACTTAGCAAACCTATTCTTTTTTAAAGAAGAAATAATTAACTACTTGTCTTCTATTTATAAGGACCCCTTTAAGGTATAAAACGCCCGCTTTAACTATAAAAGCCTAATAATAAAAATAATGGAGACCTTTTCGGCCTTCTAGACCTGCTTTTTATACCTAGCTAGCCAAGCTTAAATCCCCCAAAAAGATTTACTACCTAACCTCTTTAATAAGCTTACCCTAAATCTATAGCGCGCTATACTACTAGTCTTTACTACTATATAAACGCTAAAGGAACTTATAGACTACTACTTAGCTATTAACTAAGGCCTCCGTTAAATTAAGGTATATGCTAAATAATTAAAAGCTAGAAATGCTTTAAACCAGACTATAGGCACTATAAGAATAGCCTATAATGGCCCTACGCAATTTGCAACTCCTTCTACGCCAGCTATACTACTCGCGGCCAACTCTATAAGCAGCTATATAGTAAGCCCTACCATACTTCCCGCGTATACACAGTGTCGGTATACTCGCTTTATCAACGTGCACGAATATCACTGTATTGCGATACGTATGCGGTGTTGAAGTTGGTAGTTATTATTGTCTAGAAGTAAGGGGTTGCTCCAAGGTTAGATTAGCTAGCCTCGCTTCATAGTCTTATAACCACATCACATAACTAACATTCCGACACTAGAGCAACTCTAAAAAGAAGGCTAATCTATACTCTAAAGTCAAGTTTACTTCTAGACTATTCGTAGCGTATACGCAATAGCTTCCACACTCCTTTTACAGGTCCGTAATTACATAACCCATATTACGGCTTATATAAATGTCTCTAAACCAAAGCCTGTAAAATACTATATTACGGAGATACTACGCTAAGGAAGAGAAGAAGAAGAAGAGTTATTAGGGGTAGCAGGTTAATATATTGCGAGGGCCACTAAGGCGCTAGTAGTAAGCAAGCCAATAGCAATTTTCTATGCCAGGCATGGAAAATCCTAATTAGTTAGTTAAATTTAGGGTCCATACTATTATAATTAGTTACCTAACGCTAAGCTAAATCTAAGTTCGTTCGTTTAACCCATCCTATAACTTATAGGTCGATTCAGTTTGTATTAATAAGCCATTAAAGAGCCGCGCAGGGTTTTCCCTTTGTTATAGCGTTAGTAGGGTTAGCCTCTCCGTTAATCCATTTCACCTCTATAATCTGTCTCCGTTCATAGGCTTGCCGGAGGCACATTACATCAATTATTAGGCGTTTTTCTTGGGTGGTTCCAAGTCGTACTAGACAGTTATATAAGGACTTAAAGTCAATACAAAGCACAAGTGGAAGGTTAATTTATAGAATCTTATCTACTATAGACTTAATCGCAACGCCAATATTAAAGCCGTGGGCTATGCCGTAGAGTTTAGAAGCTAGTATGCTCCAAGTAACTCTTTTGCACTTAACTAAGCTCTAATAGATGATATTAGCCTTCTTTATAGCATTAGCTAGTACAAGGACGTAGCCAATCTGCAAAGAGAGGTCCTTATTATTGGCAAATAACACGTCCGTAAATACCAGTAGCTATAGGGTTTTAATATCTAACTTAACAAACTTAAAACCTCTATTAGCGTTCTCAATTTGCCAGTTTAGACGCTTATTTAACTATTTTACGTCTTTCTTATTAGGGTTAATTACCTAGGCGGTAAAGAATAAATCAAATAAGGCTTCTAGCTAGTATACTAAAGCAATATATACACCTCTAGCACGTTAAGCAATATACTGGTCCTTTAGAGTTAAGGTTCTTATAGCTCCTCTTAATCCTATACTTGTGGCAAGCTTAGTGCTAATTATACTAAGGTTTATATATTATCATTCCTAAGTAAGCGTAATACTCCCATTAGTTAGTAGCTGAATGACTCCACCATTAAACTTAATGGGCGTATTAATAGTAAGTTATTCCCATTCCTTAGCCATAAACTTAGCCTTATATAGCTCGTTTTACTCTACGTTTATAAAGGTCTTATCTACTAGAAATAGAGTATTGTTAGTTTATAGGCCTATAATACCAAAGGGTTCATTACTCTGTAGGAGGCAGGGGTCATATATAAACTAGTCCATGTATAACTATTGGATGTAATGCAAGTAATATATCTTAAACTAGTGGTTACCAGCTTCCGGTACTCCGTAGAGTAGTTTTATAACCTTTAGAATGGAGGCCTTGTTAATCCCAAGTTACTTAATTAGCTTATACAGAGGTCATACATAGAACTCTTAATTTAGTATAGTAGTTGATTGTATATAGGCCTATAAAATATCTCGGAGGTAAAGTCGTGCCTATAAAAGCTTTATAGCGGCGATATAGAGAATTAGTTATTAGCTAACTTATTAAATAGTTAGTAATTAGGTAAAAACCAGTTCCTTTTTTAAGTTATTATAAGCTTATATAACTAGTTAGGATTTCTTAAAGGCTTTATTGGTTCCTTTATTCTTAATCTTATTAATAAATCGCGAGTTAAAGAGTTGTACGCCTTATAGTATATCCATAAGTCTTATAATCTCAAAAACTCCCTTCTTAAGTAGACCAGTAAGCTCCTTCTATTAAAAGGCGCTAAATTAGGTACTGAATTAACTGTCATCCTATAGATAGATGGTGATATCAGTTATAGCCATAAGTAGAGGGTATTTACAAGGGCGTCCTCTGCCTTATTTTGGGGGTTATTATTAAGCTTTAGTAGGTCTCTCTAAAACAGTCTTAAAAAGGGCTAACCTAAGTAGAGGTTTAGGTGGCGATTCTAGTCCAACAATTTGCTCCTATAATTTAGTTGCTTAAAGGTAGGGTTTTACAACCATAGATTAGAAGGCTGTAGGTTTGCTAGACAGCTTAACAGTACATATTTCACCCTTAACGGTAAGTAAGGTAAATAGCCCGTCCTAATAGCCGCTTTAGCTAATGTTTCCTTCTCTCTAAACCAAAACAGGTAAGTTTAGTAGGAGATCATAAATTATATTAGTATTAGGTCTGTTTCGCATATTTAACACATTAGCAATCTGTTATTTAGCTTATAGCTTCTATATCTCTACCATAGCCTTTTTAATTGCGGCAGCGCGTTATATAACGGTAGGGGATAGTACATCGGATTTAACCATTCGGTGGTAGGCTTTAAAGACTAGAAGTATAGGAACTAGTCCTTTAGGGCCAGCTAAATTGTTAATTGCTTTAAACGCCATTTAGAGTCCCATCTCCTTATTAATATTAGGGATTTCAGTTATAATAATCTGGTAGGCTTGCCATAATAGACTATAGTAGCACTCTACCATTCTAATAGAGTTATGTACTTCAACCAGTACTCCCTTTATACTAATTCCTATAATGGTAGCATATTGCTTAAATTCCTTACTAACAAAGTTCTTTCTGGCGTCGTGGGTAATTAGGTCTGGTAGCCCTAAGTAAATATTAATCTAGCACATCCATAGAACGTTCTATATATATTTAGCGCTAATATCTCGTAGCTATCTACCGGCTTAGAATCGCGTTCCTTCATCAATAACGTATAGGAGGAGTAATCCGCTAATATACATAATATTAACAATAATATTATAGTTAAAATTAACATCGTTTTATAGGGTGAAGCGGAATCTGCCTAGTAATTTACTAAACTTCTAACAGTAGTGGTAGAACTTGGTTAGTTACTTAATAGCCATTCTATCAGTTTCATAGCCAGCATAGTAGAGTAGCTTTTATAATTTCTTAACTAAGGGATATCCAAATTGGCGATATAGGCGCCGTAGCTCTACATCTATTAAATAGCAGGGGTTCGCGTTAAAGGATTCAGATAAATATAACTGTAGTAATAAGCTCTATAGGAGAAATAGGTGGCCAAACCGTTACACTACTGGCACTTTTTTAGTATAAGTAATAACAACGTTTCTAAGGTTGTTATAGTAGATTTAGAGTCTATCTATATCCGCTAAACAAAGCAAGAAGGGGGTATCCGCATAGACAATATAAAACTATATCTTGCCTATAGGGGTGACAACATCCGTAGTTCCAATAGAGGTAGCAATTCCAATACCAAACTGCACATTAACTTGTCCTTTGGTTAAGGTATCAAGTCTTATAGATTAGTCCGCGTTCTATAGTGCCTAGAATTATCTATAACCAGCCATAGACTTCTTTAACGCACCAATATCAATTATAATTCCCATAAATACCGTGGAAGTATAGCGTAAAACAGCGGTTGTTATATTATAGTTAAACGGGTCAGTTTCCGTAGTAGGTTCCATAGAGGTTACAGTAAGTAAGTAAGCGTAAGCCTTATTAGCTAGTTCTACACTTATAAAGGTTGCTTCGTCTATAGTAAGAGTCCTAAATAATATAAGGTAGCAGCTATTAGGGTCTTCTAGTTCTTCCTCGCTGTTATCATTATTAGTGTTTTTATTAGCGTCTGTATCTAGCACAAGAGCTTTAAAAGTCTTATTATACTTATTATCGTCGTCTCCTTTATAGTAGATAGTGTATTGTCTAAAGCGTTCTTCAAAGTTACCATTACGGCCCTTACTATTGTTAAAACGTCTTTTGTACTCATTTCTAGAACGGTTCCGCTCCTCCTCTATATATTTCCATAAGCGGCAGCTCTCCTTTTGGCAAATATAGCACTTGGTCTTTAGGGACCTAACAGTGTTTTATCTATAGGAGCAGGTTTGGTTACGGTTATTACAGATATCACGGCGGTATATACAATCCGTAAAGTAGGCTCCTTAAGACGGTCTTATTAAGGCCTAGGAAGGGTGTTCCTTCTCCTATACAACTATAGAAGATTGCAGCTTGCTAATTAACTGGGAGAGGTCTTCAGAAGGGTTAGAAATAGCAATACGGCATACTAGTACTCCTTAGCAAGTAGTAACTAGCTTATTCATAAGGAAGAGGTCTATACAAAATTCTAGGTATAATCCGTGGCGATATTTTAAGAGCTTATTAAGGAGTAGTTGGAAACTCTAATAGATTTGCTTATTAGGGTTCTCGTTAATAATTCCTTAGAAGTTGGTGGCGTTCCATTTAGTAAGGTTTCTCCAATAGTACTCTAGTCCTTCAAAGAAGTAACACATATAGTTACATACCTCAGTAAATAATCTAGTTAAAAGGCTACTATTATAGTAGTAATCCTAAGCAAGTCCCTTTAGCATAGTTGGGAATGCAGTTATATAGCCTTTAAAAGGTAGACCAGCTCTCTTGTAGATATTATAGAAGATAGTCAACTTAAAGTTAAAGCTATTACTCACTCTATCGTACTTCTAGTCGTCCGTGTAGATCTTAGCGATAGTAGCTGCCTCTTTGCTATATATAGGCAGGTGCATAGCAGGGTCGGTATTGGCAGTACTAGGGTAAAGGTACTAGGCAGGAGGAGCACCAGGTAGAATAGGAGCGGTTACTAGAGAAAGGGTAGAGGCAGTTGCCATAGGCAATAATTACTGGTTCTGCGTCTATAGGAGTTAAGTAAGAAGGGTAAGTAGTTAATCCTAGGTAGAGGTAGGTGCAGCTTACTATTAGGTAGCAGTTGGTGCAGTTTACTAGGGTATAGATACAACAGCTAGTTAGGGTGTCATAGGGGTAGGTATTTATATTCTAGGTATTGTAGCTATAGCTATAGGCTAAATTGCAGGCGTTAGAGGTAGTAGAGGTAGTTAATAGTTTACAGGCGTCAGTACTATATAGAAAGGTAGTAGGCTATAGGGGGGGGTTATAGGAACTAAAGAGGCTATAACTAATAGGGTTATAGCTTAATTTAATATCAGAGCTGTTTATATCAAGTTAAGTTATTCTTATAGTGCCACTATAATCATAGGGCTGACTTCCTTAAGAGCTCCTGTAATTTCCTCATCTGTCCATTCGTGAGGTTCCTCTTCTATAAGGACATTATATAGAACCTTATAAAGTAGGTATCTATTACTGTGTGTGGCGACATATACTCCTCTTTAGAGTAGATAAGTACAGAGCTTTGCTTTAGTAACAGAGCGTATCTTTCTAAAGTCCTTAATAGTAAAGCCTTCAAATTCTTCTTGGAATAGCAACCGTAGTATATAATCCGTAAAGTTCTCATATATATACTTATAGATTTTTGTTTTTATATATTCTTCCAGGTCTTCCTCCAAGGCAGTTGCTATATCAATCCCGTAACCATGTCTGGCAATTCTCTCCTTCCATTTAGGATCCATCTTATTATACAAAGCAGTGTACTAGTCCTTGTATATATTTAGTTTAAGGTTAAGGTCAAGGTTAAGGTTAAGGTTAAGGTCGTTAAGGTAAGGGTGTCAAAATAAGGGTGTCAAGGTAAGGGTGTTTTGGGTATATACGTCCTTTACAGCCATCGGGCCTGTAAAGTTCTTAGCAAGATTACTATTCTCTCAGCGATCTGTTATATTGGCTATAAGGCCAGTACAAATTCTCTTAAGCTTAAGAGAGGTCGCAATCTTCTCTAAGTAAAAATACAATTCTCTAGGCGATCTAACGCGTCAGCAGTTAAGCTAATACATGGTCTCGAGCTTTAAGGGTAATATAGCTTTCTCCTTTAACTAGAATAGACAAGGCTAGGCGATCCGTGTACTGTTTCTAGTACGGTTCTTAAGCTCTAGCTTATTGCGTATTTCCTAATCTATACGTCTACTGATCAGTGTCGGTATACTCGCTTTATCAACATGCATGAATATCACTATATTGCGATACGTATGCGGTGTTGAAGTTGGTAGTTATTGTTGTCTAGAAGTAAGGGGTTGCTCCAAGGTCAGGTTAGCTAGCCTCGCTTCGTGGTCTCGTGACCACGTCACATGACTAACATTCCGACACACAGCCTATATATAATAACCCCCATATTTAGGCTCTTAGTAATTAAGGAGCTTACTTTAACTATAGATAAAAAGACTACTTTATAAAGGACTACCCTATAAATATAAAAAGGATAAGGTCTTATTAATTTAAAAGGATAATATAGAGCTAGAAAAAAAAGGACCCCTAGGGGAAGACTCCTCCCTAAGGGTAAAAGGGATTAATATGTTATATATTAATCTGGGTTAGTTAATTAGTAGAAAAAGCTGTACTATCCCTTATACTTTATTCCGTAATAAATATTAAGTCTTAACCTCTGCTTTAGCTAACTCTAAAGTAAATACCTTTACCTTAATAAATACCTAGTATGCCGTAAAACTGGCTAATTTCTTATATATACTTATTAAGGAACTACTCAAGCCAATTCCTATCTATGGATATAATAAGTAAATAGGCCTACCTATTATAACTATCCTATAGATTTACCTCCGCATTAACGGATAAAGGTAGTATAATATCCCCTTCCTTATTACAGATCTTAAAAATTATAATATAATTTTAAAAAGAAAATAGCTAGCCTATTTAGGCCTATAACTTAATATATAGAACAGACAGCTTATCTAGCCTAAAGACTTACCCCCTATACCTTCTTTTATAAAAGAGATTAGTATTATAATAGAGAACCTTATATAACTTTAGAGGCTGTCGAAAACGGACTCTGCACCTGTACGTGGTAACGGCTACGAACCTGGGTCTCCGAAGTTCAGACTTAGAGCCAACGCAGAGACGTCGCACAGCGTGCGGACAGGACCTGGTGGTGGTTGTGGGCGTTAAGGGCGGTGGTGAAAAATTTTCGGATGGTGAGATCTTGAAAACCACTACTGTTGGCCCTCTACAATACGACGACTACTACACTGTTCTATCCAGGGCACCTGTACGATCCAACATGGATGCGCAGTTTTCGATAACATCCCTAAAAACCCCGATGGAAAGCATCGACGACCTCACATCGACGAACGGACGGGCGCGAATAAACGAACGAGCAAATATACGGCCCCTCCTAACCCCTAGGGCGATCGCCCGCGGAGCATGCGGTCACTCGCCGTACTACCGTAATACTACTGAAAGGCAGCTGGATAACCCCGTACGGTTTTCCTTGTCTCCTCTCAACGGAGTGGTGCCCTTAGAGAGGGCCTAGTGACTAGGGCCTAGGCACAAAAGATACCCAGATGCACACACACATCCCGCTTTCGTCTTTTAGTATTAGGATGGTAGAACGGATGAATCCCCCTTACGCCTTTGATAGGCCTTAGGGGGGGGAGGCAAGGCGTATATGGTAATGGTCAACAAGAGATAGCATACAGGGGGTGGTTAAGATACGGAACACAACTATAAGCATACGGCAATCAATTGGTAAGGCCTAGCTAGGACGTAGTGAACCCTAGCTCTGGATAAGCTAGAGAAGGAAGCAGTGGTTCCTAAGGAGTTCAAAACATTTAAGGAGGAGGACGTAGCTGTAGGCCCGCAGGGCCGCTGCTACGTGCAGGTATGGCAAATCGGGGTTTTTTATCCTACTGAGGTGGCTTATAGGGTTTTTCCTTCCCCCCAATAGCAAGGGTTTTTTCCCGTCAATATTACTTTTCCCTTGTGTACGGAGTAGTCTGCGTGGGCCTAGATAGGATCCGTATTAGACGTTAATCAAAGAATCTACTACTATATAACTTTAGATTAATACTATCTATTAGGCTAACGCTATGCGTAGGGACCAGGTCTTTAAAAAAGATATATAATAGGATCTATAACGGATCTAGATACTACGCCGCCCCTAGCTTATCCCTACTACGCGGCCTGTATTAAAAATTTAGGAAGTTAGTAATAAGCTAGTTAGTTTAAGCCCTATATAGCTATAAAGAACAGCAAGGAATATTAGACGCCGTACTAAATATATAAACTAGAAAGATAACTTGCGGAAGATAGAATAAAAGCTAAAGAGGGTTATAAACCCTTAACTGCAAAATATGGTCTATAAAATGTCTATAAAGAAACCTATAAACCTCCTATTAGTTAATATCTACCATATTAGCGCTATAGGGTTCTACCAGAACTTAAAACGGCCTAATACTGTGACGGTGCTAGGGCACCGTCCCCTGAGCTGGCTTGGCGCAATATCCGGAGTCCGCCCGTAGCGTGTATATTACCCCCTAGAGCCTCCTTTCCTCTTCTTCTTCTCCTTAGCTTAGTATTCTTGTATGGTAGCAATCTACAAGCTTCGGTTCAGAAGCATTTATACGAGCCCATCACATTATACTAAGCTCACCCACCCAGGGGGGACTTTATTTATTTGGAGCTCCCTCTTTCCCTCGCCTGGGAAGGCCTAGATAATATCCCATCCCCGTTCCGTGGGTTCTCGCGGAGAACTCGCGTTGAACACCCCTAGCTGCGCGTCGTCGACGCGTCGAGTTGCTATTATTGATACTAGGAGCCAGTATTCAAGTAGCTAGAAGGTCTCCTACGGTTACAATTAAATGCCAACTTTAATGGCCAAGGACACGTGCCTAGGAAGGCTTTAGAATATCTCACCCCTCTAACCTTTTCAACTGATACGGAGTTATACGAGCTGTAGAGACGACCCCAGTTAAGACTTACCCTAGTGCTGTAGAGAACGAAGTTAACTAAGACTCAGCCATAATACTGCAATAAACGACATTAATGGATACCCAGACTACGCTGCGATAACCACCCTAATTAATACTAAGCCATATAAGAAGAAACGAAATCGATTAGGAAGGACTTGCTGGCACTATACAGCCACCCCAAACCCCTAAACCCGATTACCAACTGTGCTAATATGCCTACAGTCTGATTAACTAAATAATCGCGCCAATACGCCTACAATCCAAATGCGATTCAAATACGGCCTAAACATAATTTAAAAGCAAACCCGATAACCTATCGCGCCAATATGCCTGCGACACGACTCTCCGACCTATCTATAAACGCCTTATAGACACCCATTAAGTTCTTATTAACAACCACCATATCTAATCAACCTAAATATTACTATCAACCCAGATAGTCTCCCGATCTTACGGCTGAATATATCTACAAGCATTACAGTCCTACGTATAGGGTACTAGGAATTTAGGGAGAATTTAAGCAATTTATAGCACTCTTAATTAGGAGAACAGATTAAGAGAATTATTCCAATTCATAGCACTCTTTAACAGCTCTACAGATGAGCCTATTTATTTCTATAACCTCTTACAAACTATTAACGCGTTTCTCTTAATAGCCATTTATACAACCCTCTATAAATAAGACAGCCTACCATTATAAAAGCGTGTCTTGCCAGTCGTCAACTAGAATCAAAATATCAATACATACCTCTTAATACGTACCCTCAATACCATTTGTTAACTACCCTTAAACTACCCACTACTTAACAGCAGTCCTCCTTAAACGATAATATGCGAATCTGCTCTCTAATAGCATCTCATCAAATTAAACGCTATATAACAGCTTACCCTTATATAACTATACTTGAATATCGAAGCGCACTCTTTCTTTAATACCTTTAACTCCGACAAGAATTGAAATATCGACACATACCCTCTTAATACCTCTTTTAATACCTCTAACAACGATTTAATATACCAAGTTATAACGGCATTCCTACAAGTCTTCGATTGATACCTTCCTCAATTAAATATAAGTATTTAAATACGGCTGCCAACCCTATAGCGTACCTTCAAATCTCCTGACAATACTTGAATATGTCTACCATTTTACAACAACCTGTTCCAAGAATCACGAGAATATTAATAGACTACATACCAATACCCTGATCGATTCCTGTCAAATTATTAAATATACTACGATCGACAGTATATCCTTTAACTAATTAAATACCTTAACAAGAATTAACCTATCGGCGCGTCTCCCTTAATACCCTACTCGTATAATAACTGGTTAAATATGCTACGATTAATAGCATACCTTAAACCAACTGATTAACTATGGCTAGTAATACAATAGCATCTCTGCTAGTTAACAGCATATTAATTAATCAAATAATTAATAACGTCTCAAACTACCTACCAATTAACGGTAGACCTTAAGAAACCAACTAAATGATCGCGCCGATACGCCTGCAATCCAAATGCAATTCAAACGCAACCCAAACGCAATTCAAAAGCGAACCCGACCGACCATTATGCCGATATGCCTGCGACATAAACTACGACTTTAACAACGACCGTATAAGTTCGTTAACGATTAACTGCCTCCCTTACTAATTCAATCGTCTTCTTCTCTGCCTACGGTGATCCTTTTTAATGGACACTAAGCTACGCATACTAAGGAACGACTATAGTTAATACTAAGTTATATAAGCTTTACCTTAGCTTTAATAACAAAATCGATTTAGACGAACCGGATAATAATCACGCCATCACGCCTATAATCTAAATGCGATTTAAACGCGATTTAAATACAAACTGATTAACTAATCATGCCGTTATGCCTACAATTAATTAACCAATAATAGCGCCAATACGCCTACTATCTACTATCTAATGCTAGTACCGTACTGCCACTTAACCTCTGCTGCTTTACCTACAGCTAATCCCAATTTAACTATTACTGCTCTACCTATATCACTACTACTAACTTCTACTGCTTCGTCTACAGTAATAACCGTATATAGAGTAGATGTTGGTACGCTTTAACACAGTACAATAGACGTAATATACGTGCAGTGCGATATGTAGTTGGATTCTTAGGGTCCTCTCTATACATCTACCTATTTCTACTATAGAGATATTAGTTCCGCTCACCGCCCTTAGCTAAGCCAATAGCGATTTTCTATGCCCGGCATAGAAAATCCTAATTAGTCCGTTTAACAGTAAAGCCAGTAAAATACTACACCACTACCCTATCGCGTTCTGCCGTATTCTGCTTACTATATTATATTTTACTATATTCTACCTACCTGTCTTCCTAAAATATAACCCTAACGCTAGCACCGTACTGCTACTAAATAGATAAGAGCTCGTGCTAATACGCATACAAGCTATATTTCTTTTTTTTATAGCTTGGGGCGCGCTATATTAAAGGAGGGGGTAGTAGAGCTATAATATATACCTCTTATAGCAGTAGGACGGCTGTATGCCCTACGCCAACCTAATAACAACTGTGCTGCTACGCCTATAGTCTAACCGACAGACTAACCATGCCAATACGCCTATAATCTACTAACTAACTAATAGACCGAGCTCTACGTTTAACCACTATCACCACCCAACGCTTGCACTATACTGCTATTACAATAGACCTCCGCTACTCTGCCTGCAGTACTATACCCGACCTCCGCTACTTTGCCTGCAGCTAATTAACCTTTACTGCTCTACCTACAGCTAAACACGATACCTCGCTACGTTACTATAGCCAACCGACACCTGCTGCTCTGCCTACAGCACTATAACCAACTTCTACTGCTCTGCCTGCAGTAACAACCGTATATAAGGAGAGCTTTACTCCTTGGAATACAACCCCGCCGCTAGCACCGTACTACTACCCGAATTAATAAGACCTCGCGCTAATATGCCTGTGAGCTAACAAGTACCGCGCCAGTACGCCTATAAATACAACCCTATTACTAGCATTATACCGCCACCTAAACGACCCCATTATTGGCACTATACTGCTACTAAACGGATAAGAGCTTGTACTGATATACATACAAGCTATAACTTCCTAACCCTCCCACCCTTATTAAAACTTTTTTACCTGCCTTTTTATAAGAGGGGGAGTAGGGGGGCTTCTTTTTTTTATGGCTTGGGGCGCGCCATAATAAAAGGGGGGATAGAAAGCTAGGAGGTACCGGAGTTCTAGAGGACTAGCGGAGGGCTCCTAGCAATATACCTCTCGTAGCAGCAGGAGCTGTAGGACGGCTACCTGCCCTAAGTTAACTAGGTATAGCAATATACCCCTTACAGTAGCAGGAGCTACAGGACTGCTGCAAGTCCTATGTTAACTAGCATCGCGATTAAGCGCCAGATGCTAGATTTTTTTTCTTTTCTTTCTCTTCTTTCTCTTCTATAAGGGGATAAAGCCTGAGGGCAGGCTTTTTTGGAAGGGGGGGGGGGTGATGTGACGGTGCTAGGGCACCGTCCTCTGAGCTGGCTTGGCGCAATATCCGGAGTCCGCCTGTAGCGTGTATATTACCCCCTAGAGCCTCCTTTCCTCTTCTTCTTCTCCTCAGCTTAGTATTCTTGTATGGTAGCAATCTACAAGCTTCGGTTCAGAAGCATTTGTACGAGCCCGTCACAAATACTATTACCTTTATAACTAGCTTATATAAAATAGATCGGATAATTAAAGATAAGGAGGCCCTAGCCTATAACTAGTTTAGTAAGGAAAGTAAGCTTATAGATAAAGAGCTAGTAGAATAAAAACTACTCCGCCAATACCGGGAATTTAAGAACGTATTCTCTAAGGCAGTATTTAATATGCTCTCGCCTTATTAACTATACAACTATAAGATCAAGATTAAGCTAGATAAAGAAAATACCCTTAGCTATAGCCACCTCCGCTAGTAATCTATTAATAAGCTATAGGCTACTAAGCAGTACCTTATTAACAACTTTAATAAGGGCTTTATTAAGCCTAGCTAAGTCCCCTTTACCTTACCTATTCTCTTTATAAAAAAGCCTAACGGTAGACTCTGTTTCTATATTAACTACTATAAACTAAACTATATTACCTATAAAGACCAATATTGTTACGGCACTGTTACAGACCCTAGTTAGGGGCTCGGCCGAGCCGAGCCTTGGCGCCATGTATATAGACGTGTCCTTTCCTTAACCCTCTTCCAGTCCTCGTCTTAGAATTCTCGTTTACTAGCTACTAATAGATCCTGTTTTTTTAACTAAGCCTTGTAATGGGACTAGCCTAGTTACAGTAGGAATGTCTTGGTAAAACACTCAACAGATAAATTCTAACGCTTTGATTAAATTTAATTAAATTCTACCAAAATCCGTCGAAGACCGCGTGCGCACGTGCGCATATATTGACCACTAAAACCCCTAACTAGCTGGCCGTTCTTTTATAGCTGGTCGTTCTTCTACAGCTGGCGGTTCTTTGGTAGTCGTAGTATATTCCTGCGTGTCCCCTGTGTATATAGCTGTATATAAAGTGCCAGACTTCTAATACAAAGAGCTTGCCGTCGTCCCCACGTGGAATGCCAAATAATATATGGGAGTCCTAGTGTGAAGTGAGCTAGGATAGGTGCTTTAGTAAAAGCATCTTTAAGGTTTTAAAACGCCTTCTTGTATTTAGGCGTCTAGGTAAAATATAGGTATATTTTTCTTCCTTTTATAGGAAGACCCTTTATTCGCATTATTGCTATAAGTAGTGCTATAACGCCTAAGAAGTTAGCGGGACTAAGAAAGGCTTATACATCCTTAATGCAGTTAGGAGTTTGCTATTTGGTAATTATTTATACCTTCTTAGGGTCTATACGGACACCCTTAGTAGTAATAATTAGTCTAAGGTATTTTACTTCTATGACTAAGAATTTATACTTCTTTAAATTAATATAAAGTCCTATATCTCTAAGGCGCTATAGGACCTTCTAAACGTACTTGGTATGCTTAGAAGGATTATTACTATAAATAAGTATATTGTTAAGGTATGTAGAGTAGAAGTCGTTAAGGTAGTCCCGTAAGGCGTTATTAATATAGCTTTGAAAACTGCCTGGGCCGTTGCATACGCTAAAGGGCATAATGGTATATTTGAATTGGCTAAAGTGTAATACAAATGCGGTTTTCTATTTGTTACCTTCCTATATTTAAAGGCGGTTAAAGGTGGCAATGATATTAAGCTTAGTATAAATTTTGGCTTGGCTAAGCCGTTTAAGAGTCTTACATATAAGTGGTATAGGGTATTAGTTTTTAATTGTAATAGCGTTAAGTCCTCTATAGTTAACGTAGAATCGGATACCTTCTCCTAGCTTTTTAGCAAGGAGGATAGGGGTGGCTGCTAGGGATATGCTAGGGTAAATAAACCCTTTGTTAAGGTGCTTATTGATATACTTTTTAACAACTAGAAGTTTGTCTTTTAATATTAGGTAAGGTCTCTTATAGGGTAGTGTTTTTCCTTATTTAATATTAATAGCGTGGTTATTACGTTAATGTGGGGGGAGTATATCTACGCTCTTTTATAAGCATATATTAATAAAGTCATGGTACCTTTTAGGGAGTAGATTGTGGAGTTCCTTATTAGTAAATCCTTTTTTAAGCTTTATAAACTTCTTAAAGTCTAAAGGTGAAAGTCCATAGAGTTTTACGGGGGCATTATTTTCTAGGAGGTCGGCTATGTCTATCCTATTACTATAGAGGACGTAATTCTGTTTTTTATTAAGCTTATATAGTTATAATTAGGAGGCTGCGGCAACAGTCTAGCCTTTCCTATATGCTATATAGTAGAAGGCCATAGCACTTATATGGTAGTAGTTGGTTGTAGGTAGGGTAATAAGGGATTCCTTAGGTTAATATCCTAGGAAGTAGGTAGAGGCGGCTAGGCTATACCCTAGGCAAGTCTTTCTGCAGTATTTAGAGTTAAAGGTTACTTCTCTTTTTTTCTAGTTAATAGTAGGGTTGTATTATTTAAGCCAGTTTATTTTAAGGATAATAGAGTAGTTAGTAAGTGGTATAATATAGGCCTAAAGTTCTTCCTAGTGCCTATTTATATCTAGGTGGAGTTGTGCCATATAGGTAATCTTCTATGTGGTGCAACTACTATTAGCGAGTTATAGGGCGCGGGCTTTAATAAGGGGTAAGGTAGGTAGGTTGTAAGTACGCATAAATTAGGTATCTATAAATTTATTAATAGCTCCGCAATTAATTATGGAACGTCTTTTATATTATTTTTTGGCAGTAATTTCTATTATAGGTAAAACTATCTGTTTCCGTCTATTTATCTTTACTAAGTTATCTATTAAGTAGGCCGATATGTAGATCTCCTTATTATTAGGGCGTCCTAACCTACAACTTAGGGCTAGGACTTAGCGTTTTCCGTTTCTATATCTAACTCTACCGCTATTACCGCATCTTTGTCTAATATGGTAGTGGCATATAGCGCTATATTTAGTGTTTAAGGTATAGGGTTAGGTGTTAGATGGGGGCTATTAAACCTAGCTATTAGGCAGTTTGGGCTATAGCTACAGCAGCCTTCTTAACGGCATTTATAGCAACGTATAGCTTTTGGAGTAGCTTGCGCTCTCCATCTAGTAGTTTCTGCGGGAATATTAGTATAGAGAGGTCAATATTAGGACCAGTAGTGTTACTTAGGGTAGTAGGCGTTGGTGGTTTAGTAGGTCCGGAGGGCTTCTATAGAGAGGTCTTCGGGTAGGGGTTTGCAGTAGCAATTTAGTTTAGCCGTCGTTTAATCTTCTATAGGGCTGCTACTATATTATAAACGTTGTTGTAATTATAGCTGGTAGCTATATAACTAAGGCAATAAGTGACTTTTTTAAGAAGATCTTTCTAGTCTTTGGTATTGTCTTAGGTAAGGACTTTAGTGTATTTTTAGAATTTAACATAGAACTTGTTAAATAATTTAGTGGGGCTTATCTTTAGGGCATATAGTTTAGCTTAACTAGTGGCCACTAGGTTATGGTCGCGGTATATTTAGTTAAGGTTATTAAGGACTTTCTAGTAGGACTGCCACCTCTAGGGACTACTAGTTTTCTATTAAGCGAAGAGTCTATTAAACAGGATGCCCTTTGTTTGTCTAATAATATAGCTAATTTTAGTATCTTCTGTGGGGAAAAGGCAGGCGCTCTAGGTTAGTTTTTTACGGATTTATATCTTCTAGTAGCTATATTCCTTGCGGTTACCCTAGAAGGTTAGGGGATTAGGGTAGCATATATTAGACCCTATAGTAGCAGTCTAGGTTTAATTATTGTGGCTTTTATTATTACTGCTATGGTAGGGGTTCCTATTAGATAAAGCTGCTTAGCGCTAACCCTCTATTAAGCGTTAAGTAGGTAAGGTTGCTAGGGGCGTAGAGACTTAGGTAGCGTTATATGCAGTAAAGAGGTGTCCGGTATTATTACAAATGTGCTTATTAAGCTAAGATTATAGGTATTTAATTATACCCTCTCTTTTAGTAACTATAGTAATAAGTATAATCTCAGCCTTCTTTAGTCGTTGGATGTCGCGTTTAGATATATAGAGGTTGTCTTTAATCTTTTAATGTATATTATTAGCAAGTGCCTTGCGAGCTTATAGGTCTTAGATAATATTGCGATCTTAGGCGGTATGCATCTTAGCTTATATAAGCTTTAGGTAGTAGTTCTATAAAAGGCGGTAGTATTTATTAGGTTCTTATGCTACCATTTTTATAAATATCTCGGCGTCTTATATCTTAATCTTAATGGGTAGTAGTCCTTTGGCTTATTTATCTATGGTTATATAGTTAATAAAGGATAAGACATTATTAATGTCTACCTTATTAAAGTTATTATAGTCTTTTAAGCTACTAGGCTTCCCCTTAGGGGTTAAGGCTAGTGTTATGGGATATCTCTATAATACCTTTTACACGTCCACCTGTTTCCACCGACTTAGCAAGAAGATACCGACCACGAGATGGCAATTTAACGGCAATCTATGGCAATCTGACGGCAATCTGCCGCGTTCTGCTATATTCTGCCAAAGTCTACCAAATTCTGCTAAGTTCTGCCAGGACTATGACTTAAAGCCTATTCTGTCCTACGCATATGTTGACCAAGTAACTAAGCTAACGATATATACCCCTTTTTTTCCCGTTTTCCTACCTTCTCTCCTTACGCAACGTCTTGACCTTATTATACAGTTTATATATATAGCTTAATAATATCTACTTCGCTATATATTATTACCGCTTATACTCGCTCCGTAATACTATGTTGTGTTAACCTTATATATCACCCTCTGAAATATAGAACGACCCTAAAGCCTCCATAACAGCTACTAGTATTATATCCGCATTCTAAGAATAATTGGCAGAGATATAGAAGTCCTTTATAGACGCCCTTATATAGAACTAAGCTACTTTAACTTAACGACAAGCCGAATAAGAAGTATAATACCTGTAAATAATTAAGGATCTCTAAGAAGAAATCTGTACCCTTAAGATGCCTATAATAGGGCCCTAAGACCAAATACCTTCTCTAAAGATAAACACGTGGGACGAGAGTCCCAAACCTATAGTGGCTATTTACCCCAAACTAGCTACTACACTATAACGATCTAAACAACTACTAGACCCTTTAATATTTACTAATAAATAAAGAGAACTCTGATTATTCCTAAGCTAGCTTAAAAATAAGCTAACTAGCAATACTAACTACTACTTAACTAGGGCTAACTAACTCTGCTACGCCCTAAGTTAACTAGAAGGAGATATAGCTGACCTTATTAAACCCCTCTAACTGAACTTAGTATAAAGCCTAGTTATACTTCTTAAAGCCATATACAGTAACCCAAACTACTAAGCTCCTACTTAGAGGAAGATAAATTATATAACTTAAGGAACAAAAAGCTTCCTAATATACTTCTCTAAATTTAACCGTTATATAAAAGAAATAGGCTAGAACGACTCCGCACTAGTTAATAGCCTTATTAAATCTCTAAGTCCTAAACTAAAAACCTCCCTAATAGGTGTAGACCTACTAGGAGCCCTTAATACTTGCGTAAACATTATTAATAAATGGTATAATAATATACTACGCCTAATACTAAAGCCCACTCCTTAGTATAATATAACGGCCCCGTAAATATATACTAAGTTATTATCTTAGCCTAAGTACCCTAATGCTATAGATATTAATACAGGGACCCTAGAATACGCTCTACTAGGATCCCCTAAATAAGAATAACGCATTAAGCTAGGCCTTTACTTTAAATACGGAAGCAAGGATTATATTTTAAGATACTACTCCATCCCTATGCCCCAATATAACTTATAAATGGCTAATACTAATAACTATTTACCGCCCTAATCCTCTAGCTATTGCCCCTAATTATTATCTAGTTTTAACTTGTTATCCAGTAAGTACCACTTATAAGGACAATGCCATAACCGATACACTATAAGAACTCCGCCCCAATTGCCTCTAAAAGGAAGATCCTAGAGCTAAGTTGCTCTCTAGGATAGTACTACCTTAGGATCTTATTAAATGCATTAGATGTTATAAACTCTAACTTTTAGGACTGTAGTATAACTATTAACTGCCGTCTTTAACAGAACAATTAATAGGCTAATGCTTGGGTCCTAATTAACATAGAAGCTAGTAGTATAGGATTTATTAATAAGATCTTTACATAAAATAATAGTTTTACTCTAACCAGCATATTAATACATTTGGATTTAATGGTAAACGCACTATTTTAGGCTGTATTACCTATGTAGTATTTCTAAGACTTTAATACCTAAACCACAAAGAATTAATTAAGCTCTTTATTACTACCCTAGGTTACCTAGTAATCCTAGGACAACCCTAGATAAAGCTATATATTATTATTATTATTCATTGCTTAACGTCCAATTCGGATCCCTGTTGGGCCCACGCGGACTACTCCTTATATACATATAGGGAGAAAACTCTATTTAAGAAAACCCCGTGATCCATCTCCCCGCCTTTTGGGGCTCGCTTACAAGTCGCCTACAAGTCACCAGTGGTGCTCTACTACCTTACTTTTTAACCTCCTTGGGAACTACTGCTGCCGTAACAAACCTACGGACGCGCTAGTATTACACACTATACTCTACTCCTATAGAGTTATTAGGGGGCGCCTATTACTCGCCCCTTTACTTTCTATTACTATTTCCTTTATAACCCGGAACTGGTCTAGCACATTTTAGCCAATAAGCCACTGGGTAGCCGCCTTGAGGCCTTTCTATATTAAGAGTAGTGTATTATAGTTTTCTGTGCTAGCTGCTAAGAGCATTGCTTCTTAGCCGGTGCGTAAGGGGCATAACAGTATTACGTGTTTTAGTGTCTGTCTTAGCCAGCTATATTCGCACCTTAGGCTACCTACTAGGACACCTACCTAGTGAAGCCAATCTTTTAGTCCTATTATTCCTGTCCTTAAGAGTGTTGCTATTATATTTTCTGCCTTTATTAGGCCCTCTTGGAGCCCTTAGGTATTTACCCCCCATAGCATTACCCATGCTATAGCTTGGGTTCCCCTTACCTAAGTCTACCTCTGTACCTTTAACTCCTATTCGTCTCTCCAGCATCAGTCCAACCAGTATTATGTTACAGTAGATGGTTTTCCAGTACTCTTTTATGCTCTACTTTAGCTCCTTTCTCTCTCTTGCTGTTATCTTTGCTAGCCTCTTACGCGTCTCCCTTCCTCCTCTATATAGGCCTGGGCCCTAGCGCCACACCATTCTTCTTCTACTTTCTCCACCTATTTTCCTAATATATCTTCCCTACTTTAGGGTTGTTAGTTCCTTCTCCTATAGGGCACCCTAAGGTCCCTCCATAGTTTATTTAGGCATGTCTTGATATACTTTATAACGTTAAAGTTGCGTTCCTTTTGCACCCTTTATATTACATCAGCTTTAATATATAGTTATAGGGGGGGAATATTGGCTTCCTTCTTAAGCAGTGCTGTGGCCGTTCGCTTATACCCACCTATTATACTCCTAAGGCAGGCTGTTTGGACCTTTTAGAGTAGTTTAAGGAGTAATTTAGGGGGGCCTTTCTCGGTTTCTCTAGTGGCCCAAATGCTAGATCCATACGTCATGGTTAGCCGGATAACTACTATATATAGTAGGCATAACCTCTAAAAGCATGGCCCCTATATAGAATTAACAATCCTGGATATAGCGATATACTGTACTTGGCCCTTACGGGCCGCTTGCGCCGTATATACACTCTATCAGAGCTTACTATCTACCCATACTCCTAATACCTTTAGGCCTTAAACAGGTTAACCCCTAAAGCCTTAAATATAGATTATATGCTAAAGATCTGCAGATTAGTTACGTTTTCTTATAAAATAGATTAGCTGGTATTTCTTTAGTAAGAATTGGACTCTATATTATCTTGCCTATTTTATATAGGTATTATAGGCTTTCTCTAGTATCCTGCAGTTCTCTACAGCTATTAGCCCATATATAATTAGGTTTATATTATTAATAAAGCCTATCCCCTAGGTCGCCCCTTCCTTAAAGGTGTTAAGCAGGTTGCTTATAAAGAAGAGAAAGAGTATAGGCAATAGAGGTAATCCTTATAGTATTCCTGTTGCGACTATAATAGGGGGGCTCTAGTATCCGTTAAAGACTAATAACGTTTCTTTCTGGCCTATAAATTCTTAAACAAACTGAATAATCCATTCTAGGAAGCCCTTTGCCCTAAGGATGTATAGAAGACGCTTATAGGGTATATTGTTATAGGCGCCGCTAATATCTAGGCTAAGTATTAATACTATAAAGTCCTTTCACATAGCCCATGCAGTTTTAATGGTAGCAGCGAGTAGTGTAAGTGCTAATAGCGTTAAGCAATTCTTTCTTGCCCCTATTTAGCTTTATGGTAGTAGGGCGTGTTCCTCTGCTATATCTGCTATATAGTCCGCTATAACCTTTTCTAAGATTTTGCTTAGGGTGTTTTCTAAGGCAATAGGGCAGTAGCTTCCTAGGATTAAGTAGTCTACTTTACCTTCTTTTTATAAGACAACCGTTGTTATAGATCTTCTAAGTCGCAGGTAATAGCCTATTGTAAAGTATACTCTAGCTACGTTTGCAAGCTAAGGTGCTATAAATAGTCCATAAGTCTTTAGGGCTTTATTTAGGATCCCATCTAGTCCTAGTGCTATATTATTTAAGAGGCGGCTAATAGTTCTAGCCATTTCTTTAGTTATCATGTCGCTGTTAACCCTTAGGCGAGTTACTGGTATTTTACTAGTAATATCGCTAAGGTCTACTAGAGCTAGTTAAGGGAAAAATCTTTCTATAAGGATCTTTACCTTCTTATTATTGTTACTTATAGCCTATAGTTCGCCTGCTCTTTATAGGGGTAGTAGGTGTGGATCTTCTACTAGGCATCCCACCTTTTTCTTTGCCCATTTCGCTATAGTCCAAAGGCCCTTATTATAGGGGAGACTTAGGTTAGTAGTATATTTATTTATAAACCATCTCTAGTTATTCCTTGCTTCTTTTCTTAGGGTATTCTTTAGCTGGTTTCTTATATCTTTATATTATCTCTCATCCTTAAAATCGTAGCTGCTTATATATTTCCTCCTTGCTTATCATTAGCCGGCTATAAGGGCCACGCACTATACGGACTATGCGTATCACGCATAGGGGCCTAGTTTTAAAACCGGGTAGTGCTCTTTTAGCCTACTTTTAATTACTACCTAGATCCTTTCTAGTTTTTAATTAATTTCCTTAGGGGTAGCTAATAAGCCTCGCTTATTTAGTATTAGGTGGATTTCTTCTAGGTCTTAGAGTTATTATTTAATTATATTAAGGAAGCTATCTATGTTAAGCTTCCTTATTGCGTATCTTTTACCATTTAGTTATGCCTTAATGTCTAGATCTAGTTGTATCTAGATAGGGATATAGTCTAAGGTAAGTGCCCATTCTTCTTTAGGGGAGCACCTTTTAAGTCTCTAGTATAGGTTTTTGTCCATAATTATAAGGTTAATTATACTTTTGGCAGTACCCTATTGCCATATAATTGCACCTAGGGGGGTAGCTAGCTTAAGGCCCCCGTTATCTATAGCTCTTAGTAGGCACTCTGCCTGTCAATTAGCAGCAACATAGATACCCCCCTACCGTAGGTAGTAGAGGTTTATATCTCCTAGTAGAATAAACTCCGCGTATTTAGTTTTTAGCAAGCTTATTATAGATATAATATTCTCTGTCTATACTACCCCTTTAACCCTAGGGTTATAGACATTAATAATTTATACTAGTCCCCTATATATCTGGATAGTTATAACTGCAATATCTAGGTTAACTGCCTACTATAACTATAAGGCAAGGCTAATATTTTTACTAATTATAAAGCATACATATATAGCTGCTTTTAGTTTATACAGGAGCTAAAATCCTTAGGGGCAGTATGTTAATTGTATATAGGTATTATAATACAGCTCTTATATAGCAAGAATATGGTATTTCTCTGGGTCTAGACTGTCTAGTAGGGGCCTTACTAGACGGTGGTTCGTATTACCACAGTTATACTATATAATGGTCAAGTAGCAGACCCCCAGCGGGGGTCCTTTGCCTCTCCTTTACTCCTTACTTCTTCTATTTCCACTTTCTCTAAAATGTTCAGAACTTCTATCTCCTATATTTACTCCCTGGCCACTACTTATTTTATATAGAGCTTTCCATTCCTATATCTTATGTTCCTACTAGCCTTTCTAAATCTAAGTCTGTTATTGCCTTTGGTTCTTCCCCCGTTCTTGCTAGTTAGCTATATGCCCCTTATAAGCTAGCTACGTGTGTTATATTTGCCGCGTTAAATCTAATTCTTAATTATCCCGGCCTTAAACTTACTATAGCCGTCCATAGGGGTCTTCCTACTAGGCGTCCTCTCCCTTGTGTCCTATATATCCCTTATGTCCCTATTTAGTCTGGTGATGTCGCGCGGCGTCGCTTTTAGCCCATTAAGGCTTGGGATAGCTGGCTTAGCCCCCTAGTATTAAAGGTAGGAAACGCTAGGAAGATACCTATGTCCCCCTAGCTTATCACCTGTTGTTTCCATTTATATAACCTAGCGTGCAGTTGTTCCTGTAGCTATTAAGCCCTTTCCTTCCGTCTCCTGTATTTAATGCAGTCTTCTCTCTCCCACGCCTTATGTGTGCTTTGGTGACAGTTCGCGCATTTTATTTAGTCTTGATTTGTACATTGTCTTATATCGTGGGGGCCTGCACAGTGGCCGCAGCATACCTGTGCTGCGCATGTGGATTGGGTGTGTCCCCATTATACACAGCGATAACATCGTTCCAGGTATAGTCTGTGGTTGTAGAGCCTTGTGTTGTATATAAGGCCATTTATAATTATTCCTTTTTGGATAAGGAGTTTTTGCATTCCTAGTGTATATACGCTGACGATAAGGGAGCCATGCGTTCGTCTGTCGTCTCCCTGGCGAGTCTCTGGCGCCCCTTAGATAAAGCTATATAAGGTAACCATTAATTAGGACAACTTTAAGCTTCTATTTACTGCCTCCTGTTGCAAGTAGAAGTGCCTTATAACTTACTGCTTAGACCTTAAACCGAAATCTGGAAAATCCACTAAGATCCACCAGTCTAAAATTTCCACCAAATTCCACCGACCTAAGAATTCCACCAAACTCCACTAACCTAAGAATTCCACTAAATTCCACTAAGAACCTAGAAGTTACACTAAACTATACAAACCAATTCTAACTGCTATACTACCCTAAACTAAGTAGAGGTCTAAGCTTAATATACAAAGGTACTAGAAGAACTGGTACTCTACCATAAAAAAGATGCTTAAAGAGCCTAAACCTGAACCTAATACCAATCCTAAATCTGATACTAACTCCGTATCTAATACTAAACCTAAAACCGAATAGGAAACTGTATAAGAAACTAAGGATAATCTAAGCCCGCTTAATACCTTAGATATCTATATAATTGGAGCTACTCTGCTGGCACGACTTGCCAGGAAACCAGAATATATAATCTTCGCTGTTATAATGGCTAATATTAAGAAGGCCTTAGCACTAAAGAAGCACACTAACTCCGCCACGAAGGTACCAATAGAGTACTATAACTATTTAGATGTATTCTTATAAAAGGAAGCTAATAAGCTACTGGAACGCCGTTTATATAATTATAAGATTATAATTAAAGAAGGAAAACATCCTGGATTTGGACCCCTATATAGGATGTCCTAAAATAAACTTAAGGTACTATGGAAGTACCTAGATAAACATCTAGACAAAGGATTTATTAGAGCAAGTTTTTTACCTATAGCCGTACCAGTAATCTTTATTAAGAAACCTGGCAGCAGTTTGCGTTTCTATATAGACTACTAAGCTCTTAATACTGTTACTATTAAGAACTAATACCTAATCCTATTAATCTAAGAGACACTAAACCAATTAAGTAAGGCTTGTTTCTACACGAAGCTTAATATTATCTATGTATTTAACCGCCTCCGTATTACAAAAGGAGACAAATAGCTTACTGTATTTTGTACTTAATACGGATTATTTAAGTACCTAGTAATGCCATTTGGCCTTATAAACGCCCTAAGTTTATTCTAATACTTTGTAAATAATACCCTACACCTGTACCTGGATATCTTTTATACTGCTTATATTAACGACATCTTAATATACAGTAATAATCTGGCTAAATACTGAAAATATATTGAACTGGTCCTGCAAGCCTTATATAGAGCCGGCCTATAATTAGATATAGATAAATGTAAGTTCTATAAAATAGAAGTTCTATACCTTGGACTTATTATTTCTAAAGACGGCGTATAAATAGACCCTAAGAAAGTTAAAGTAATTGTAAACTAGTAAGAACCTAAGAATGTTAAGGATGTAAGGGCCTTTATAGGATTTGCTAATTTCTACTAACGGTTTATTAATAACTTCTCCGCCCTAGTTTTACCCCTTATGGCTCTAACCTAAAAAGATAAAGCCTTTATCTTTAATAAGGAATACAAGAAAGCTTTTACTTATCTAAAAGTTATGTTTACTACTGCACCTATACTCTAACACTTTAACCTAAACTAAATAAGTATTGTAGAAGCTAACTCATCCAACTATATTACTGAAGGCATTCTGTCTTAATACAACAAAGAAGGAGTTTTATACCCTATAGCATACTTTTTAAAATAACTAAGTCCAGCTAAATATAATTACAAGATCTACAATAAAGAACTATTAGCTATTATTAGATATTTTGAACAATGGCGTCCTAAACTAAAAGGCTCCGGATTCCTAATTAAGGTTCTTAGCGACTATAAGAACCTATAATACTTTATAACCACAAAACAGCTAAGCCACCGTTAGGCCCGCTAGTTAGAATATCTATCCCGTTTTTAATTTTCAATTATATACCGCTTAGGCGTTTAAGGCTAAAAGCCTAATACCCTAACCTAACATTTGCAAGACGCACCAGCTTAAGAAGAAATACGCTCCTACCGTAATTAGACCCTACTCCGCCCTAGGCTATTTAAACCCCCTACTAAAGACCTTACGGTATATATTCTTAAAATGACTAATTAAACTATTAAATAGATTGTAACCGATAAATACCTAAATAATGAGTTTATTTAAGAGACGCTTAAGCTAATTTAAGATGGCGCTAGACGCTCTAAAAGGATTTCTCTAAGTAAATATAAAGCCCATGAAAACTACCTATACTATAGAAACCGCCTAGTTATACCTAATCACGACGAACTTAAGCTTAAGCTCCTTAAATATGCACACGACCTACTAGTAGCCGGTCACCTAGGCCAAGGAAAAACCCTGGAACTGCTCTAACAAGAATACTACTAGCTAAATATATATAATATAATACAAAGATACGTCTCTAGCTGCTATACCTACTAATAAGCTAAAGCTTTGCATAAGACGTACAATGGCTTCCTAAAGCTACTACCTATTCCAGACTAAAAATGGAAGGATATCTTAATTAACTTCGTTGTCAACCTCCCTATAAGTAAAGGCTGCATAAACATTATAGTAGTTGTAGACCAACTATCTAAGATAAAACACTTAATCGCCTACCCCAACATATTAGCGCCTGCTATTGCCTAACTATTCCTAGATTATATATAGAAACTCTATAGACTTCCTAAAATAATTATCTCCAATAAAGGTAGATAGTTTATCTCTATATTTTAGAAAGAACTAACTACCTAACTCTACATTAAAGCACTACTGTCTATAGCATACTACCTAGAAATGGATAATTAAATAGAACGTATAAATGCTATAATAGAATAGTATATTTATAGGACAACTAGATAGACTGGCTTGTATTTACTAAGTTTACCATAAATAACTCCGTTTTAGAAACTATAAAAGTCTCCCTATTCCTAGCTAACTACAGCTACATTAGGAAAATATTCGCAGGATGAGATTCAAGTAGACTTTGATTTTCGCGTTTCGCGTAATTAACATGCAATTTAACTAACTTGATACGCAATTGACCAACTTAACACGCAATTAACCAACTTAACACGCAATTTAACCAACTTAATATGCAATTGACCAACTTAACACGCAATTTAACCAACTTGACACGCAATTGACCAACTTGACACGCAATTTAACTAACTTGATATGCAATTGACCAATTTAACACGCAATTTAACCAACTTAATACGCAATTGACTAACTTAATACGCAATTTAACTAACTTAATATGCAATTAACTAACTTAACACGCAATTTAACTAACTTAATATGCAATTAACTAACTTAACACGCAATTTAACTAACTTAATATGCAATTAACTAACTTGATAACTTTAAAAGCTAACTATATATTTCTTAACACGCAATTAACCTACTTAGCAACTTTAAAAGGTAACTATATATTTCTTAACATGCAATTAAGGTAAAGTTATATGCTATATATTTAACTATTATATATTATCTAATATAATCTTATACAATCTTATATAGTTTTATTACTTGGAGGCTCTGCATAAGGCTCTGCGCGAGGCTCTAC